>JAEAME010000095.1_pt1 | contig 124334 bp, 104 predicted proteins | sample 8958731 | NCBI WGS metagenome assembly JAEAME01 (sample SAMN16933194, study PRJNA681113) | bioreactor sludge metagenome | isolation source: anerobic bioreactor sludge (Control) | place: India:Bengaluru | collected 2018-10-24
CGGAAGTACGGGCGCGAGAACGTCGCTCAGATCATCACCTTCGGCACCATGAAGGCGCGAGCGGTCGTGCGGGACGTCGGCCGGGCCCTCGACATCCCGTACGCCGACGTCGACAAGGTCGCCAAGCAGATCCCTGCCGTTCTGGACATGACGCTCGACAAGGCGCTCGAGGAGAACCCCGCCCTGCGGGAGGCCGAGGCGTCCGATCCTCGCATCAAGGAGCTGCTGTCGGTGGCCCGCCGGCTCGAGGGCATGACGCGTCACGCGTCGGTCCATGCCGCAGGCGTCGTGATTGCGCCGCGTCCGCTCACGGAGTTCGTGCCGCTCTACAAGGGCCAGCACGATGAGATCACGACGCAGTGGGGCATGAAGGAGATCGAGCGCATCGGTCTTCTCAAGATGGACTTCCTGGGGCTGACGACGCTGACCGTGCTGCACGACGCGGTGGAGCACATTCGGGAGACGACCGGCGTGGAGCTGCGCCTCGAGGCGCTGCCGCTCGACGACGCACGGACCTTCCAGCTGTTCGCCGAGGGCCACACGCTCGGCGTGTTCCAGTTCGAGAGCTCGGGCATGCGGGAGGTCCTCCGCAAGGCGCGGCCGCAGCGCTTCGACGACCTGATTGCCCTGAATGCGCTCTACCGTCCGGGACCGCTGCGAAGCGGCATGATCGAGGACTTCATCGCCCGCCGGCACGGAAAGAGCGAGATCAAGTACGAGGCGCCGCAGCTCGAGCCGATCCTCAGGGACACTTACGGCGTCATCACCTACCAGGAGCAGGTGATGCGCATCGCCAGCGTGCTGGGCGGGTTCACCCTCGGGGAAGCCGACGTCCTGCGCAAGGCGATGGGGAAGAAGTCCGTCGAGGTGATGCAGAAGAAGCTGGAGGCGTTCGTCGCCGGCGCCGTCAAAGGCGGGACGAGCGAGAAGAAGGCCCGCAAGATCGCGGAGTTGATGGAGCATTTCGGCGGTTACGGCTTCAACAAGTCCCACGCGACGACGTACGCGCTGCTGGCCTATCAGACGGCGTACCTGAAGGCCAACTACCCCTGGCACTTCATGGCCGCGTTGCTCACGCTCGAATCGCAGAACAGCGACAAGCTCGTGATGTACCTGGGGGAGTGCCGCGACCTCGGCATCCCGGTCCTGCCCCCCGACATCAACAGCAGCGAGCTGCGGTTCACGGTGACGCCCGACGGGATCCGCTTCGGTCTGGGCGCCGTCAGGAACACCGGCGAGGGAGCGATCATCAACGTGCTCGCCGCTCGCCAGGCTGGCCGGCGCGTCACCTCGTTGTTCCGGCTGTGCGAGCGCCTCGACCTCAGGATCGTCAACCGGCGCGTGCTGGACAGCCTGGCGAAAAGCGGCGCGCTCGACGGGCTGGGGGCCTCAGCCGGTCCCGGCGGCGGGCCGCTGCCGCCCTGCGCAATCCGCCCGCGGCTGCTGGCGGCCATCGCGCGGGCGTGCGAGCACGGCGCGCGCAGTCAGCGCGACCGCAGCCAGGGGCAGACCCAGCTCTTCGGCGGCGGAGACGAGAGCGACGCGGACATGCCGCCGCTGTTCGCGCTCCCGGAGGCGGCGCCGTGGTCCGAGGCTGAACAGCTCGCGGCCGAGAAAGAGGCGCTGGGCTTTTATCTGAGCGGGCATCCGATCGAGCGGCACGCCGAGGATCTGCGGCGGATCGGGGCCCGCTCGCTGCGCGAGCTCCTTGGCGCCGGCGACGGCGACGCACCGATCTCGGGCGACGTGGCGATTGGAGGGATTGTCGCCGGCGTCCGGCCGCTCAAGACGCGCAAGGGCGATCCGATGGCGGTCATCAGGCTCGAGGACCCGTACGGGACGATTGAGGCCGTGGTGTTCCCGGACGCGTTCGGAAAGGCCCGGGACCTCGTCAGGCCCAACACGATGGTCGTCGTCCGGGGGCGTCTGGAGCACGAAGGGGAAGCGGCGCGGCTGCTTGCCTCCGAGGTCGCCTCGCTCGACGCGGCCTGCGCGCGGGCCACCCGTGAAGTCGCCGTGCGCCTCAGCATTCCACGGCACGGGCCCGGCACCTTCGAGGCGCTGGCGGACGTGCTCGCGCGCCACCGCGGCGACCGCCGGGTCAGCCTCGAGATCGAGGTCCGCGGCCAGTCGACGCCGGTCCTGATGCGTGCCGCGGTCCTCGGCGAGTTTCGGGTCACCCCGTCGGCGGCGCTCGTGAGCGACGTCGAACGGATTTGCGGCAAAGGGTCGGTGTCCCTCCGGTAGAATAGCAGCCTATGCCCAGCGATACGCTCGACTTCGAAGCGCCCATCATCGCCCTGCAGAAGGAGATCGACGCCTTGTCCCTGCGCGCGCACACCGACGAGCGTGAGCGCGAGCTGGGGCAACTGCAGAGCCGCCTGGCGTCGCTGCGGGCGGACATCTACGCGCGGCTGACCCCGTGGCAGCGCGTCCAGCTGGCCCGCCACCCCAACCGCCCGACCACGCTGGACTACGTCAACCGCATCTTCCAGGACTTCCAGGAGATCCACGGCGATCGGCGGTACGCCGACGATCACGCGATCATCGCCGGGATGGCCACCTACGACGGCGAACCGGTTCTGGTGGTCGGTCACCAGAAGGGCCGCGGCGACATGAAGCAGAAGATCTTCCGGAACTTCGGCTACGCGAGGCCGGAAGGCTACCGCAAGGCCATGCGGGCCATGAAGATCGCTGAGAAGTACGGGCGCCCCATCATCGTCTTCGTCGACACGCCGGCGGCCTACCCGGGCATCGAGTCCGAGGAACGCGGCGTCGCCGAGGCGATTGCGTTCAACCTGCGCGAGATGTCGGCACTCACGGTGCCGGTGGCGATTCTGGTGACGGGGGAGGGGGGCAGCGGCGGGGCGCTCGGCATCGCCATCGGCGACCGCGTCCTCATCCAGGAGTACGCGATCTACAGCGTCATTCCCCCCGAAGGGTGCGCCGCCATCCTGTGGCGCGACAGCGGCAAGAAGGTCGAGGCGACCGAGGCGCTGAAGATCACCGCGCCCGACATGCTGCGCCTGGGCGTGGTCGACGAGATCATCCCCGAGCCGCCCGGCGGGGCGCAGAACGACCCGGCCGGCGCGGCGGCGCTGGTGGACCAGGCGATCAGGCGAACGCTCGAGCTGATCAGGGGCGGTTCCCCCGAGGCGCGCGTCGAGGCGCGGTACCGGAAGTTCCGCGCCATGGGCAGCCTCGGCGTCATTGAAGGGTAACCATTGCACGCCGATGACCTCGCGCATCTGGGAGCACGTGACCTGCGATGCTGCGCGCGCGGCGGGGCTCGCCTCCGACCTCGGCATCCACCCGGTCATCGCGCGCCTGCTGTGCCAGCGGGGCCTCGCTGAGCCGGCGGCGGCCGCCCGCTTTCTCCAGCCCTCGCTCGACCATCTCCACGATCCGTTCGCGCTGTCCGGCATGGCAGAGGCCGTCGATCGCCTGGCCCGAGCCGTCGCCCGTCACGAGCGGGTTGCCATTCACGGCGACTACGATGTCGACGGCGTCACGGCGACGGTCATCCTCCAGCGCACGCTCGAACTGCTCGGTGCCGACGTCGTGCACTTCCTCCCGGACCGCGTGCGCGACGGCTACGGGCTGCGGCCCGAGGCGGTCGAGAGGCTGCACGCCGGCGGCGCGGGCGTGATCGTGACCGTGGACTGCGGAATCCGCGGTTTCGACGCCGCACGCCGTGCGCGCGATCTCGGCGTCGACCTCATCATCACCGATCACCACGAACCCGATCCGACGCTGCCGCCGGCGCTGGCAGTCATCAACCCGAAACGCGCGGACTGCAGTTATCCCGACCGTGACCTGTCGGGCGCTGGCGTGTCGCTGAAGCTGGTGCAGGCGCTTTGCCGTCGTACGGGGCGCGAAACGTGGCTGCCGGGTTTTATCAAGATGGCGGCCATCGGGACTCTGGCCGACGTGGTGCCTTTGGTGGGCGAGAACCGTGTGATCGCCAAGCTTGGTCTCGAGGAGCTCTCGCGCGGGCCTCACAAAGTCGGCCTGCGCTCGCTGCTCGACGCGGCCGGTTTGTCTGGCCGCACCATCGGCAGCGAGCATGTCGCCTACATGCTGGCGCCGCGCGTGAACGCCGCCGGCCGCATGAGCACGGCCGACGTCGCCCTGCGCCTGCTCCTGGTCTCCGACGAGGCGATGGCGTCGGAGGCGCGTGAGCTGGCCGCCCAGCTCAACAAGCACAACCTGCGGCGCCAGAAGGAAGAGGAGGAGATCCTCGTTGCGGCGCACCGCCTGATCAAGTCGGACCCGGAGATTGGCGGGCGGCCGGTGCTCGTGGTGGCAGGCGACCGCTGGCACCGCGGCGTCATCGGGATCGTCGCCTCCAAGCTGGTCGATGCCTACTATCGTCCCGCCATCGTCCTGAGCGTCGAAGACGCCACGGCACACGGATCGTGCCGGAGCATCCCGCCGTTCGATATGCTCGCGGCGCTCGAAGGCTGCAGCAGCCATCTTGCGGCGTTCGGCGGTCATCGCCAGGCCGCAGGCCTCAGCCTGGATGCCGGCGGGATCCACGCGTTCCGCGAGGCCATCGTCCGGCACGCTGAAGCGGTGCTCGGTCCCGAGGATCTCAGACCGCGGCTCGCCATCGACTCGCCGCTGGCGTTCGGCGAGGTGACCGGGGACATGCTCGAACAGCTGGGCAGCCTCGAGCCATACGGCGCGGGCAACCCCCGCCCGGTCTTCGTCGCGACAGGCGTGCAGATCGTCGACGGGCCGCATCGTCTCAAGGACCGTCACCTCCGGATGGCTGTGAGGCAGGGGCACCGCACCTTCAGGGCGGTGGCCTGGCGCGCGGCCGAACACGAGGCCTTCTTCCGCGAGCATCGATCGGCCATCGACGTCGCCTTCTCCCTCGCACAGTACGAGTACAATGGACAGGTGACGGTCGAATGCGTCCTCACCGACGTCCGCCGGTCCGTCTCCGCGGGCGAAGGCTCATGAACGCGTGGCGGCGCCGCCTCCGAGTCGCCCTGGCGGTGTTCGTCGTGGTGTTTGCGGCCGTCCTCTACGTCGCTCTCCGCCGCGAGCCTGCGCGCCCACGCGCCGCGCCGGTCACACGAGCCGATCCGGCCGCGGCAGTCGAGAGCACGCGCGGCGTGGCCGTCCAGCTCAAAGGCGAGAAGGAGGAGTTCAAAGTCGAGTCCGACGAGAGCCTGCTGTACGCGAACGGGATGCGGAAGTTGAAGGGCGTCAAGGTCACCGTCGCGCAGCGGGCCGGGCGCAGCTTCGTGCTGACCGCTGACGAAGCCGTCGTCGGCGCAGGGGAGTCGGCCCTCGAGGCCGCCGGCCACATCGTGCTCACCGTCAGCGACGGCCTCGTCGTGATGATGGATCAGGCGTCCTACACGGAGAGCGACGGGGTCGTGCGCGCCCCCGGGCCCGTGCTCTTCCGCAAGGGGCGGACGAGCGGGTCGGGCGTGGGCATGACGTACGACATGAATCGAGACGTCCTGTGGCTGCTCGATCGGGCCGACATCGAGATCGACGCCAGCCCCAAGGGGGCCGGAGCCACCCGCATCCGGGCGGGCGCGGCGGGCCTGGCGCGCCAGGACAAGTACCTGCGGTTCGAGCGCGGCGTCCGCGTGCTGCGCACCGGCCAGTCGCTCGAGGCGGAGACGGGCGTGGCGTACCTCAGCGACGACGAGGAACGGATCGAGCGCGTCGAGCTCCGCGGGGGCTCGCGCATCGTGGGCGGCGGCGGGGCGCCCGGCACGCTCGACGCGATGAGCGCACGGGACATGGACCTCACGTACGGCCCGGAAGACGAGGTGCTGCAACGGGCGATCCTGGCCGGCGCTGGCGTCGTCCGGATCACCGGGGCCAAAGGCGCGCGCGGCCGGCGAGTCGCCGCCGAGTGGATGGACATCGGCCTGGCGCCGGATGGCACGACGGTCACCGCCCTGCTGGGGCGGGATGCGGTCCAGCTGGATCTGCCGCCCGAGGGAGATGCCCCGGGCAGGTCGGTGCGCGCAACGGTGCTGGAGGCCAGCGGGACGGCTGCTTCGGGCCTGACGAGCGCGTCATTCCACGCGGATCCCGCCGTGGCCGGAAGCCAGGTCGAATTCAGCGAGGCGCAGACCTCGAAGCAGGGAGCCCGGGTCGCACGCGCACGATCGATGGGGCTGACCCTCAAGCCTGGCTTCGGCGAGCTCGAGGCGGCACGGTTTGACGGCGGCGTCCGCTTCGAGGACGGCGACCTCACAGGCACCTCCCGTGAGGCGCGGTACGTCGTCTCAACAGGCCAGCTCAACATGGGCGGCGACGACGAGCGGACGGGCCGCCCGCCGCAGGCCGTTGATGCCAGAGCGACCATCACGGGCGCGCGCATCGAGGTGGGGCTCGACCGCCGGCGGATTCACGCGGTTGGCGCGGTCAACACGGTGCGCCAGCCCTCGGCGGCGCCCGCCACGCCGGCGCGCGGCGCCTCCGGCGAACGGGAAGACCGGACGCCGGTCATCCTGAAGTCCGACCAGCCCGCCTACGTCCGCGCCGACGATCTGGACTACGACGGCGAGACACGCCGCGCGGTCTACGCCGGACAGGTGCGGCTCTGGCAGGGAGAAGTGACGATCAACGGCGACCGCATGGTGCTCGACGATCGGCAGGGCGACCTGACCGCAACCGGATCGGTGCGCGCCCACCTGGTGATGTTCCAGGAGAACGAGAAGACCAAGGTCAAGGAGAAGGCGCCGACGATTGCAACCGCGGCCACGCTGACCTACCAGGACGCGACGCGCACGATTGTCCTCGCCCGGGGCACGGATCGGCAGGCGCGGCTCTCGGGCGCCGAGGGCGACCTGTCTGCCGACCGGATCGACCTGTTCCTGAGCGAGTCGGGCGACGAGGTTGACCGGCTCGAGGCGGACGCGGGCGTGAGCCTGACGCTCGCGGGCACGCGCACGGCCACGGGCAGCCGTCTCCGGTACACGGCCGCCGACGGGCGGTACGTCATGAGCGGGACGCCGGTGCGCATCGAGGAGGAATGCCGCGAAACGACGGGCCGGATTTTGACTTTCTACAGATCGACTGATAGGATCACGGCCGACGGTAACGAAGTCGCTCGCACTCAGACGAAGAGCGGCGTGAAGTGCCCGGAGCCGCGTCTCGACTGAATGGCCACCCTTCGCACCCACGATCTCACGAAGTCGTACGGCGGACGCACGGTTGTGCGCGGCGTGAGCCTCGAGGTGGCGTCAGGCGAGGTCGTGGGGCTGCTGGGACCGAACGGCGCAGGCAAGACCACGACCTTCTACATGACCGTGGGCCTCACGGCGCCCGATTCCGGCCGCGTCGTGCTCGACGGCCATGACGTCACCGAGGACCCGATGTACGTGCGGGCTCGCAAGGGCATCGGGTACCTGCCGCAGGAGCCGTCGATCTTCCGGGGACTCACGGTCGAGCAGAACCTCCTCGCGATCCTCGAGACCCTGGATCTGAACGGGGCGGCCCGCCGGGCGCGGCTGCGCGAACTGCTGGCCGAGCTGAACCTGACGCCGCTGGCAAAGGCGCCGGCGTACACCCTGTCGGGCGGCGAGCGGCGCCGCGTCGAGATCACGCGCGCGCTGGTCGTCTCCCCGTTGTTCATCCTGCTCGACGAACCCTTCGCCGGGATCGACCCCATCGCGGTCGCCGAGATCCAGAAGATCGTCTCCCATCTCAAGGCGCGCGGCATCGGCGTGCTCGTCACCGACCACAACGTGCGGGAGACGCTGCGGATCACGGACCGGGCGTACATCGTGCACGACGGTGTGATCTTCCGGAGCGGCACGCCAGACGAACTGGCTGCCGACGAGGACGTACGGAGGATTTATCTGGGGACCGAGTTCCGATTGGACTAAGATGGATGAGCGGGCGCACGGGCCGCCCCGCTGACCGGACATGCCGATCCAGCAGAAGCTCCACACGAAGCTCGTCCAGAAGCTGATTCTGACGCCGTCGCTGCAGCAGGCAATCAAGCTGCTGCCGATGTCGACCATCGAGCTCGTCGACCTGCTCAACCAGGAGATGGTCGAGAACCCTATGCTGGAGGAAGTCCCGACCGAGGAGCTGCAGCCGGTCGACAGCGCTGCTGTCGCCGACAAGCCGGAAGCCGAGGCCGCGCCGGCGAACCCCGAGAAGGGGGACACCTGGGACGACAGCGACTACGAGTACTTCTTCGGGGACTACCTGGACGACGGGTACCGGCCGAAGGCGCCGCAGGAAGTCCGGGAGCTGCCGCCGATCGAGAACACGCTGGCCTCCTCGACGTCGCTGTCGGACCACCTCCAGTGGCAGCTGTCGCTGCAGACGGGCGACGATCTGGCCCGGGAGATCGGCTCGGCGGTCATCGGCAATCTCGACGAGGATGGGTACCTGATGGCGTCGGTCGACGAGATTGCCGCGATGGGCAACTGGCCGGTTCCCGAGGTCGAGCGCGCGCTGCGCCTCGTGCAGGGCTTCGACCCGATCGGCGTCGCCGCCCGCGATCTCCAGGAGTGCCTGTGGCTCCAGCTCAAGCACCTCGGGCTGGAGGGCACGCCCACCGAGCGGATCGTCACCGAGCACCTCCGGCTCCTCCAGAACCACCAGATTCCCGAGCTCGCGCGCAAGCTCGGCTTGACGGTCGACGATCTCAAGCAGCACGTCGAGATCATCCGGCGCCTGGACCCCAAGCCGGGGAGTCGGTACAACCACCCGCAGTCTCACTACGTGATCCCGGACGTCTACGTGGTCAAGGTCGAGGACCAGTACGTCGCCGTGCTGAACGAAGAAGGGCTGCCGCAGCTGCGGATCAGCCCCGTCTACCGCCGCCTGCTGGAGAAGCGGGCGGAGAACAGCGACGAGACGCGCGCGTACGTCAAGGACAAGTTCCGGTCGGCGATCTGGCTGATCAAGTCGGTGGAGCAGCGGCAGAAGACCATCCACAAGGTCGCCACGAGCATCATCAACTTCCAGCGCGATTTCCTGGACCACGGGATCGAGCACCTGCGGCCGCTGGTGCTTCGGGACGTGGCGAGCGACATCGGCATGCACGAGTCCACCGTGAGCCGGGTCGTTACGAACAAGTACATGCACACGCCCCAGGGCGTGTTCGAGCTGAAGTTCTTCTTTCACAGCGGAATCTCCAGTTCTTTCGGCGAGAGCGTCTCCTCGGTCACGATCAAGCAGCGCATCCGCAAGATCATCGAGAGCGAGGACTCGCGCAGGCCGCTCAGCGACTCGAAGATCGTCAGCATCCTCCAGCGGGAGGGGCTGGTGCTGGCCCGCCGCACGATTGCCAAGTACCGGGAGGAGCTGAAGATTCCCACTTCGAACCAGCGCAAGGTGCTGTACTGACGGATGCCGATGCGACTCGTACTGACCGGCCGGCATGTCGAGATCACCCCGGAGCTGAGGACGCTCGTTGAGGAGCGGCTCGCCAAGCTCGATCGCGTCCTCAACGACGGCGTGGTGTCCGCCCAGATCGTGCTGACGCTCGAGCGGCACCGCCACGTGGTCGAGACCACGATCCATGCGCGCGGCGACCACATCCTGCACGGCCTCGGCGACACCAACGCGTGGGAGACGTCGCTCAGCGAGGCGTTCGAGAAGGTCGGCGGGCAGATCCAGAAGGTCAAGGGCCGATGGGAACGGCGCAAGCGGCGCGCGCGGTCGCCCCGCACGATGCCGCTCGCGGCAGGCCCCGCCGTCGCCGACGATGAGGGGCGCCCCCGCCGCATCATCAGGACCTCCCGGTACGCCGTCAAGCCGATGACGGTCGACGAGGCGGCGCTGGGGTTTGACGACGGCCGCGACACGTTCCTCGTCTTCCGCAACGCCTCGACCAACGGCGTCGCGGTGCTGTACCGGCGCAAGGACGGCCATCTGGGTCTGATCGAGCCGGAACTCTGAGGACGGCCGGCGCCCGGGTGCGCCGCGTCCGCGCGCCCGGGCCGGCCTCTGCGATCATGCCGCCTTCCACTCTGGGTGTGAGCGTCGGGGAGTTGCTGCGCAGCCGGCCTGAGCTGCTGGGCCTGCCGCTCACGCTGGTCGGCGGCGGCACGGGACTGGTCCGCCGCATCACGAGCCCCTACATCCAGAAGACGGGCCTGGCGCTCGCGGGCTTCGACGAGTACCTGGCGCCCGGCCGCATCCTGATCTTCGGCGAAAGCGAGGTCCGCTACCTCGAGCAGCTGTCAGCCGAGGATCGGGGGAACGCCCTGCGGCGCGCGCTGGCCCACGACATCCCCGCCGTGCTGCTCACCGGCGGCTTCGGCCCCCCGCCCGACCTCGTCGCGGAGGCGGAGCGCAGCGGCGTGCCGCTGCTGTCGACCACCGTCGCGACGCCGTACGCCATTGCGAAGGTGACGGCCCTGCTCGAGGACACGCTCGCCGATCGCGTCATGGTGCACGCCGTGCTGATGGACATCTTGGGGCTGGGCGTGCTGATTGCCGGCGAGAGCGGCATTGGAAAGAGCGAGTGCGCCCTCGACCTCGTCGTCCGCGGGCATCGCCTGGTGGCGGACGATACGGTCGAGATCCGCCGGCGTTCCGAGAACGTGCTCATCGGCACGTGCCCCGAGATGACCCGCCACCACATGGAGGTCCGCGGCCTCGGCGTCATCAACATCCGGGACCTGTTCGGCGTGGCGTCGATCCGCTCCTCCAAGCGTGTCGAGCTGGTCGTCCAGCTGGAGCGCTGGGAGCCCGGCCGGGCCTACGAACGGCTGGGCCTCGACGACGTCTACTTCGACGTCCTGGGGCTGCAGGTGCCGATGATCCAGATGCCGGTCGCCCCGGGCCGGAACGTGGCGATTCTGGTCGAGGTGGCCGCCCGCAACCAGCTCCTGCGCTCGCGCGGCCAGCACGCGGCGCGGCGCCTGGCGGCACGGCTCGACCGCCAACTGCGCGACCTCGCCGACGGCGAGGAGGAAGACGCCGCCGCGGGCCACGGAGGCAAGCGGTGACCGCGCCGACGGCGACGCGCACGCCGCGCGGCAGCCGGACGCCGTTCGTCGTGCTGACCGGCCTGTCGGGCGCCGGGAAGTCGCAGGCGATGCGGGCGCTGGAGGACCTCGGCTACTTCTGTGTCGACAACCTGCCGATCATGCTGATCCCGACGCTGGCCGAGCTGTCGCTGCGGGCCGGCAGCGAGATCGCCAGAGTCGCCCTCGTGGTCGACGTGCGCGAGCGGTCGTTCCTGACGCAGTTCCCCCGCGTCCTCGCGCGCCTGCGGCGCATGCGGCGCCTCGGCCCGGCGCTGATTTTCCTCGAAGCCAGTGACGCGGCGCTCGTCCGGCGGTTCAGCGAAACCCGGCGGCCGCACCCGCTCGCACGCGATCGGTCGGTCGTCGAGGGCATCCGCGAGGAACGCGCGCGGCTGCGCGGCATCCGCGCACTCGCCGATGAGATCGTGGACACCTCGAGCCTCACGGTCCACGAGTTGCGGGAGATCTTCTCGGCCTTCTCGCGCGGCCGCACGGCACGCAGCCCGCTCGTCGTCTCGCTGGTGAGCTTCGGGTACAAGCACGGCATCCCCGTCGAATCCGACCTGGTCTTCGACGTCCGGTGCCTGCCGAACCCGCACTTCGTGGCGGCGTTGCGGGGGCGCTCCGGAAAGGACCGCACCGTCGTCCGGTTCATGGAGCAACATCCGGCCACCGCGAAGATGCTCGGGCAACTCGAGGGTTTCCTGAGGTTCCTCATCCCGCAGTACGTGGCCGAAGGCAAGAGTTACCTGACCGTCTCGATCGGCTGCACCGGGGGCCGCCACCGGTCGGTCATGATTGCGGAAGCGCTGCGTCGCGCCCTGGCGGGCCTTGAAGGGGTCCGGCTTCGCGTGCGGCACCGGGACATCAGCGCCGCCGACGACTGACCGGAAGCCCGCGGTCTGGAATCACGGCAGGGCAGGGGAGCCTAGCAGCGGACGAGCCGCGCGCAGCAGGCTGCCCAAGACGGCGCAGGCCAGGCAAGCGCGGTTTCCGCGTGCCGCATCAGGATCGGAGCGCACATGATTGGCGTTGTCGTGGTCACGCACGGACAACTCGCAACGGAGTTCGTCAACGCCGCCGAGGCGATCATCGGCGACCTGCCGCAGTTCGCCGCCGTCTCCATCGGCTGGCACGACGACGTGGACGACGCGCGGGAGGAGATCCGGCAGGCCATTGCGCGCGTGCAGGGACCGGAGGGCGTCATCGTCCTGACGGACATGTTCGGGGGCACTCCCGCGAACCTCGGCCTGACCTTCCTCGAGGCCAACCGGGTCGAGATCATCACGGGGGTCAACCTGCCCATGCTCATCAAGCTGGCCAGCCTCCAGTCCTCGGCGGACCTGCTGGCCGCCGCGCGGGAGATCCGCGAGGCCGGCCGCAACGGGATCTGGGTCGCCTCGGATCTCCTGCGGGCGGAGACACGCGGTCCGGCGGACGCGTCATGACGTCCCGCTCGGTCAGGATCACGAACCAGCTGGGGATGCACGCCCGCGCCGCCGCCCGCTTTGTGCACGCGGCTACGACCTACAGCTGTCAGGTGCGGGTGTCGGTCGGCGGCCGCAACATGGACGGCAAGAGCATCATGGGCATCCTCCTGCTCGCCGCCGCGCGAGGGTCCGTGATGACCATCGTGACGGATGGCCCCGAGGAGGCGCGCGCCTGCGACGCGCTCTGTCACCTGGTCGAGTCGGGATTCAGCGATCAGACCTGAGACCTGCGGGCGGCGACACCGGCGGCACGGACGGCCGGCCGGAGGTGATCGGCCGGCTCAAAACGGGATGTCGTCGTCGGTGGCCTCGATCGGCTCTCGCGGCCCCTCGGCCGGCCGCGGCGCCGCCTCATCGCGTTCGGCGCCCGCCGGCCGTCCCCCGAGCAGCACGACCCGATCGGCACGAACCTCGGTCGTGTACCGCTTCTTCTCCTCCTTGTCCGTCCACGTGCGCGTCTGGAGACGGCCCTCGACGTAGATCTGCTTCCCCTTGCGCAGGTACTCAGCCAGGGATTCCGCGGTCTTCCCCCAGATCACGACGGTATGCCACTCCGTCTGATCCTGCCACTGGCCATCCTTGTCCTTGAAGCGGTCCGTTGTCGCCAGCCGAACGGTCGCCACGGGGGTCCCGCCGGAGGTATATCGGAGCTCGGCATCCTTCCCGAGGTTGCCGACCAGAATGACCTTGTTGACGCTGCCCATCTCGCGTTCCTTTCAGGAGAGCTCCGGTGGTTTGCGAATCAGCAGTTCGAGCTTCTGACTTGAGAGCCGGCCCGCGTCGCTCGACGGGTAGGTTTTCACCACGAACTCCCAGGACTCACGCGCGCGGTCCACCTGGCCGAGGGCATTGAGGGCGACGCCGCGCTTGTAGTACGCGTCAGGCACCAGCTTGTGGTTCGGGTAATCGGAGATGACCCGCTCGTAGGCCGCGACGGCCTCCTTGTAGTTCCCGAGGCCGAAGTGCGCCTCGCCGACGTACCACTGGGCTTCTCCGGCTTTGTCCTGCGTCGGGAACGCCTTGATGTAGTTCGTGAACCCCGCAATTGCCAGCGTGTATTGGCCGACCGTGTAGTCCCCCCACGCCGCGTCGAACAACTTCTGCGGCGACTGGCCGAGCGCGGCGCCCGGCTGGGGCGCCGCCGCCGCGGGCATCCCCGGCGGGACCTCGCCGGGGACGGACGGCTGGGACATCGCCTGCGGGATGGCCAGGCGCACAGCCTCGACTTCCTGCGACAACGAGCTCATGCGCACGTTGTTGTCGTCGATCTTCTCCCGGATCACGCGCAGATCGCCCGTCATCGTATCGACGAGCAGCTTCTGGTCGGCAAACGCCTTGCGCGTCGCGCCCGTCTGGTCGTCCAGTTTCGTCGCCACCGATTTCAGCGCGTCGGTGACGGCGGCCAGCTGCGCCTGCAGCTGCAACGTCTGCTCCTGCAGCATCCGGATGTCCGCCATGAGCTGCTGGTGCTCCCGATTCGCGCCCGACGCCGGCACCGTGACGATGGTGGCCACGACCACCACCGAGAGCGCCAGCAGCAACACACGCTGAGTCATGGCGTGCCTCCCGCGACTGCCGCCTACTTGCCCGTGATGACGAAGTGGCCGCGGCGGTTCTTCGCCCAGGCCTCCTCGGTGTGCCCGGTGTCGAACGGGAACTCCTTCCCGTAGCTGACCACCCGGACCCGATCCGCCGCGATGCCCAGCGACACGAGGTACGTCTGGGCTGCCACCGCCCGCCGCTCTCCCAGCGCGAGATTGTACTCCGCCGAGCCGCGCTCATCACAGTGCCCTTCAACGGTCACCGACCAGCCGGGGTACTTCCGAAGGAGGTCGGCGTTCGCCCGCAGGGTGGCCACCCCCTCGGCATCCAACTCCACGGAGTCGTAGCCGAAGAAGACCGGTCTCAGCGGGGAATCGCGATTCAGCTCGTCGAGCGAGCGCGTCAGGAAGGGATCCTCCGGAACCGCCGTGGTGCCGGCCGCGGGCTGCGCGGGAGGCGCGGGAGGCGGAGGAGGCGGCAGAGGCGTCACCTCGGAGAGCCCCGCCGGCTCGGGCGGTAGTGGTCTCGCAACGGGCGGCGTCTTCTTCGCACAGCCCCCCAGCGCCGCGACGAGCACGAGGGTGGTCGCCCAGAGGGCTGCGCTTGCGGTCACTCGTCTCTGCATCTCAACTTCCTCCGTTGTGCTGACGCTACCGCGACCAGTCGGGAAACGTGTTGTTGCCGGCCGACGTCACCCGCGTCAGGTGCTTCCCCTCGCGGTCGATGACGTAGATCTGCGCCCGCCCCCCGCGCGTCGAGCTGAACGCCAGATGGCGGCCGTTGGGCGCGAAGGCGGGGCTCTCGTTGGTGCCCTCGCCGAAGGTCAGCTGCCTCACCACCGAGGTGGCGACGTCGAGAATCTTGATGTCCGAGCCGGCGCCGGCTCGTGAGGCGTAGGCAATCTCGTTAAACGGCGCCGGCGACCACGTCGGGCGATCGCAGTACGACTCGCTCGTGATCCGCCGGACCCCTCCCGTGCCGTCCGCGCTGACCACGTAGATCTGCGGGCTGCCGCTGCGGTCCGAGGTAAACGCCACCTGCGCGCCGGAGGGGGACCACGTCGGCGTCACGTCGATCGCCGGGTGGTTCGTCAGCCGGACCACGCCGGACCCGTCCCGGTTCACGACGTAGATCTCCGGGTTCCCGTCGCGGTCCGACATAAACGCCAGTTTGGCCCCGTCGGGCGACCAGGCGGGCAGGAAGCTCTCGCCGCGCCCGCGGGTCGGGTTCTCGGGCAGCGTGCCGGCGTAGATGTTCGAGACGAAGATGTCGGCGAACCCGCGCCGGTACGACGTGTAGGCCAGCGACCGGCCGTCGGGCGACCAGGCGGGCGTGATGTTCAGGCCGCGGCTCGTGGTCACGCGCCGCTGGTTCTCGCCGTCGTAGTCGCTGATGTAGATCTCCTTGACCGCCCGATCGCCGAACGCCGCCTTGATCCGCTCCCCGTCACGGTCCGAGGCAAACGCGAGCTTCGTCCGCGCCACGCCGCGCAGATTGACCTGACTCTGGTGGATTTCGTCCGCCATCGTGTGCGCGAAGAACCTGGGGTTGGTCGCTGCGCCCCGGTACTCCCGCCCGAACGCGGATCGCCGGTCGCGGACGCCGAAGAGGCGCATCGCCACTCGGAACTGATCCCCCTCCTTCTGCACGGTGCCCACGACCACCGCGTCGGCGCCCAGCTCGCGCCACCGGTCGAACGGCACGTCGGCCATCGACTTGGCGCGGGGAATCGAGGCATAGGTGTCGCGGGGGATCAGCGTGAACTCGCGCTCGAAGGCGAGGTCGTTCCACAGGACCTGGGCAATCAGCCGGGCGGCCGCAGCCGTCTCCGGATCGGGTGACAGCGGAATCAGCTCGGGCACGGCGTAGCGGGGCAGCGCCCCGGGTTCGCCGGAGATCCGGATGGCGATCTCGGTCTGCGGCTGCGCGGGCGCCTGCGGCCCGGCGGCCGGCGCGCCCAGCCACGACAGGACGACACCGGCACAGGTCGCGCCGAACAGGAGAGGTCGTAGATGTCGCATCACCGCCTGTACTCAAAGGTGAGGTGCACGGTCAGATCACTGTTGGGAAACGCCGAGGGCAGCGCCGGAAGCTGCGCCGTGCTGACCAGCGCCCGCTGGGCGGCCAGGTCGAGCGCGACAAACCCGCTCGACTTCTCCACGAGGAGGTCGACTATCCGGCCGTCGCGTAGGATCCGGAACTTCATGGTCGTGGTCCCGTTCACCTCCTGGCGCGAGTTCCAGTTGGCCCTGATCCGCTGCTGCATGAGGCCGAGGTACTCGGGGCAGCAGAAATCGGTGACCCCCTCGAGGATTCCGCCCGCGAAGCCTCCTCCGCCGGCCGATGACAGACCGCCGAACCCTTGGCCTCCGGTCTCGGCAATCGCGCTGCCGAACTCCTCCTGGTCACCCCGCACCGGCGTGCGTCCCCGTGCCTCGTCGGGCGCGATCTTGACGACCTCGACCGGCTCGGCCTTCCGCGCCGACGGTTTCGCCCGAGCCGCCGGCACCGTCATCTCCGGCGTGCGCGCCGCGGGCGGCCTGACGGGCTCCGGCCGGCTGGCTTCCGGCAGCACGGCCGTCGTCTGAATGGGCCGACCGCCGAGGGGATTGCGCCCGCCGGCCTGCGGGCCGGCCCCGCCGCTCAGGCTGATGGTCATCACGGTCCGCGGCGGATCGTCCGCCCGCGCGGGCCACACCAGCGGCGCGGCGACGCACGCCACGGCCGCCGCGACGTGCAGCGCCAGCGACCATCCGAGCATCCGCCGGAGGCCGGGCGGCTCGCGCAGACGGCCCACGAGAACATCGGTGACTGCCTCCATGCCGCACGTTAGCGCTCGTCGGGCAGTTTCGCGACGATCCCGACGCGCTCGACGCCCCCTTCCTTCAGACGATCCATCACGTCAATCAGCTCTTGCACGCTCAGGCGCCCATCCCCCTGCAGGTACACCTCGCGATCGCGCCGCGTCGCCATCTCCGTGCGGAGCTTGTCGGCGAGGATCTCGACACGGATCGGCTCTTCTCCGAGGTGCACGATGCGGTCCTGTCGGAAGGAGAGCGGGACGCTGACGAAGATCCGCTCGCCGGTGATCTGGTCCGCGCGGCGCGCCGCCGGCAGGCTGACGTCGAGGCCGCGCTGCAGCATCGGCGCCGTCACCATGAAGATGATCAGCAGCACGAGCATGACGTCGACGAGCGGCACGACGTTGATCTCGGAGAGCGCCGTCGACAGCCGGCGCGTCCTCCCGCCGCGGCGGCCGCCCTGCGGCATCTCGATCGGCTGTACCTTCGGCACGCGATCCCCTCCCGTCCGTTCGACGGGCGTCGGTTAGGTGAAGTTCCGCTCCGCGATGTTCAGGAACTCGAGCGCGAAGTCGTCCATCTGGGTTGCGAGCTGCTTCACCTGACTCGCGAAGTGGTTGTAGAAGTACACGGCAGGGATTGCCGCAAACAGCCCCGCCGCGGTGGCAATCAGCGCCTCGGAGATGCCCGGAGCAACGACGGCCAGATTCGTCGAGCTGGTCTCGGCAATCCGCTCGAAGGCCGCGATGATGCCCCACACCGTGCCGAACAGCCCGATAAACGGCGTGATGCTGGCGGTCGTCGCCAGGAACGACACGCGGTTCTCCAGCTTGCCGATCTCAACGGCCGCCGCGCGCAGCAGCGCGCGATCCAGCGCCGCCAGGCTCTTGAGCGTCGGCGACGTCGCGCCCGCAGCCGAGGCGGTGCGCAGTTGCGCGTTCAGTTCGGCGTACCCGGTCTGAAAGATGCCCACGAGCGGGCTGTCGCCGACCGAGCGACACGCCGCCTGGACCTCGGAGAACTTGCTGCTGCGGCGGAACACATCGAGGAAGCGCGCAGTCTGCCGCTCCGAACGATGGAACGCCCACAGCTTGTAGAAGATGATGCCCCAGGAGATGACGGAGAACAGGACGAGGATCAGCAGGACGATCTGGGCGACCAGGCTCGAGCGCTGGATGAGGGAGAACACACCTCCGCCGAAGCCGCTCTCAGAGCCAGCCGCCCCCTGCACCTGCAGTGCCAGGGCGAAACAACCAAGCGTGCGCAACCGTGCCTCCGCAACATGTGAGACGCGCCGCTGGGACAGCGCAGTTAGCCAAGGGTAACACGCAGGTGGGATGCTGTCAAACGTATGATATCATGGAAGTTCCCGCGTTTACTGCAGGGGACCTGGACAGGCGAGCCCTTCGATGCTGCGGTTCCTCAGCATTCACAACCTGGCGGTGATCGAGGCCGTTGAGCTCGAGTGCGAGCCGGGCCTGACGGTGCTGACAGGCGAAACCGGGGCAGGCAAGTCGATGCTCGTGGAAGCCGTCGGCCTCCTGCTGGGCGGCCGCGCCACGCCCGACCTGATCCGCACGGGCGAGGCCACCGCGACCGTGCAAGCCATCTTCGACGACAGCTCCGGCGAGGAACTGGCGGTCCGCCGCGAGATCTCCGTGTCCGGACGGAGCCGCGCGTTTATCAACGGGGCATTGGCCACCAGCGCCGCGCTGAAGGAGTTGGCGGAGCGGCTGGTCGACCTGCACGGGCAGCACGAACACCAGGCCCTGCTCGACCCCGGTACGCACCTCTCCGTGCTGGACCAACATGCCGGGCTGACTTCCGCGTGCAACGAGGTCGGCGCCGCGTATGAGGCCATGGCGCAGGCGACGCGTGCCCTCGAGCGGGCGCGGGGCGACGAGGCGCAGCAGTCCGCGCGACGCGAGCTCGCGGCGTTTCAGCTGGCCGAGATCGAACGGGCGAAGCTGCAGGCGGGAGAAGACGAGGCGCTCGCCTCGCGCCGCCGTCTGCTCGCGAGCGCCGAGAAGGTGCAGCGCCTCTGTTCGGAGAGCTACGGCCTGCTGTACGACAGCGACGGCGCCGCGCTTGCGAACCTGAGCCAGGTCTGGAAGAGGGTCGAGGAACTCGCGGGGGTCGAACCGCGGTTCCAGCCGTACCTCGAGGCCCGTGACGTCATCGCCTCGCAGCTCGATGACCTGGCGACGTTCCTCAGGGATTACGGCGCCGATGTCGACGCATCTCCGGCGCGTCTTCAGGAGGTCGAGGATCGGCTGGCGCTCGTCGAGCGCCTCAAACGCAAGTACGGCCAGACCCTCAGCGGCGTGCTGGCCACGCGGGATCGGCTGAGAGAGGAGCTCGCGCAGCTGGAGTCGCTGGCTGATCGCGCTGCGGCGCTCGAAGCTGACGCCGAATCGGCCCGAACACGATTCCTGGCGCTGGCCGAGCGGCTCTCGGCCGTGCGACGGCACGCGGCGCCCGTGTTCGCGAGAGCCCTGGAGCACCAGCTGGGGGAGCTTGCCCTCGAGCGGTGCCGGTTCGAGGTGCGGTTCAGCGAGGGTCCGCTGCCGCCCGCCCGCTGGGGCGCTCAGGGGGTCGACGAAGCCGAGTTCTTCGTCTCGCCCAACCCGGGGGAGGCCCCGAGGCCGCTCTCGCGCATCGTCTCGGGCGGCGAGCTGTCTCGCATCATGCTGGCGCTCAAGACGCTCGCGTGCACCGACGAGCCGGGCAAGACCCTCATCTTCGACGAGGTGGACGCGGGCATCGGCGGCAGGGTCGCCGACGCCGTGGGCAGCAAGCTCAAGAGACTCGGCGAGCGGTTTCAAGTGCTGTGTATCACGCACCTGCCGCAGATTGCCGCCCACGGCAGCGCGCATGTCGTCATCACGAAGCGCGTGCGGCAGGGCAGGACCCTCACCGAGGTGGCCCGCCTCAACCGGGACGGGCGGGTGGAGGAACTGGCCCGGATGCTGGCGGGCGCGGCGGTGTCGGAACGGGCGCGGCTGACAGCCACGGAGATGCTCGCTGCCAGGAGCCCCGAGACCGGCGAACGCCGGGCGAAAGGCGAAAGCGAAAGGGTGAAAGCGAAAGGCGGGCGGCCCGCCGGATAGCCGCGGGAGGCGGATGCCGAGAACCTACCGGATCGAGACGTTCGGCTGCCAGATGAACGTCCACGACTCGGAGCGCATGGCGGGCCAGCTGGAACTGGCCGGCTTCAGACGCGCCGGATCGGAGGAAGCGGCGGACCTCATCGTCCTCAACACGTGCAGTGTCCGAGGTCGAGCTGAAGAGAAGGTGTACCGCCGCCTGGGCGAGCTGCAGCGGGAGGCCCGGCGCCAGGGGCTGTCGCCGACGTTCGCGGTTGCCGGCTGCGTCGCCCAACAGGAAGGACCGGCCTTGCTCACGCGCGCGCCGTTCGTGCAGGTGATTGTGGGCCCGCAGGCAGCACGACACCTGGCCCGCCTGGTTGGACAAGCCGAGCGCACCGGCAAGCCGGTCGTCGATGTTTCCCGACACGAGGACGCATCGTTCCCGCTGGGAGTCGTTCGGCGCAACGACCGTCTCCGCGCGGCGATCACGATTATGGAAGGGTGCAGCGAGGGTTGTGCCTTCTGTGTCGTGCCCTTCACGCGCGGAGCCGAGCGCATGCGAAGCTCGGCGGAGATTGTCGCCGAGGTGAGAGAGGCTATCGAGAGGGGGCACAAGGAGATACAGCTGCTCGGGCAGATTGTCAACCGCTACGGCGCGCCCGACGATCCCACGTGCGATTTCGCGGAGCTCCTGGCCCGCATCAACGATGTCGCCGGGGTGGAGCGGATCCGGTTCGCAAGTCCGCATCCCCGTTACGTCACGCCGCGCCTGATTGAGGCGATCAGGGATCTGCCACGCGTGTGCAAGCACCTGCACCTGCCGGTGCAATCCGGCTCGTCGAGGATCCTCCTGGCGATGCGGCGGCGCCATACGCGGGAGGAGTACCTCGAGCTCATCGATGCCGTCCGCGCCTCCGTTCCGGCGATCACGCTCTCCACCGACATCATCGTCGGGTTCCCGGGTGAGTCCGAGGAGGACTTCGCGGAGACGCTGTCGCTGCTTGATCGGGTCCGGTACCATTCGGCCTTCTCTTTCAAGTACTCTCCGAGACCTAACACCTTTGCTATCAATACTTTACAAGATACTGTCCCGCCGGAAATCCAACGTGCGCGACTGCTCGAGCTTCAAGCCCGGCAGCGGAAGATCCAGCAGGATCTGCTGAACCGCGAGGTTGGGACAGTCGCCAGCGTCCTGCTCGATTCAACGAGCCGGCGCAGCGCGCAGGAGTTGTGTGGCAGGACAACGGGCAACATCGTTGTCAACGTGCCGGGTAGCTCGGACCTGCTCGGGCGGACCGTCCCGGTCTGCATCCGTCGTGCAGGTCCAAACAGTCTCTGGGGTGAGATCTGTGCAACCCCGGCTTGACAATGGGCACTGTCGGTCCTAGGTTGTGAGGGACGGCTGCGTCGGCATGGGGAATCGGGATGCTCATTGAGATGACGATTAAGGGACTGATGGTGGATCCCATTACGAATATGCCCATCATCATCCTCCGCGACAAGGATGGACAGCGTGTTCTGCCCATCTGGGTCGGCGTGTTCGAGGCGAACGCGATTGCCCTGCAGATCGAGAACATCTCGACACCCAGGCCGATGACGCACGATCTCCTCAAGAACGTCATCGAGGATCTGGGGGGCCTGATCCAGAAGGTCGTGGTGTGCGATCTGAAGGAGAACACGTTCTACGCGCTGGTGTATGTCGTGCGTGGCGGCGAGACGGTGGCGATTGACGCGAGGCCGAGCGACGCCATTGCGCTGGCGCTGCGCGCGCGGGTGCCCATTCTTGTCGACGATTCGGTCATCGAGCACGCCAAGACCGTGGATTTTTCGTCTGACAAGACCGATTCCGAGCGTCTGCAGAAGTGGCTGGAGAGCCTCGATCCGGACGAACTCGGACGGTACAAGATGTGACGCTGCCTTCCGCAGCGGCGCCGGCCGGCGCACTGATTGACGTCGTCCTTCCATGCCCCTAGAATGATGTTCGCGTCTTGGACGAGGCCTCGCTCATGATTGTTGCGATTGCGAACCAGAAGGGAGGCGTCGGCAAGACCACGACGGCCGTCAACCTGGCTGCGGCGCTGGCGTTGCGGGGCCAGGTCACGTTACTGATCGACCTCGATCCTCAGGCCAACACGTCGATGTCGTATGTGGACGTGCGGCAGATTAGCCTCAGCATGTACGACGCGATCTCCGACGGCCAGTGTGAGCTGAGCAACGTGATCATGCCGTCACCGGTCCCCGGTCTTCACATCGCGCCGGCGCGGATTGGCCTGGCGAAGCTCGAGGGGAAGCTCGTCGGGGAGATCGACGCCCATTTCCGGCTGAAGGATCGCATCGACACCGTGCGCGGCCGCTATGCGCACGTCATCATCGATTGCCCTCCGACGCTCGGGTTGCTGACCGTCAACGCCCTGGTGGCTGCCACGCACTTGCTGATCCCGATCCAGTCGTCGTACTTTGCCCTCGAGGGTACCGACGACCTTCTGGAGACCGTCGAGAAGGTGCGGAGCCGCGCGAACCCAGGCCTGCAGATTCTCGGCGTCCTCATTACGATGCACGATCGCCGAACGTCGCTGGCGAGAGATATCCGACAGCAGATCTACAGCGTGTTTGGAGCCAAGGTGTTCAAGACCGTCATCACGAAGAGCGTGCGGCTTGAGGAGAGCCCGGCGTACAAGGAGTCGATCTTCACGTTTGCGCCGGACTCATCTGGAGCCCTGGAGTATTACAGTCTGTGCGAGGAGGTCATCGAGCGTGCCTAAGAGGGGATTGCCCCAGACCGTGCGAATGCGTCACGACGAGCACTACGTCGAGGCGCTCGCAGCTTCCGCAGGGTCACCGCTCGGCCGGATGGTGCCGATCGAGCAGCTGGACCCGAACCCGACCCAGCCACGTCAGGCGATGGGAGACCTCTCCGAGCTGATGGCGTCGATTACCGAAAAGGGGGTGATCGAGCCATTGATCGTCAGGCAACGCGGAGGGCGATTCCAGATCGTCGCCGGCGAACGCCGGTATCAGGCCGCCGTCCAGGTCGGGCTGCGGGAACTGCCCGTCGTGTTCAGGGACGTGGATGACGACGAGGCGATCGAGCTCGCGCTCGTGGAGAACCTCCAGCGCAAGGATCTGACGCCGTTTGAAGAGGCTGACGCCCTTCAGTCACTGTCACAGCGGTGCGGGTACACGCACGAGGAATTGGCAAGAAAGGTGGGGAAGTCCCGAACCTCAATCACCGAATCGCTCTCGCTGACGAGGTTGCCGGAACAGGTCCGGCAGCTGTGTCGGCTGGCCGACATCGCCTCCAAGTCTTTGCTTCTAGAGATAGTTAGGCAGGGCGATGTGCCGAAAATGATCGCGCTGGTCGAGCGCCTCGCCAGCCAGAGGACCCTGACAAGGGCCAGCGTGCGCGAGGTGTCCGCAAAGCCAAAACTCGGCCGCCCCAAGGCCTTCGTCTTCCAATACAAACCAGAGACGAAGGCGTTCAACCTCCGCCTTCGCTTCCGCAAGCACCACGTCGACCCCGAAGAGGTCATCGCCGCACTCGAGGCCATCCTCGAGGAACTGCGATCAAAGCCTCACGGCGCGTAACAGCAACACGAGCAGTCCGACACCTGCACCTGTTGTCAGCTCGCATCGCCCCGAAGACGGCGAGACGCTGTGCTGCGCTGCGCCGGAACGGTCGGAGGTCACGGCCCTCGCGCCGGGCTGCGCCTCATACAGAGGGTTGGGGAGAGGGGGGCTGAGCCGGAAGAGAGAACGACCCTGGCAGACGCTCAACAGGGGGAGTCTAAGGGCTGTAGGTTAACATAACATACATTATAGGACTCTAGTAAAAACACTCCAGGATCCCCCCTGTGCACGAATTGTGCGCACCGAGAGGGGTGATTCGCCCTACTCCCTCCCTGGAGCCCCCCCGGCGCACGAACCAGCAAACCTCGACCACCGCCGGTCAGCCGAACACCCTGATCCTCCCGCGCGGAAATCGCCAGCGACGCTGGCGCATCGTCCGATCAAGCGCCCATCTGGCTCGTTCCCAACCCTTCAAGCGCCCCCGATTGACGTTCAGCCGTCCGCGTTGGCGCTCACATCGGGCCGCGCCGCCACCGCACGGCGCGACCACGCTGAGGTGACGCCGCCTCGTCTGTGCTATCGTGTCGTGGTCAGCCCTACGTCCATGCTGCGCATCATCGACCGCTATGTCCTTCGCGAGGTTGCCGTCCCGTTCGTGCTCGCGCTCGTCGTCTTTACCTTCGTCCTCCAGATTGCTCCGCTCAGTGAGGTTGCCGAGAAGCTGATCGCCAAAGGGGTCTCGGGGGGCACCGTCGCCGCAGCAATGCTCAACCTGCTGCCACAGGCGCTCGGAATCACCATTCCGATGGCCTATCTGCTCGGCCTGCTCGTCGCCTTCGGCCGCCTGTCCGACGACCGTGAGTGGGTCGCGCTGCAGGCCTGTGGTGTCAGCATCTACCGTCTGCTTCGCCCTGCCTTCGCCCTTGGGATTCCAGCGGCGCTGGCCACGGCCTACATCCTCATGTGGGCCGTTCCCAACGGAAACCAGGCTTACCGCGAGATCGCCTTCCGCGAGATTGCCGCTCGCGCGGAAGGCGAGGTGAAGCCCCGCGTCTTCTACGATTACTTCCCCAACATGGTGCTGTATGCGAGGGACTTGCACCCGTCGAGCCCCGGCTGGAGGGACGTCTTCGTGGCCGACACCGGCCAGAGCGGCCAGCCCATCGTCTACCTGGCCCGCCACGGCCGCCTGGCGTTCGATCGGTTGAAGCGAACGGTCGAGCTGGTGCTCGAGGACGGAATCCGGCATCTCGTCGTGCCGGACGAGCAGAGCCGTGCAACCGAGAAGTACGAACTCGGCCGCTTCGACCGCCTCGTGCTGAGCCTCGACCCGGACGTCGTGTTCCCGAGATCGGGTCCCGAAAAGGGCGCCCGGGAGATGACGATTCCCGAGCTCAAGGCCCACATTGAGGTCCTCAAGTCCGAAGGGATCTCCACCCACACGCCCATCATGGAGATCCACAAGAAATACTCGATCCCGTTCGCGTGCCTGGTCTTCGCGGTGATTGGCCTGGCGCTCGGCGTCAGCAGCAACCGAAGCGGGAAGCTGGCTAGCTTCGTCCTCGGCCTCCTCGTGATCTTCGGGTACTACGTGGTGATGTACACGGCCGAGGACCTGGCCAAGGCCAAGATGATCCCGGCGTGGCTGGCGCCCTGGTCGCCGAACGTGGTCATGGGGGCGCTGGCCTTGGGGCTGCTGGCGCGCCGCGGCCGCTATTCGGGACGGACGCTGCGCCTGGGGCCGCTCACCCAGCTGTGGGGGGGCGGCGCCGCGCCGAGTGCGCCCTCCCCTGCCGGTGCGCGTGGCCGGGGGCGAGTGGTGCTGGTGGTGCGGATTCCGCACAGCTGGGCGGCGCTGCCGAGCATCCTCGACATGTACATCTCGAAACGGTTCGCCCGGATCCTGCTCCTCAGCATGGCCGCCCTGCTCGGCCTCTTCTACATCTCAACCTTCATCGACCTCTCCGACAAGCTGTTCAAAGGTCAGACGACGTTGTCCGCGATTCTGGAGTACTTCAGGTACCAGACGCCCCAGTTCTTCTACTACATCATCCCGCTCTCGCTGATGATTGGCGGCCTGGTCACCGTCGGCGCGCTCACCAAGAGCAGCGAGCTCATCGTGATGAAAGCCTGCGGGATCAGCCTGTACCGGGCCGCCCTGCCGCTGCTGACCTTCGCGGTCCTGGCCAGCGGCGCGCTTTTCCTGATGGAAGAACACGTGCTCGCGGACTCGAACCGGCGGGCCCAGGCGCTGCTGCACGTGATCCGCGGCGGCTCCCCGCAGACCTTCGATCTCCTCAACCGGCGGTGGGTCGTCGGCCAGCGGGGCGAGATCTACAACTACGCGTACTTCGATCCGCGGCGCGGCGTGCTGACGGACCTTTCCATCTACGAGTTCCATCCGTCGGCATGGGCGCTGGCACGCAGGACGTTTGCTGGCCAGGCGGTGTTCGACCGGTCAGCTCAGGCGGCAGCAGGAGCGCCGGCACTCTGGCACTCCTCTCGGGGCTGGGTGCGGGAGTTCGATGCCGGCGGAGACTCGCGAAGCTGGAGGCCGTTCGAGCAGCGCGATCTGACGCTGGAGCCGCCCGAGTACTTCGGCACCGAGCAGCCGGAGGCCGAGCGGATGACCTACACGGAGCTGCGGCGTCACATCAAGGAGCTCGAGACCGGGGGCTTCAACGTCGTGGGGCTCTCGGTGCAGCTGCAGCGCAAGCTGTCGTTCCCGTTCGTGGCGGTGGTGATGATGCTGATTGCCGTGCCGTTCGCGGTCACGACGGGACGGCGCGGCGCGCTGTACGGCATCGGCGCCGGCCTCGCGTTGGCGATGGTCTACTGGGTGACCAGCAACATCTTTGCCGCGATCGGCAGCGGCGGCCTGCTGGCGCCGGTGTTAGCCGCCTGGGCGCCCAATGTGCTGTTCGGGGCCGTGGCGGCCTATCTGCTGCTGACGGTGAGGACCTGATTCACGACCGGGGACCCGGCGCCTCCAGCCTCAACTCCCCCACCCGCACCTCCCCCGCCGTGCCGGGGCGGGCATGCGTCGTATCGACGACCAGCAGCAGCGAATCGACACGGCCAAGGTCGGGGCGAGGCGTGCCGGTCGATCCGATGGGCCGCATGTCATCGAAGAACACCGAGATCTCCCGAGGCGTCTCGTCGAGGTACACCGAGCGGAGCCAGCGTTGTCCGTCCCTGCCGTCAGGGACTCGCAGTTGAACGGACAGGCGCATCGGGTAGCCGCTGGAGGCACGGATGCGCAGCCGGTCGAACGCCGGGTCCGACAAGCGGAACGGCCGGACCAGCGCGACGAACTGCCCCGCCGGCTGCCCGGCTCCCAATCGAAAACTCCACACGCGCTCGCCCGAGCCCGGCGAGGCAGCGGGACCGGAGGTCCCGGTGGAGGTGGGATCGTGTTCGATGTGCCAGCCGGCCACGTCTCGGGCATCCAGGATCGGCAGCGAGACGCCGGGCGCCCGCGTGCTGCCGCCCGGCGGCGGCACCGCCTCCCGGGCGGCCCCGACATAGATGGGATTGCTCAGAATCCACGGAACAGGGGGAGTGCCGGGCGCACCTGGAAGTTCGACTTCGATGCGGTACGCCGCCGGCTCCGGCGCGAGGCGGCGTGTCAGGGTTGAACCGGACACGCGCGCCACCGGCCGGCCGCTCGCGAGGAGCGTGATCGATGCCCCTGGCGGGGCGTTCACGCGGGCTCGGAGGTCGACCGGCCCGTCGGGCAAGAGCCGGTCCCCTGATCGCGCGGTCACGGGTCCGCTCGTGGCGGCGAAGTCCAGCACCGCGGGCCCGGCCAAAGCATCGACGGCCGTGTAGACGTGCCCGGCCCTGAGCGTGGCAACCAGACGGCCGGCGTCTTCTGCGGCGATGCCGCTCGGCGGCTGGTCAAGCTCGACGTGCAGCGAGAAGGCGCGGAACGACACCTCGTACGAGGGGACGCCGGGCAGCAGCCAGCCTCGATAGGGGTCGCGCGCACCCGGGATCCCGAACCGTGCGTGCGCGTCGGCACCGGCGAGTGCGACCACGGGGCGTTGTCGCGCAAGCTCGTCGAAGCGGCTGAGCACCTGGGCCGGGCGATCGAAGACAGCCGCCATCGCCGCCGCGCCCCTGAAGGGGTACGCCAGCGCGACCCGCGCGAGCCGGGGCCAGCTCTCATCGCGCCAGTCGGTGTCGGCGTTGAGCCATTCGATCGCATCGACTGGCGCATCCCACTCGCGCCATCCCGTCCCCGGGGTTCTCGACCCTGGGTGCGCGACGATGCCGAAGCCACCGAGCCGGGCGACGTCTTCAACGACGTCGCGAGCCTCGCCGCCCAGCGGATACGGCGCCCGGCGCATGCCGACCGCCAGGTAGTGGCCTTGCGAGGAGCTGATCTCGACTCCGTCGAGGCAGAGCACGCCCGCCCGGTACGCGGGCGGCTCGGGCACCCGCGTGCCGTCACCGTGGTCGGTCACGATCACAAACGAGAGGCCGGCCCGGACAGCCGCGGCGGCGATGTCGTCAATGGTTCCCGTGCCGTCGGATCGCGTCGAGTGGATGTGCAGCGCACCGCGCACCTGAGGGCGCGGCGTGAGCCAGGGCGGCGGAGCAAGCACCACCGGGCGCGCCGGCAGCGTTGCCCAGACGAACACGGCAGCGACCAGCGCTGCCGCGCCGAGAGCCGCCCGGATCGGAAGGCGCCTTCGGGGGCCGCTGGGGCCCCCTCGGCTGTTGGCTAGGTCCCTTCCTGCCACGACCGGAGATACTCCTCCTGCTCCGGCGTCAGCGTGTCGATCCCGATCCCCATGGAGGCGAGCTTGAGCCGGGCGATCTCCTGGTCGATCGGCGCCGGGACGGCGTACACCTTTCGCTCCAGGGAACGGGCGTGCGTCACGAGGTACTCGACCGAGAGGGCCTGGTTGGCGAAGCTCATGTCCATGACGGCCGCCGGATGGCCCTCGGCCGCCGACAGGTTCACCAGGCGCCCGTCCGCGAGCAGGAAGACGACACGGCCGTCAGCCAGCCGGTACTCGCGGACAAACGGCCGGATCTCGCGCTGGGCGACCGACATCGCCTCGAGGCCCGGGATGTCGAGCTCGACGTTGAAGTGACCCGAGTTGCAGACGATCGCGCCGTCCTTCATCGCCGCGAAGTGCTCGCGCCTGATGACGTTCTTGTTGCCCGTGACGGTCACAAACACGTCGCCGATCTTCGCGGCGTCGGCGATCGGCAGGACGTCGTAGCCGTCCATCACGGCTTCAATGCCCTTGACGGCGTCGATCTCGACGACGATGACGCGGGCGCCAAGGCCGCGGGCGCGCATTGCAATGCCCCGCCCGCACCAGCCGTAGCCGATGACCACGAAGCGCGTGCCGCCCATCAGCACGTTCGTTGCCCGGATGATCCCATCGACCGTGCTCTGGCCGGTGCCGTACCGGTTGTCGAACATGTGCTTGGTCTGCGCGTCGTTGACCGCGATGATGGGGTACTTGAGCACGCCGCTTGCGGCCATGCTCTTGAGGCGGATCACGCCGGTGGTCGTCTCCTCGGTCCCGCCGATGATGCCGGCGCTCAGGGCCGCGCGCTGCGAGAAGACCGTCGTGACCAGGTCGGCGCCGTCATCCATCGTGACGTGAGGGTTGGCGTCGAGGGCGGCGTTGATGTGCTGGTAGTACGTGTCGTTGCTCTCGCCCTTGATGGCGAACGTCGGCACGCCGTACTCGGCGACCAGCGCCGCCGCGACCTCGTCCTGCGTGCTCAACGGGTTCGAGGCGCACAGCGCCGCCTCGGCGCCGCCTGCCACGAGCGTCCGCATGAGGTTGCCCGTCTCGGTCGTCACATGCAGGCAGGCAGCGATACGCAGGCCCTTGAGGGGCCGCTCGCGCTCGAACCGCTCGCGTATCTGGCGCAGCACCGGCATGGTGCGGTCCGCCCACTCGATGCGCAGGCGGCCGGACGGCGCGAGGCTCAGGTCTTTGACATCGTGGTTCATGAGAAACACCTCGCTCAACGGGGATCGGCTCCCCGGTCTCTACAGCCCGGCGGCCGCGCGGATGGCGTCCGCCCGATCGGTTCGCTCCCAGGTGAACTCGGGTTCGTGGCGGCCGAAGTGCCCGTACGCCGCCGTCTGCCGGTAGATCGGACGCCGCAGGTTCAGCTCTTCGATGATGCCCCGGGGCGTCAGCCGGAAATGGCTGCGGATGATCTCCGTGATCCGCTCCTCCGGGACGCGGCCCGTGCCAAACGTCTCAACCATGACGGAGACGGGGTCGGCCACGCCGATGGCGTATGCGAGCTGAACCTGCACGCGATCGCCCACGCCCGCCGCCACGCAGTTCTTGGCGATGTAGCGCGCCATGTACGACGCGGAGCGGTCCACCTTCGTGGGATCCTTGCCCGAGAACGCGCCGCCGCCGTGCGGGGCGGCCCCGCCGTAGGTGTCGACGATGATCTTCCGGCCCGTCACCCCCGAATCCCCCTGCGGGCCGCCGATGACGAAGCGGCCGGTCGGGTTGATGAAGATGCGTGTCTTGGCGTCCATCATGGCGGCAGGAACGATCTGCCGGACGATGCGCCCGGTCAGATCCTCGTGCATCGTCTCCTGATTGACGAGCGACGAGTGCTGCGTCGACAGCACGACCGCGTCGACGCGAACCGGCTTCTGGCCGTCGTACTCGACGGTGACCTGCGACTTGCCGTCCGGGCGCAGATAGTCGAGCTCGCCCTCGCGCCTGGCCGTGGCGAGCGCGCGGCACAGCTGGTGCGCCAGCATGATCGGCAACGGCATCAGCTCCTTCGTCTCGGTGCAGGCATAGCCGAACATCATGCCCTGGTCGCCGGCGCCGCCCGGATCGACGCCCATGGCGATGTCCGGCGACTGTTCGTGAATCGAGGAGACGACGGCGCAGGTGTCGCAGTCGAACCCGTACTTCGCGCGGGTGTACCCGATGTCCCGGATGGTGTTCCGGACGATCTGGGGGAAGTCGGCGTAGCAGGTGGTGGTGATCTCGCCGGCAATCATGGCCAGGCCCGTGGTCACCAGCGTCTCGCAGGCGACGCGCCCCGTGGGGTCCTGCGCGAGAATGGCATCGAGGATGGCATCCGAGATCTGATCGGCGATCTTGTCGGGATGGCCTTCTGTGACGGACTCTGACGTGAACAGGTGACGCCCTTGGCGGCTCATGCGCAATGCTCCTTCACTGTTGGGGTTCGGGTCACGCAAAATCCTCTCACGGTAGCTGATTCAGCCGCCGGCGGTCAAGCCGCCAGGCGGTCAGGCGCGCGGATGGCACCGGTCGTACACGGCCCGCAGCCGCGCCTCGAGGACATGCGTGTAGATCTGGGTGGTGGACAGGTCGGCGTGGCCGAGCATCACCTGGATGGCGCGCAGGTCCGCGCCCCGGTCCAGCAGGTGCGTGGCGAACGAGTGGCGGACGACGTGCGGGCTCAGATCCCGGCGCAGGCCGGCCTGCCGGCCGTAGGCCTTGAGGATCTTCCAGAACCCGACGCGCGACAGCGGGCCGCCGCGCGTGTTCACGAACAGGCGGGGCGGCGAGGTTCGGCGCACGAGCGCGGGCCGCGCCTGCCGGAGGTAGCGCCCGACCCAGACCGCCGCCTCGTCGCCGACCGGGACGATGCGCTGCTTGCCGCCTTTTCCCGCGCACGTGAGATAACCGGCCTCGAGGTTCACGTCGGCCTGCCGGAGGCCGACGAGCTCCGAGACCCGCAGCCCCGTCGCGTACAGCAGCTCGAGCAACGCGCGGTCGCGGAGGCCCTTCGGCGTCTCCGGGTCCGGCCGCGCCAGCAGCCGATCCACCTCCTCAAGCGACAGGCACTTCGGCAGCGCCGGCCACGCGTGAGGCGACCTGAGATCGTCCGCCGGGCTTGCCGCGAGGCGCCGATCGAGCACCAGGAACCGGTAGAAGCTCCTGATGCTCGCCACCGCACGCGCGACCGAGCGCGGCGACAGCCCGCCGGCCATCAGCCCGCGCACGAACAGCTCGAGCTGCTGGCGCGTCAGCGTGTCGAGGGCCGCGCCCCGCTCGTCGGCGAAGCGGGACAGCGCGGCGAGGTCCCGGCTGTAGCTCTCGACGGTGTGCGCAGCGAGGCGGCGCTCGACCCTCAGGTGATCGAGGTACGCGTCGAGCAGGATCGATGAGTCGAGATCGCTCGCGGTCGTTGCGAAAGCCTCCGACGCATAGTACTCCGGTTTGACAAGACCCGTACGCGGGAGTAGCATCCCGCTGCCTTTTCCCGGAACCAGCCCATGCCTGTTCAATCGAAGTGGCAACTGCTCCCGACCGAGGCCATCAACCCGTCGAGCCTGGCCATCGACAAGCTGTCGGTTGCCGACGCCATTGAACTGATGGTCAACGAGGACCGAAAGGTGGTCTCGGCGGTGGCCCGCGAGCAGGAGCGGATCGCCCTGGCCGTCGAGATCATCAGCCGGGGGCTGCGCAAGGGCGGGCGGCTGGTGCTGGTCGGCGCGGGCACGAGCGGGCGGCTGGGCGTGCTGGAGGCTGCCGAGATGCCGCCCACCTTCGGCACGGACCCGCAGATGGTACAGGCCATCATCGCGGGCGGCCGGCCGTCGCTGCTGCACGCGCGGGAAGGTTCGGAGGACGAGTACGAACAGGGGGCCCGCTCGGTCGCGCGGCTGCGCCCGACCGCCCGGGACGTCGTGATCGGCGTGTCGGCCAGCGGGATGACCCCCTTCGTGCGCGGCGCCCTCGCCCGGGCGCGGAAGTCGGGCGCGAAGATCATCTTCCTGACCTGCTACCCGGGCACCGAGCTCCAGACGTTCGTCGATCTGACCATCGCCCCCGCCGTCGGGCCCGAGGTGATCGCGGGATCCACGCGCCTCAAGGCCGGCACGGCCACGAAGATGGTCCTCAACATGCTGACGACGCTCTCGATGGTGCGGATCGGGAAGACGTACGGCAACCTGATGGTTGACGTGCAGACCGGCTCCGAGAAGCTCAAGGACCGCGCGCGCCGCATCGTCAGCATGGTGACGGATCTCTCCTACGACGAGGCCGATCGGCTCCTCCGTCGCGCGAAGTGGAACGTGAAGGTGGCCATCGTGATGGCCAAGACCGGCCTGCCCGCCAGAAAGGCGCTGACCCGGCTCCACCGGGCGGACAGCTTCGTGCGCCAGGCGATCGACGAGGACATCGAGCCGCGGCTGCGCGAACTCATCCAGGGCCCGCCGCCGCAGCTCTGACACCCTCCCGGCGCCGCGGCCGCATCAGCCGCGATCGCGCTCGGCACCGCGGTCTGCGAGCAACGCCGCGGCCGCCCGGTCCAGCAGGACGTCCACGTCGGAATGCAGCTGAAGGAAGGAGGCGGGAACGGCGGTCGTCAGCGGCCCGCGGACCATGAGGCTCACCGCGCGCGCCTTCTCGCGCCCGGCGGCGAGCAGCACGATCTTGCGCGCCTGCAGGATCGTCCCCAGGCCCATCGACAGCGCCTCATGGGGCACCGCATCGACACGCCCCCCGAACGAGCCGGCGTTGGCGCGGCGTGTCTCGGGACGCAACGTCACGCGATGCGTGCGCAGCGCCAGCCACTCGCCCGGCTCGTTGAAACCGATGTGGCCGTTCGCGCCGATGCCGAGAACCTGGACATCGAGACCGCCGCAGGCCGCGATGGCCCGCTCATAACGTTCGCACTCGCACCGGGGGTCCGGCGTTGTTCCCTCCAGGAAGTTGACCTGACCGGGCTGCAGGCCGATCGGACCGAACAGGTGGTGTTCCATGTACGAACGGTAGCTGCCCGGCTGCTCTGCGCTGATGCCCAGGAACTCGTCGAGGTTGAAGGTCGTCAGACCGGAAACCGGGATCCCCTCGCGGCGGATCGACCGCACCAGCGCACGGTAGAACGCCACCGGTGTCCGGCCGGTCGGCAGACCAAGCACCAGCGCCGGATGTTCGCGGATGCGGCACGCCACCTCGCCGGCGAGCGCGGCAGCGGCCTCGACTGCGGTGTCGAACGTGCGGACGGTCACAAGCGCGCCCCCGGTCGCGCCCCCTGCGGAGCGTGGGCGCAGCATAGGGTCCCGTCCTGCCGCTGTCAACCGGCCGTCTCGAGACCGACCACGCGCAGGCGGCGGCGAGCTGCGAGCTGCCGGGGCCGATTGCGCGGTACGCGCGCGTTGACACGATCGGGTCAAGCTGTTACATTCGCTCGATTTGATGCGTGTGTTCGTCGGCACACTCGTTCGCGCTGTCACGGGCCGGCCGGTTGTGCCGGCGCTCGCCCTCGCCGTGGCGATGGTCCTCGGGCCGGGCGCCGACGGCGTCCCGCACGCAGCAGGTGAGGTTCGAGCCCTCTGGGTGACCCGGACGTCTCTCGCTGCCCCGTCGTCGATCTCGGCGATGATCGAGTCGGCGCGGGCCAACCACTTCAACACGCTGCTCGTGCAGGTGCGCGCCCGCGGTGATGCGTTCTTCGCCGACGGCGTGGAGCCGCGGGCCGCGGCGCTGGCCGGCCAGCCGGAGACGTTCGACCCCCTGCAGACCGCGCTCAAGCTGGCGCACGCCGCGGGGCTGCGGGTGCACGCGTGGGTCAACGTCGGCCTGGTCTCGAGCGCGGCGGAGCTGCCGGCTTCGCGGGCGCATGTGGTCTTCCGTCATCCGGAGTGGCTGATGGTGCCGCGCGCCATCGCCAACGAGATGGCGCTCATCGACCCTCAGAGCCCGCTGTACCTCGACAAGCTGTCGCGGTGGAGTCGGGCGCAGGTCGCCGACGTGGAAGGGCTTTACCTGTCGCCGATTCCCGTCGAGTCCGCAACGTACACCGTGGCCGTTGTGAGCGACCTCGTGGCGCGCTACGACGTCGACGGAATCCACCTCGACTACGCCCGCTACCCCACCGAGCAGTTCGACTACGGCCGCGAGGCGCTCAACGCCTTCGCCGACCACGCCGCAGGGGTTATCCCCGCCTCCGACCTCCGGCGGCTGCGTCAGCGAGCGGCCTCGGATCCCTTCGCCTTCACGGATGCCGCAGCGGATCGGTGGGCCGAGTTCCGGCGGAACCGGCTGACCGATCTTGTCCGGCGGCTGAACCGGGCCGTCAAGAGCTGGAGGCCGGACGCGCTCGTCACGGCCGCCGTGTACCCGGACGCCGCCGACGCGGCCACCCGCCGGCTCCAGGACTGGCGGACGTGGCTGAACAACGGCTCGGTGGACGTCGTCTGTCCGATGGCGTACGCCACTGACTCCCCCACCTTTGCCGCGCAGGTCACCAGCGCACGTGCCGGCGCCGGCGACCGGCCGCTCTGGGCCGGCATCGGCGCCTATCGCCTGACCTCATCGCAAACGATCGAGAACATCCAGATCGCCCGGCGCCTCGGCGCCGAGGGCGTCGTGCTCTTTTCCTACGACAGTCTCGCGAACGCGCCCAACGGCGACGAGTATCTCGCCCAGGTCGGACAGGCCGCGTTCGTGCGATAGGGTCAGGTTCCGGCAGGTCCGCGGCCGGCACGCGGGGCGTGCCGCCGACCGGTGAAGAGCGAGGGCCTGCGAGCACGGAGGAGCGTCATGTTCCGGTTCGAGGCGGCCAGCGCCGTCATCGATGACGCCATCGTGAGCCGCGTGTGTCCGGGGGCCGCAGTCGAAGTCGGCACGACCGCGGGGCCGATCTGGCGGGAGGCGTTCGGTCGACTCACGTACGCCCCCGACGCGCCCGCAGTTCGCCGCGACACGCTGTACGATCTCGCGTCGCTCACCAAGGTCATCGCGACGAGCACGCTGGTCATGCGTCTTGTCGACGGGCAGCAGTTGGCTATCTCCGATCCCGTCGCACAATGGATCCCGGACTGGAGAGGCGCCGACCGGGCACACGTCACCGTGCGAGACCTGCTGGCGCACACCTCCGGACTCAGCGCGTGGCTGCCGCTGTATCGCGACTGCCTGGGACGCCAGGACTTCCAGCCATCGATCTGCGGGCTGCCGCTCGAGTTCGCGCCGCGCACCCAGGCCCTCTACAGTGACCTCGGGTTCATGCTGCTGGGCTTCATCGTGGCTGACGCTGGACGGGCTTCGCTGTTCGCGCAGTTTGCGGAGACGTGGGGGCTCATCCGGCGCAGAGGCGGCAGAAAAGACACCGGCCTCGAGCGGGAAGACGAGCCGGGCATCGGCGCGTGCCTGGAATTCCACCCGAGCCCCGATCGGAAGGCGAACATCGCGCCGACGGCGATCTCTCCGTGGCGCGGCCGGCTGCTCGCGGGCGAGGTCGACGACGAGAACGCCTGGGCGCTGGGCGGCGTCGCCGGGCACTCGGGTCTGTTCGGCAACGCCGGTGGGGTCGGTCTCTTCGCGCGATGGCTGCTGAACGCGCGCCAGGGCAGCGACAATCACGAGCCGCCGGTGGTCAGAGCGGCGACAGTGAACGCGTTCACGACGCGGCTCGGCGATCCCGGCAGCTCACGCGCGCTCGGCTGGGACACGATGCTGCCCACCTCCTCGTGCGGTACGCGGATGTCCCCTGCCGCCTTCGGTCACACGGGGTTCACCGGAACATCCCTGTGGCTCGATCCTGAAGCCGGCTGCTACGTCGCGCTGCTGACCAACCGCGTTCACCCGTCACGGCAGGGAGAAAGGATCCGGCAGGTGCGTCCGGCGTTCCACGATGCCGTCATGGAAGCGCTTCGATCGGGGAGCAGAGAGCTGGCTGACGCGGTCGAGTGATCAGTCCAGCCCGCCGGGGCCGCGCTGAGCGCCTCCGGGAAACGGGACAGCTCCACGGCCTGGCGCCCCTTGGCCGCCGGGGAACCCCTGGCCGCCCGGCCCGCCGGGGAAACCCTGACCGCCGGGGCCGCCCGGGCGCCCGCCCTGGCCCCCAGGTCCCATACGGCCGCCCCCGCCGCGCCCGCCACGGCCAGCGCCCGGCCCTCCCATTCCGCCCATACCTCCCGGACCGCCGCGGTCGGCCCCGCCGCGCTGCTCGCCCGAACGCATGCCGCCGGCGCCGCCCTGGATTCCCCCCGCACCCACGGTTGTGGGCAAGTAGACGAACTGCCACTCGTTGTAGTAGTTCCGGCCGTTGTAGAGGCGGATCGACTTCTCCTTGCTCTTGCTGACGACGCCAATGACCCCGCCTCGCGGAGCCCCGACGCTCGTCGTGCTCCCGCCGGCCGACCGCGCCGCCGTCTGGCCAATCCCGCTGCCGGATCCCGCGGCCGCGCCGGCACGCGCGCCCGTCTGGCCGCCTCGGGCGCTCTGCTGCGCAGCGTCCAACTGGTACAGCGGTTGAAACTCGCCGTCCTCGGTCATCGGGTCCAGGTACTTCTTGCGCAGGAACTTCTGCTCGACCAGGACATCGAGGCTCGGGGGGAACGCGTTGGCAATCCTGCGCTGGTAGAGCTCGACGGCCCGGGCGTACTGCTTGCCGCGGAAGATCAGTTCCTCTTCCTTTTCGCGCTGGGCCGCCTGGCGCCAGGTGGGCAGCGCAACGGACAAGACGATGGCCATGACAGCCAGGGCGGTCAGCAGACCCGCCATCGCGTACCCGTCCATCTTCCGTGCTTGACCGTCTAAATCCATGCGACTACCATGGCTACACGCTCATGATACCACTCGTGCCGCTGCGACGCCGGTTCCTCCAGCAGGCTGTCTCCCGCTCGGGCAGACGAATCGCCGTACGGGTTGCCGCACTGGCGATACTGGCGCTTGCGCCCGCGTGCGACAAGGTCCCGCTGATCGCGCCGACCGGCTCGACAATCACGTTGTACGTGAGTTCGACGACCGTGCCGCTCAACGGGTCTGCAGACGTCACGGCGGTGGTCACCGAATCCGCGGGCACGCCGGTCCACAACGGCACGCATGTCACGTTCGCGACGAACCTCGGGTCGATCGAGCCGAGCGAGGCGCAGACGCAGGGCGGCAAGGTCACCGTCAGGTTCAGCGCCGGCACGCGCTCCGGGGAAGCCGAGATCTCCGCGGTGTCCGGAAGTGCGTCGACCGAGCAGCCGGTCACCGTCAAGGTGGGCGCGGCAGCTGTTGCGAGGATCGTGCTCACAGCGAACCCCGTGACGGTTCCCGCCAGCGGCGGAGAGGTGCAGATCGCCGTCTTGGTGCTTGACAGCGCTGGCAACACGCTGCCCGGCGTGCCCGTCATTCTGGCGACGACTGGCGGCGCACTCGGAAGTCCAGCGCTGGTGACCGATCAGGCCGGGGAAGCGCGAACGACGCTGTCGACGAGCCGCGCGGCCACCGTGACGGCGACGGCAGGACCTGTAACCACAAGCACCTCGGGTAGCTCCGCCATCTCTGCTTCGGTGAGCATCGAGGTTGCGGCCGCCCCGGCCGTGACGCTGACGCCTCCGTCCAGCCTGGTCGCCGGTGTCGCGGGCACCTTCACGGTATCGGTCACCCCCGGCACCGACTCGACGACCATTCGCCGTGTCACGGTCTATTTCGGCGATGGCACGAGCGTCGATCTGGGTAATCTCAGCGGTTCGACTACCCTGTCGAAGAAGTACTCCACTGCCGGGACCTATGAGGTCACGGCGGTTGCCGTCGACAGCTTTGGCCAGCGCGCCGAAAGAACAGCCATTGTGACGGTGACGCCCGCCGCGGTGCTCGAGGTCGTGCTCAGCGCGTCGCCGGCCAGTCCCAAGGTCAACACGGTCACCACCTTCACGGCGACAGTCAGCGTCTCGGGAGGCGGCACGGTTCCCGCCATCAAGCAGTACATCTGGGACTTCGGGGACGGGGAGACGCAGACGAGCAGCTCCAAGCAGGCCACTCACATCTACACGAGAACCGGCTCCTGGGTTGTCACGCTGACGGTCGTGCCCGTCGAGGGCGCCAGCGCCACCGGCCGCATCGACATCATCATCGGATCGTAGTCCGTCACCACTCCGCGTACGCCGTGCCGTCGATGGCCGTGGCATCGGAGCCGCTCTTGATGTCGTAGATGCCGGTCTGAGCGGTCGGGTTGTTGGGATCGGGCTCGGAGGGGACCTGCTGCCAGGTGTCGGCCGAGTTGGTGAAGGGGTCCTTCGGCACGGCGCGGAGGTACCCGTCGGTCACGAGCGTCTCGAGGCTCGGCGGGTACTGCCCCTTGTCGGCGTAGTACTGATCGACGGCGTCCCGCATCCGGAAGAGGTCTTCCTTCAGCGTGGCCTCCCTGGTGCGCGTGACGGCGTTCCCGTACTGCGCCATTCCCAGGCTGGCCAGGATCACGATGATCGACAAGACAACGAGGAGTTCGATCAGCGTGAAGCCGCCGACGCCGCGACGGAACTCACCGGGCCTGCTGGACACGGTTCCTCACTCTCCTCTCACCAGTCGCGGTACCTGGTGCCGTCGAGCGCGGTGCCAGTGCTTCTCGAGTACACGTCGAACACGTTCTGGCCGCCCCAGCTCGTTGCGTCGGGCTTGTCCTGGTACGATCGCAGCCCCCACTCGGTCGAGCGCGTCATCGGATCGATCGGGATACGCCGCAGGTACTTGAGCTTCCGCCCCGACGCGTCGTTGGCGGCGGTGACGCCGTCCACGAGCGTCTGGAGGTCCGGCGGATACCCTTCGCTCCCCGTCTTGACATCGGTCGAACCGATCTGCCCCGTGTCGACGGCGTCCTTGAATTTGTCGATGGCCGTGCGCACCTCGCGCAGCACGCGGCGCAGTTCTACCTCTTTCTGCCGCTGGACCGTCACGCGCGCCAGCGGCATGGCGGCTGACGCCAGGATGAGCACGATGGCGCCGACGACGAGCAACTCGACGAAGCTGTACCCGCTCGAGCGCCGCAGCCAGCATATCATCTCACCACCACGGTCGCGGGCACACCCTGCAGGACAATCGGTGCGCCGCCGGGCGCCGTCGCAACGCCGTTGACAGTGAAGGTCACGCTGCCCGCCGCCGCTGCATCGAACACGACGGCAGCCAGCGTGCCGGTGCCCGACGCCCCCACGGTGTCCGCGCTCCGAGTCAGCGTGACGTCAACTCTGCCGGCAGCGGAGTCAACCTGATGCCCGAAGACCACCTGCTGGGAGCCCTGGCGCATGAAGCTCCCCTCCTGTACCGCTCGTACCCGCACGTTTGCCACACTGAAGGTCAGCGTGAAGGTGACCGTTGAGACACGGCTGGCCCCGGAGAGCGACACCACGACCGTATAGGGTCCGCCGCCGACCGCGAGCTCGGAGCTGGGAGAGGTCACGAGCAGCTGCGCGGGTGACGGTCCGGCGGCGTCTGCAGGCGCGGTCGGCGCCGTAGGTCTCGCGGGAGACGGCATCGGCGCGGGCGGTCCCGGCGGTGGTTGCGCCGCAACCGGCGGCATGACGGCCCCCGCCGGAGGCCTGTCCGGGCCCGGCGCCGCCGCCGGCGTCGGCCCACCGGGGATCAGCGCCCCGACGGCACCCGCCGGAGGTTTCGGCAGAACCGGCGTGCCCGGCGTGGCTGCGCCCGGCACCGTCGCGGGCGGCGCGCCTGCCGCCAGCGGCGAGGCCGGCGGCTCGGTGTCCGAAGGCGGCTGGCCGATCAGCGGCGGCGGACCCCCGCCGAGACCAGGGTTCGTGCCCGTGCCGATGTAGATCGGCTGCAAGTCCCGCTCGGTCAGCTGGTGCGTGCGCACGATGTGCGGCGTCAGCAGCATCACGATGTCGGTCTGCGCAATCGTGTTGTCGTTGGCCGAGAACAGCTGCTTGAGCACGGGCGTGTGGATCGCGCCGGGGAAACCTGACAGCGAACGCCGCTCGTCCTCCCGCAGGAGCCCGGCCAGCAGGTTCGACTCGCCATCACGGAGCCGCAGCGTCGTCGTCACCTTGCGCGTCCCGAACGACGGCAGGTTCTGCCCGGCGATGTTGACATCACTCCCCAGGTTGCTGCTCTCGACCTCGAGATCCAGGATGATGTCGCCGGCGTAGGTCACGCGCGGGGCCTTGAGCCTGACGTTGACGCCCACATCCTTGTAGGTGAAGGAGGTCAGCGGGTTGATCCCGGTCCCGCCGCCCACAATCGGCGTGTACACCGTCGAGGGCACCGGCACCGAATCACCGAGGTTCAGCGTCAGGTCCTTGCCCTCCTGGCCGCGAAGCTGCGGCTTCGCGACGACCTTCGTCTCCGAGTCGCTCTCGAGGAAGTTGACGACGGCCGACGGGACGGCGAGATAGAAGTCCGCCATGCTGATCCCGCGCGAGATTGTGTTCAGATTGAACAATCCGCTGGTCGACGTGCCCTGGCCGCCGGTGCCGCTTGTCGACGGCGCGGCTTCCGGAGAGAGGTTGAAGCCGAGCGAGTAGTTGCTCAGGTTCAGTCCGTACTGCTTGGCCCGACTGCGGTTGATTTCCAGGATCTCCACATCCACAACCAACTCGGCTCTGGGCTTGTCGTTCGCCTCGATGATCCGCTCGATGATTGCCACGACCGCCGAGGTGCCCCGCACCGTGATCGTGTTCGCCGTCTTGCCCGGCCAGATCACCGGCCGGATCGTGTTCGCCGCCCCGCCGACCGCCTGCCCCACGAGTTGTTGCAGCATCTGCTGCAGCTCGGTGACATCGGCGTTCGAGATATAGAAGGTCTGGATGATCTGGTCTTCGTACTGGGCCCTCTTCTGGATCGAGTCGGCGGCGACGACGATCGTGCGTTCGTTGAGCACCTTGTAGAAGAGCGTGTTGGCCGTGAGCAGCTGCTGGAGCGCCTGCTCGAGCGTGAGCCCATCGACGTCAATCGTAAACGGGCGGTCGACGTAATCGCGGTCGAAGATGATGTTGATCCCGCTCGCGCTCGACACGAAGCCGAGGATGTCCTTGAGGTTCTGGTTGTTGAACCTGAGCCGCAGCGGGGTCCGCGATGTCGGGCTGAGCAACGGCTCCGGCGCGGCCTGCCGGGCCTTGTCCTTGAGCTCGTCGATCCTCGGCCGTGGCCGGCTGGCCTCGATGCGGTCGCGGATGAGCGTCTCGAGCTCGCCGACCTTCGCCGCCGCAGATCGGTTGGTCGGCGCGAACTCGGACGCGAGGCGGTAGTCCCGGAGCGCGGTTTCGACGTCCCCTTTCGCCTCGGCCTCCCGTGCACCCACGAGGTGTTTGTTCGAGGCCGCTTCCATCGCGCGTTCGAGCTCGATCTTGTAGCGAGCTGAATCCGGCTCCTTCTGGAGCGCCTCGCGGTAGTAGGTCACCGCCAGGTCCCAGTCACCGGCCCGCGCGGCACGGTGGCCGCGGCCGAAAGCCCGGCCCGCCGCGCAGCCGCCCGCCAGGACAGCCGCCAGCACCACCGCCGTCGTTCCTAGCACCAGCCGTCTCACCGTCGGCCTCCCGTCGTCATCGTCTCCGACCCCGCTCGCGCTCAGGCCACGCTGAGCGGGATCGTCCTGGCGCCGCGGCCGTCCAGGTAACTCATCTCCACCGACTCGGCGCCGATCCGGACAATCCGGTACCGGCCGTCGATGATCTCACCCTCGCGCCCGTAGAACACGTCGCGACCGTCGCTGAGCACGGCAATCTTGCCGGCTCCCCCCGGCGCATCGACCAGGCCGATCAGCCTCAGCGTGATCGGCGGCGGCGGCGGAGGAGGCGGAGGCATTGCGGCGGCGGCCGCAGCAGCCGCGCGAGCTGCCGGGGACAACACCGGCTGAGGCACGGGCTTCGGCTGGACGCGGAACAGGTTGCGGCCGATGTCCACACGCGCCGCCGGCTTCGCCTTGAGGTCATCGACCTTGACGTCCGGCACGGCGCCCATCGCCTGAACCCGCTGGATCTCGTCCGACGCCCGCGTGCCCGGGGCCGAGCCAACCGCGGGCTCGCCGGCTGACGCTCCACGCGCGAACTGGTACCACAGCACGGCCGCCAGCGTGACGAGGAGCACTCCCAGCGCGGCGTACTGCGTTGTCTTACGTCCCATCGTCGGTGGCTCTGTAGAACGTGGACAACTGCAGGTTCAGCGCCAGCGGTCCGGCCGGCTCCGGCCCCTGTCCCAGCGCCACGCTGTCGATCACGACGAACGGTGCCGCCGCCTCGAGGCCGTGGATAAACCGCCTGATGTCCTCGTAGCTCCCCTGGAGCACCATGGTCATCTTCAGCGTGCCCAGCGAGGACTCGTGGACGCGTTCGGAATCCAGCATCCGCCGCTCGTAGCGGAGATTGCACTCGCGAGCGAGCTGCGCAAGGCGCAGGTACATCATCCGTCCGGCGCTGCTCAGATCCGCCGGCAGGATCTCCCCGTAGAACCGCGCGAGCTCCTCTCGTGCGCGGTCCTTGCTGGCCACGAGCGCTGCCGCCGACGCCTGGTCGCGCTCGGCGGCGCGCAGGGCGGCCTGCGCGGCCTGGGCCCGCTGCTCGCCTCCCGCCACCGCAGACTCGAGCGGGAAGACCACGAGGGCGTAGACCACGAGGTTCGCCACGGCCGCAACGGCGATCGGCAGCACAAACGCGCGTTTCTCGGCCAGGATGCGTCTCAGCACGTCCCCGGTCCCTTCAGCGACTGCCGGTGCTGCTGGTGTCGGCGGCGGTCACGTACCGCCCCTCCAGCGTCACCTCGAGCAGCCCCTCCTGGTTGACGATCTCCTGGCGTGAGAGCAGGCCCACGAAGGCGCGGGTCTGCTCCAGATTCTCGACGAAGGCATCGACGTCCTCGGCCCGCCGCCCGACGACGACAACGGTCACCGCCATCCGGCCTTCCTCGTCGAGCTTGGGGCTGACCGACAGGATGCGCAACTCCGCCGGCAGCGTCGCCTCGAAGCGGCCGAACAGGGTCGTCCAGGAGAAGGTCCGCCGATCGATCAAGGCGTTGGCTTCACGCGCCTCCTCACTGACCTGCTCGAGCTCCTTCGGGTTCAGGCTGCGGCGCAGCCGCAGGGCTTCCTGCTGGAGCTCCCGGGCCCGCGTCTCTGCACCGCCCACCTGAGCGACCAGCTCGCTCTGCCGCCGTGAGAGGCCGGCCCAGCTCGCGACATTGAAGACCGTGATGCCGGCGACGGCCAGGACCGCCAGCGCCAGCACGACGAACACGAGGCGCTCGTTGTAGAAGGGCCGTGTCGCTAGGTTCGTCCGCAGCATGGTCCCCCTCTACGCGGCTGGCCGCTCGCGCAGCAGCACGCCCACGAGCGGCGCGACCGTCTGAACAAGCGCGGCGTCGACCGTGATGCGATCGGCGAAGCGGGCGAGTGCCCTCGAATCGAGGGCCTCCACACGCACGCCGAGACGGGCCTCCAGGTCCCGCCGAATCTGATCGAGGCCGGCAGACGCCGCCGCCGGGCCGCCAGCCGTCTCCGGCGAGCCGGAGAGCACGACACGCTGGAAACCCTGGCCGCTCAGTCGGTCCTGATAGTACATGGCCGTCTGATGCACGAGGTCGGCCAGGTTCCCGTCTCCCCCTTCCGCACGGTTGCGGAAGAAGATGAGGTCGGCGCCCCTGAGGATGCCCATCGTGCTGTACTCGGGCGTCACGTTCACGAGGAGCCAGTCCCCGGCGGGAGGGCTGCTGCCTGCCAGCACGGCGTTGGCCAGGCCGAAGGTCGACAGGTCGACCAGGCCGACGGCGACGCCAGCGGCGAGGCAGACGCGCTCGTATTCCTGCACGACGTCCCGTCGCGCCACGGCCACGACGAACTCCTGAGCCCCACCTTCGCCGGCCGCCCCCCGGGCGTACGTCACCTGAGCGTCCTCGATGCGGAACGGCGCGGCCTTCCGCACATGCCAGCGGATCAGCTGGTCGAGATCGCGCAGCCGGCCGGGGACGGTCTCCAGCCTGAGGATCGATACCTTCGCCGCGCTGTCCGGGATGACGAGCGCGATCCGCCGGCTGCGGGCGCCCAGGCGTTCGACCACGCGCCGCACGGCCTGTGCGGCCGCGTCGTGGCCGGGCACGTTGCCGGCGTTCAGCGCGGGCACGACGGCGCCGGCCGGCAACTCCTCGCTGGCGTACGCGCTGACAACCGGCGCCCGCCCCTGGGTCGAGAGCGCGACGGCTGCCACGCGCCGCGCCGCAATCTCGACGGCGATCGACGGGGCCGGTGTGACGAGGAGCGAGGGGATTCTCATTCGACGAACGTCACCTTGTTGACTTCGCGCAAGGTCGTAATGCCCGCCATGGCGCGCTCGACCGCGCACTGGCGCAAAAACCTCATCCCTTCGTCGCGGGCGGCCTTCTTGATCTCCGAGGTCGGCCGGCGTGCCAGGATCATCTCACGAATCTGGTCTGACAGATCGAGCAGTTCACAGATGGCCGTCCGCCCTTTGAAGCCGGTGCCGCTGCACTCGATGCAGCCGGCCCCCTCCCAGAAGGTCCCGGCGTGCTCCAGCGTCGGATCCAGGCCGGATTCCTCGAGCAGCATGCGTCCCGTCTTCGCCGGACGCTTGCAGTGCGGACAGATGACGCGAACGAGACGCTGAGCCAGCACGCAGTTCAGCGCCGACACGAACTGGTAGGGCTCGACGCCCATGTTCAGGAACCGGCCGAGGACGTCCAGCACGTTGTTGGCATGGACGGTGGTGAAGACCAGGTGGCCGGTCAGCGCGGACTGGATCGCGATCTGCGCGGTCTCGGGGTCGCGGATCTCCCCCACCATGATCTTGTCGGGGTCGTGCCGCAGGATGGACCGCAGGCCCCGCGCGAAGGTCAGCCCCTTCTTCTCGTTGATCGGGATCTGGGTGATCCCGCGAAGCTGGTATTCGACCGGGTCCTCGATCGTGATGATCTTGTCCTCGGGGGACTTGATCTCGGAGAGCGCGGCGTAGAGCGTCGTCGTCTTGCCGCTGCCCGTCGGCCCGGTCACGAGCACCATGCCGTAGGGCTCGGCGATATACTTCCGGAACCGCTTCAGCTCCGATTCCGGGAAGCCCAGAATGTCGAGGCGCAGTTCGCTGAACTGCTCGCTGATCGACTCTTTGTCAAGGATCCGGATGACGGCGTCCTCGCCGTGCACGCTCGGCATGATCGACACGCGGAAGTCGATCGTCTTGCCCGGCACGCGCAGCTTGAAGCGCCCGTCCTGCGGCACGCGTTTCTCGGCGATGTCCAGTTCGGCCATCACCTTGATCCGCGAGATGATCGAGCTGTGGAACTGCTTGGCGATCGGACGCATCGCCGCCTGCAGGACCCCGTCGATCCGGTACTTCACGCTCACCGCGTCATCCTGGGTCTCGATGTGGATGTCGCTCGCCCGACGCTGGATGGCCGTAAAGATCGTCGAATCCACCAGCCGGATCACCGGGCTGATGTCGCTCGTGAGCCGCTCCACGGTGAGGCTGTCGTCGCCGTTCTCCTCCTCCTTGAGCAGCTGGAGCTGGAACCCCTCGGTCGCCTCCTCGAGCACCCGCTGCGAGCTCTCGCTCTTCTTGAGGATGGACTCGATGGCGAACCGCGGCCCGACGGCTACCCTGAGCGGCGTCTGGAGCAGCAGCGCCAGCTCGTCGATCATCGGCAGGTCCGTTGGGTCGGAGACAACGATGGCGAGGGCCTTGGCCTCCCGGAGGTAAGGCACGAAGCCGTACCGGAGCATCATGTCGGCCGGAATCGACCGGAACAGCTCGTGGTCGATCCGGAACTGCTCCAGGTCGACGAACTCGAGGCCGTAGCGCTGCGCCAGGCGGCGCGCGTGCGCAGACTCCGCCTCCCGGTCTTCCGGCGCCGGCTCGACGCCGGTCGCATACAGCGGCGTCCCCGGCTGGGCGATCTTCCCCGTGTCTTCTGTCACTCGACTCCCCCGGCCGCACGCGCCCGCTACACGCCGGGCTGCCCGACCACGCTGCTCAACTGGAAGAGCGGCATGTAGAGCGCCAGCAGCAGCGACGCGATCACCACCCCCATGATCACGAGCATCGCCGGTTCCACCAGCGTGATGAACCGGCCCAGGTCGGTCTCGATCTCCTCGTCGTAGAAGTCCGCGAGGCTGTTCAGCATCTCCTGCAGGGCGCCGGTCGACTCGCCAACCTCGGCCATCTTCACGGCGACAGGCGGGAATACGTTCGTCGCGTCGAGCGCCGCGGCGAATCCTTCCCCTTCCCGGACGCGCTGGCCGACGGCAACCATGGCGCCGGCCATGTGCTGATTCCCGATCGACCGTCCGGCGATCTCGATCGCGTTCACGAGCGGAATGCCGCCGCCGAGCAGCGTGGCCAGCGTGCGCGCGAGCTGTGAGGTCGCGAACTTCCGCACTGTCGGCCCCACGCCCGGCACCCTCAGGATCAGCCGATCGAGTCGCGCCCGCTGCACGGGCCGGCGCCGCCAGAGGACGAGCGTGGAGGCCAGCACCGCCAGGCCGAGCAGTAGCCACGCCAGATTGTCGCGAACCAGCGTCGACACCCCGACGATGGCCCGCGTGATGAGCGGCAGCTCGGCATTGTTCGTCTCGTAGAACTCGGAGAACGTCGGGATCACCCGCAGCACGATGATGCTGACGACCACGACCGCGAGCGCCGTCAGCACGCCGGGGTAGACGAGAGCAGAAATGGTGCGCCGCTTGACGGACGAGATGACCTTGACGTAACCGACATAACGACGGAGCACCGTCTCGAGGCTGCCGCTCTTCTCGCCGGCCAGCAGCGATGCGGTGTAGACGCCGGGAAACAGATCCGGGTGTGCGGCAAACGCTTCGGACAACGATGCGCCGCCTCGCACCCGTTCGTGCACATCGTCCAGGATCGACTTGAAGAGGGGGTGGGACAGCCGGCCGCGCAGGATGTCCAGCGACTGCACGAGCGGCATGCCGGCCTTGAGCAGCGTGGCCAGCTCCTGGTTGAAGACCAGGAACTCGTGCGACGGCACGCGCCGGCGTCTCCGGAGCGCGGGAACAAACCGGGCCAGAGCCTGCTTGGGCTGCAGCGCCAGCACGCACAGGCCCTTCTGTTCCAGTTCGTGCCGGAGGTGAGCCTCGTTGTCCGCAACGTGAATCTCCTCGGTCACGACGCCGTCTGGCGTGGCCAGTCTACACCGGTACTCCATCGCAACTCACTGGTGACAGGGACATTATGGGCAACCGTCGGGTGTGATTATATCAAGATCCCCGGCCCAGCCACAGGGAGTCGGCCGCGGAGATCCGGCCGCTTCTTCTTAAGACGCCCCGGGGGGCAATTGGCCGGCGCCGTTACTGCCCGCGATCGGGATGCGTCAACGCCAGCACGCGGGTCACGTACTCCTGCGTCTCCCGGTAGGGGGGAATGCCGCCGTACCGCTCCACGGCGGCCTCACCCGCGTTGTAGGCGGCGAGGGCCAGGGAGAGGTCGAAGCGGTCCAGAAGCGAACGGAGATGGCGGGTGCCTGCCTGAATGTTCGATTCGGGATCGTACGGATTGTCGACGGCGTACCGGCGGGCGGTCGCCGGCATCAGCTGCATCAGGCCCATGGCTCCCTTGGTCGAACGCGCGCCTCGGTTGTACGCCGACTCGACCCGGATCACGGCGTGCACCAACCGCGCATCGACGCCGTGCTCGGCGGACGCCCGCGCCACGATGTCCGCATACGGCGCCGGCTCCGAGTCCGATCCGAACGGTGAGGCCGACGGATCACGAGGCTCGGGATACGGCACTTCGTCCGGAGCGAACCCGGTGATCAGGGCGGCGTCGCACGCGGCCTCGCCGCCCCCGCGCAGCATGAGGACCATCGTCGTGCCTTCCTCGCGGTGTCCCTGGATGGAGAGGCTCCGCCCCGAGCTGAAGAACACCAGCTCCGCCCCGGCCCGGGCCGCAACGGCCTGTGCAGCCAGGCCCAGCGCGACGATCAGCACCACACGCCTGGACCGTTCCATGCCTCTCGTCCGATCTTGGCTGCGGCGACCACGCCGGGACCCGCGCAGCGCCCTACTTCGGCTCCACGAATGCGTGGAAGAGCCGCACGCCCAGCTCGCGCATATCCGACGGGTCACCGCCCTGCTGCTTCGCCGGGACGAACGTCCTGTCGACGCCGATTCTGAGCTCCGCCATCTCGGCGCTCCCGATCTGAGCCGCCGAGATCGGCACGCGGCGGATGACCTCGTCGAGGTTCGCCAGCTGGAACGTATCCAGGACGACATCCCCGGTGCGGATCGTCACGGTCTGCGGCTCGGCCAGCAGCCGCGGGCGGCCGTCGACGTGGAGGAAGAACGTCACATCCCGCCGCGGATTCCTGAAGGTGAGCGTGGCGTCCTTCTTCGTCCACTGCCACTCAACCGCCACGTTCTCAGGCGACACCTCCGCCGGATGCCAGCCGTCCTTGAAGATGACGAACACGTTCTCGGTCTGCGGCAGCAGCGTGAGCGTCGCCACCTTGTACGACCGCTGTCCCACCGGCTGGCCGGCAAGCGGCAGGCGCTGCTGCGTCTGGTCCTCATAGAGGCCCAGCTGGATGGACGCCTCGCCGACATACGGGTAGATCGGGATGAACAGCGTCCGCGTGTACTGGACCGTCTGCCCCGGCTTCCACTCCGTTGTCGGCGGCACCGGCACGTGATCGTCGGTCCACATCAGCTCGCCGTCGGCGTCGACGAAGTGGACGAACGCGCGGTAGTTGCGGTCGAAGGTGGCCTGCGGCGCCACCACGAACGTGTAGGTGACGTCGATGGGGCTGCCCAGCGCCGCGCGCGGGTGGTTCACGGCGACTGACACGGTCGCGACCGGCGGGTCCGCATCCTCTTTCCGCGCACACCCGCCCGCGAACACGACAATCGCCAGGCCGATGATCAGGGTCGGTCGTAGTCTCATGACGCTCACACAGAAAGCCGTGACGCATGTTAGCGCAGGTCAAAACGATTCTGCAATCGGCGCGCGGGGCGCAACGTGCGGCGGGAGCTTCGCCCCCTGCGGCCGCGCCGGATTGCCCTCATCCGCGTTGACCCTCGCTCGCCGCGCGTGTTAAGGTTGCCAGCGTGAGACGGCGGCTGCCCACCGTTGCGGCGATCGCGATGGCCGCTGCACTGACGGCGGGGTGCCAGGCCTCCCTCCGCGCGCCGTCTCCCTCCGTCGCGCCCCCCGCGCCGGCCGAGAATCCCCAGACGCCACCCCCTGAACCGCCGGGAGCGCCTCCCGATCCCGTCGCCGCGCTGCTGGCGGAGGCCGGGCGTCACTTTGAAGCGGGGCAGCAGGAACTGGCCCGCGGGCACCTCGACAGCGCACGGGCGGAGTTCGATCGGTCGCTCGCGGTGCTGCTGGAATCCCCGCTCGGCGCCAGGACGGACCCGCGGCTGCGCGAGCGGTTCGACCAGCTCGTCGACCGGATCAGCGCTTACGAAGCCATCGCGTTGCGCGAGGGCGACGGGTTCACCGAGAAGAAGTACGAGGCCGCGTCGCTCGACGACCTGCTCGGGCTGTCGCTGTATCCGCACGCGGCGCCTTCCGCGGACCTGCGCGACATCGTCGCCACGGACCTCAGCCGCACCACCCACGACATCTCAATTCCACTGAACGATCGGGTCCTCACATACATCGACCTCTTCCAGGGACGGTTGCGCGACTGGTTTCAGGCGGCGCTCATCCGGGGCGCAGCCTATCTTCCGATGATCCAGGGCGTGCTGCGGGCTCAGAACCTGCCGCTCGACCTCGCCTACGTCCCCATTGTCGAAAGCGCGTTCAGCCCGACCGCCGTCTCACGGGCCAAGGCGAAAGGGACGTGGCAGTTCATCCGCAGCACGGCCCAGGCTTACGGGCTCAAGTACGACTGGTACGTCGACGAACGCTCGAACCCGGAGAAGGCGACCGTAGCCGCGGCGAAGTACTTGAGCGCGCTGCGGACGATGTTCAAGGGAAACTGGCACCTGGCTCTGGCGTCGTACAACGGGGGCCCCGGCCTGGTCCAGCGCGCGATGACCCGCACCAAGATCACCGATTTCTGGAAGCTGATCGACAAGCCGCGCGCCCTGCCGCGCGAAACGCGCGAGTACGTGCCGATGGTGCTCGCAGCCATCGTCATCGCGCGTAACCCGGCCCAGTACGGCTTCGACGTCGCCGACGCCGCCCCCCGGGAGTTCGACACGGTGACGCTCGCCCACCCCGTCGACCTGCGGCGGATCGCCGAATGGGCCGGCACCACCATCGACGAGATCGAGGCCCTCAACCCCGAGCTGCGTCGCTGGACGACGCCCGTCGGCGCCCCGTCGTACGCGCTCAAGGTGCCGGCGGGGACGGCGCCCGCGCTTGAGGCCAGGCTGTCCGAGGCCGAGCCGTCGGAGCTGGCCACCCTGAACTGGTACGTCGTCAAGAAGGGCGACTCGCTGGCCGCGATCGCGAAGAAGCTGCGCGTGAGCAGGTCGGATCTGTCCGAGGCCAATCGCCTGACGCTGCGGTCACGCGTGACGGCCGGGCAGCGGCTGATCATCCCGGTCGTGCCGGCCGCGGTCGTCTCGGCGCGCGCCGAGGCCGGCGACCCCACCGACGGCGGCGCCGCTCCGACAACCGACGCAGTCAAGGTGGTCTACCGCGTGAAGTCGGGCGACACGCTGTACGCGATTGCGCGCATGTATCGGACGACGGTCGACGCGCTGAAGACGTGGAACCACCTCGACAGCAGCCGCATCCTGCCCGGCGATCGCCTGACGATCTACACGAAGGGCTCGGGCCAGCCCGAGCCGTAGCCGTTCCGCCGGAGCATCCGGCGCTCTCCTTACCTGGCAGTTGCTGCACCGTTCGAGAGACCCGGACGTGGCAGTTCTCGCACCGCGTCAGGCTCGCGCCGCGCGGGAGCGGCCGGATTCCGGCCCGGTCGTGCGCGGGCGGCGCAGGGCCTGCTCTTGCATGTCGGACAGACGTGCTCGCCAGCCTCCGTTCCGCGACCGTCTTCGGGATCGACGCGTACGCCGTCCACGTGGAGGTGGATGTCACCTTCGGGCTCCCCGCCTTCACGATGGTGGGCCTGCCGGACCCGAGCGTCCGCGAGAGCCGCGACCGCGTCCGCAGCGCCATCCGCAACTCGGGCTACGAGTTTCCCGGCCACCGGATCACGATCAACCTCGCGCCGGCCGATGTCCGCAAGGGAGGCTCGTCGTTCGACCTGCCGATTGCGCTCGGCATTCTCGCTGCGACAGGGGTCATCGAACGCCGCCAGATCGACGATGTGATTCTGCTGGGCGAGTTGTCGCTCGACGGTTCGATCCAGCCGGCGCGCGGCGTTCTGCCGATCGCCGTTGCGGCGCGGCGGGATGGTATTGCCGGCCTCCTGCTGCCCTTCGCCAACGCCAGCGAGGCCGCCGTGGTCCGCTCGGTGACGATCGTGCCGGTGGGGTCGCTGGCCGATGCCGTAGCCGCGCTCAACGGCCACCCCCCGGTCCAGCCTCCCGCCGGCGCGCCGCCCGCGGGCCAGGCGGCGCGTTGCGCCGCGACGGACCTCTCCGAGGTGCGAGGCCAGGCGCTTGCCAAACGCGCGCTCGAAGTGGCTGCGGCAGGCGGCCACAACGTGCTGATGATCGGACCGCCCGGCGCTGGCAAGTCGATGCTGGCGCGCCGGGTTCCAGGCATCCTGCCCCCGCTCAGCTACGAGGAGGCGCTCGAAGCCACCTCGATTCACTCGGTCTGCGGCCTGCTGGGTCCGGGGCAGGGCCTGCTGGTGGAACGCCCGTTTCGCGCGCCCCATCACACCATCTCGGATGTCGCGCTGGTTGGCGGGGGCACGCTGCCCAGGCCGGGCGAGATCAGCCTTGCGCACAACGGCGTCCTGTTCCTCGACGAGGTCGCAGAGTTCGACCGACGGGCGCTCGAGGCGCTGCGCCAGCCGCTCGAACACGGCGCGGTTACCATCGCCCGCGCGGCCAGGACGGCAGTGTACCCGGCGCGCTTCGTGCTGATCGCGGCCATGAACCCGTGCCCGTGCGGCTACGCCGGCGACCCTGCGCGCGCGTGCCGCTGCACGCCCCACGAGGTTCTGCGGTATCAGGGCCGGCTGTCCGGGCCGCTGCGCGACCGCATCGATCTCGTGGTGGACGTCTCTGCCGTCCCCCTGCGGGATCTGTGCGGGCCGCCCTCGGGGGAGACCTCCGCCGCCGTGCGCGAGCGCGTCGCGAGGGGCCGAGCGAGGCAGGCGGCTCGCCTCGATCCACACGGGCTGCGCACGAATGCCGAAATGCACGGACGAACCGTGTGGCGGCACTGCCGCCCCGACGGCCCCGGCCTTCGCCTGCTCGAGGCCGCCATCCAGCGGTTCGGCCTCAGCGCCCGCGGGTACGATCGCGTCCTGAAAGTGGCACGGACGATCGCCGACCTAGCGGGGACACCGCGGGTCGGCGCCGACCACGTGGCGGAGGCGCTGCAGTACCGCGTGGCCCCATAGCCGCCGCTCGGGTCTGTGTCTTCGTGCTTTGTTCGCCACCGGCGTTTCCTGCTTCCTCCGCCTCGTCGGCGTGTGGTAAAGTCCTGCAGTTCATCTTGCTTGCCGGTCGTCTGCCGAGCGTGGAGGGAGAATCTCAAGCGTGGCGTCAAGGCGCTACACCGTCGTCGTTGCCAATCGCGAGACCGGCGTCGTCCACCGGTTCACGGTTCGCCTCCGGCCGACGCTGGCCGTTGCGTGCGCGGTCCTCTCGCTTCCCGTGCTCGTGGGCATGGGCGCCCGGTGGAGCGCGCTCGCCGAGATTCAGTCCTTGCGCGTCTCCGTCGCAACGCGTGAGATGGAGAACGCCAGCTACCGCGCAGCCACGTATCAGCTGACCACGCAGATCGAATCGATCGAGACGGCCATCAGCGAGTTGACGTCGCAGGCCGCGCTCGATCCCGACTCGAAGCGCGCTCTGGACAAGCTGCCGAGCCTCGTCCGAAACCGCGCGATTGGGGGTGGCTCGCAGCCCGCCCCCGTCGTCAACTCGCTGCTGTCGCCGGCCCTGGCCTCCCCCGAAGACACCTTCGGGATGGTGCGTGACCTGCTCGGGCGTCTCGAGAGCCGACTGCAGATCGTGCGCAGCGGCGTCGAGCGGCGGGCCGCGCTCGCGGCGGCCACGCCGTCCATCTGGCCGGCGATCGGCTGGCTGTCCGGCTCGTTCGGACGCCGCAACGATCCGTTCAGCGGGGAGAGCGGTCAACATACCGGCATCGACATCTCGCTCAATCCGGGTGAGCCGGTGTACGCGACCGCGGCCGGCACGGTCGACTTCGCCGGGACCAACGGGGCCTACGGGAAGATCGTCGCCCTCAATCACGGATTCGGGCTCGTGACCCGGTACGCGCACCTGTCGCGCGTGACGGTCGGGGCAGGCGATCGCGTGGAGCGCGGCCGCATCATCGGGTACTCGGGCGCCACGGGACGCACGACGGGGCCGCACCTCCACTACGAACTGCTCGTCAACGGGCAGTTCGTCAACCCGCTCCGGCTGCTGGCGCCGGCTCCCAGGTAGCGCCTCGCGCCCGTTCCGGGCGTACTCGGGCGCGGTGCCGGGCTTCGCGGGAGCGGCGTTCCTTGACGCTGCCACCGGCGTCTCCTACAATCACACAGATCCCCCCGGGACGTTTGCCCGCACCTTACATGCTTGGAACCCTCCTCGCAAAGGTCATCGGTACCCAGAACGAGCGTGAGCTGAAGCGCCTGTCGCCGCTGGTCACTGAGATCAACGCCCTCGAAGACGGGACGCGCGCACTCACGGACGCTCAGCTCCGCGACAAGACGGCGGAGTTCCGCGAGCGGATCGCGCAGGGCGCCACGGTCGACGACGTGCTGGTCGAAGCCTTCGCGGTCGTGCGGGAAGCAGGCCGGCGCACGCTCGGCATGCGCCACTTCGACGTCCAGCTCATCGGCGGCGCGGTCCTGCACCAGGGCAAGATCGCCGAGATGAAGACCGGCGAGGGCAAGACGCTCGTCGCGACGCTGCCAGCGTACCTGAACGCGCTGGCCGGCGGTGGCGTGCATGTGGTCACCGTGAACGATTACCTGGCGCGGCGTGACTCCGAGTGGATGGGGCGGATCTACCGTTTCCTCGGCCTGAGCGTGGGCGTGATCCAGCACGACCTCAACGACGCCGAGCGGCAGGTGGCGTACCGCTGCGACATCACCTACGGCACCAACAACGAGTTCGGGTTCGACTACCTGCGCGACAACATGAAGTTCGAGCTCGCGCACTACGTGCAGCGCGGCCACAACTTCGCGATTGTCGACGAGGTGGACAGCATCCTCATCGACGAGGCGCGCACGCCGCTCATCATCTCGGGCCCGGCCGAGGAGTCGACCGATCTGTACTACGAGGTGGATCGCATCATCCCGCGCCTGAAGGCGGGAGCGGTGACGCGGGGCGACACGAAGGCCGAGGACCGCGAGGCGCTCGAGGCCACCGGCGACTACCTGGTGGACGAGAAGCACAAGACGGTGAACCTCACCGAAGGCGGCATGGCGAAGGCCGAGAAGATGCTCGGGCACCGGCTCAACCCCGGTGGGCTGTACGACCCGGCCAACATGCCGCTGCTCCACCACACCAACCAGGCCCTGCGGGCGCACACGCTCTTCAAGCGCGATGTCGACTACATGGTGAAGGACAACCAGGTCGTCATCGTCGATGAGTTCACCGGACGCCTGATGCCGGGCCGGCGGTGGAGCGACGGGTTGCACCAGGCGGTGGAGGCCAAGGAGAAGGTGAAGATCGAGCGAGAGAACCAGACGCTCGCGACCATCACCTTCCAGAACTACTTCCGGAAGTACCAGAAGCTGGCCGGCATGACCGGCACGGCGGAAACCGAGGCCGAGGAGTTCGCGAAGATCTACAACCTCGACGTCATGGTGATCCCCCCGAACCGCCTCCTGAGGCGGAAGGAGGAGCCCGACGCCATCTACCGGACGGAGCGCGAGAAGCTCGACGCCATCGTCGCGGACATCGTTCAGCAGCAGGCGGAGGGCCGGCCGACGCTGGTCGGCACGATCTCCATCGAGAAGTCGGAGCGGCTGTCGACGATGCTCAAGCGCCGCGGCATCAAGCACGTGGTGCTGAACGCCAAGTACCACGCGCAGGAAGCCGAGATCGTCGCCCAGGCGGGGCGGTACGCCACGGTCACGATTGCCACGAACATGGCCGGCCGCGGCACCGACATCCTGCTGGGCGGCAACCCAGAGTTCATGGCGCGCCAGCGGTGCCTCGCTGACGAGCTGGCCGAGCGGCTGCCGAAGGGCGAAGAGCGCTACGTCGACGACGAGGAGTTCGTCTATTTCTTCCACATCGAGGGCTTCTACCGCGTGCGCCGCGCGGACTGGGAGCGCGTGTCCGGCCAGTTCAAGCGGCAGACCGACACCGAGCACGCAAAGGTCGTCGAGCTCGGCGGCCTCCACATCGTCGGCACCGAGCGGCACGAGGCGCGGCGGATCGACAATCAGCTCCGCGGGCGCGCGGGCCGCCAGGGGGACCCCGGGTCGTCCCGCTTCTTCCTGTCGCTCGAAGACGATCTCATGCGGATCTTCGGATCCGACCGGATCGCGGGCCTGATGCAGCGGCTCGGCATGGAGGAAGGCGTGCCGATCGAGCACCGGATGGTCACCCGGGCCATCGAGCGCGCGCAGAAGCAGGTCGAGTCTCAGAACTTCTCCGTCCGCAAGCACCTCCTCGAATACGACGACGTCATGAACAAGCAGCGCGAGAGCATCTACACGCTGCGCCGCGAGATCCTCGAAGGCCGGATCCGCGTGTCGGAGGAGGAGACGGTCGATACCCACGCGTACCTGTTCCAACTCGCCGAGGACCTGCTCGATTCGGCGCTGGACACCTACTGCCCGGCGGACGGCCACAGCGAGCAGTGGGACCTTGAAGGGCTCCGCCAGGAGACCAGCCGCCTGTTTGCTCTCGACGCCGCCGACTTCGCGCTGGTCGGCTTTGCCGGGAAGACCGGGGGTGAGATCCGCGACGCGCTCTGGGCGCACATCGAGAAGAAGTACTCGGAGAAGGAAGCCCTGGTCGGCGTCGATCTGATGCGGCGGGTCGAACGCGACATCATGCTGCAGATCGTCGACACCCAGTGGAAGGACCACCTCTACAGCCTCGACCACCTGAAGGAGGGCATCGGACTCCGGGGGTACGGCCAGCGCGATCCGCTCGTGGAGTACAAGCGGGAGAGCTACGCGCTTTTCACGGACATGAAGGACCGCGTCGATACCGAGACGGTGCGGTACCTCTGGTACCTGCGCCCGGTCGTCGACGAGACGGCGCCGGCGGCGCGGCGTCCGGCCGCCCGCCGCGCTGCGCCCGCCGCCGCGAGCGCGTCGCACCAGGCCGCCTCGGTCTTCGGCAGCGCCCCCGGCTCGCGCGGCGACGGCGGCGGCCGGACGCCGGCCCGTACGGGAGGCGACGACGTCGTCCGCACCGTGAGGCGCGACGAACCGAAGGTGGGTCGGAACGACCCCTGCCCGTGCGGCAGCGGGAAAAAGTACAAGAAGTGCCACGGCGCCAGCGCCTGATCCGAGAGGTCCCATGGAACTGAAGACCGCTACGCCTTCGATGCTCCGGGGCGACGCCGAGCTTGGCACGGCGCTGACCTTCGACGACGTCCTGCTCGTGCCGCGGCGGTCGCGGGTCGTGCCGAGCCAGGTCGACGTCGCGTCGCGGCTGTCGCGCAACATCCCGCTCAGCGTGCCGCTCGTCAGCGCGGCCATGGACACCGTCACCGAGTCGCGTCTCGCCATCGCCATGGCGCAGCACGGCGGCATCGGCGTCATCCACAAGAACCTCTCCGTCGAGGAACAGGCGACCGAGGTCGACCGGGTCAAGCGGTCCGAGAGCGGCATGATCGTCAACCCCATCACGCTCTCCCCCGCCAACCGGATCTACGAGGCCCTCGCCCTGATGAAGAAGTACCGAATCTCGGGCGTCCCCATCACCGAGGACGGCAGCAAGGAGGGCCGGCTCGTCGGGATCCTCACGAATCGCGATCTGCGGTTCGAGACCGTGGTCGACCGGCCGATTGCCGAGGTCATGACGCGCGAGAACCTCATCACGGTGCCCGTCGGGACCACCCTCGACGAAGCTCGCGCAATCCTGCACCGACACAAGGTCGAGAAGCTGCTGGTCGTGGACCAGCAGTTCCGGCTGAAGGGCCTGATCACCGTCAAGGACATCCAGAAGGTCGTCAAGTACCCGAATGCGTGCAAGGACAGCCTGGGCCGTCTGCGGGTCGCCGCCGCCGTGGGTGTCGCCAAAGACGTCTTCGAGCGGGCCGATGCGCTCGTCGCCGCGCACGTCGATGCGCTCGTGGTCGATACGGCCCACGGCCATTCGCAGCGCGTGCTCGACACCGTCAGGGAGCTGCGCCGCCGGTGTCCCGACGTCGACCTCATCGCCGGCAACGTCGCCACGGGGGCGGCGACGGCGGATCTGATCGCGCTCGGGGTCGATGCCGTGAAGGTCGGGATTGGCGCGGGCTCCATCTGCACGACGCGCGTGATCGCCGGCATCGGCGTGCCGATGATCTCCGCGGTCCTCGACTGCGCCCGATCGGCCGCGCCCCACGGGGTCCCCGTCATCGCCGACGGCGGCATCAGGTACTCGGGCGACCTCACGAAGGCCGTGGCGGTCGGCGCCTCCTCCACCATGATCGGCAGCCTGTTCGCGGGCACCGACGAAAGCCCGGGCGAGGTCGTGCTCTACCAGGGGCGCAGCTTCAAGGAGTACCGCGGGATGGGCTCGATCGGCGCCATGCGCCGCGGCAGCCGCGATCGGTACTTCCAGGACGAGTTCGAGATCGAGAACAGCAGCGACGGCGGGGACAAGCTGGTGCCGGAGGGGATCGAAGGCCGCGTGGCGTACAAGGGAACCGTCGCCGCCATGATCCACCAGCTCGTCGGAGGGCTGAAGGCCGGGATGGGGTACTGCGGGTGCTCCAGCATCGCCGAGCTGCAGGCCGACGCGCAGCTGATCCGCATCACGCCGGCGGGCGTCCGGGAGGGGCACGTCCACGACGTCATCATCACGAAGGAAGCGCCCAACTACCGATCGGAGTAGGCGCCCGCGTTCTCCTCAATCGTGATCTCACGCCGGTCGCCGCCCGCATCGACGATGGAGACCCGGATCGCCGTCGGCATGGGCTGCCCGAGCCGCTCCGCCCACTCGATCGCCACGATGCCGCCGGCGCCTGAGAGCTCATCAAGGCCGAGGTCTTCAACCTCGCTCTCCGAGACCCGGTAGAGATCGACGTGGTGCAGCGGCAACCTGCCGCGGTACTCCTGGACAAGGACAAACGTCGGACTGCTCACCTCGGCGGGTTCGACGCCGAGCCCTTCGGCCATGCCCCGGACAAAGGCGGTCTTCCCAGCCCCGAGATCGCCGAACAGCAGGACCCACGTCCCGGCAGGGACCCGCGAGGCGAGCGCCGCCCCGGCGGCGCGCGTCTCGTCCTCCGATCGGGTCTCGAGAATCGTGCGCATCACGATGGCACGCCGCCTAGTCTGCCGGCCGTTCGGCGGTCAGCTCGTGCACGGCGTCGCCGAGGTGGGCGAGGATGTCGCCGGCGGTCATCGCCACCTCGCCCTCGTCGGCTTCCGCCAGGTCCCCAGCCGCGCCGTGCAGATAGACCGCGAGCCGGCAGGCAGAAACGGGGTCAAGGGTCTGCGCCAGCCAGGCCGCGATCATCCCGGTGAGCACGTCGCCGGCGCCGCCGCTGGCCATGCCGGGATTCCCCGTCGTGTTGACGTAGACCGTGCCCTCGGGCGTGGCGAACACGGTCTGGTGCCCCTTCAGCACGACGTAGATCCGCTGCTCGGTCGCGAGCGCTCGGGCGGCGCCGATCCGATCCGCCTGGATCTCGCCGACGGGCCTCCCGGTCAGCCGCGCCATCTCCCCCGGGTGGGGGGTCACGATCACATCGCGCTCGTCGCGACCCGCGAGTCGCGACGGCTCTCCCGCGCAGGCGTTCAGGGCATCGGCATCGAGGACGAGCGGCACCCCCGAGCGGTCCAGCAGCCCGCGCACGAAGGCGCGGACCTCGGGCCCGGTCCCGAGGCCCGGCCCGGCGGCGATCACGTCCGCAGGCAGTTCCAGCACCTGATCGAGTGCGGCCGCCGTCACGGTCCCGGCCGGCGTCTCGTCCAGACCCGCCGTCATGTACTCGGCGCCCATGGCGGCCACCGTCGCCTGACAGGACGCCGGCGTGCCCACCGTGACGAGTCCCGCGCCCGAGCGCAACGCTCCCGTGGCCGCCAGGTGGGCGGCGCCGGTCTTGCCGCGCGAGCCCGACACGACAAGCACGTGGCCGAAATCCCCTTTGTGCGCGTCGGCCGCCCGCGGCTGCACCAGCGATCGCATCTCGCTGCGGGTCAGGATTTCCACGCGCGGCCCGCCGATCGTTTCGATCACGTCGCCCGGGATGCCGATGTCGGCGACGACCAGCTCTCCCGCATGCCATGAGGCGGGCGGCAGCACCAGTGGAAGCTTCGGCGCGCCCAATGTCACCGTGACCGTCGCATCGACACACGTCCCCGGCACGTCGTGCCTATCGGCGGACAGGCCGCTGGGCAGGTCCACCGACACCGTCGGCAGACCCATCGCGTTCACGTCGGCGACGACTGCCTCGGAGAGACCGGAGAGCGCCGACGACAAGCCGGTACCGAACAGCGCGTCGACAATCAGATCGTGCCCGGCGACAGACGACGCATGCTGGACCCAGTCCTGCTCGCTCGCGATCCGAGTGACCTCCAGGCCCATCCGGCCGAGCACCTCGAAGTTGACCCTGGCATCGCCGCGGATCTCGCCGATCCCGATCACGAACACCGACACGTCGACGCCGCGCTGGCTCAGCACGCGCGCCACGACGAAACCGTCACCCCCGTTGTTCCCGCAGCCGCAGACGACGGCGACCCTGGAATCGGGCAGCCGCTCGAAACGGGCCTCCATGGCCGACACGACCTGCCGGCCCGCGTTTTCCATCAGCACGATCGAGGGGATCCCGATTTCCTCGATCGTCCGCCGATCGGCCTCCCGCATCTGTGCGGCATCGAGAACGCGCATGAGGACCTCCCAGAGCCGTAGGGCGCTGCGCTCGGCAGGCTACAGCGCCGGCCGGCCGCCACGGACGTAGCGGCGAGGCAGGCGCATCGCGAACGCGCACGCCGTCTCGTAATTGATCGTGCCGGCGGCACGAGCGAGTGCGTCCATCGGGATCTCCGCCCGGCCTTGTGTCCCGACGAGCACCGCCTCGTCGCCCGCCCGCACCTCGATCCCCTCCGGCACGGCCGCCATCAGCTGATCCATGGAAACCTGGCCGACCTGCCGGCACACGGCGCCGTTGATGATCACCGCCATCTTGTTCGAGGCCGTGCGATGTACGCCGTCGGCGTAACCCAGCGGGAGGGTGGCGATCGTCTCCGGAACGCTGGCATGGTACGTGAAGCCGTACGACACACCCTCTCCCGCGCCGATGCGCTTGACGAGCGAGACGCGTGCCTTCACGGACATCGCCGGAACGAGATCGATGCGCCCGCACGTCGCACTCGACGGGTGCAGGCCGTACACGGTGATCCCGCATCGGACCATGTCGTAGTGCACGCCCGCCTGCAGGATGGTCGCCGCACTGTTCGCCGCATGAACAAGGCCCACGCCGATCCCTTCGGCGCGCAGGCCTCGCACGGCCTCATCGAACCGTTCGACCTGCCGCACGAACTCGGGACCCGCGGGGTTGTCGGCCGTAGCGAAGTGGGTGAAGACCCCCTCGAGCGCGAGGCCCGGCAGACCCCGCACCGCCCGCGCCAGCGCGCACGCGTCCTCGGCGCGGACGCCGATGCGGTTCATGCCGGTGTCGACCTTGAGGTGGAACGGCGCCAGGCGGCCGGCCCCAACGGCGGCCGAGGCCAGCGCCCGGGCGAACTCCCGGGTATAGAGCGCGGGAATGAGCTGATGCTCGACCACGGCTGGCGCGTCCCGCGGCGGCGGCTCGGAGAGCAGGTGGACCGGCGCCGGAATGCCCGCCGCCCTGATCTGCAGGGCTTCGTCGACGGTCGCCACGCCGAGCCGATCGGCACCGGCGGAAAGCGCCTCCCGTGCGACCTGGATTGTGCCGTGCCCGTACCCGTCGGCTTTCACAACTGCCATCAATAGGCAGCCGGGAGGCGTCAGCGCCTTCAGCGCACGGATGTTTGTGGCGATGGCATCGAGGTCCACCTCGACCCACGCAGCCGGTTCGCGCGTCACTGCTTCGTCCTCGCCTGCGGGCGCCGACAGCCTCATCACGATGGGGCGCGGCCGCAGGCGTCCCGCGCGGGCCGTGGAAACCAGCGCTAGACGCCGGCCGCAGGCCGCCACCGCAGCACGGGCCTGCGCGCCGCCGTCGCCTCGTCGAACCGGCTGCGCCTCGTTGTGACCGGGGCCTTCTTCAGCAGCTCCGGCTGACGCTCCGCCTCTTCCGCCACCGCCCTCATTGCATCGACGAAGCGGTCCAGCTCGGCCAGCGCCTCGCTTTCGGTCGGCTCGATCATCAGCGCCCCGTGAACAATCAAAGGGAAGTAGACCGTCGGCGGATGGAAGCCGTGGTCGATCAGGCGCTTCGCGATGTCGAGCGTCGTCACGCCGTGCGCGTTCTGGAGGCGGTCGGTCAGGATCACCTCGTGCATGTTCACACGGTCGTGCGGGATGTCGTAGGCCCCGCGCAGGCGGACCCGGAGGTAGTTCGCGTTCAGCACGGCGTTCTCGGCCGCGCCCCGCAGACCGTCGGGACCGAGGCTCCTGATGTAGGCGTAGGCCCGCAGGGCCATCCCGAAGTTCCCGAGAAACGCCTTCACGCGCCCGATCGACAGCGGCCGGTCATCCGCAAGCTGGTATCTGTCGCCCTCCCTGACGATGACCGGCACCGGCAGATGCGGCTCGAAACGCGCGGACGCGGCGACCGGTCCCGAACCCGGCCCTCCCCCGCCGTGTGGCGTCGAGAAGGTCTTGTGCAGGTTCAGGTGCATGACGTCGACGCCAAAGTCGCCCGGACGCGCCTTCCCGATGAGCGCGTTCATGTTCGCCCCATCGCAGTAGACGAGCCCGCCCTTCTCGTGCACCAGGCGCGAGGCCTCGCAGATGCGGTCTTCGAACATGCCGAGCGTGTTCGGGTTGGTCAGCATCAGCGCCGCGACCTCGTCGCTCATGACGGCGGCGAGCGCCTCGATCGACAGCGTCCCCCGGTCGTTCGACGGGATCTCTTGCACCTCATACCCGCAGAAATGGGCGCTCGACGGGTTGGTGCCGTGCGCCGAGTCGGGCACCAGCACGAGCGACCGCGGCCGGCCGTCCCGGGTGATGAGATGCTTGCGGATGAGCATCATGCCGGTCAGCTCGCCGTGGGCCCCCGCGCCGGGCTGCAGCGTCACGGCTGGCAGGCCCGTGATCTCGCCCAGCATCGTCTGCAGGCCGTGCATCACGGCCAGCGCCCCCTGTGCGACCGCATCGGGCGCGAGCGGGTGCAGGTCGGCAAAGCCCCGGAGGCGTGCCGCCGTCTCATTGACCTTGGGGTTGTACTTCATCGTGCAGGAGCCGAGGGGGTACATCCCCGTATCGACGCAGTAATTCCACGTCGACAGGCGCACGTAGTGGCGCACTAGGTCGTTTTCGGCCAGCTCGGGTAGCCCCTCGACGTCCTCACGCAGCAGTCCGGCCGGCAGCGCCTCGGCCGCGGCGGATGCGGCAGGGACGTCAGGCGACGGCAGCGAGTAGCCCACCCGCCCCGGCGTGCTCTTCTCGAAGATCAACCGCTCTCTGGGATCCTGGCGTGTGTTCATGGGTCGCGTCGTCCGCGCGGGCGATCGGTCACACCGCCCCGCCGCGGGCCTCGCGGGCCAGCGCGGCAGCCAGACGGTCGATCTCCTGCGCCGTGTTCACCTCGGTCACGCAGATCAGCAGGGCATCGTCGAGGTCGGGATAGTCGCGCCCGACCGGAAAGCCCGCGACGATGCCGTCGCCGAGCAGCCGGTCCCGCACGGCCGCGGCGCTGCCAAGCCCTCGCACGACGAACTCGTTGAAGAACGGGCCCCCGAAGGCGGCGCGAACGCCCGCGGAAGAAGCGGCCCTCAAGACCGCGTCGTGCGCGTAATGCGCTTTGTCGAAGTTCTGGCGCGCGAGGGCCGGAAGGCCGCGCCGGCCGTACGCCGCCATGAACATGCTCGCAGCCAGCGCAGTCAGGCCGGAGTTCGTGCAGATGTTCGAGGTGGCCTTCTCGCGGCGGATATGCTGCTCCCGCGTGGAGAGGGTGAGCACGAAGCCCTCCCGTCCCTCGGTATCCCTGGCCATACCAGCCAGCCGCCCCGGCATCTGACGCAGGCACTTCTCCGACGCGGCGATGACGCCGCAGTGCGGGCCGCCGAACGACGCCGCCAAACCGAGCGCCTGAAGCTCGGCCGCAACGATGTCGGCGCCGAGCGAGCCAGGCGGCGTGAGCATCCCGAGCGCGACCGGCTCAGCCACGACAGCCACCGCCAGCGCGCCGGAGGCGTGTGCGGCCTCGGCGATTGGCCGGGGATCCTCGACGACGCCGAAGAAGTTCGGGTACTGAAACACCACCGCCGCGGCGTCGGGCAGGTGCGGGCCGAGCGCCGGGAGGTCCAACGTTCCGTCCGGCCCGTACGCGATCTCCGTGATGGTCAGACCGAGGTTTGCCGCGTACGTCCGAAGCACCTGCCGGTACTGCGGATGCACGCCGCGCCCGACGAGTACCGTCGACCGCCGCGTCAGTCGAGTCGCCATCAGGGCGGCCTCGGTCATGGCGGTGCTGCCGTCGTACATCGACGCGTTCGCGATGTCGGTGCCCATCAGTTGGCAGACCATCGTCTGGAACTCGAAGATGGCCTCGAGGGTGCCCTGCGCAATCTCGGGCTGGTACGGCGTGTAGGCGGTGTAGAACTCAGATCGGAGAAGCAGCTGATCGATGAAGCTCGGGACGAAGTGCCGGTACACGCCGCCGCCCAGAAAGACCGCGTAGCGAGCCGTGTCGGCGTTCAGCCGCGCGAGCCGCTCGAGATGGGCGAGCAGGTCCGGTTCCGCCATGGCCGGCGGCGTGGCCACCTCGCCCTTGAGCCGCACGGCCTCGGGCACCGGCGCGAACAGATCATCGACGGACGCGACGCCAATCGCCTCGAGCATCCGGCGGATGTCGTCGGGCGTGTTGGGGATGTAGCGGTGCGTCACTGTGCCAGCCCTGCGTAGGCCGCGGCGTCAAGCAGGCTCTCGGTCTCGACGGGGTTGGTGAGCTTGACGACGACCATCCAGCTGCCGTGCGGATCCTCGTTGACCGCCTCCGGCCGCTCGGCCAGGCCGCGGTTGACCTCGATGACCTCGCCGGACACCGGCGCGAAGATCTCGGACACCGCCTTGACCGACTCGATCGTGCCGAGCACCTCGCCCTTCTTGAACGCCTTGCCCACCTCCGGCAGATCCAGGTACACGATGTCGCCGAGCTGCTTCTGCGCGAAGTCGGTGACACCGATGCGCCCCGTGCCGCCCGTGATGCTGATCCACTCGTGATCGTTGGTGTACTTGTAGTCCTGCGGGTACATGCCTCAACCTCTCGGGCGTTTGTAGAATGGCAACGGAACGACCCGAGCCCGCGCGCGGCGGCCCCGGACGTCCACCTCGAACTCGGTGTCCGGCTCGGTGCGGCCGGCCGGCACGTAGGCCATGCCAATCGCCTTCTTCAGAAACGGCGTCTGGGTGCCGCTCGTGACCCGGCCGGCCTTCCGGCCGTCGACGTACACGTCATGCCCGTGGCGGGCGATCGCCCGATCCACCATTTCGAAGCCGACCAGCTTCGTGGTCACGCCCCGCGCCTTCTGGTCTTCCAGAGCGGCACGGCCCGTGAAGTCGGGCTTCGCCCAGGCGACGATCCACTCGAGGTCAGCCTCGAGGGCCGACGTGGTGTCGTCGATGTCGTTGCCGTACAGCCGCATGGCCGCCTCGAGGCGCAGCGTATCGCGCGCGCCGAGGCCGGCCGGGATGACACCGGCACCGCGGCCAGCCGCGAGGATCGCCTCCCAGAGCTTCACCGCCGATTGCGGCGGCGTGAAGACCTCGAAGCCGTTCTCGCCCGTGTAGCCGGTGCGCGAGACCGTCGCCCGCACGCCGGCCACCTCGCCGTGCGCGAACCAGTAGTACTTCATCGCGGCCAGGTCGATCGAGGTGAGCTGCTGCATCACCTCGCGCGCGGCCGGTCCCTGCAGCGCGAGCAGCGCGTAGCGGGCGCTCGTATCGACGGCCGACACGTCCCCGAACGGCCTCACCTGCTCCTGAATCCACGCGAAATCCTTGTCGACGTTCGACGCGTTGACCACCAGGAGGAAGTGGTCCTCCGCGAAGCGGTACACGAGCAGATCGTCGACGAACGTCCCCGCGGGCGTCAGCAGGCCCGAGTAGTGCGCCTGGCCGAGCTTCAGCTTGGAGGCATCGTTGCTGCAGCACTGCTGCACGGCCGCCAGCGCGTCGCGGCCCGCGAGCTCGATCTGCCCCATGTGCGTGACGTCGAACAGGCCGGCGCGTGTCCGCACGGCCTGATGCTCGTCGCTCAGCCCCGAGTACTCGACCGGCATGTCCCACCCGGCGAACCCGACCATGCGGGCGCCGTGCGCACGGTGCCAATCGGAGAGCGGGGTCTTCTTGATCGCAGCGGATGGTGGTTGGCTCATGGGTGTGTTGTGCAGGAGTGAGCGAACGGTAACGTACTATGCCGTCGCGCGCGGGGTCAAGCGACGCTCGGCGCCTCGTGCTATCCTGTCGGGCCCGGGACCCGACCGGGCCAGCGGGCGCGGCAGCCGGCTGCGCGGGAGACGTGCAGGTGCGCGAGAAAGTGATCGGCGTACTCGGCGGGATGGGGCCCGAGGCGACCATCGATCTGTTCGCGAGAATCGTGAAGCTCTCGGGCGCACGAACCGATCAGGAGCATCTGCGTATCCTCATCGACAACAACCCGAAGATCCCGAGCCGGACGCTGGCGATCCAACGCCGCGGGCCCAGTCCCATCCCGGAGCTCCGGCGGAGTGCTCGTGCGCTCGCGGCGGCCGGTGCCGATTTTCTCGTCATGCCCTGCGTCACGGCGCACTGCTTTTACCGGCGGCTGCAGCGCAGCTCCCCCGTCCCGGTGCTTCACCTCGTGGAGGAGATTGCAGCGCACGTTCGAGCACGCTTCCCCCGGGCGGGGACGGTCGGCCTGCTGGCCACGACACCTGCCATCGAGGCGGGGCTGTTTCAGCAGGCGTTCCGCGGGTCGTCGTTCGGAGTGCTCGCGCCGACACCGGGCATCCAGGCGCGGTATGTCATGCGGGCAATCTTCGGCAAGAAAGGCATCAAGTCAATCGGCCCGTCGGCCTGGTCGAAACGGCTGATCCTGGACGCGGCGGGTACGCTGGTGGCGCGAGGGGCCCAGGTGGTCATCGCCGGCTGCACCGAGGTGCCGCTCGTTCTGAGGGACGGCGACCTGTCGGTGCCGGTGGTCGACCCGATCACGGTGCTGGCACAGGCAGCCATCGAGCGCGCGCGAGGCGCCGACCGGCCCCCGTCACGCGCTCGATGACCTCGGATCCGACTCAGCCGCGCGGGGCTGGCCGGCCTAGACCGAGCGCCCGCCGCAGCACCCCGACGGCTGCCACGGCCGCCAGCGCGAGCCCGGCCAGCGTGACTGGCCCGCGGTACGCTTGTGGCAGCAGAACCATCACCGCCGGCGCCACGAGGCCGGCAACGAGCACGCCCGCCGCCACGTCGATCAGAACCCACACGGCTTGTTTTGCCATCGCCCGCCTCTACGTTGAGATAAACGGACTGATCGAGCACGTCAGGAATGAGAACCACGCCGACTCGGCCCAGAGGGTCCAGCGCAGCCCGCACGCGTCGCGCCAGAGGCTGAAGTACCAGTACGTGGTCGCGCAGTCCAGGTAGTCGTCCCAGGCGGCCGTCACCTCGCCCTCATAGGCCTCGTAGCACCCCCCGCCCGAGCTGACCTGCCGGATGCCGGCGCGTCTCCGGCCCAGACGCTCGGCCAGCCGCTGCACGGCGGTCACATCGCCGTCGAGCAGCCCGACAGTTGCGTCGGTGAGGGCCAGCGCCATGCCGGCCGGGGTGCGCTCCACGTCAACGCCCATCCCGGCGGCCAGCAGCCGGTACGCGCGCACACTGCGCGACCCCGCGAGGAGCGTCTTCACCCCCAGGAACTCCTCCTCTCCCGCAGCTGCACGGTCCAGACGCAGGGACTGGCCGTTCCGCGTGACCTCCACACCTGCGTCATCTCCGGAGATCTCAACCTCATCGTCTCCCCGCGTGAGCCGGATTCTAAACCGGCCCGATCGCTCGATGCTCTTCGTCACCGTCAGATCGCCTGCCGTTGCGCGGACGAACGCCGATCCGTCCGCTGACAAACCGCTGGTGACGAGGGCTCCGCCTCTGCCCCCGAGTGCCACGGTGCCGGACCTCGCACCGCCCGACGCAGCCGCGCCCTCCGCCGGTGCGACCGAGCAGCCTGCGGCAGGAGGCGGGATCCGTTCTGCAGAGGCACTGGCACTGCCGAGCGCCCACACAAGCGCCACGCCCCAGAGCACCATCGCCGCACCACTTCGTCGTACCATCACACACCTCCGGCTTCTCGCTGAACCGGGCGCTCGAGCACCCGGTCCGCAGCCGGCGTGCGACCTCGCGGATCATCCGTCCCGCCTCGCCGGCCGGTTGACGCCGGAGGCGTCCGGCGCGCGCGGCATGTCCCCCGCGCAGGCTCGACCTCCTCACTGTTCGACCTCAGGGTCCCATCCGGTCGCCGCGCCGTCTGCCTGGGGCCTGCCGATCGCGGGTTGGCGCAGGCGGCAGGCGCCACGCTGAAGATTGCGCGCCTCGTCAGGCGCCACACGGCGCGACATCCGGAGGAACCCCTTCATGCACTTGCGCCGTATCGGGCGCACCGGCGGCAGCGACCGGCGGACGGTGATCCTCGCCGCGCCAGCCGGAGATGGGTTCCGCCGGCCTCTCGTTCCATGGTTCGTACGCGAGGTACGCCCGCAACGTGTGGTAGCTGATGCCCAGGGCGCGACAGGCGCGACGCTTATTGTGATCGCAGCGTGCCAGGACCAGACGGACGTACCGGCTTCCCCACGCCCGCAGCGTGTCGCCGCGCACGAGCGACGGGAGCAGCACCTCCGCGTAGCGCCCGCGGACCGGGACCGGCAGGTCGTCGACCTCGATGCGGTCCGACCGCGCCAGCGCCACGACCCCTTCCACAAGGCGCTCGAGTTCCCGCACGTTGCCGGGCCAATCATACAGCCGCAGCGCGTCACGGGTCGCCGGCGAGAAGTCGAGCGCCCTCATGTTGCGGTACCGCGCGAGGAAGTAGCTGGCGAGCTCGTCGATGTCCTCCCGGCGCGTTCTCAGTGCCGGGACTCGCAGGTCCACCCCGCTGAGCCTGTAGAAGAGATCCTGCCGGAACAGCCCCCGCTCCACCAGGTCGGACAAGCTCCGGTTTGTCGCGACCAGAATCCGGATATCGACGTGGCGGGTGCCGTAGCCGCCCACTCGCTCGACCGCGAGATCCTGAATCGCCCTCAGCAGTTTGGCCTGGGCTGACAGGGAGAGATCGGAGATCTCGTCGAGGAACAGCGTGCCGCCGTGCGCGTGCTCGAACTTGCCGCGCCGGCCCTTGACGCCGGTGGCCGTGCGCTCCTCGATGCCGAACAGCTCCGCCTCGACCAGGGTTTCGACCAGGGCAGCGCAGTTGATGGCGACAAACGGGCCTTTCGCCCTCCGGCTCAGGTCGTGAATATGACGCGCGACCAACTCCTTGCCAGTCCCGCTCTCGCCCTCGATCAGCACGGTGAAGTCCGTCAGCGCCAGACGCTCGATGCGCTCTCTGAGCGCCTGCATCGCAGGGCTGGCGCCGATGAGGGGCGCCGCGCCGTCCGCCTGGCGGCGCGAGGCCACGCGGCCGGGCTCGCCCGCCGGCCTTGCCGCCCGCTCGATCTCGAGCACCAGGCTCGCGACATGCGCTGCGGCGCCCAGCGTCTGGAAGTCCCATTCATCCAGTCTGCACGCAGGGTCGAAGGTCGCTTCCAGCGTCGCCCGCTGGCCCTCCGTGCCGGTGGGAATCTCGAGACACACCGACTCGGCCGGCGATGACGGGGCGAGAACGCGCAGGGTCACCTCGGCTGGCGCCTCCCGAAGGCGGACCGACCTCACCGGGACGATCTGCTGCAACTGGCCCTCGAAACGCTCGCGCAGGAGGACCGCAGCCCGATCGTCGCGCAGTCCCTGCGCCAGCGACGCCAGCAGCGCGGCAATGCCGCCTCGCCGGTCGGGACCTCGAGACCACGATCGGAGAACTGATCGCACGCCGCCTCTCGGGCTCGTCTGAACCGCCGTCATGGGTGCCTCCAGCGAGAAAGGGTGCTCAAGGGGCATAACCAAAGACGGTGCCAGCGTGTGAACACCGAACCGGACGCAGAATGGCCCGATTCCGCGGATTCCTGTCGCTCGCGGTCGGATCGAGAGTAGTCACTACCCAGGCCTGCCCTATTTCCAGCCGAACGGCTGGGAATCGCATACCCGTCGGGGTGTCGTGGTTCGGAAGGCCCGACAGGACGGTCGAAGGCCAAGCCGGCCCGATAGCGCAGCCCCGTCTCCTTTGCCACCGACGACACGCGGCACCACGCGACGTGACAGGTCACGATGCGCTCCTGGCCATCCTGGCTGATATGCAGCGACACGGTACCGCCGGGGCGCAGCCGGCATTGCCCTTCGACACGCACGCCCGATTCATTCGTGTCGAGAACCGCGACCTCGCGCCCCGGGCGCAGCCTTCCCGACACCGGGCCTGAGAACGCCGCGGCCGGACACCGCGCAGACCGGCGACGCTCAGTCGATGGCGGCCGGGCTACCTGGTGATCCACTGGCCGCTCGCGGCATCGAACTCGAGGACCCTCACCCTGCCGGTTGCACCGGTGATCCTGACCGCCAGCTGGCGGCCTCGCCGGTCTCGCAGGTAGAGGGTGCCTGCCGTTGCTCCGCCGATCGGGCTGAACGACACGAGGCCGGAGGCGCCAAGCCGCACGGGATCAGCGCCATTCGCGAAGACGTCGCCGTCGATTGATGGCACACCGTCCACGCAACCGAAGTCCACGTCGCCGAAGTCTTCGGTCAAGGCGTGAGGTCCGCCGAGCGCCGGGTCAGCCCCGCTGGCAATCTCGGCCGACCGCACGCCGTTGCCCGTGCCATCGACATACGTCGCGAGCACGTACGTGCCGGTCGCATTGCTCACGCGGAGGGCCACATGGGCGGATCGTTTCAGCGCCTCCATCCGAGCCCCCTGCAGGCATCCCGCGACGTAGCGGGCTGCAGCCCGGCATCTCGCGCCATCCCTCGCCCCTGCGATCATCGGCAGCGTCAGTGCCAGCAGGGCGCCTGCTGCCGTACAGGCCGTCACCAGCTCGACGGCGGTAAAGCCATGAACGGAGGTTGCACACTGCTTCGGGGACTGCATCTTCCTGATCCGCCTGTGACGGAATTAGTGGCGATGCCGCCCCACTCAGCCCGCGCCAGTCGTCTGACTGACGGCGCGGGCTGAAGGGCGTTCGACCTCGGTCTTGAGATTGGACGCCGGCCTACTGGGGCTTGGCAGGCGTCACCGTCACCAGGGGCTTCAGTTTGAGGAAGTTCTTCTCGCCGAAGCCCTTGATGTTCATCAGCTCCTCGATCTTCTTGAACCCTCCGGTCTTCTGCCGATGCTCGATGATCCGCGCGGCCAGAGCCGGGCCCACACCCGGCAGCGTCTCAAGTTGCGCGGACGTCGCGGTGTTCAGGTTGACGAGGGTTGAGGAGCTGCTCCGGGTGGCCTCATCCGCGGGCCTTGGCTGCTGCTGGGCCAGGACGGCCGGACCCAGGAACAACAGCGTGAGGACAACGAGCCAGCCTACGCCGAGATTCTTCATGACCTGCCTCCATCGTGAAAAGGGCGGACGGGACGGTGCGCCCCGTCCGCCATCGGCGGGCTCCGGCGGAACGCGTGCAGGGCGGTGGAGGTCGGGCACCGCCGCCACGCGTCAACCGGCACCCGTCTCGACGGTGGCAAGAACCCGGCCGAAGCCTCGGCCGAGACACGTGTCGGGAAGTTGCTGAACAGTCAGGAGTTGATGAGGGGCGCAGCGGGCGGCTCACGCACCGAGCCGCTGAGGGCTCTCAGGTGACGCCGGCAGTTGCTGGCGCTCGAAGCGGACGGGCAAGAAGCCCTGGGAACTCGCCGAAGCTGCGCGTCAACCGGCCTTGCGGGGCGCTCCCGGGGTTGCACGAACCGTCGACCGATACCAGTCGAGCGTCCTGCCCAAGCCCTCACGCAAGCCGACGATCGGGGTGTAGCCGAGGGCCTGCCGCGCGCGTGTGATGTCCGCCTGCGAGTGCTTCACGTCACCGGGACGCGCAGGCGCGTAGCTGGCTTCGAGCGTCGAGCCGGTCAGGTCCCGAAGCGTCGCAAACAGCTCGTTGAGACTGATGCGGCCTCCGGTGGCGACGTTGATGGTCTCGCCCGCAACGCCGGCGGCGCTCGCCGCCCGCAGCACGCCGTCTACGACGTTGGCAACGAACGTGAAGTCGCGCGTCTGTTCCCCGTCGCCGAAGATCGTGGGCCGGCGGCCATCGACCAGCGCGCTGATGAAGAGCGAAATCACGCCCGAGTACGGCGACGATGGGTCCTGCCGTGGGCCGAAGACGTTGAAGTACCGGATCGTGACCGTGTCGAAGCCGTACAGCTTCGTGAACATCGCCGCGTACTGCTCCCCGACCAGCTTCTGCAGCGCATAGGGCGAGAGCGGAGACGTCGGCATCCCTTCGTGCTTTGGCAGCGTCGGGGTGTCACCGTAGGCCGACGACGAGCCGGCATAGACCAAGCGCCTGACGCCGGCGTCTCGAGCCGCCACGAGCACGTTGAGCGTGGCGTCGATGTTCGAGCGGTTCGACGTCACCGGATCGGACACCGATCGCGGGACCGACGGGATGGCCGCCTGGTGGAGCACGTAGTCCACTCCGGCGACCGCCTGGCGCGCGACATCCAGCTCCGCGAGGTCGCCGACCACGAGCTCGACGCCGGGCACGTGCGCAAGATTCTGGCGCTTCCCCGTGCTCAGGTTGTCCACCACCCGAACCTGCTCCCCACGCCGTGCCAGCTCCTCGACGAGATGTGACCCGATGAAGCCCGCGCCGCCCGTGACCAGATAGCTCGCCATTCGCCGCTCCTCGCTCCCGTGTCTGCCCCACCATCGGGGACAAAACCGCCGCAGTGAAGCCGTAAGCCGAATTCTGTGCGCCTTCGCGCCCGCTTTCGCCGGCGCTACGGCGTGACGATCATTCCTCTACCCCCGCCATCGCTGGCGGGATCCAGCGACCGACCCGGAGGCTTCGGACGGGCCGTCCTGATAACGCCTCCCTATTTGGTCTTGCTCCATGCGGGGTTTTGCCTGCCACCTGCCTTACGGCAGGCGCGGTGCGCTCTTACCGCACCTTTTCACCCTTACCCTTCGACTCACCCCTGGCGCGCACTTGCGTGCGCGCCCCGAGGCTCGCCGAGGGCGGTGTATTTTCTGTGCCACTTTCCTTCAGGTCGCCCTGACCGGCCGTTAGCCGGCGCACTGCCCTGCGGAGTTCGGACTTTCCTCCCTTCGACCCGGCTCTCTGAACCTCGCTCAGCGCAGGCCCGCCTCGAGCGAGGCCCGAAGAGCCGAGTCGAACGGCGATCGTCTGGCTTACTGCGGCGGAATTGTCAAAGAACCCTGTCCAACCTACGCGTCGGTCTCCTCGGAGATATTGTACTGCTCCAGCTTCTTGTACAGGTTGCTGCGCGGCGTGCCGATGACCTCGGCGGTCTTCGAGATGTTCCAGCCGTTCTCCCGCAACTTCCGCACGAGGAAGGTGCGCTCGGCGTTCTCCTTGAACTCGCGCAACGTCGCCGCCCCGCGATCGGCGGGAGCTTCGGGCGCCCCGCCGCGCCCGTTCGTCCTGATCGCCTCCGGCAGGTCGGCGGCGTCGATGGTCTCCTGCGGGGCCATGATGATGACACGCTCGACGGTATTGCGCAGCTCCCGGATGTTCCCCTTCCAGCGGTGCTGCTGCAGCAGGTCCATCGCCGCCGGCGTGAACCGCCTCGGGCGGATGTTGTTGTCACGGCTGAACTGATCGGCGAAGTGGCGCACGAGCGCCGGGACGTCCGTTGCCCGGTCCCTGAGGGGCGGCACGAAGATCGGCACGACGCTCAGGCGGAAGAAGAGGTCCTCCCGGAACGTCCCCTTCTCGATCTCCTTCTCCAGGTCCTTGTTCGTCGCTGCGATCACCCGCACGTCCACCTTCAGCGTCCGCGCCGATCCGACGCGCTCGACCTCGCCCTCCTGCAGGACCCGCAGCACCTTCGCCTGGGTCTTCAGGCTCATGTCGCCGACCTCGTCCAGGAAGATCGTGCCGCGGTCCGCCTGCTCGAACTTGCCGATCTGCTTCTCGGTCGCGCCGGTGAACGATCCCTTCTCGTGGCCGAACAGCTCCGACTCGATCAGGTCCTCGGGAATCGCGGCGCAGTTCACCTGCACGAACCGCTCCCGGCTCCTCAGGCTCTGCCGGTGGATCAGGCGCGCGACCAACTCCTTCCCGACGCCGCTCTCCCCGTGAATCAGCACCGTAGCCGTGGTCGGCGCCGCCCGCCGCACGGCCTCGAGCACCTGTCGCATGGCCGGGCTCGATCCGACCATCTCGTGGCGGACCTCGACTGCCCGCCGCAGCGATCGGTTCTCATCGGCCAGCCGCCGCTGGTCCAGGGCGTTGCGGATGGTGAGCAGCACGCGATCGGTGGCCAGCGGTTTCTCGAGGAAGTCAAACGCCCCGCGCTTGGTGGCTTCCACGGCGGTCGACACCGTGCCGTGCCCCGAGATGATGATGACCGGCGTGGCGTCGGTCGTCGCCTTGATGCGGGCCAGGGCCTCGAGGCCGTCCATCCCGGGCATCTTGACGTCGAGCAGGATCACCTCGGGCGCCTCGCGCTCGACGAGCGAGATGCCCTCGGCACCCCCGGGCGCGTTCAGGACGTCATATCCCTCGTACTCCAGGATCATCCGCAGCGAGTCGCGGATGGCGGCCTCGTCGTCGATCACCAGGATGCGCGGCTTCATGTCAGTCGTTCATTATAAGACGCCGAAAGGCCGCCTCATCGAGGAGAGGCACTCCCCGTTCTCGCGCCTTGTCCGCCTTGCTGCCCGGGTCGGCCCCCACCACGACGGCGGTCGTCTTGCGGCTGACCGTGGCTGCCACCCTCGCGCCGCGTGAGGTCAGCGCCTCGGTGGCCTCCTCGCGGGTCATCAGGCTGAGCGTTCCGGTCAGCACGAACGTCCGGCCGTCGAGCGGCTTCGATCCGCCGCGCTGGGGAGCGGAACCAGCCATCCGCACGCCGGCGTCCCGCAGCCGGGCCACCAGATCCCGGTTCCGCGGCTCGTCGAAATAGGCGCGCACGGCGCCTGCCACCACGGGCCCGACCTCGCGCGTGGTCTCGATCTCCTCCCGCGTGGCAGCCATCAGCGCGTCGATCGAGCCGAATCGCTCCGCCAGCACCTGTGCAGCCCGCTCTCCGACGTGGCGGATGCCGAGGGCGTAGAGCACGCGCCACAGCTCGGCATCCTTGCTCTGCTCGATCTGCGCCACCAGATTCGCGCCGACCTTCCCGAGCTTTCGCGGGCGGGCGCGCTCGGACCGCGGGGCCTTCGGCTCGACCACAAGCGGGGCGAGCTGGTCTGCCCGCAGCCGGTACAGATCCGCGAAACCCCGGACGAAGCCCTTCTCGATCAACTGATCGACCAGCGCCTCGCCCAAACCCTCGATGTTCATCGCGCGGCGCGATGCGAAGTGCTCGAGTGATCGCCGCAGCCTGGCCGGGCACGAGGCATTCTCGCAGCGCCAGACAACCTCGTCTTCAGGCCTGACCAGCATCGACCCGCACGACGGGCAGGTGACGGGCATCACGAACGGCTTCGGCTCGTCCGGGCCCTGGGGTCGCAGGCTCGTGATCGGCTTGACCACCTTCGGAATGACCTCGCCCCCCTTTTCGATGAGGACCATGTCACCCGGCCGGATGTCCCGCCTGGCGATTTCCTGCTCGTTGTGCAGCGTCGCAAACTCGATGGTGGAGCCGGACAGCCGCACGGGTTCGAGCACCGCGTACGGCGTCACCGCGCCCGTGCGGCCGACGTTGACCTCGATCGCCCGCAGCCGCGTGGTCGCCTGCTCGGCGGGGAACTTGTATGCGGCCGCCCACCGCGGGAACTTCGAGGTGGCGCCCAGCGCGAGGCGCGCCGCCAGGTCATCCAGCTTGACGACGACCCCGTCGGTGTCGAATCGCAGCGTGCGCCGCCGTTCGGCCCACTCGCGACAGTAGGCGAGAATGCCGTCCACACCCGCAACGCGCCGCCAATGTGGCTCGACGGGCAGGCCCCACTCGCGCAGGCACTCGAGCGCGCGTCCGTGCGTCGCAAGCTCGCCGCCTCCCTCGGCCAACTGGTACACCCAGCACGCCAAACCCCGCCGCCCCACTTCCCTCGGGTCCAGGTTCCTCATCGTCCCGGCCGCCGCGTTGCGGGGATTCGCGAAGAGCGGCTCCTCCCGGTCCTCGCGCTCGCGGTTCAGCCGGTCGAAGGCGGTCCGGGGCAGGTACACCTCCCCGCGCGCCTCGACGCGAACCGGCGCGCCCGGCGTCAGGCTGAGGGGAACCGCGCGGATCGTGCGGACGTTCGAGGTGACGTCTTCACCGCGGGTCCCGTCCCCGCGCGTCACCCCTCTCAGCAGCCGGCCGCCCTCGTAGGTCAGCGAGATGCTCAGGCCATCGATTTTCAGTTCGCAGATGTAGGCGACCGTCGTGGCGTCGAGGCCGGCCGCCGCGAGGCCCTTTCGCACGCGCTCGTCAAACGCCCGGATCTCCTCGTCCGAGTAAGCGTTGTCGAGGCTCAGCATCGGCGCGGCGTGCTCGACCGTGGCGAAACCCTCAACGGGACGGCCCCCAACGCGTCGCGTCGGCGAATCGGGTGTCGCCAGTTCCGGGTGCGCCTCTTCAATCGCCTGCAGCTCCCGGATGAGCGCGTCGAACTCCGCGTCCGAGATCTCGGGGTCGTCGAGCACGTAGTACCGCTCCTCGTGGTGCCGGATGAGCGCACGCAGGGCGGTTGCCCGTTCGGCAGGAGTCATGTGCCGGTGACCTCGCGCACGATGTCTCGCATGGACCGGTCCACGCCGACGCGTGAGCCGGCCCGTCCTCGGGCGGCGTCGGGGCGGGAATTGTCGCGCCGACCGCGTCACCGGTCGCGCGACAGCACGTAGTCGGGCAGCGCCATCAGCGCGTCGCGCTCGGCGCTGGCAGGAAACACGCCCAGGCTCTGCTGCGCCCGGACGGCATAGTCCGTCGCCCGGCGCCGGGCATAGTCGAAGGCCCGGTGCTCCTCGAGCAGACCGGAGATGGCGCGCCACCGATCGGGCGTCAGGCTCCGCTCGCGCACCACCTGTTCCACCAGCTCGCGGGCCCGACCGTCAGCCTCCGCCATCAGACGGATAATCGGCAGCGTCAGCTTGCCGTCCCTCAAGTCGCTGCCCACGGGCTTGCCGAGCACGGCCTCGTTCCCCGTCAGGTCGAGCAGGTCGTCGACCAGCTGGAACGTCACGCCCAGGTTGAACCCGTAGTCGCGCAGCGCCAGTTCCTCGTCCCGGCCCACCCCGCCAAGCATGCCCCCAATCTGCGCAGATCCGCCAAACAAGTACGCAGTTTTCCGCTTGACGATGTCGAAGTGTTCGTCTTCGGTGATGGCAACGTCGCCGTTCTTGCTGAGTTGGTAGAGTTCCCCCTCGATCATCCGCAGGGTGACGTCACAGAGCACCCGCAGGATGTCCAGTGACCCGCGGCTGAGCGCCAAGTCCATCGACTTGATGTAGAGGTAATCCCCGAGCAGCACCGACACCTCGCTGCCCCACCTGGTGTGAACCGTCTGCTGCCCCCGCCGGACCTCCGAGCCATCGACGATGTCGTCGTGGACGAGCGTCGCGGTGTGGACGAACTCGATCACCGAGGCAAACAGCACGGCCCAGTGGCCGGAGTATCCCGCCAGCCGCGAGGCCATCAGCAGCACGGCCGGCCTGACACGCTTGCCGCCCGCGCGCTGCAGGTACCGCCCGATCTCGGGGATCACCCCGACGTGCGATTCGACCTGGCGGCCGAATTCGGCCTCGACCCGCTCAAGGTCCTCGCGGATCGGCTCAAAGATCTGGGCAAGTCCAGCAGGAGGGTGAGTCACGGCGGTAAGTGATTGCGTCATCAGACCATACTTGCGCGAAACGTGTCAACGCGCGGCGCCTGCGGTTTCAGGGTCGACCGGAGTTGCCGGCCCGCAGAGTCGTGCGAAGTTCTCCACCGTTGACCCGGCGATCACGTGAGGGGACACGTGCCGGATCTCCGCCAGGGTGGCGACCACGCGCGCGACCCACGCGGGTTCGTTGCGCTGTCCGCGGAACGGCACGGGGGCCAGGTACGGGCAGTCGGTTTCCACGAGCAGGCGATCCAGCGGCACCCACGCGGCTACCTCCCGAAGGGCCGAGGCGCGGGGAAACGTCACGATGCCCGAGAACGAGAGGAAGAAGCCGAGGTCGAGTGCCTGTCGGGCCAGGTCGAAGCCGCCGGAAAAGCAGTGAAAGACCCCGCGCACCTCTCCTCCGCCCGCGCTCCGCAGCAGCCCCACCGTGTCCGCGTCGGCCTCGCGCGTGTGGATGAGGACCGGCAGGCGGCGCTCGCGCGCCAGCGCAAGCTGAGCGTCGAACACCGCACGCTGCACGTCTCTCGGCGAGAACTGGTAATGATAGTCGAGACCGATCTCGCCAATCGCCACGGCTCGCGGGATACGGAGGGCTCCCTCAGCAACTGCTGCGGCAGCGTGACCGACGCGGCCCGCGTAGACGCGTGCTTCGTGCGGGTGGGCGCCGACGGCAAACCGCGCCTCGGGCCACCGCTCGGCCACCGTGAGCCCCCGCTGCAGTTCGCCGGCGTCGCTGGCCGACAGGACGCACAGCGCCGCGCTGACGCCTGCAGTGCGCGCGCGCGCGATGACCGCGTCCAGATCGCCGGCGTACGCAGGATCCGCGAGATGACAGTGTGAATCAACCACGACGTCCGCCGGCTGCAGCGCTCACCGCACCCGGCTCCCAACCGGCGGGGCCTCGTCGAATCCGACCAGCATGGGCTTCCCCCCCTCGGGGCTTGCTGCCAGCACCATGCCGTTCGACTCAATCCCCATCAGCTTGGCCGGCCTGAGGTTCGCCACGACGACGACCGTGCGGCCGACAAGGGACTCCGCCGTGTACGCCTCGGCAATCCCGGCCACCATCGTCCGGCGCTCGGCGCCCAGGTCGACCTCCATCTTGACGAGCTTGCGCGAGTTCGGCACGCGCTCGGCGGCCAGGACGCGGCCGACCCGCAGATCGATCCGCATGAACTCGTCGATGGAGACGCGCGTATCAGCGGCAGCGGCGCCCTGGGCAGGCGGGGGCGTGGCCTGGGGCTGCGGCGCGGGTGCTGGCGGTTCTGTCTCGGCGTGCACGGGTTGCTCGATTGTCATCGGTGTCGGCTCCTTCTCTCCCAGTCGCGGCCAGAGTGGATCGGCCGCGGCGAGACGGTGCGACCGGCCGCTCGCCCACGCGCCGTCGGCGTCGAGGCGCAGCGCGCGTGTGTCTCTCGTGTCCCCGACCCGCCGGAGGATCTCGCGGCTCGAGGCCGGCATGATCGGCAGCAGCAGCACGGCAATCACTCGCACGGCTTCAGCGGCGTCGCTGAGCACCTGCGTCAGGCGCGCCTGACTGTCTTGCTGCCGGGCTAGAACCCACGGCTCCGTCTCGGCGATGTACTGGTTTGTCGCGTCCACCAGGCGGAAGGCCGCCGCAGCGCCCTCGTGCAGCGCCAGCGTGTCCATCGCCAGGCGGTACTGCGCCACGGACGCGGCGGCAACCTCTGCCAGACGGCCCGGTGTGCCGACGGCTGCCGGCAGCTCGCCGCCGCGGTACTTGTGCGCCATCGCCGCAACGCGGTTGACGAGATTGCCCAGGTTGTTCGCCAGGTCGACGTTGTAGCGCTCCTCGAAGCGCTCCCACGAGAAGTCCCCATCCTGGCCGTAGGCAATCTCCTTCACCAGGTACAGCCGCAGCGGGTCGGGGCCGAAGCGCTCGGACGCCTGGAGCGGGTCCAGCACGGTTCCGAGCGACTTGCTCATCTTCTGTCCCTTGAACAGCACGAAGCCGTGGCCGAACACCTGCCGCGGCAGGGCCAGGCCTGCGCTCATCAGCATGGCCGGCCAGACCACGCAGTGGAACCTCGTGATGTCCTTCCCGATGATGTGCAGATCGGCAGGCCACCACTGCTCGAACCGCCCTCCCTCGGCGCCAAAGCCGACGGCCGAGATGTAGTTGATGAGCGCGTCGAACCAGACGTAGACGACGCTGGCCGGATCGTGCGGCAGGGGGATGCCCCAGAGCTGGCCGGCTCGGCTGATCGAGATGTCGTCCAGCCCGCCTTCGAGGAGGCGCAGGATCTCGTTACGGCGATTCTCGGGCTGCAGGAACTCCGGGTGCCGCGCGAAGTGTTCCAGCAGCGCCGGCTGGTACTTCGAGAGCCGGAAAAAATGGTTGCGCTCGCGGATGGACTCCGGGACGGTGCCGTGCACCGGGCACCGCCCGTCGACGAGGTCCTTCTCGGGCTTGAAGGCCTCGCACGAGACACAATACGGCCCTTCGTAGAACCCGTCGTACAGATCCCCTCTCGCCGCAATCCGCTTCACGACCTCGGTGACAGCAACACGATGGCGGCCTTCCGTCGTCCTGATGAAGTCGTCGAACGAGATGTCGAGCCGAGCCCATACCTCCCGGAACTCCCGTTCCATCCGGTCGCAGTACGCGAGCGGGTCGAGACCGACCTCGCGCGCGCGGCGGAACACGTTCTGCGAGTGCTCGTCGTTGCCCATCAGAAAATGGGTCCGCGCACCCGTGAGGCGCCGGTAACGCGCGATGACATCCGCGGTGATCTTCTCGTACGCCGTCCCGAGGTGGGGCCGGCTGTTGACGAAGTCGATCGCCGTGGTCAAGAAGAAACGTGACATCAATGCCCCCGGAACGCCTCCATGACGATCGCCTGGACCTCCTTGAGCGGGATGCCGTGCTCGCGGGCAAGCCTGTGGCAATCCTCGAACTCCGGCGCGGCGTTGACGAGATCGCCGCCCATCCGGGCGATCTTGACCCGCACCGGCCCCAGCCGCGTCGCGACCTCACGGACCTCGCGCGCGAGACAGAGGCGCTCGACTTCCTGATAGCGTAGCCCAATCGTGGTGGTTTCGCGAAAGACGATCGCGGCAAGCGATTCGCGCCGGGCCGGGAGCGCGAGGACCGTCACCAGGAAACCCGGCCGGTTCTTCTTCATCTGCACGGCCGTGAAGTAGACCTCGAGCGCGCCGGCCGCGTACAGGCTCTCCATGAGCGCGCCGCCGAGCTGCGGGCTCATGTCATCGATCTCGCAGGTCATCACCAGCACCCGGTCGCCCGCTGTCGTCTCGCCTGTGCGCCCTACGAACACCCGCAGGACGTTCGGCACTCCGGGCATGTCGCGGTCGCCCGCTCCACTGCCGACGCGCTCGACCGTCATCGGCGGCAGCGGCCCGAAGCAGGTGGCGAAGCTCCCGATGAGCAGCGCCCCCGTTGGGGTGACGAGCTCGCCATCGCGGCCGCTCGAATACACGGGCATTCCCCGCAGGAGGGCCGCCGTCGCCGGGGCGGGCACCGGCAGCCTGCCGTGCTCGGAGTCGACCACCCCGCCGCCGACATTCAGCGGCGACGCGCAGACGGTGCCGGCGGCGAACCACTCGAACGCCACCACAGCCCCGGCAATGTCCACAATCGAGTCGAGCGCCCCAATCTCGTGCAGGTGCACCTGCTCGACCGGCATCCGGTGGATCCCGGCTTCCACCTCGGCGAGTTTCCGGAACAGCTCGCAGGTCCGCGCCTTTGCCGGGGCCGACATGGCCGACGCGTTCACGAGCGCGCAGATTTCGGTAACCGTCCGGTGGTGATGGTGGTGGTGGTCGTCGTCGTGATGACCGTGAGCAGGCGCGTGCCCCTCCGCACCGCGTGGCTCCACCAGGCGAAACTTGCACGCGCCGACACCCGCGCGTGTCACCGGGCCCGCGTCAAGCTGCCATCCGGGCAGCAGCAGGCTTCCGATCGCCTCCTGGAGCGTCTCGAGGGGAAACCCGGCGTCAATCAGGGCTCCCAGCACCATGTCGCCGGCAACGCCGGCCGCACAGTCGAAATACAGCACCTTCCCCATTGCAGCATCCCCTTTGCGTCACCGCTTACAGAATCCCGATTTCCTTGAAACTGCAGTACCGGCCGTCACCGATCACCACGTGATCCAGCACCGGCGTCCCCATCAGCACCCCGGCCGCCATCAGTCGCCGCGTCAGTGCGATGTCATCACCGCTCGGCGTCGGATCGCCCGACGGATGGTTGTGAAAGACCACCAGCGCGGCGGCGGCCGCCGCCGTCGCGTGGCGGAAGACCTCCCGCGGCTGGACCGGCGTACTGTCCGAACCTCCGACCGACAGGATCACCGTCCTCAGGACGCGATGCTTCGTGTCGAGCAGGACGACGCCGAAGTGCTCAACCGGACGGCCTCCGTATTCCGGCAGGAGAAACGCCACGATGTCCCGGGGCGACCCCATCTGGGCCCGCGGCGGCGGCTTCCGGATGAGCGAACGCCGCCCGAGCTCCAGCGCCGCGAGAATCTGGGCCGACCGAGCCGAGCCGACGCCCGAGATGCCCCGCAGATCGTCGGGCGTCATCCGCAGCAACCCCTGCAGCCCCCCTGCCGTCGAGAGCACCGCGTTCGCGAGGCCGAGCGCGCTCGTGCCGGCCGTTCCGCTGCCAAGAACGATGGCCAGCAGCTCATTGTCACCGAGACTCGTGGCTCCGACCCGTACTAGTTTCTCACGAGGCCGGTCGCCGCGTTCGGGTCCCCGTGCGGGAGGCCGGCCTTCCGCCGAGCCCTCGGCCGAGCTTTGCCCCGCGTGCGCACGTTCCATATACTGGCCCGAATGACGCCTCGACGTCTCATTGCGTATCTGGCAATCCCCGCCCTTGCGCTGACGGCTTCGGCCTGCGCGGCCCCGCCCGAACCGGACACGCGCCAGCCGCAGGAGGCTGCCGCGTCGGCTGCCCAGCGCCGCGCCGCCGACCGTGCGCTCGAACTCCTCTCTCTGGCCGTCGAACGGGTCAGAGCGGCCATCGGCGCCGTCGAGTCGGCGGACCCGACGCCGGCCGCCGAACAGATGGTCTCCGACGCGAGACGGACGATTGTCGTCGCGAATGTCGCCCTGCAAAAAGCACGCGAGGCCATCAACCGCGGGGACTACGGTGGGGCCAGCGTCACCTGCGAAGCGGCTATCGAGCGATTGGAGGCCGCAATCCGGACATTGAGTGCGACGTCAGCGCCCGCTGCCGGTCGACGGCGCCGCTGATCCGGCCTGCCCTTGGCATCACCCTCGCCCCCTGCCAGTGAGGAAACTGCCGCGTGCGCGCCTCCCTCAGTACGCGGAGGCTGCGCGGCGGCATTGCGGCACAGGAGAGCGAACGTCTCAGGCCAGCCAGGTCCCGGCGAGCAGGATCTGCGCCCAGCCGGTCAGGTACAGACCCTCGTCCCGCCACTCAACGCGCTGGGGGCCGCCGGGGGAGACGACTTCGACATCGCGCGGAGCCCCCCCGAAGGCGGCTGCCGCGACGGCCGCGGCGCAGGTCCCGGTGCCCGAGGACTCCGTCGGCCCGACGCCGCGTTCCCAGATCAGGATGCGGACGGTGCGCGGCGGCACGATCTCCGCGAACTCGACGTTGGTGCCCTCGGGAAACGCCGTGTGCCGCTCGAGCGCCGGGCCGAGGGCACGGAACCGGGACGGGTGCGGCAGCGGACCCAGCACGACGCACTGCGGGTTGCCCACGCTCAGCGTCACGACCTGGACGCGCTCGCCCGCGGCCTCCAAGTCGATCCTTTGGATATCGGCCGGCTGTCCCATGGCGGCCCGGAACAGGAGACGGCCTTCCTCGGCCGCCAGCCACTCGAGCGTCTTCACGCCAGCTTCGGTCTCGATGGCGATCCGGTCCCCAGGCAGCGCTGCGGAGGCGAGCCCGCCGCGCCGCTCCCGCACGACAATCGCCGCGAGGCACCGGACGCCGTTCCCCGACACCTCGGCGCGACTGCCGTCGGCGTTGAAGAGCCGCATCGACGCGCCGGCGGGGTTCAGCCGGTAGAGGATGAGCCCGTCGGCGCCGATGCCGGTGTGGCGGCGGCAGAGGTCCCGCGCCAGCGCCGCCGCGTCTCGCGGCGGCACGGCGTCCTCGCGGACGAACAGAAAGTCGTTCCCGTGCGCGTGAGCCTTGATGATCTCGATCACGGCTTCTTCCTCCGACGCCGCGTTCAGCTTCCCGTTCAGAACTGCCGGGTGCTGTCGAGCAGAATCGTCACCGGGCCGTCGTTCACGAGTTCGACCGCCATCAATGCCTGAAACTCGCCGGTCTCGACCGCGACGCCGCGCTCGCGGAGCGATCTCGCGACGTCCAGGTAGAGCGCCTCAGCCAGTGCCGGAGACGCAGCCGCGTCGAACGACGGCCGACGGCCCTTCCGGCAGTCGCCGTACAGGGTGAACTGAGACACCAGCAGCACGCGTCCACCGGCATCCAGAATCGAACGGTTCATCTTCCTCTGGTCATCGGGGAAGATCCGAAGTCCAACGATCTTGTCGCTGAGGTACCGGACGTCAGCAGGTCCGTCCTCAACCGAGACGCCAAGCAGCACGAGCAGGCCGGAGTCGATGGCGCCGACGACCTGCTCACCCACCCGCACGCGGGCCGACGAGACGCGCTGAACAACGGCTCTCATGATGCTGCCCTCCGGCCCGGCACGAAGGGGTTCAGCCTCGTGTCGAGCAGGTGACTTGGCGTGACGTTGCGGAGGGCCTTGAGCATCGAGCGCTTGACGCCCGGGTACGACCGCTCCAGGTCAAGCAGCAGGCGTTTGGCCCTCTGCCGCTCGAGGCTGTCGTCGCCGCACGCCCTGCACGAGCATCCCGCGATGGGGAGACCGCTCTCTGTCGCATACGCAGCCGTCTCGGCCTCATCCACGTAGACGAGCGGCCGAATCACAACGTGTGCGGCACAGGTGGACACCAGCCGTGCGGGCATGGCCTTGAGCGTCCCCTGGAACAGCAGGTTGAGCAGCAGCGTCTCGATGCAGTCGTCGGCGTGATGGCCGAGGGCGATCTTGCCGGCGCCGCGCTCCGAGGCGGCGCGATGGAGTACGCCGCGCCGCAGCCGGCCGCACAGCGAGCACGGCGTCTCGTCGGCATCGAGCACGTCGTCGATGACCTCGCCGATCGAGGTCCGGATGATCCCGTGCTCCCAGCCGCGCGCGGCGCAGGCTTCGGCGATCTCGCCCGCACGAAAGCCCTCGTAGCCCGAGTCAATCGTGGCCGCGACAATCGAAAAGGTGATCTTCGCGCGGCGCCTGAGCTCGTGCAGAACTTGCAGCAGGGTCCAGCTGTCCTTTCCGCCGGACAACCCGACAAGGATCCGGTCCCCGTTCTCAATCAGGTTGAAGTCGCAGATGGCCTGTGTGGCCTTCTTCGCGATACTCGCCTCCAGTGGTGTGCGGTAAGCCATCGAGACGTCCCCAGCGGCGGCGCTACACGAGGAGCAGTCTGGACACCGCCTGATCCCAGGTCATGGTTGACGCCACGTCACGCCCGGCGGAGCCGAGTCGCACGGCCAGCTGGGCATCGGCGGCGAGCGCTCCCAGTGCGTCCGCCACGGACTCCGGCGTCGCCGCGCAGACGAAGCCGTTGACGCCGTTGCGGACCAGTTCAGCGGGCCCGCCGCTGTCCGTACACGTCACGACGGCCTTGGCCGACGCGAACGCTTCGACGGTGACAAACCCGTAGTCCTCGTCGTACGGCGGAAAACACACAGCCCGGCAGCGCGCCAGCAGGTCCACCAGCCGCGTGTCGTTCACCGCCCCGGCGAACTCGACGCGACCTGCCACGCCCAACTCGGAGGCGAGCGCGCGCAGCGACTGTTCTTGCCGACCCTCCCCCACCACGACCAGGCGGGTGGCCCGGGCCTCCGGGCAGGCAAGCGCGCGGATGGCGAGATCCAGCCGCTTGAGCGGCGTCAGACGCGAGACGGCGAGGATGAAGTCACCGTAATCGTCGCAGCGGTAGGAGCGTCTGGGGGCCGGCGGGTACAGCACATCGGCCGCGATGCCGCCGAACCGCTCCAGCCGAAACTGGATCGTGCGCGACTGCGCCAGGACCCGCCGAACGCTGCGCGTGAGCAGATGCCGATCGATCGCATGGATAAGCCGGCGGCGGATCTGCTCCTTGACCACGTGCCGCCGTGCCAGCCCTGCGGAGAACTGCGGCCACAAGTCGTAGTACTCGCGCAGCCGATGGTTCAGCCAGCACACGTGCGCGTCGTGGCGGACGGCATAGCTCGGAAACCGCATGCTGATCACCTGGTCGATCCGGTGGCCGTCATGCGTCATGCCGACATCGGTCAGCCACGTCGCGAGGTAGGTGGATGCGTGGCGGCCGAACCGGTTCTGCGGCGTCACGAGCAGGCTCGCGTCGTGCCCAGCTGCAACGAGCGCTGCGACCAGCGACCGCGCGATGACCAGGTGGCCGCCCTCGGCAAACGGCGGGCTCGATGTCACGACGAGCACGCGGCTCACGGACGCGCCCCTTGTCGCTCCGCCGGCTCGCCGAGGAACGCCAGGTCCGCCTCGAGCGCACCTTTCCGGTGTGTCCGCCGTGACACGGCGTGCAGAAGCTCGTAGAGCTGCTCCATCTTGCGGACGAACTCCCCGATGTCGTACTTGCGGGCCGTCGCCCGCGCGGCCGTTCCCAGGGCCGCGCGCTCGGATGGATGATCGATGGCCCACAGAATCCCGCGCGCCAGTGCCGAGGCGTCCCGCTTCGGGACGATCACGGCATCGGTTTCGTCTGTCAGGACATCCTGCAGGCCGTCGGCATCGGTGGCCACGATGGGCTTGCCTGCCGCGAGCGACTCGAAGACCGTGAGCGGCGTGCCTTCCCACAGCGACGGAAACACGCTGAGGTCGAACGCGGCAAGGGTCCGGCCCACGTCGCGCGCGAAGCCGGCAAAGACAAACCGGTCGCCCAGCTCCAGGCGCCGCGCCTGTGCCTCGAGGTCGCCCCTCAGCGGGCCCTCGCCCACCAGCACGAACCGTGCGCGCGGGCGCTCGTTCACGACGAGGCGCGCGGCGTCGACCAGGTACGAGTTCCCCTTCGACTCGTGCAGGCGCGTCACCGTACCAGCCACGAACTCGTCGGGCGCAATCCCGAACTCGCGGCGGACCTCGGCCACCTCCTCCGGATCCCGTTCGCGGCTGAACTCGTCGACGGGCGCCCCGAGGTATACCACGCGCACCTTCCGCGCGGGCACCTTCCGGGCCTTGATGACGAACTCCGCCGTGCTCCGCGATACGGCAAGAACGATGTCAGTAAAGGGTTCGAGCGCGACGTCCGCGACTTTCTGGAACCATGGCGTGTCGGTCAGGTTGGCGTGCTCGTGCAGGATGACCGGCAGACGCCTGACGGCGCCTGCCATCCTGCCGAACGTCGTGGCACCGTACCCGTGCAGGTGCAGGATGTCCGCCCCCTTCCGATCGATCACCTTGAGAAGCGCCGTCAGGGTGGCCGGATCGAACTTCGAGCGGTGCAGATAGGTGATGTCGAACCCGAGCGCCTCCAGGGTGTCCTCCGAGAGGTCCTTCTTCCTGAGGCTGACCAGCGAGACGTCAAACCGTGACGGGTCGAATCGGGGCAGCATCCACGCGAACAGGCGCTTCACGCCGTGCATGCGGGAGCCTTCCCACCCGAGGTGGTCGCAGACCTGGAGGACGTTGAGCTTCGATGGGCTCATGATTGCCCACGTACGCTTGCAGGCGCGGCTGCGCTGCCGTCCGCCGGGGCGCGGGCCACAGCGGGCCCGGAGCAGGTTCGCGATGTCTCAGTCACAGCCAGTTCCTCCCCCGATACCACTCGAGACAACGCCTGACGCCCTCCCGCAGGCCGACGCGCGGGTTGTAGCCGAGTTCCGCACGCGCACGCGAGATGTCGAATGCCCTGCTCGTCGTGAAGAAGTCCACGCGGCGGCGATACAGGGGCGGGTCGACGCCCAGCGGCACGCAGATGCCTTCGCAGACGGCCCCCGCCGCGCGAACCGGCCAGGCGGGCAGGCGCACCGGCCAGAGCTTGACGCCCGCCTCGCTGGCGATCAGCCGCACCAGCTCGCCCAGCGTTCCAACCTCCCCGCCGGCGAGGAGATAGGTCCGTCCCGCCGCTCCGCCAACCTCCCCGCAGAGCCGAAAGCCTTCCGCCAGATCGTCGACGTACGTCAGATGGTGGTAGATCCTGCCCGATCCGAGCATGACGAAGCGCCGTCGGACGATGCCGCGGAACAGCTTCAGCAGCCTGCGGTCGCCGGGTCCGTAGACCCCTGACGGCCGCACGATCACCAGTTCCACGCCGGTCCGGGCCGCCGCCTCGCGCGCCACACGCTCCCCTTCGAGCTTCGTCGCCTCGTAGGTGTCACTGGGCCTCAGCGGCGCGTCCTCGTTGGCCGGCGGCTGGCCGATGTCGCCGTACACGCCGGCGGTGCTGCAGTGCACGACGCGACGGACGCCGGCGTCGGCCGCGGCCTCGACAAGCGCGCCTACCGCGTCGGCGTTAACCGCCCGGTACTCGGATGCCGGCAGGCCGCGCTGCCGGAAGACGGCGGCCAAGTTGAAGACCAGCCGAACCCCAAGGCAGGCCAGCCTGAGCGAGCCTCGGTCCTTCAGGTCGCCCTCGACGATTTCGATCCCGGCCGTCCGCAGGTCCCGCGCCCGCTCGGCCGATCGTGCCAGCACCCGAACGTGGTACCGGCGCGCGGCCAGGCTGCGTGCCAGCTGGCCGCCGACAAACCCCGAGCCGCCGGTGACAAGAATCGTGCTCCCGGTCCCAGCTGCCACGGCCGCTCCCCCGCGAATCGCCCGATCGACGACGGTCAGGCGTCCTCCCCTTCCACGTTCCCGCCGCCGGAGGGCGCATTCGGCACCTGTTCGATCCGCGACCCGACCACTCGGGCCGGGCGCGCCACGGCCACGCCGTAGGCGGGCACGTCGGCCTTCAGCACCGCTCCCGCACCGACGACTGCATGCGCCCCCACGGCCACGCCGTCGAGTACCTTGACCCCGGCGCCGATCCAGCAGCCCTCTCCGATGGTCACGCCGGCCGACGTGCGCGGCTGGGACGACACGGGAGTGCTCACGTCAGCGAACTCGTGGTCGCCGCCGATCAGGTAACAGTAGGCCGCCAGCAGCGTGTCGCGCCCCACCACCACGCGGCTGCCGGAGAAGATCTCACAGTTGAACCCGATGTTCGCCCCATCCTCGATCCGGATGTCACCGTTCTTGCACGACAGGATCGTGTTGCGCCCGATGTACACGCGGCTGCCGATCGTGATCCCCTCGTTGTCATCGCCCTTCGCGTCGAGGAGGCAGTGGTCGTCGACGACGACGTCACTGCCGATGGCAATGCGATGCGGATGGCGCAGCACGACATTCTGGCCGAAGACCACGTTCCGGCCGCACGACCGCAGCAGCAGGGGGTACAGCCAGCGGCGCAGCAACAGCCCCAGAGCGCCGGGGACCGCCTGGCTCACCAGCACGATCAACTCGTGCTTCAGCAGGGCGCCGAAGCGAGGGCTCCCGACGATCAGGTCGGCGTACTTCTGCCGCGCGCTGCGGCGGGCGTCGAACAGCTGATCCGGCGTCCGGGGGATCTCCTTCACGGGCGACTCCGGCCTCGATGTCCGGCGAGCGAACGAATCCTACGGCAACGCACGAGAACCCGGTTCGTGCAGGCACGAAAACCCGCACGACCGCCGCGGCCGGTGGCAGTGGACCGTTGCACGCTGCAATGATACCCTAAGGCCCTTCGCGCAGCGCGTTCCGACGGGAGTTCCGCTCACAATGGCAGGCATCAACTCTGAGGCTCCCCGGTCGCTTGGCAGCCGGCCGGTCGTCGCGCTGCTGAAGGTTGCTGTCAGTGTCGGGCTGCTCGTGCTGCTGTTCTCTCGCGTCGACGCGGCACGGTTGTGGAACTACGCCAGGCACGCGTCGCTGCCTTGGCTCGGGATCGCGCTCGCAGTCTTCGCGACCACGGTGCTCATCAGCACCTGGCGATGGTGGTTGCTCCTCGCGGCGCAGAACATCGTGATGCCGCCGAGCAAGCTGCTCGCCTCCTACCTGGTCGCCGGCTTCTACAACAACTTTCTGCCGAGCAACATCGGCGGCGACGTCATCCGCATCAGGGACACCGCCCCCCGGACGGGCTCGAAGACGCTCGCCACGACCGTGGTGCTGGTCGACCGGGGATTCGGCCTGCTGGGGCTGGTGTTCGTGGCCGCCATGGGTGCGACGCTCGGCGCGGCGTCCGTCGGCGCGGCCGCCGGTGCGACCGTGCCGGTTGCAGCGTGGCTGCTGTGGCTCGCCTTCGCGGTGAGCGCCGGCATCTGGGTCCCCGCGCTTCTCGCGCCGGCGTCAGTGGGCTGGCTGCTCAAGCCCTTACGCGTGTTCCACCGGGAGTGGGTCGACGTGCGGGTGGCCAGGCTAACCGGGGCCCTTGGCCGGTTCGGCGAGACGCTGGCCTCGGTGGCAGGGTGTTTCGCCGGCGCCGTTGTCGTCCAAGCGCTCCTTGTGCTGTTCTACCTTGCCGTGGCATGGAGCATGCGGGTCCCGGTCTCACCCTGGGACATGGCGGTGATTGTCCCCGTGACGTTCCTCGTGCAAATGCTGCCGGTGTCAATCAACGGCTTCGGCGTGCGCGAGGCGACCTTCGCCCTGTACTTCGGGCGCATTGGGCTACCCGTTGAGTCGGCCCTCGCCGTCTCGTTCGTCGGGGCCGGCCTCGTCATCCTCTTCTCGCTCGTCGGCGTGCCGGTCCACCTGGCGCGGCGCTCGTAGCGATTTCCGCAGCAGGGGTACGCCCTGCATCCCGTGCTGCGGTCGTGCCGGCATCAGCTCGCATCCACAGGTCAGGACAACCCCGCGGGCTCGCACATTCCGTATATGATGGTGAGCCGTTCTCAGCGCGTGGAGACGTATCGTGTGCGGAATTGCTGCCATTGCCGACCGGAGCGGGAACGCTCCTGTGCCACGGGAGGTGGTCGCCTCGATGGTCGCGGCGCTCGTGCACCGAGGGCCGGACGACGGGGTGACGATCACCCGCCCGGGCGCGGGCTTCGGTATGCGTCGTCTGGCCATCGTGGACGTCGAGGGCGGGAGTCAACCGTTCGTCAACGAGAGCCGGACGGTGTTTGTTGTCGCGAACGGCGAGATCTACAACTTCGAAGCGCTCAAGCGGACCCTCCAGTCGCTCGGGCACGTGTTCCACACGCGCGCGGACATCGAAGTCATCCCGCACGCCTATGAAGAGTGGGGGGAGGCGTTCGCCTCGCGGCTCCACGGCATGTTTGCGGTCGTCCTCTGGGATGAACGGACCCGGACGCTTGTCGCGGCACGCGACCGGGCCGGCGAGAAGCCGCTCTACTACGCGCTGGCGGGCCAGGGCCTGATTCTCGGCTCCGAGATCAAGGCGCTGCTGCGGGCGCCGGGCATCGACCGCACCCTCGACCTGGAGGCGCTCGAGCAGTTCCTGACCTACGAGTATGTCCTGGCCCCCCGGACGATCCTCCGGGACATTCGCCGGCTTCCCCCGGCGCACTACCTCGTGTACCGCGAAGGGAACCTCCGGCTTCAGCGGTACTGGGATCCCGCGTCGATCGCGGTGAGGCCCTGGCGCGAAGACGAAGCCGCCGAGGCGATCCGGGCGGAGCTGTCGCGGGCGGTCGCGTCCCAGATGATGTCCGACGTCCCGCTCGGCGTCTTCCTCTCAGGAGGCATCGATTCGAGCGCGGTGGTCGCCTTCATGTCCGAGGCCGCGCGCCGGAACGGCGCGGCGGTCAACAGCTTCAGCATGGGCTTCGAGGACGGCAGCTACAACGAACTGCCGCATGCCCGGCTGGTCGCCCGGCACTTCGCCACGAACCACCGTGAGGGGCTGGTGCGACCAGCGCTCGAACGGCTGTTCGATCGCCTGGTGGTGCATATCGACGAGCCGTTTGGCGACGTCTCGATGTTCCCCACCTACATGGTTTCGGAGATGGCGCGGCGCCATGTCACCGTCGCGCTGGCCGGGGACGGCGGCGACGAGCTCTTTGGCGGCTACGACAGCTACCAGGCGCAGGCGATCGCCGCCCGGATGGATCGGGTTGTTCCGGAGCCGGCCATGCGCGCGCTCGATCGGGTCGTCGCGCTGCTGCGGCCGAGCGAGCGCAAGCGAGGCGCCATCAACAAGCTCAAGCGCTTCGTCGGCGGCGCGGCCAACTCGCCGCGCGACATCGCGCACTACCGGTGGATGACGTTCCTGGACCCTCGCTCGCGCCGGCGGCTGCTCACCCCCGCCGTCCTGGGCGCGCTCGCCTCTGCGGACGTCTACCAGCCCGTCCGCGAGGCTCTCGCCGCACGGTCAGGCGACGACGATCTCACTCGCCAGCTCTACACCGACCTGACGATCTACCTGGCGGACGACATCCTCGTAAAGGTCGATCGCATGAGCATGGCGACGTCGCTCGAGACGCGGGCGCCGTTTCTCGATGTCGGCGTGATGGAGCTCGCGCTGTCGATCCCGTCCGGCCTCAAGATCCGCAACGGCCAGCGCAAGTGGATCCTGAAGCGGGCGCTCCGCGGGTTGGTCCCGGATGCCATCCTCCGCCGCCCCAAGGAAGGGTTCAGCATCCCGATGAAGCAGTGGCTGAGGCAGGAGCTGCGGCCGTTCATGGAGGACCTGCTCGCCGCTGACGCCATTCGACGGCGAGGGCTGTTTGAGGTTGCCGAAGTCCAGCGGCGCATGTCGGAGCACACAGCCGGCGTCGAGAACCACGCGCACGCGCTGTTTTGCCTGATGGTGTTCGAGCGCTGGGCTCGGGCATTTCTCGACGGGCCGGCAGCGTGATCGGCCCGGCCGGGCGCGTCATCCTACGGCGTAGAGCGTCCGCAGCCCCTCGATTTCCCGGCTGACCCTCGCCTGGTCCCACCCCAGTCTCCCGGCCATGATGCCCGCCGCGGCGCCGACCGCCGCGTCACCAGGCCACGCCGCTGTCCCCGCTTCGGTCCGCCGGACCAGGGCGTCTGCCAGCGTCACCGCCATCTCTTCCTCGACCGCGTGCACGAGCTCGCCTGCGGTGACGCCGTCGGCGCCGTCGAGCGGCCGCGCCAGGCCCGGATCTCGCGTGATCCGCTCCAGAACGGATCGGTAGCCCGCGCCGTAAGCCCGAGCCAGCCGTTCGCGCGCCCGTGCAGGAAGTGGCGTCGTCCGGTCAGCAGCCGACTCGGCCAGCAAGCGATCGATGGAATCGACGTGGCCGCCGACGAGCGGCGTGTCAGCGGTCCGGCAGGGTGGCGGCTCGAGGCCGAGGTGCCGGTGGACGAGATCGACGACACCGGCGGCCGTGCTTCGCGCGGTAGTGTAGCGCACACCGACGACCGTGATCAGGCCCTCGATGCCGTCCGCCCGGTGGTCCCAAACGTGGCTGCTTTTCGCGAGCAGGACCTCGCCGCGGCGCAGCCCGGCGCTCGGCAACAGTCCGCGGTGGACCAGCGTGACATCGTCGATCCCGACCCGCGCCCCCGGAAACGCCGCATTGACGTTCGCAAGCAACCGGTCCACGTCGATGCGATCGCCGGCACGCAGATCGTCGGGTGCGTGGTTGAAGGGGTCCTGGCTGGTGCCGAAGATGCTGATGCCGCGCCACGGCACCCTGAAGAAGAAACGCCCCTGGTCGGTTGCGCCAAGCGCCTGGCTGGGGGCCGGCAGACGCGTCACGAGGTTCATCGCCTTGGCAAGAGCCACCGGTGCCCGGCGCGATCCCCCGGACGCTGATAGGGTTGGCGCCCAGGCGCCGGCGGCGTTGACGACCACACGTGCTTCGACCTCGCCCGTGCGACCCGACAGTGTGTCCCGCAACGTGGCGCCGACCACCCGTGTGGCCGACCGGCGCAACGAGACAGCCTCCATGTAGTTGACCGCTACGGCTCCCCGCGCAACAGCAGATTGCACGAAGCCCAGCAGCAGCCGATCCGAACTGTACATTTGGGCATCGGTCCAGATGGCGGCGCCGGTGATGCCGGACGGGTCGATGCCGGCGTCCTGCGCAAGGAAATCAGCGAGGGAGACGACCCGCCCCGGCGCGAGGTACCGAGCCGGGTCCAGGCCGCGATTGCGGTCGGCGGACACCAGGTCGTTGAGGACCAGCGCCGCGCGCATGGCAAGCCGGTGCCGCGAGAGGCCGCGGGTCGTCGGCACCGCGAACCTCATCGGCTCGACCAGGTGAGGCGCCACGCGCAACAACGCCCGCCGGTCGCGGATAAACGACCGCATCTCGCGAAGGGCGCCCCGCTGCAGCGAGCGAAGGCCCCCGTGAACCGTCTTCAGACTGTTCGCAGAGGTGGCAGCACCGAAATCGGATCGGTCGATCAATGCGACCGACAGCCCGCGCAGCGTGGCATCCCACGCAATCGTCGCCCCGTAGATGCCCGCACCGACAACGAGCAGGTCGAACGACCGCCCCGTCAACTGATCAGGATCACGACGCACAAGAATGGGATTGTACCATGACGGCACGGACCGGGAGGCAGAGGCTCGCCTTCGGCTCAATCCCGCGGGGCTGATGATGAGCGCCGGCTGCGAAAGAACAGCCACGCACCGGGCAGGGTACCGGCAATACCGAGCAGGATGATGAGGGTGGAGAGCGCGAGCGACGCCGGTTCGGGCACGCCACGACGTTCCAGCAGCCACACGATCACGCCCTGGGGCGCGCCGAATCCCCCGACGGAGATCGGCACCTGCAGGAGCAGCAACCCGATGGGCATGAACACGAAGAAGTAGCCGAGCGGCACGCTCAGCCCCAACCCGGACGACAGGACCGCTGCCTGCAGCACCCGCAGAACCTGCACGACCACCGATAACGCCAGCACGGAAACCAGTGTGCGTGGTGCCTTCCGATAGACCCCGACGGACTGAGTCAGACGGCCAACCGAGCCCAGCCAGCCTGTCCGCCATCCAGGCGGGACGATGCGCTCGTAGACGCGGTCGATCCAGAGCATCGCGGCCGCGAACGCCGCCAGCACGACGCCAACAGCCACAACGCCGCCGCCGACAGCGCCGCCCTCGAGGTGCATCCACGCAGCAGCGCCTGCCACGCCCAGCAGGACAACGGCGGTTAGCCCCAGGAGCCGGTCGACGGCCACCGAGGCCACCGCGCCGCCGCCGTCGGCTGTGCGTTTTGCCAGAGACCACGCTCGCGCGGCGTCGCCGCCAATCCCTGCAGGCATGAAGCTGCCGACAAAGGAACTGACCAGGAAGATCCAGGCCGCGGACTTGAATCGAATGGCCGTACCGGTTCCTCTCAGGAGCAACGTCCACCGTGTGATCATCAGGAGGCGATCGAGCAGGACCAGCAGGAGGGCGCCGGCGAGGTGCCACAATGACAGGCCGGCCACCGCACCCAGCGCGGCGCCGACGTCAATCGTCAGGACAAGATAGGCCAGAATGGCGACGCTGACCGCCACCCGGACCCATGTGGCTCGCGAGGGATGGCCGCTCACGGGGCTGGTTTGCGCGCAATGAAGGTCAACGTGGCGAACAGATTCTTCCGGACCTTGAAGAGCAGCGACGAGAGGCCGAGCCATCGGCTGATGGCGTCAGTGCCCGAAAGCAGGGCCACCCACCCCGCCAGACCCAGCAACTCGCGGGCCAGCCCCGTCGAGGCGCCGATGGCTGGCACCACCCGCTCGACGATGAATCCACCGTCGTGCAGCAGTTGATGGACGCGCCGCTCGGTCGTGATGAAGTTGTGCGTGTAGTCCACGTCCCAGAAGAAGGCGCGCTCCTTCAGGTAGTCCGGCACGACAAGGGAAAGGACCCCGCCCGGACGCAGGACGCGCAGCGCCTCGGCTGCCAGGTGGCGCGCCGCGTCGATGCCGGGCATGTGCTCGAAGACCTGGTCGGCGTGCAAGACGTCACACGATGAGTCCTCGGCAGGTACCGGCGGCACGAACCCCTGGACGACCTCGAGCCCCTTTTCGCGGAGGGCGGCCACGAGCACACCGCTCGCGTCGATGGCGCGATACCTCCACCCTGCCGCCCGCGCCAGGAGGGCGAACGATCCGTGGCCTGGCCCGATCTCGAGCAAATCACCGGGCTTGCCCGTGGCGCGGGCGATCAGCGCCAGGCGGGCTCGGTCGGCGCGCTGGCGTCGGGCCGCACCGAACCGCGTCAGCTTGAGTTCTGAGAACGACTGGTAAAAGGACTCCCCCACATGCCTCCAATCGCCGCATCGACACCGGGCCGGCGATTCCCTCGAACCCGTGAGGAACGACGCCGTGAGCGGCGTGAGCGCGGCGCTCAGCGTGCGTACACCGGGTCGAGGCGAACCTGCACGCCAAGGAACCGGTGATCGGATCCGCCCGAAGAGAACATCGGCACAAAGCCGGTGCGACTCGACACCGTCACGAGATGGAGATAGTTGGCCGGCCGACCCGGGATCCGGCGAAACGGGAAGCCCGTCCCGGCGTCAAGGTACACCACCACGGTCGCATGCGGGTCGGCCCTCACCACACGCCTGTTCGGCCCTACGCTCACCACAATGTCGTTGCCCACGTCGCCGGTACGGAGTTCCACCCGCAACCTCCACAGCCGGAGGGGCTCCCAGGTGCCATCCGGCAGCTGACGCGCGGGCACCCGCAGGACGAGCTGCGTGCTCGATTCCCCGCGCACCCAGAAGACGCCCTCCGGGGCGCGGAAGGCGTTGTCGTCGAGGAAGTACGCGTACAGCGGCGGATCGCCGATGAGCGGCTGCTTCACGCGAGACGCCGTCAAGGACACAGGCAGGTCGTCGATCAACGAGAGTTCCACCGGCAGCAGTCGGAATGGCCAGCGTGTCGGCAGGTCGGCCGGATAATACGAACCGTAGAACGGGTTCGCGAGCAACTGCGCCGTGAACAGCCCGCCGATCGCCGTCCCCGCCAGGATCGCCCCCACCGATCTCAGCGGGGGTGTCAGGAAAAGAAACAGCGGATAGAATCCCATGAGGTACCGATTGCCCAGCGATCCGCCGCCGCCGGAGTACGTGTACGGCATGTACAGGAGCAGGCCGACGACCGCCAGCGCCAGCGTGCCGGCCAGGAGCAGCTGCCAGCGCTGCCACCTCCTCCAGGCCAGGATGAAGAGGAGGAGCGAGATCACAGCAGGACAGAAATACGGAAGGACGCCGGAATGCCGCCCGATGAAGAAGTAAACGAGGTTGCGCGGAAACACGGTCAGCAGTGCGTCGCGGTTCACCAGCACCTCAAGCGGTACCGAGTCGGTCGCATGCTGGTCGCCGGCTGAGCGGAACGTGAACGATTCGTTTTGAAGCGGGAACCCGTCCCGGCCGTAGAACGTATTGCGGTCACCCCCCTGGTAGTTGAACTCGCCGGTGATCGCCGCGTTCACAGCGAACAGGCCACTGACGAGCGCCGCGAACACGAGAGCCGTCCCCACGGCGTGTCGCCACCGACGGCGAGCTGCCGCCCACACGAGGACGGGGACAATCAACACGACATGAATGGGCTTCGAGAACGTCGCCATGCCGAACAGCACGGCGGCCGCGTAGTCCGACCAGCGCGAGCGCAGGAACGCTCCCCACCAACCGCGGCCGCGCTGTTCAACGGGAACCGTCTCCTTGTACAACCACAGGAAGCAGCCGTGAAACGCGAGGCCGAAGTTAAAGACCTCCGGCGAGATCCACACCAGGTAGACGGGCACCACAGAGCAAAAGAGGAAGACCAGCGCGTAGCCGATGGCCAGGCCAGGCGCGGCGCGCGCCCTGAGGAACGCGGCGCCGGCCGCGACGCAGGAGGTCAGCAGCAGCGCATGGAACAGCAGGAACCCGTGGGTGCCGAGGATCCGCACGAACGGCGCCGCAAACAACGGGTAGATGTAGGCCTTCCCGTAATACAGCCGATCCGGTCGACCGTCCTCACTCGTCTGCCGGTGGAGAAACGGCCACTGCGACGTGACGCTCCAGTCAACCCGCTTGCCCCGCTTCAGGAAGATCCCCTCGGGTCCGGCAGGGAACTCCTTCCAGACGCGAGCCAGGTCTCCCCGGCGATAGACAAGGTCGCCGTCCATTGCCAGGCTGTACGCCATGCAGTAGTACGTCGATTCATCCCCCTTCAGGCCGTATGCCGAGCGAGGGAGATCGACTGCCAGCGCAAACCCGCACAACGTGAGGCCGGCGACGAGCGTGCCCAGCGCGCAGGGGTGCCGGAACACCGCAGTCCGTCCCAGCCATGCCGTCATCGCCGTCGTCATCCTCGAGTCGTCCCTGGACCTGCGCCACCGCTGACATCCTAGCAGGTGACGCGGGTTCTGTGGAGTCCCGGGCTATCGCAGCCGCCTGCACGCCCGCGCCGCCGCTCCAGCCCGTCCGTACGCGGGGCCGCCCTGCCGCGCTCATCCGGCGCGGCCCGCGGAGACTTCGCAGCGGACCGCCGCAACGATAGAATAGACGAAGTGGCCCAGAACTATGCCTCTCGGTATCTGGCGACGGCGGCGCTCAGCGCCCCGCGGGACCTCCTGAGCACCGTCGTCGCGCGCGTTCGTCCCATCCTGCCCACCGTGGTCGTCGCCCACGTGACCTTCGTCTGTGATGCGCGCTGCGAGATGTGCAACAACTGGAAGCGCGGCGACCGGAAGCGCGACATGACCCTCGAGCAGTTCGAGCGGGTCTTCGCGTCGAGATTCTGGCGCCATATCGAGAACGCGAACATCTCGGGCGGCGAGCCAACCACCCGCAACGACCTGGTTGAAATCTGCCGCATGATGCTGGACCGGCTCCCGCGGCTGCGGAAGCTCGGGATGAATACGACCGGCCTCACCCCCCGCCGTGCCATCCCGATGCTCACGCGCATCGTCGAGCTCGCGAACGAACGCGGCGTGATCTTCAGCGTCCGCGTCTCAATTGACGGCGTGGGCGAGGTCCACAACCGCGTGCGACGGGTGCCGCACGGGTTCGAGAATGCCGGTGAGACGATTCGCGCGATGCAGGAGCTCCAGCGCACCCGCCAGTTCAATTTCGGCATCTCCACGGCGGTCTTCGCGAAGAACCTCCACGACGCGGAGAACATCCTGGCTTGGGCGCGGCAGGAGAAGCTCGACATCGTCTTCAACATGGTGCGGTTCACCGAACCGATGCTCGGCAACGCCGACCTCAAGGCCGAGTGCCAGCCGGTCGGCCCGGAAGAGGAGCGCATGCGCCAGTTCTTCCTCGAACGGGTCCGCATGGATCCGCTCTTCGACGGGCAGAACTACATCTACATGCACTACGCGGACATGATCGCCAACGGCTACCACCGCCTTGCGCCGTGCCCGTTCCAGACGCAGGGCGTGATGCTCAATCCCGACGGCGGCCTCTTCTTCTGCGAGAACAGCGAGGAGATCGGCAACGTCCTCGACGAGGACCCCGCGGCGATCTACTTCAAGGCGGAGAGCCTCGAGCACAGGAGCCGGATCATCCGCGAGGTGTGCTCGGGCTGTCTCAGTCCCTGCCAGATGAACGTGTCGGCCATCAAACAGGTCGTGCCGTACGTGAAGTTCCTTGTCCGCGCCCGTCGCGAGAAGCGGAAGCGTGGGCCGGCGACGCCGCCCGTCAGCGTTGCGCCGGGCGTTCCGCGCGAACCGCCTCGATGAGACGCCGGCAGGTTGGAGCAGACTGCATGCCAGGACAGGCGTCGACATCTCCCGCGGCGCACGAACCTGAGGGGCGGGCGTGCGACCAGCCACATCCGGGCCGGCCGGTCGGCCAGCGTTGGATGCTCGAGGCCGTCACCGTCGCGGCAGGGGCAGCAGTGCTCGCGATTCTGCTCACGTACCCGCTGGCGTTCAAGATTGACCGCGTCGGTCGCGTAGACAGCGGCGATGGCCAGTTCAGCATCTGGAACGTGGCCTGGGTCGCGCACAGCCTCGTGACGCGGCCAGATCGCCTGTTTGATGCCAACATCTTCTACCCGCACCGAAACGCGCTTGCCTTTTCGGAAGCCAACCTCGTGGCGGGTACACTCGCCGTGCCGGCCTACTGGCTGACGGGCAACCCCTACCTTGCGCACAACTCGGTGGTGCTGCTCGGCTTCGTCCTGTCGGTGATCGGAACGTATCTGCTCGTCCGGTACCTCGCCGGCCACCGGGGCGCCGCCGCGGTCGCCGCCATCACGTATGCTTTCTGTCCGTTTGTCTTCGCGCGGCAAGCTCACATCCAGCTGCTGCTGATCTTCACCCTCCCGTTCGTGCTGCTCGCGCTCCATGTCTTCATCGATCGCCTGAGCATACCGGCGATGTGTGCGCTCGCCGCCGCGCTTGCCGTCGCCGCCCTGTCGTGCGGGTACTACGGCATCTTCGCAGGCCTGATCACGGCGCTGGGCTTGGCCTGGTTCGGGCTATCGCGGGGGTTGTGGCGGCGACTCCGTTTCTGGTTGCTCTCGGCCGGTGCCGCGTTGCTGTCGTTGCTCGCGGTGGCCCCGTTCCTCCGCCACTACCTGTGGCTTGGCGTCGGCACCGAGAACGCGTTCAGGTCGCTGGCAGAGAACGTCAGGTACTCGGCCGACTGGCTCGCCTACCTCACGGCCGGAGGGTGGGGTGACCGGTGGATGATGGAAACCTGGGGTCGAGGAAACGAAGTGCTGTTCCCCGGTTTCGTGGCGCTCGGGCTTGGCCTCGCCGGCATGGCGGTCGGCCTTGCCGCCTGCATCAGACGATTCCGGGCGGCCGCGCAGGCGGCAACGGCGCCCGCCAGCAGGGCTGCGCGCTCATGCTGCTCGTGCGAGATCGCCGGATTCTACGTGGTTGTCGGACTCCTGGCGTTCTGGCTGTCGTTCGGGCCCAAAGGGGGCCTCTATACGCTCTTCTACCACGCCGCCGCCTTCGCGACGCTCCTGCGCGCGCCGGCGCGCGCTGGAATCGTTGTCACGCTGGCGTTGTCGGTCCTGGGGGGGCTCGCCCTCGCCACGTTCCTGCAGGGGCGGAAAGGCGGCGGCCTCATCTCAGCGGCAATTGCCTGCCTGGCAGCTGTCGAGCTGGCACAGGTCCCCCTGAACCTCCCGGACGCGCTGCCACTCCACGCAGCGTATCAAACGCTGGCGTATCTTCCTCGGGGGCCGGTGGTCGAGTTCCCGTTCTTCTGGCGCCGCGAGGACTACCACCGGCACTGCTTCTACCTGCTCAACTCCACCGCGCACTGGCTGCCGCTCGTCAACGGGTACAGCGACCACATTCCCGACGACTTCCGACGGATCGTGGACCCGTTGAGCACCTTCCCGTCGCGGGGCGGCTTCGAGGTCCTTAAAGAGCGCCGCGTCCTGTACGCGGTCTTCCACCTCAACTTCTACGACCGTCGCAGCAAGCAGCGCCTGTTTGAGAGGCTCGAGCAATACAAGTCGCACCTGCGGCCACTTATTCGCCACGGCGACGTCTGGCTCTACGAGATCATGTCGTTTCCCTGAGCTGGCCCGTAGCCCCCGGGCGCCCCCACCAACCTCGACGCCGGCGCCGGCCGGTCCGGCGGTCGCTCGCAGAACGCCATCAGGTGCCAGCCGTACCGCTCGACCCAGCGGCGGGGAAGCGTCGAGAACGCGCGCACGAACACGTCGTTGTAGAGCCTGCCCTTCCAGCCGCCGTGCAGCCGGCTCTTGACGGGAAACCGCTCGGGCAGAATCCGCACCTCGGAGAAACCAGACAGCAGGCGCCGGAACTCAGGGATGGAGTACTTCCGGAGCACCGGGGCATCGGCGTGTTCGAGGTCGACCCGCATCACGTGCGAGAGCAGATTCAGCCATGACACCCGGTTGTAGACCATAAAGATCGCCTGGCCGGCGGGCGCAAGCACGCGCCGGCACTCGGCGATCAACCGTTCCGGATCAGCCGTGTACTGGATGACGCCGTGGCCGTACACGACGTCAAAGCTGGCATCGGCAAACGGGAGGGCTTCAGCGTTGCCGACGCGCAGGTCGGCGCGGCCCTCGAGCCCCTGCCAGCCGAGGTTGGTGCGGGCCAAGTCGATGGCCGTTTCCGACAGATCGATGCCGGTTACCCTCGCACCGCCGCGCACGAACCGCACAAGGTCGGTGCCAATCCCGCAGCCTACCTCCAGAACCCTCCGGTCCGCGAAGGCTTCGAATGTCACGAGCCGCGGCAGGTAGTTCAGTTTGTCGTAGCGATACTCCTCCAAGTCCTCGAAGAACTCACGCGATCCGACGGGATGAGTCGTCATCGCCAGATCGTGGATGTGCCGGTTCCAGTACGCTGCGACCTCGTCGATAGTTGCCACGTGCATCCGTCCTTGTCAGAGCCACGACTGGGCACGATACCACGCCGCCGTCCGGCCAATGCCCTCCTCCAGGTCCACCTGAGGAGTGAACCCGAGCTCGCGCCTCGCTCGTGAGGTGTCAAAGGCCCGGCTCTTGCTGTAGAAATCCACACGACGGCGGTAGATCGGCGGGTCGATGCGAAGCGGCACGCAGACGAGCTCGGTGGCGAGCCCCAAGATCCAGAACGGCCAGATCGGCAGCCGCAGCCGCGGCGGGCGGACACCAAGTTCGGCCGCAACAAGACCAACCAGCTCGCGCAGGGTCGTATAGCGGGGCCCGGCCAGCAGGTACGTCCGACCTGCCGCCCCCGGGACTGCACCACAGAGCCGAAACCCCTCGACCAGGTCGTCGATGTAGGTCAGATGGTACAGCACGTCGCCTCGCCCGAGCATCGGGAACGTGCCTCGGGACAGCCCGCGGAACATCTTCAGGAACCGACGGTCCCCCGGGCCATAGATGCCGATGGGCCGAGCCACCACCACGTCGAGGCCCTGTTCCCGTCCGAACCGTGCTGCCAGTTGTTCTGCCTCGAGCTTGGTGCGCTGGTAGACGTCTCCGGGGTTGAACGGGGCATCTTCGTTTGCAGGGGGACTGGCGATGTGACCGTGAACGCCACCCGTGCTGCAGTGCACGACGCGCCGCGCACCGGATCGCAGTGCCGCCTCGAGAACGTGCCGGGTCCCGTCGATGTTGACGGCGCGGTACGCCGCGTCGGGCAGCCCCGGTTCACGATACGTGGCGGCGATGTGAAAGACAACCTCCGCACCCGCCACCGCGCGGCCGACAGCCGCCTCGTCGGCGAGATCACCGACCACAACGCGAATTCCGATTGCCGTGAGCGCCGTCGCGGCGGGCCCCGCAATGCTGCCCGGACGAACCAACGCCGACACGTCGTGGCCATCGGCAAGCAGGCGGCGGGCCAGGTGACCGCCAGTGAACCCCGTCGCACCTGTCACGAGGGTTTTCACCGCCCGAGCGCTCCCGGCAACCGGACAGGCGGCGTTGCGCCTCCTCGGTTTGCCTGCTTGGCCGCCCCGCCACCGGGACCGGGGAGATGGAGCGATGCGTAGGCCGTCGCAGTCTGCGCCAAGTACGCTTCGCGGCTGTACTTCTCGGCAGCCAGGGCTGCCGCCGCTGCTGCCAGGCTGCGCGCCCGTTCAGGGCTGGCGAGCAGTTCCGCGATTCCAGCCGCAAACGCCGTGGGCTCGGGTGCCGTGAGGCTCGCGACATCCCGTGTCAGCACCTGCGTGTGCGTCCGAAGGTCGGTCGCCACGATGGGCCTGCCCGAACGGAGGTACGAGTAGATCTTCAGCGGCGTGTTCGTGCCGGCAATGCGGGGCGACGCCAGAATATCGCACAGGTCGATGAAGTGGGGAATCTCGTGTGGCGGGCGCTGGCCGGTGAAGATCATGGGGGCTGCGACGCTGTTCGCCCGCCGGCGCGCGGCCTCGACCTGCAGCTCGCCCCCGCCCACGACGAGGAACCGAACGCTCGGGACGCTTCGACCGACGAGGACAGCCGCGTCGGTCAGCAGGTCGAGACCCTGGTACGGCTCGAACGTGCCGGTATAGAGCACGACCGGCGCGCCCGTCGGGATGCCCCATCTGGCCCGCAGCGCGTCCCGGCCAGGCCCTGGCACGGTCTGCACGTCGCCGCCGCAGGCGTTCTCGATGAGGAACGTCCGGCCGGCCGCGCCCAGGCCGATGGCCTTGTCCTCCAATTCCTTGCAGACGGTGATCACCACCTGGGAGCGCCTGACCATGCGGCGCTCCAACCGTTCGAACAGCCTCACGACCGCCCACGACCCCGAGTATCGGAAGTTCGCCAGCTGCTGGGGGAGGCTCGAGTGCATGTCATAGACGTGCGGCACGCCCAACCGCCGCGCGAGGCCCAGCCCGATGACCCCCGCCTCCTCGTGCGAGTGCACGACGTCGTACGCGCCCTCCCGCGCGAGTCGCCGGGCCGTTCGGGCGAGCTGCAGATCGAGCAGGAATTTCGGAACGGACGGTCCGATGGCAATACGCCGCACGAACGGCAGTGGCCGGGGGCGGACAATTCGGAGCCCCGGCAGCTCGACGTCATCGCCGATTGGATAGGTCACGAGGTCCACCGAATGCCCGAGCTCGAGCAGCGCCCTGATACGATGGTACTCGCTGAAGGGCGTGCCACGCGGCTGGAAGAAAGGCTCCGGCGCCAGCATCAGGATCCGCAGTGGGACAGGAGGTTGCATTGGTCGGAAAGAGTCGGCACCCGCCGGCTGGAGGTCGGCGTCCGCAGCCCGTGCCCCTGGCCGCCAGGCACCGCCGTCGGGCGCCCGTACTGTATCACGCGACCGGGCGCCTCGTGATCTGAGGTTCACGCAGGCGGCGCCGCCACGCGGCACCAGCGGCACAGCTGGGCCTGCCAGCAACGGGTCCCCAGCGACGCCGCGCCGGGCTGGCTGCGTCGTCTGGTGCTGGCTTCGGCCGACGGGGCTACAGCCAGATGCGGGTTCGGCCGATAGACGAGTGGCTGGTTTGTCGGCGCTCCGCAGGGAGGGAGACTGCAATGCGTCATTCGCGCCTGACCGCGTGCCGGGTCCTTGTGATCTGTGCAGCTGCCGCAGGGGCCGCCTGTGAGGCCACGAAGAGCAGCAACCCCCTCAGCCCGTCGGTCGCCGGGCCGATCCCCGGTGTCACGATTTCGGCGCCGAAACTGCTCGAGCCGGCCCAGGGGTCGGAGGTGGACTCGACGACGCAGCCGATCACCCTTCTGCTCGAGAACGCCGACTCGAACGGCGTCAGGCCACTCACCTACCTGATCGACCTTGCCGCCGATGCCGAGTTCACGAGTAAGGTGTTCACACGCGAAGGGATCGCGCCCGGCCAGGTCCGCACGAGTCTTCGGCTGCCCGATCCCCTCGCAGCCGATCGCACGTATTACTGGCGCGCCCGGGCGCAGGATGGCGCCAACACCGGTCCGTATTCGGCGCCGGTCAGCTTCGTGGTGTACACGCCGATCGTGCTCGACGCCCCCGCGCCTGTCTCCCCCGTGGGCGGCGTGACTGTCTCCGGCACCAACCCGACCTTTGTCGTTCAGAACTCGCACCGATCGGGACCCGCCGGTCAGGTCCACTACACGCTGCAGCTCTCGACACACGAATCGTTCGCCCAACCGACGGCGGAGCTGGAAGCGACGGAGCAGTCGGGCCAGACGCTGTTTGCGACGACGCTGGGACTCCCCGCCTCGACCACCTTCTTCTGGAGGGTCCGCGCCTACGAAACGTCGAAGATGGTCACCAGTTCCTGGTCGCCGACGCAGTTCTTCCGCACCGCGGCGGTGGTCTCGGTGCCCAAACCCTCGCCGACGCCGACGCCACCGCCCGGCGTGGTCGGCTCTCCCCGGACGATCTCCGCCGACGAAGCCGTCTCGATCATCCGCTACGTGCACGACGCGCTCGGCTACAACCTCGGGTCGAACTCTACGCGCGAGAGCCGCGTCCAGTTCTTCTTCACGGCCCTGGCGGTGATCCACTACGGGCATCCGGTCCTCAACCCGAAGGGACCCGATTCCGGCTGGTGCGGGAAGGACGCCGGCGGCGGCCGCCCCCCCTCGGACGACGTGATGGTGCGGTGCAGCACGCGTGACGCATGGGACACGGTTCTGGGCGCGGGTGTCGACGGGTACCAGTTCCACCTTGACTACATCGGCATCCTGCCGTCGGACCAGAACGTCTATCCTCCGGCGCGCAGCTACCTGCCGCAGTAGACGGCTTCCACGGGCGTCGCGGGCGTTCCGGGACGACGTCGGCCCGACTCGACCGGCCGAGACTGGCCGACACGGACTGACCGTGCGCCCAGCCAGCCCGGGTATTCCGCTCCGCGGGGACTCCATCGAATCGTCAGGCTCGGCGTTTGTGCTAGTATGCGATTTGGTGGTCACACGGTCTCGGCTGGACCGCGTCTGGCCGGGGATTGTCCTTCTCTCCTTGCCCGGACTCACTGCATGCGGACACTTGCGGCGTCGTCGTTGCTTCTTCTTTTCCTCCCCTGCGCCGTCTCGGCTCAGGAGCCTCCCGATCCTGACCTAGCGCCGCGTGCGTTCGTTGCCGTGTACGGCATCGGCCAAGGCGCCACGTCGCGGACGACGTCCACGCTGGAGTTCTCGGCCTACGATGAAGCGGGCACGGCAGAGTACTCCCAGAAGTACGGACTGGGAGCCGGGTTCTGGATCGAGGGCGCGTTTCGCTTCCGGCCGGACCTGCTCGCGGGCATTGCCTTCTCGCAGAGCTCCGTCGGGTCGACCGGCACGGTGACGATGTCAGTCCCGCACCCGCTGCTGTACAACGCGCCACGGAGCGGATCCCATTCAATCGACGGCGCGAAGCAGCGCGTGCGGGGAGTCCACCTCTGGGCAGGCTGGCGGCTTCTGTCGGCGGGCCGCGTCGACATGCACGTGCAGGGCGGACCCTCCATTCTGATGGTGCGTCGAGACGTGGCGACAGGCCCCGCGGCATTCTCGGAGAGCGGCGATCAGTTCACCGCCGTTGACGTGGCGAATCCGACCTCGGTGCGCCGCTCGAAATCCACGGCGGGCGTCAACATCGGCGCCACGGTCGGCATCCGGCTCACGCGGTCGCTCGACGCGACGGGAACGCTTCGGTACGTCTATGCCCGACCCAGTATCGCGGGCGCCGTCGGCTCCTCGAAGGCAACGGTCGGCGGGGCGACGTTTGGCGGCGGCCTGCGGCTGAACTTCTGATGGAATCAGAGTGGCGATCCGACAGGCCACAAGGGGACGCGACCAAGGGAGAACTGAGCGATGCGACGGTTGATGCTGAGCGGTCTGGTTGTTGCGGCGATGGTGGGGGCTGGCTGCGCGGATCTCCCCAACTCGCCGGTCTCCCCCACCACGACCGCGCGTCAGGCGGTCGCGGAGAACGCGTCCGCGGAACCGTCGCTGAAGGCGACCGCCCCAGCGGTTGTCCGGCCGATGGAGCGTGTGCGGGTTGACGAACTCCAGCCGGTGCTGGAGTGGGAAAATGCCGAAGGCTGGTACGTCGACGCGCAGTTCACCTACGACGTCGAACTGTACGAAGAGAACGTCTTGATCGACACGTATGCTGTCCAGCAGGGTGCTGGTGCGCGAACGACGTTCACCGTCCCGGTGGAACTCGATCACGACACGCTGTACCGCTGGCGGGTGCGGGCGCGGTTCGGCAATGGCTACACGCCTTTCACCACGACAGCGGATTTCCTGACGCCGCTGCCGCCCTGGACGCCGGGCGAGCCGTACGGACCTGAGCGGACCATCTCCGAGTACGAGGCCCTGGCGCTCATCGTGGAGTACCACGACCGCATCGGCGCCGACCTCGGGTCGCGCTCGACCCGCGCGACGCGGGTCGACTTCCTGTTTGAGGCCGTCGCGAACATTCACTACGGTCACCCGGTGCACAATCCGGAGGGCGGCGATCGAGGCTGGTGCGTCAAGGACGGCGGCTTCGGTCGACCGCCTTCCGACGATGTTATCGTGAGGTGTGACTCGCGTGCTTCGTGGGATCTGGTGAGCGGGGCCGGGGCTGATGGCTACCGGTTCCACCTGGACTACATCGGGATTCTGCCGTCGGATCAGAACGTGTATCCCCCGCCGCTCGCATCGCTGCCGAAGTGAGGCCGGGATTGTCTCGAACTCGCCTCGCATGGATCGGCGGGATTCGGGGGAACAGAGAAGGAGGACCGAGATGAATCACCTGTGGCGCATGGCGGTTTTGGCCGTCGCCTTGAGTGTCCTCATCACCAGTCTTGCCGCGGCCCAGCCCGTCACGGTGACGGTTGTGCTGAAGTCCGGCGAACGGCATTCGGGTCAGAATCTGCAGCACCGCTTCGATCTGGCTGGTGGCGAGGTGTCGCTCCGCAAGAGCCTGCACGATCAACTGCGTGTCCCCCCGGACGAGGTGGCGTACATCGACTTCGGCGGGACGCGGGATGTCACGGTGACGTTGAGCGGGTCTCAGCAGGCCGTCGTCCTCCGGAGCGGCACGATCGTCAGGGGACAGGTCATCGAGATGGCCCACAGCTCGTTCGAGGACCAGGACACACCCTACCTCGTGACGATCCGAAACGAGCAGGGGCGGGAGCAGCGCCTGCGGGTGTCAGAGGTCGCCCGCGTGTATTTCACGAGCAGCGCAGCCGCGGCCACGCCCACACCGGACATGGCAGTGCCCGAAGGTGCCGTCGTCGTTCCGGCGACGCGGCAGTGGACTTCGACCGGCATCGTCGTCCGTACCGGTGAGATGCTGAGGTTCAACACGACCGGCGAAATCCGGCTCAGCTCGGATCCGGAGGACATCGCGACGCCCGCCGGCGCCAAGTCGGGGCGCCGGGCGCCACGGTCTCCGATCCCCGGTGACGCGGCCGGGGCGCTCATCGGCCGAATTGGGGCGAACGGGCGCCCCTTCGGCATCGGAGATCAGACATCGATTCCGATGCCCGCAGCCGGCGAGCTGTACCTGGGCATCAACGATGACGGGCTGGCGAGCAACCAGGGCCGGTTCGTGGTGCAGATACAACGGACGACGACCCCGACGCGCCGCCGACAGCCGTGATGGCGCTGAACGGCCGGACGCTGTCAGACGGGGACGGCCCGGTCACTGTGCCAGCAGTTGCCAGTCACCGAAGGCGAGTTCGCGCGCGCTGAACTGGTAGATGACGACGCGTTTGCCCGCAAGGCGATCAACGCCGGAGGCGATCTCACGGTGAAGCCGCGCCCGGGTGGCGAAGGCACCGTTGTCATTCTCCACGATTCGATCGATCGGGCGGCGCAGCGCGAGGCTCAGTTGCTCGACGAAGCCCGCCGAGTCGCCCCACCCCATTGAGGACAGCGAGTAGATGGTGCTGAAGCTGTCGCCGAGCACGATCACGTCGGCCGAACGTTCCGGCCGCCAGGGCGAGCCATCCGGGCGGAGCACGCGGCGAATCGCAACGGTCTCGCGTGGGTATCGCGACGTGGAAGCTGGCAGATCCAGCATCCTCCGGAGATCGCCGAACGCGAGGACGTCGAGGCGTTCAGTCTGGTAGCCTGGGTTCTCGATCTCGGGCAGCACCGCGTGCTGCTGCACGAACCCGGCCAACAGATCGGCGACCTGTTCCATCGTTTCCGGGCGCCAGTGCGTGTCGGTGGCAAGATACTGAGACCGGCCCGTCTCTGAGCGAGATCTCCGCAACGCGTCCGAGGGGTCGAAAACCAGCGCGCCGGAGGATCCGAAGTCCCTGATTGCGGCATCGTACGACGGGTTCTGCAGCGCGGCCGCCTCCGCCCCGTAGGACCGCGCCAGCTTCTCAGGGTGAATCGCCGGTTTTACCGGTGTCGGCACCACGACAAGCGTGACACCCCGCGCTGCAAGGTAGCGCGTGAACTCGCGGATGGCTGCGCGGGGATCAGGTTGTGGCGGCAAGGTCCATTCATCACCTGCTGTCGTGCGCCGCGCGAGGCGCGACGGATCCAGGAACCCAGGCGCCGTCAGGTACTCTACGTCGGGCCGGAAGAACAGCCAGCCCTCGCGCCCGCAATACGCCTGCTCGTTGCCCGCACCGAGCCATACGCTCAAGACGTGCTGGGCTCCCGGACGCAGGAATCGGCCGACCACCGAGTCGTGGTCGAGTTCGTTGTCGACCGCCCTCAGTGCCGCGAGCACCGTCCGATTCGCCGCCACAATCCGGGACAGGAGGCGGCCTCCCCCGCGCCCGTCACTCCCCGCGCCCGGCCACAGTTCGTGCCCTGCAGCCCGCAGCGTCGACCACAGGCCCGCGGGTCCCTGCCCTTCGGACGCTGCAGCCCCGCAGGCGCACTGGAGCCCCAGCGCCCCGAGGAGGAAAGCCAGGAAGATGACCGTGAGGACGGACGCGACGACCGGATCTATCGTCGTCTGCCCCACTTCGATCCTCGCAGCCTCCTCGCGCGAGTGCACCGGCATCGATCGCCCCTTCGGCCTCATCAGAAGATGAAGTAGATGAACGGGTTAAAAGCTTGTGTCGTGAGCGCCACGATCGACAGTACGAACAGCACGACGATTGCCGCCGACTTCTGCCATCCCAGTCGGCGCGTCCAGTCCCAGGTCTGCGGCGCAAACCACGTGATCGCCGCGGCAACCACCATCGTGCCAAGGTAGTACGGCTGGTACACCAGTCCGGCAACCAGACTTGCACCCTCCTGCGTCGGGCCGACTCCCACCATGTGGCCGAGATGGCGCGCGGCACTCGGCAGGTCGGGAGCACGGAAGAAGACCCAGGCAATCAGGACGACGAGGAACGTCACAGCGCAGCGAGCCTGGCGCGGCAACCGGTTGTAGAGCGAGCGCTTCGTTCTCAGGCGTTCCATCACGAGCACGACTCCGTGCAGTCCGCCCCACACGACGAAGTTCCACGCGGCCCCGTGCCACAGGCCGCCGAGCAACATCGTGATCATCGCGGCCGCGCCATAGATCCAGACCACATCCCGGACGCCCAGCCACCTCACCCCGTCGAGGCGTCGTGACAGCGCGAAGCTCAACTTCAGAAAGAGGTAGTCTCTCAGGAACGTCGACAGGGAGATGTGCCACCGCTGCCAGAACTCGCTGATCGACTGCGAGCGGTACGGCGAGTCGAAGTTCTTCGGGAAGATGAACCCGAACATGAGGCCCAGACCGATCGCCATGTCCGAGTACCCGCTGAAATCGAAGTAGATCTGGAAGGCATAGGCCACCGCGCCGTACCAGGCCTCCAGCGTCCCGAGCGAGCCGGCGTCGAACGCAAGGTCGGCGATCTTGCCGCAGGGGTTCGCCAACAGGATCTTCTTTGACAGCCCGAGCGACACGAAAGCAACGCCGCGGGCGAATTTCGTGATCGTGTGCGTCCTCGCCCGCAGCTGGTCGGCCACCTGGGAGAACCGGACGATGGGGCCCGCGACGAGCTGCGGGAACATCGACACGAAGCAGGCGAAATCGACCACAGACCGGATCGGCGCCACGCGACCGAGGTAGACGTCCAGCGTGTAGCTCATGGACTGGAACGTGTAGAAGCTGATGCCCAGCGGGAGCGTGACCTTGAACGCGACGTCCAACCGAAGGCCCGGCAGGCCGATCCACGTGACGAGGGCGTCGATGTTCTCGGCTGCGAAGTTGAAGTACTTGAAGAACCCCAGCAGCGCGAGGCCGCTGGCAATGGATGCGGCGAGCGCGGCGCGCTGAACACCTGTCCGGCGAGTTCCGGGTTCGAGGGCACCCGGGTGCGGCTCGGCACGACCGAACTGCTGCCCGATCACCAGGCCGGCCACGTAGTCGATGACCGTCGTGGCCAGCAGCAGGAGCACGAACAGCGGGTTTGCCCAGCCATAGAACACGTAGCTCGAAACGGTCAGGACCAGGTGCCTGATCTTCCGCGGCGAGACGTAGTACAGCAGCAGTACGGCGGGAAGGAAGTAGAAGAGAAAGAGGTACGAACTGAAAACCATCTACGGCGACCCAATCTCGTAGAAGAGACGGAGCGCGGGTACGGCGTCACCGATGACCAGCCGTTCTCCTTCGAGTTCCGGATGCGCGTCGTACGGTTCCAGCGTCAGTCGATAGATGGTCCCGGCGGTCCGCCGTGCGCCGGGCAGGACACGCCCATCCCGGATGGCCCACTGGGCGACCACCACGTTCTTCTCGCGGTACCCGCCGTCGATGACGTTGACGACCTCGTACACACTGGCCACGAGCGCGTGGCGATATGGTGCGATGGCCCGCGGCGACGGGATCGTTCCGGGGGCAACCAGCCGGGCCGCCACGATCAGCCGCTCGACTCCTGCCCGGCCGTCGGAAACCGCTCTTCCCGACTGCCCACGGCCAGCCGCAGCACGGCCCACAGGGCTGAGGGCTTTCACCGAATGCTGGCTGCGGTCCCTGTCGATCCAGACGTCGGGGTAGGCGTCGCCTCCATCGTTGTGCGTGGCACGCGCCCAGGCCTCGACGCGCGTGTAGTCACCGCTGAAGCGCCCCAGCCAGACTTCCGCCTGTGCGCCTCCCGACCGGACCTGGTTCTCGCCGCCCAGATTGTAGGGGCCGGTCACAGCAAGAAACCTGGGATGGTTCGCCCACCGGGGGTGATACACCTCGGCGCCGGCAAAACCCGGCGCGCCGTTGATGCCGACCGTCCACCGTGTGTCGGTTGTGACGTCGAGGAGGGTCAGGTTGCGATGTGCCCCATCGAAGTACCAGAAGAGGAGCGTGCCAACGTCGTTTAAAGCTGTCCAGCACCCTTCACCGAATTTCCGGAACGTCCCGTTCGGCAGCCCGGCCACACCCGCATCCGGCCAGGGAAACAGCCCTCCAGCCAGCCGGCCATCCGCGGTCAACTGAAACGAGTCGGCGCTGACTGGGGTCTTGTTCCATACCAGCTCGCCTGACCCGGGATCATCGACGCGGAAGCGTCTGACCGTTCGGTAGTTGTCTCCGGCGCGATCGAGGCCGGCATAGACCCAGTCGCGGCGATCAACCGGATCGGGCCACACGCCGAGTGCGAATCCCCGTGCAAGCCGACGCAAGCCTGAACCGTCCCAGTTGACCACGACCATCTCGGCCTCGGCCTCCGGCGCCGTTCTCGTCGAGAACACGATGCGGTCGCCCCGGGATGACAGCAACGGTTTCATGTAGCTGCCGCGCTCGCCGAGGATGACGCGCTCGCCGCGCGGGTCGTCCGTGTCGAGGCCCATCAGCACCAGCCCGCTGCCGGCGGCAAACGGATCCGTGCCGTCGCCCTGCACCCAGACCAGCCGGGTGCGGGCGCCGGTGAGCTCACGGATCTCGGCCCCACGCCCGGCGATTCCGGCGCTGCCCGTCGAGCACGCGGAGAGCGCGAAGAGAGTGAACGATGGCAGGACCGCTGCGGCCGCGACACTTGCGATCAACGACGAGTGCCGCCGTGACAGGCGACGCAGACGGGAAAGGGGATGGCCTGTCATCCCGCCATCGCCCTCCTCGCCAATCGCCTCGAGAAAACGAAGAACGACCGACGCGCGGGGGCAATCCGGTTAATCTCGGCGTCGTAGCTTCGATGCAGATCGGCCTCGATGTCGGACCGTCTCGTGAATCCGTGCCGCTCGAATGCCCGGGTCCACCAGCCGGAGTCCGCATTGATCAGGTGGCCGTTCTTCGGGTACCCGTAGTTGTCCACCGGAACCGCACGGAACATCCGTCCCGCTGCAACATCCTCGTCCCAGACCGCATAGTCGATCCGGAAGATCTCGCCGAACGCCGGGTCCGTGCCGAACGCCGGGATGTTGGCGAACACGAACCCGCCCTCCACGACCAGCTCAGCGATTCTCGCCAGGTAGGCGTCCAGCTTGTTCGGGTTAAAATGCTCGAAGATGTCGAGTCCGAGCACCAGATCATACCGGCGCGGAAGAGAGAGGGTCAGCAAGTCGCCGAAGTGAATCGCCTCCCGGATCTCGGGGAGGGCTTTGTCCAGGGCGATGCGGCTGATCTCCACGCCCTCGCCTTCGATGCCCTGATCTTTCAGACACTTGAGCACGGCACCATTCGAGCAGCCGACATCGAGGACCAGGCGCGGGTGAAACCGTGCGGCGACGTCCGCCATCATCCGCTTGTCCTCGTCGATGATGAAGCTCCAGACTCCCGGGCGCTCGTAGTAGCCGTTGCCGATAATCTTCGCCTCGAGCCAGTCGTAGTCTGCCTCGGCGCGAATCATGAAGAACCGGCACTGCTCCCCTCCAGACCGGCTGCGGTCGATGGCGTACTGGTCGGGGCGCTCGTCGATGATCGGGAGCAGCTTGACGTAGTCGTGGATGTGATCCCTGATCGTCCGGAAGACGAACTCCGGCGACTTGACGAAGTTCATCACGAGCGCGGCGCGCGAGTGCCCGTCGCGGAGGAAGGCCAGATGGGTGGCGCGCCCTTCCGGATCGGGGTCCCGGCCGAGGAGTTCCCGGTAGAGGTGGTTCAGGAAGCCCTCGTCGGAGAGCTGATCGACGGGCAGCCGCGTCCGGTGCGCCATCGCAGGGCCACGTGCCAGGATGCGCCGTACCAGGCCGTTCGACACTGCATGCCTCCCCCGCTGCGTTCCACACCCGTCTGCGACCCCGGCGGGAACCCGTCTATTATGGGACATCGTCGTCCGGCGGCAAAGCAGGGCACCTGTCTCGTCGGTTTGGAAACTACCTTGATTCTGCTATCGTTGACCGTCCGCCGGTGCGGAGGGCCCAGCCGATGACGGCATACCCTCTCGACGGCCCACGTCGCCAGTCGACGCGCGCCGCGTCCTCCGGCGCCGTGGCCGGCGCCGCATTGTGGATCTCGCTTGGGCAGCTGGCTCTCGAGTCTGCCGGCCCGCAGAGCCCGCGCCTGGGTCTCCTTCCCCCCCTAGCAGTCCTGCTCGCGGCCGTCGCCGGCTGTGCAGCGGCCGTTTATGCTCTGCACAGGTTTTCGCGGCTTCGGCGGGTCAGCGGCTGGTACTACCCGCTGTACTGCACGGCGATTGTCGGGTTGCCGTGGCTGCCGGTCCCGATTCCCACTTCCACTCTCGTTTGGGCGGGGCCCGCAGCCTGGTGGATCTGGGGCGGCGCTGGAATGGCAATCGCGGTGATCGTGTCGCGGTCGCCTGTCTTCACGCCGCCGGCCTGGCTGGAAGGCTGGCTTCAGGCTCCACGCGCGACCTGGACTGCTGCTGCGCTGGCGGCGTTGCTCTACGGCGGTTCCGCGGCCTGGCTGGCGCCGCTCTACCCTGGCGGGGACGAACCTCACTACCTTGTCATCACGCAGAGCCTGCTGCTGGATCGCGACCTCAAGATCGAGAACAACCACGAGCGGCAGGATCACCTCGAGTACTTCGACGGCGCCCTCAGCCCGCACTACCTGAGGCGCGGTATCGACGGCGCGATCTACTCCGTGCATGCGCCGGGCCTGCCTGCCCTGCTGCTTCCCGCGTTCGGGATCGGGGGGTATCCGGGTGTCGTCGTGTTCCTCATCGCCGTTGCGTCGGTTCTGTCGGCCATGGTCTGGCGCGCAGCCTTCCTCGCCGCCGGCCGCTGCGGCCCCGCATGGTTCGGTTGGGCGGCCGTGATGCTGTCGGTACCCGTTCTGTTTCATGCGTTCGCGGTCTATCCGGAGATTGCTGGCGCGACGATCGTCATGGCCGGAGCGGTCACGCTGGTGGCGCTCGACCGCGCCTCACGCGCGTCTGCGGCACAGATGCCGGAGCGTGGCCCGGAGAGGGCCGGGCCGCTCGCGTGGCCGTGGTGGCGATGGCTCCTGCTTGGCGCGGGCCTGGCGCTCCTTCCATGGCTGCACACGCGCTACGTCGTGCTCGCCGCCGTGCTGGGCGTGGCGCTCGCCGGTCGGCTGGCGGGCCGGACACGATGGATGTCGAAGATGCTCGCGCTGTTTGCGGCGCCGGCCGCAAGCGCCGCCGCATGGCTCTGCTTCTTCAAGGTGTTCTACGGCACGTTCAGCCCCTCGGCTCCCTACGGACACTACACGCAGACACGGCTCGCGTACGCGCCCGTCGGCCTCCAAGGGCTCTTGTTCGATCAGCAGTTCGGCCTGATGGCCACGGCACCGGTGCTGCTCGCGGCCCTGGTTGGCTTTGTCGTCTTCGCCCGCTCGCGACGCCGGCTTGCCGTCGAGCTGTTCACCCTCGTGACGTTGTACTCGGTTGCCGCCGCAACGTACCGGATGTGGTGGGGCGGATGGAGCGCCCCGGCCAGGTTCTTGGTTGCCGTCGTCCCAGTGCTCGCCGTCCCGGCAGCGCTGTGGTGGAATTCCCGTCGCGCCTCCGGCAAGCTCGCAGGTGGCACACTGCTGGGCCTGGGAGTCCTCGTGTCCGCGACCGAACTGCTGGCCAGGCGGGGCACGCTGATCATCAACCCCCGCGACGCGGTCTCACGGCTGTACGAGTGGCTGAGTCCGCTTGTCGAGGTCAACCTCGCGCTGCCCAGCAGTTTCCGGGCGGAAGCCTTGCCGGCACTGCTCCTTGTGGCCATCTGGGTCTGCGTGCTTCTGGGTGTGATCACCGTGGTGTCGTGGGGCGCGCGCCGGATGCGCGGCGACAGCCTCGCGCTGCGCTGCGCAGCAACCGTCGCGGCCGCGGCCCTGGGCGTGATGGCCGCACTGGAACTCTGCTGGCGCATCCAGGGTGTTCAGCCGATGGCCGGTGCGACCTCGCGGTTGAACGTCCTCGATGCGGCAGCCGCGCCTTCACGCCTTGGGGTCTCCTACGCGCCATTCGGATTCGACAGCCCGGCCCGGCTGGTCTCGCGGCTGCGCCTGTCACAGCCGATGCGCCGTGCGCTGCCCGATAGCGGACCGGCGTACCAGCTTGCGCCTGTTCCGTCGGGGGTCTACCGCCTCGTGGACGAGACCCTGGCCTCGTCCACCACCACGCTCGACGTTCGAATCGGGCGCGGCGAATCCCCGATCGCGAGGTGGCGGATCGGCCCGGAGACACGAACGGTTGAACGGACGCTGCGGCTCCCATGCCGCGTGAACGCGGTGATCATCGACGCAGACGCCGCCACGCGGACTGCCCTGTCTCGTGTGGCGCTCCAACCCGTGCAAGTCTGGTCCGGCGACGGCTGTCCGGACGCGCCGGCACTTCGCGCCCTTCGATATGGCAGTGCCACAGTCTTCTTCTTCGACGAGAGCGCATACCCGGAGGAGCGCGGGTTCTGGGTGCGGGGCCAGGCTGAAGCGTTCGTGGCCGTAATGCCGGACGGATCAGCGACGGCCGCAACGCTGCAGATCAGGGGAGGCGCCGCGGCGCTCCGGGTTCACCTCGCCAGTGGGTCCTGGCACGACGACCTGGCCCTCCAGGCCGGCGAACTGAAGGTCGTGCAGGTCCCCGTCGACCGACGCACCGGCGCCGCTCTCCTGAGAATCCGGCCCGATGGCGGCTTCGTCCCGTCCGCTATCGACCCGGCCAGCGCGGACCGGAGGTTTCTGGCTTGCTGGATCACGAACCCCGAGTAGGCGCTGAGTACCGACCGGCAAGCGGTCACTGCTTGATGCAGGTCTTGATCTCGACGGCGGTCTGCGCCGAGCCCGACCAGGACGGCGACGTGAAGGTCAACGTGAACTGCCCTGTCTGGTTCCGGTTGTCGGTGGTCACCGACCGCCAGCCCGTGCTGTTCACGACCCGGGCTTCGTAGGAACCGCTCCCGGAGAGCACCAGTGTGCCCGCAACCTCGATCGTCCCCTGTGTTGCCCCGGTCATCCGGGAGTGCGTCCAGGTGCCCGTCACCGAATCGCGAGTCTGTGTGAGAGTCATCGTCAACTGCTCGACCGATCCCACCGGGGCGTCGTCGCACCATCCAGCTGAGGCGAAGTCGCCCGCGGCCTGACACGACACGAGCGCGTAGTCGCCCCTCCAGGTGCCGCCGTAGTCGGGCACGACCCGGATGGTCTGCGTGGCCTGACGGCTGTCGTACGTGATCGAGATCGTCGCCTGGCCGGAGCCCATGCCGCGTACTGTCCCCGCCGCGTCCACCGTCACCACGGCGGTACTGCTCGAAACCCACGCCGGCGTGATCGTCCTCGTTGTCCCATCCGACATCGTCGCAGACGCCGTGAAGGCGACCGCGTCCCCGATCTTCAGCATGTCAGTCGTCGCAGTGATCGAAACCGACGATGTCGTGGGTGTCTGCGTCGGCGTCGTCGGCGAACTGCTCTTCTTGCCGCAGCCCGCCACGCCGATCAGCAACGCCAGGCAAAGGGCGATTCGTCGCATGGACCCCTCCTTGGATCGGACTCCCCGGCTCGATCCACCATCGACCGCCGCTCCGCGCGAGACGGCCTCGCCGGCCGCCCTGCTCAGCCGTGGATTCTCCGCCTGCGAACACGGCGTGTCAATCTGCGATGACGGCTCTGCGGTGACGGCAACATCCAGGAATGCGGCAATCCACGCGCTGGTCGCTGACAATCCTCCGCAGTCTCAGCCCGGCGGCGTGCGCGGTGAGAATGACCCCGCCGTCGTGGACGGCAGCATTCTCAGAGGTGGTAGCGGTAGTGGGACCGGCGGCGACAGACCGTTCTATAGCTCAACGGATCACACAGGTGGCTCTGCTGGTGGAGCGGGGGGCGGCGCGTTGCTGATCGACACGCCCGGCAACATGACCGTGAGCGGCACCATCAACGCTGATGGGCAGCCGGGCGTTGTCAGCAATGGCGGCGGAGGCGGCGGCGGAGGTGCCGGCGGGTACCTGATCATTCAGGTCGAGGGCACACTCACCGTAGCGCCCACTGGCTCCATCACGGCCCTCGGCGGCGCGGGCGGCGCCGGCCCGTATACCAGTCCGCCCGAGATGTACAGCGCGGGCGGGAACGGCGGCGGCGGCCGGATCGACATCGATGTCGCGACGCCGAACCTTGTCAACCAGGGCACGATCGACGCGGGACTCGCGAGGGTTCCGAATCGGCCGACGCTGGGAGTCTCTCTCATCGGCAACGGCACAGGCACGGTGACCTCGTCACTGGGCTCGATCGACTGCGGCGCCACCTGCACCTGGACGTACTCGACTGGCCGGGTCGTCACGCTCACCGCGACTCCGGATCCGGGGTCGCTCTTCGCGGGGTGGCAGGGAGAAGCCGACTGCCTCGACGGTTCCCTGACGATGGACGCCTCGAGGGGATGTGCCGCTAACTTCGTGAGGCAGAGCACGTACATGCTCGACTTCAACGGTGATCTGACCGGCGACCTCTTCAGGTACAACCCGACAAGCGGGGCGTGGTCAGTTGACACGTCGGTTCTGGGAGGGTTCAGCTCTGCGGCTGGAAGTTGGTCGCCCGGCTGGACGGTCAACGCGGCTGATTTTGACGCCGACGGGCTTTCGGACTTCTTCGTGTACAACCCTGTGACCGGCTACTGGTACAAGTGCATCAACGACGGGGTAGGCGGCTTCAAGTACTACTCAGGCAGCTGGTCGCCGGGCTGGGACGTGCACGTGCTCAACCTAGACGCCGACGGCCGGTCTGACGTCTTCGTCTTCAACAAGACGACGGGCGTCTGGTATCAGTGCTTGACTGACACAGCAGCCCCGCACGCGGGATTCACGTATGTGCTCGGCAGCTGGTCCCCCGGCTGGTCGATCTACCCGCTGCGGCTGAATGCCGACAGCCTCGACGACATCTTCGTCTACAACCAGCAGACCGGTCAGTGGTTCCAGTGCATGACGAACGGCGCGGGCAGCTTCTCCAACTACATTGGCGGGCAGTGGAGCCCCAACTGGGAGATTGTCCCGGGTGACTTCAACGGCGACACGCTGGGCGACATCTTTGTCTTTAACTCGACAACAGGCGCCTGGTACATCTGCTCGAACAACGGGAACGGGTTTGCCTACGTGCAGGGATCCTGGTCGACTGGCTGGAGTCTGGCGGCAGGGGACCTGAACGCGGACAGCCGGACGGACATCTTCGTCTACAACCCGGCCACTGGGAGCTGGTTCGAGTGCTTCTCGACCGGAGCCGGCTTCACGTACGCCGGCGACCGATGGTCGACTGGCTGGGAGATCAACGTTCTTGATCTGGACGCGGACCGCCGTGCCGACGTCGTGACGTACAACTCGACGACCGGCGCCATGTTCCGGTGCATGAATACCGCGGATGGTGTGTTCACCTGGACGGGAGCCGACTGGGGCTCCGGCTGGCTGCTGGTCACCAGCCACCAGACGCCGCGGTAGGACTCCGCCGAACGGTCAGGGTGGTCGGTTCCCGGATGGAATCGGCGAACCGCAACGGCGTCGGGGGGGGGGGGGGGGGGGGCCGCCCCCCCCCCGGGGGGGGGGGGGGGGGGGGGGGGGGGGGGGGGGGGGGGCGCCCCCCCCCCCCGGTGTGGGGGGGGGGTGCCGGTGTGGCACGGGCCCACCCCACGGGGGGTGGGGGGGGGGGGTCCCGCCCCCCGCCCCGACGCGGGTCGAGGGCGTCTGGGCCTGGTTCGACTGGCCTTCAGCTGCCGGCAACAATGCCCCGCTTCCGCTCGAGCCGGCGCTGGATTGCTTCAGCCTACACTCCAGGCGCCGCCCGCCGTTCAGCCTCCGGAGCCTCCCCAGACGCCTCGCGGATCTCTTTGATGACGTAGATCGGCTTGTCCTGCGACTCGTGATAGGTCCGCGCCTGGAGCTCAGCCAGAAGTCCCAGCGTCACCAGCTGAACTCCGGTGAAGATCAGCAGGATGCCGAACAGCAGCAGCGGACGGTTGCCAATCGACTGATACCCGAACAGCCGCTGGTAGGCCAGCCACCCCGTGACGACGACTCCGAGCCCGCCCATGAGGAAGCCGATCAGGCCGAAGATCTGGAGGGGGCGCGTGGAGTAGCTCAGCAGGAACTTCACCGTGATGAGATCAAGCACGACGCGAATGGTTCGCGAGATCCCGTAGTTCGATCGCCCGTGCCGGCGAGACCGGTGGCTGACAACCACCTCGGCGATCCGGACGCCCATCTCGCTCGCGATGGCCGGCAGGAAGCGGTGCATCTCGCCGTAGAGCTTGAGCGGTTTGACCACCTCCGCCCTGAATACCTTGAGCGAGCAGCCGTAGTCGTGAAGGTACACGCCGGTCGAGGTCGAGATCAGCCGGTTGGCGATCATCGACGGCAGCCGCCTTGAGAGAAACGGATCCTTGCGGTCCTTCCGCCAGCCGCAGACGATGTCGTACCCTTGCTCGAGCCTGGCGACCATCGCCGGGATGTCGCGGGGATCGTTCTGCAGATCGCCGTCCGAGGTGACGATCAGCCGGCCTCGCGCGTGAGCGAACCCGGCGGCAAAAGCCGCTGTCTGCCCGAAGTTGCGGCGGAAACGGATGACGCGCAGCCGCGGGTCGCGGGCCTGCAGCGACGACAGGAGCGCGAAGCTGTCGTCTGTGCTCCCATCCTCGACGAAGATCACTTCGTACGGCCGCCCGAATCCCTCCAGCGTCGTCGTGAGCTCGTCGTACAGCTGGGGGATGTTCGCCGACTCGTTCCTGATCGGGATGACAATCGACAGTTCAGGTGTCATGCGGGCAGGCAAGGACCAGAAAGTGGCTCATTATAATGCACCGACCTGTCGCCTGGCACGCCGGCGCCAGTAGAGGTAACTGGCAGCAGCGGCCGCCACGACGCCGGCTGCCGCAAGCGGAACGCCGTTATCGCGAATCACCGCCAGCACCTGCTCGCCGAACCGGAGCGCCAGCAGCCCCTCGCCGAAATAACGAATCGCCCGGCCGGCGGCCACGGCCACGACGAACGGGAGCGCAGCCATCGGCGCCGTTGCGGCTACCACCACCAGGAGCTTGAACGGCATCGGCGCCGGCAGGATTGCCCCGACAAGGATGGCGAAGAAACCGAACCGCTCAAAGAACCGCCTGATGGCGGCACGCCGGGCGGGGTCCACCCTCCGGTGGATGAATACCTCGCCCCCCTTCCTCGCCAGGGCAAAGATCAGAAAGGTCCCTGCGGTCGAGCCGGCCGTCAGCAGCGTGGCATAGTACACGAGCGCGCCGGGGTCCAGGGCTGCCGCCGCGACCACCAGCACGTCATTGAGTTCGGGCAACGTCAGGAACGACCCGTCGATGAAGGCGACCAGGAACACGCCCGGCCCCCCGAGGGCGAGCGGCAGCGTCTTGGCCCAGGCGGCCAGGCGCATCATGCGAGGACCACTCCCCGGTTGCAGCGGTTCCGCGCCGGGCCTGGCGGCGGCATCACCGGAGGAAATGCGGTACAGTGGTTCAACATTCGCACGTGCCGAAGTGGTTGATTATAGCCGACAGGCCGCGCCTCATGCACACGAATCGGCCGCCCGCACGCCCGCTGCCGCCGCTCCTCTCGTCCTGGGGCGTGGCCTGCGCGGCGCTCATCGTGGGAGCGGTCGCCTGCGGGTTCTACGCCCGCCAGGACCTGCTGCTCAGCCACTACGACGCCAAGGCGCACCTCGTCGTGGCGCGACGCGTGATTGACAGCATCATGCCCGGCTGGCAGCAGGTGGGCGCGGTCTGGCTGCCGCTGCCCCATCTCCTCAACATCGTGCCCGTCCAGGTTGACTGGTTCTACCGCACCGGCGCTTCTGCCATCGCCATCTCGATGGCCGCCTTTGCGGTGGCGGCCGGCGTCTGCTACCGGCTGATCCTCGACGCCACAGGATCGCGGCTGGCGGCAGCCTCCGGCGCCGCCGTGCTCATCCTGAACCCGAACCTGCTGTACCTGCAGGCCACGCCGATGACCGAGTCGCTGCTCATCGCGCTCATGACGGGATCGACGCTCGCGGTGGCCAGGTGGGTTCACGATGCGACGCTCACACGCCGGCGGTGGGCTGGCTGGCTGCTGGCCGCCTCATGCCTCTGCCGCTACGAGGCCTGGCCCGTCGCCGCGCTGGCACTCGCTGGAACGGTCTGGGCCCTCAGACAGACCGGAGTCTCGTGGCGGCAGGCGGCTCGTCGCGTCGCGGCGGTGGCGGCGTACCCGATGGCGGCCATCGTGCTGTTTCTCTTCAACAGCCGCATCACGACGGGCGCCTGGTTCGTGTCGAGCGGGTTCTTCGTGGCTGACAACGCCGACATGGGCAAGCCCTTCCACGCGGCCGCCTCCGTCTGGTGGGGCGCGCATGTCATCACCGGCTACGGCGTCGTGGCCATGGCGACGCTGGGTCTCATCGTTACGGCCGCGACCATCGCGCGATCGCGCGCGCGGAGCAGCCTCGTGGTGCTGCTCGCCCTGGCGGGTGCGGCCGCGCTCCCCTGGTACGCGTTCGTCAGCGGACATCCCTTCCGGATCCGGTACATGGTGCCACTCGTCCCGGCCGCCGCGGTGTTCGCGGGACTCGGCGTCGGTCTGTCGCGGCGGCTGCGGCCCGTGCTCGCAGCCACAGTGCTCGGGTTCGTCGCGCTCGAGACGGCCTCGGTTTTCGGCAGCCCGCCGATGGTGAACGAAGCGCAGTGGGATCGAGGCAACCAGCGCGGCCGCCTGGCAGTCACCACCTGTCTGGCCAAGGAGTACCGCGGCGAGAAGATCCTGGCGAGCATGGGATCGCTCGCCCACTACATGCAGGAGCTCTCGCACGAGGGCTTCGGCCTGCACGAGTTCCTGCACGAAGGGATCGGCGATATCTGGCAAGCCGCGCTCAGGCGTCCCCAGCCGCACGTCGGGTGGGTGCTGATTGAGGAACAGGCCGAAGGAGGGGACGTGCTCGCCGGTCTCGCCCGGGAGAACCCGGGGTTTCTCTCGGGGTTCTCCAGGGCCTGCGAGGGCGGCGGCGTCGCGCTCTACCGGCGCACGACGCCGCCCGCACGGTGAGGCTTCAGAATCTCACGCCAAGCGTGAATTGGTAGGTCATACCGCCAAGGTCGATCCGATCACCGAGGAAGTCGTCGAGGCTGAGTTCCCCTTCGCCCCGCTGCCAGCGAATCTCACCCCCGATCAGCAGCCGGTCGCCCAGCGGCGCCCGCACACCGCCCAGGATGACGGGGCCGACGTTAGTGCCGGATCCGACGTACCGCTGCGTATAGATCGAGTTGTCGTAGCTGTCGACGAACTCACCGGTCTCGCTGTAGCGCCAGAACATCACTGCCAAACCAGCGCCGATGTAGGGCTGCACCGGCGCCCGGTTGCTGAGCGGAAGGAACCGCAACGTGGCCGAGAGCGGCGCGATACGAAGCTTCAGGTCCTGCGCGATCTCCGAGCCGTCCTCGTCGACCCAATCGGCATACACGCTCGGGACCTTCTTCTGGTAGTAGTTGATGCCGACGCCGACCTCCAGAAAGTCGCCCACGCCGATCAGCCAGTCCCCGCCGGCAGTGACGTTCCTGAAGTCCTCCATGCGGAACCAGAGGATGCTGAGGTCCTCATACAGGGTGTCGCCTACGACCCGGGAGTCCGCGCCCCGCGGAACGAAGCCCCCGAGGTTGAACGACACGATCTGGCGGCCCTCACCGGGCTGGGCCCAGACAGGGACCGCCAGCGCCAACAGCAAACCCGCCAAGATGATTCGACGATGCATGGGAGATCTCCTCGCAATGCCGGTTTGCGCCGTCTCAATCGCTCGTCGTCCCCGCTCGCATCTCCGAGGCGACTCGCAGCCTGCAGCACCCGGCTCGACAATGCCTACAGCATGAATGATGCCAACATTTCGGGTCCAGAGCGGGACAAAACGGACCGCCTGCGACGGACGGTGTACCTGTTGGGTGTCAGCGTGTCACGATTGGTGAACGCCCGACTCGAAGGCCGCAATCGTCGCGAGCATGTCACCGTGCAGCAGCCCGTTCGACGCCACGACGTGGCCTGAGCGGCAGTCGAACGGTCCGCCCTCCATGCCGGTGACCGTACCGCCCGCCTCCCCGACGATGAGCGCGCCCGCCGCAACGTCCCACGGCTTCAAACCCCGCTCCCAGAATCCGTCCAGCCGACCCGCGGCGACATAACACAGGTCCAACGCCGCTGATCCCAGCCGGCGCACCGCCTGGGACTTGCGGATGAACCGGTCGAAGAGCCCCAACAACTGGTCTGCCTTGGCGACGACGTCGTACGGGAAACCC
>JAEAME010000096.1_pt1 | contig 124300 bp, 114 predicted proteins | sample 8958731 | NCBI WGS metagenome assembly JAEAME01 (sample SAMN16933194, study PRJNA681113) | bioreactor sludge metagenome | isolation source: anerobic bioreactor sludge (Control) | place: India:Bengaluru | collected 2018-10-24
CCATTTGATTGGAAAAAGGTTGATTTTATCTATTTTTTTATAACTTTTTTTATTTAAGTCGCTTTTTATTGAACTATTGTTTATGAACAGCTTTTTTTATTGAATTTTCAACGTTCTATTTTTTATTTCCTGTCGTTTTAGTTTTATCCATGCCTTTACGGTCTTCTCTTTACTTATTTCTGTACATCGAAATTAATTCCTTACTTATAACATAATTATTAATTATTATCTAAATTTTATAAAAGATTGATAGATAAAATTTCATTTGCAGGCCAAAATTCATATAAATATACCTTATCAATCTTGCCTTTAAAAGATTCAAAACTATCAAGAACAATAGGCATTGCTTCAAATATAACATTTGGCTCATCAATTAACATTGTGGTATGAGGTGTCCAATCAATATTATCATCAAACATTTCCTTTAACTCAATTAGATTTTTGTTTGTATCTGGTGCAACAAATAAAACCTTTGAACCATTAAATACTCCAATATGATTAAATGTAATTTCAAAAGAATTAGTTTTTTGTGCAATATTATTTAGTAAATTAACAAGCTCATCTTCTTTTTCTAGATCAAAAGTTCCTATTGTTATATGCTGTGGTATGTCCTTTGTATGAGTACCACGAAATCCTTTCTCATATAATTTTTCTTGAATTTCTGAGAGATATTTCTCTGTTTTATCATCATAACCAGCCATTACACATAAAAGTTTATCTTTCATATTTATTCAACTCCTTTGAACATCATTATCTGCGTTAAAAATACTTAATTAATTTATAATATCTTTCCCAGTTTCATATTTTTTCTATTCACTAGAAATAGCAATACTCATAATATTTTTTATTCTTTATTTTTTTGTTTTCCTATAGGCTTAAGTTATAGTTTTCTTATCGGCAACCACAGCTTAAATCCAGCTAAGTCGCCATCGCCTTTAAACCATTCATCTGTGAAAATATGCTCTTCATAAAAAGGTCGTTCCTTTAAATCAAATTCATATCCTCCCATATCTCTAAGACACTCAGCCATGACACCGCCCCTCAAAATAATAATAACAAAAAACGTATGTAAAATCCTTGCAGAAAAAATTTAATACTGCAAGATAATAAATTTTTTATATCATACCAAATAAAATAAACCCTATGCTATTTATTGCAAAATTAGCAAACATATGTATTAACCATGAAATATAAATATTTTTGTATTTTTCATTAAAATAATTGAAAATTAACGCACCTATAAATAATCCAGATAGAGTTAATGCAAATAATTTTATATCAAACCATCCTATCATTATCGCTACATGATAAAGTGCAAATATTAATGAACTAAAAATATATGCAAATTTTCTTGAGGAATTTTCTTTGAGTGTAAAAAAGGAAAAGCCTCGAAAAAAGAATTCTTCCAATAAAGAATTAACAAAAGAAATATAAATAGATATCAAGAAAAAATTATTTTTATTAACCCCTATATTTTTTGTAAGTGATAAGGTTATATTTGATAAATCAAAAAATGGACCAAGTAAAAAATAAGCTCCAAGAATGAATACAAAAACAGAGATGCCAGATAAAAAGGCAATGACAAGTCCTTGTTTATTTGCCTTAAATAGCAGCTTTAAATTAACGGTATTATCATATCTTGAGTAGATAAATGGAAATACTAAAAATAAAAATATTTTAATAAAAGATTTTAATAAATACGGAGCTTTTAATATATCTACTATTGCCATTAGTAAACAACATATTAGCACAATACTTACAATAATAAATTTTCTGTTTTTCATTTTCTACTACCTACTATATTTCTATCTATTATAAAGTCTCCATTAAGCGAATACCTTGTATTAATTTCTATATTATCAAGAGTTATCTTTTTCTCAATCATATTATACCTCATTTATTTTCTATTTGAATACTATCATTGTAAGTAATTGCTAGAAGTTTGTCAAGTATTTAACTAGGCTTGAAACGCTGTTTTATTATAATCAATAATTATTTATTGTTTATCAATAATTAATTATTGACAAATATGTTTTTTTGTATATAATATAATTAATACAAAAACAATTTGGAGGTTTATTATGTATAAAACAAACTTTATTAACAAGTTAACTAAAATAGTAGTCGACATATTTTTTTATCTAGGAATAATAACTGTGATTTCAGTACCATTTGCTACTCCTAAAATGATTAAATACCTAAATTTAAGTGAAGGCTTAATTTTACCAACTATTATTACCTTGTTATTATCAGGAGTATGCGCAGTTTATCTTATTTTCCAGCTCAAAAGGATTTTTAAAACCTTAACAAGTGGAAATCCTTTTGTAATAGAAAATACAATTTATTTAAAAAACATGGCAATTGTTGCATTTATTATTTCTGTAATCTATATATATAAGTTAACATATTGGTTTACACCTGCAACAGTAATAATTGTTTTAGTTTTTTTAGTAGCTGGTTTATTCTGCTTAACTCTTAAGGATTTATTTACACAAGCTGTTAAGTTTAAAGAAGATAATGATTTAACTATATAGGAGGAACTGATATGTCTATAATAATTAATTTAGATGTTATGATGGCGAAAAGAAAAATAGGTTTAATCGATCTAGCTGAAAAAATAGACCTCAGCCCTGCTAACCTATCAATTCTCAAAAACAATAAAGCTAAGGCCATTAGATTTTCTACATTAGAAAAAATTTGTAAAGAATTGAACTGTCAGCCTGGTGATATCATAGAGTATTCGGAAGGAGAGATGGTAAATGAAGAATGATAAATTAGAAGCAGAAGAACTAGTTTCAATAAACAATACAACATATTCTACTAGTAAAACATCAAATATTCAAAATAATATATCATTAGATAACACTATAAAGCTAAGACTAATTATATATGCCATTCTTTCAGGTATTGCTTATGCATATATGATATTAGTTCCATTTAGCGGTCTTGGAATGCCTGTTTATGCAATTTTTCAATTTGTTTTAGTATTATATCTTATATGGAACAGAACAGAGGTAAAAAACAAAAGCGCTATATTCATGTTTATACCTATAATTACATTAACTCTATCATTTTTTTTGAGAGATACCTATAGATTTAAGGTATTTAATATCCCAGTAATATTTTTACTATATAGCACAATGCTGCTTTTATTTATGGATGAATTAGGTCTAAAAAGCCAAGGGTTACTCTTTATGAGGAAAATTATATGCACAGTATTTAAACCATTAATATACTTCAATATTCCTTTAAAATGGTCATTTGAAGGTGAAAAAGGCAATCCTAGTAGAACCTTAATGAAAAAAATATTGATTGGCATTACAATATCAATACCATGCCTAATAATTATAACTGTACTGCTTATGAATGCTGATTTGGTTTTCGAAAATAAAGTTGACTTAATGTTTAATTCTATTGACAATATATTTGGTTCACTAACAATACTAAAAATCATTATGGGTACATTAGCTGGATTTTATCTCTTTGGTTTATTTTATATAATGTTTAAAAACAAGAATGAAAACTTTGTTGAAGAATCTGGTCCTACTGTAAAGAAAGAAAATATATTAAGTGAAGGCATCAACTCAATAAAAACTATAACAAAACCACTTGCAATAAAAAAACCTCAAGGTGACGTGGTAATTATTAGTGTGATGCTGATTTCAATACTTGTTATATATAGTTTCTTTTCGATTATTCAATTTAAGTATCTATTTGCAGGTGCTTCACTACCTGATGACTTAAGCTTTGCAGAATATGCAAGAAGAGGGTTTTTTGAATTATTATTCTTAAGCTTTATAAATATAAGTATAGTTTTAGCAGTAATATATCTTACTAGAGATAATATTTATAATAATGGCAAAAGCAGTACTTCAGCTAAACTAATTAAAATTTTAATGCTTTATCTTTGTGCTATAACTATTTTACTTTTAGCTTCGTCGTTTTATAGAATGACACTATATAATAATGAATATGGACTTACAGAATTAAGAATTTTAGTTGTAATATTCTTATTATTTGAAGCAATAGGTCTTCTTGTGACATTCTACTATATAATAAAGCCTAGTTTTAATATCATTGCCTTTTACACTGTTATTTGCTTAAGCTTCTATCTTACAATCAACGTGTTAAATCTTGATTATATGATTGCAAAGAAAAACATAGATATGCATTATGCTGGAAAGGAGTTAGATGTTAATTATTTATACATTCTTTCTTCAGATGCTGCTCCTCAAATGAGAAGATTACTAGATGATGAAAACTATTTTGTTAGACAAATGGCATTAGAGTATTTTGAAAAAATTGAGTATCAAGCTTCTTACACAAATGATTGGAGATGCTTTAATCTTTCAAGAAACAATGGAAAGAAAATAATAAATGAGGAAAAGCTCGTATTTATAAAAGATTAGTATACGTTTATTGAAAAAGTTTCTTTGATTAATATAGTTATAATAGATAAAGTTGTGAAAATTTCAAGGCAATCAAGTATAATTTCTGCTTGATTGCCCTTTTTTATTTCGTACTTATACTAGAATTCAATGAGTTTATACATAATAAGTTTAGTTATATTATGTTAACAACTTATAACAATTTCTATAAACTTAAACTCATAGCTTTTTTTAACATTTCTACTGTTTTGTTACCTTCTATATTTGCTTTTTTACTGCCCTCTTCAATTATTTCTTTCACTAAATCTCTATGAGCTTCATAATAAGCTCTTTTTTCTCTAAATGGATTCAATAAATCATTTAATGACTTACTCAATTGCTTTTTACAAGCTACACAGCCGATAGTTGCATTTCTACACATATCACAGACATTATTATACTCACTAGTATTGAATATTTGATGATATTTAGCTACAACACAAATGTCAGGATTACCTTTATCCTTAATACTTACTCTATTTTTATCAGTTACGGCTTGACGAACTTTTTCGTTTACTATATCCTCGCTATCAGATAAATATATTGCATTATTAAGGCTTTTACCCATTTTAGCATTTCCATCTAAGCCCATTAACCTTGGAAATTTACTTAACATTATTTCAGGTTCATTTATATTTGATCCATATAGGTCATTTATTCTTCTCACTGTCTTTCTTGCTACTTCTATATGAGGTATCTGATCCTCTCCTACTGGTACTAAGTCAGCATTGCAAAATGTTATATCTGCAGTTTGACTGACTGGATATCCTAAAAATCCATAAGTTAAATCGTCATATCCATATTGCTTAGCCTCTGTTTTTATAGTTGGATTATGTCTAAGTGAATTTACTGATACTACCATTGAGTAAAATATAGTTAACTCAGCAATTGATGGAATCTTAGATTGTAAAAACATAGTTATTTTGTTAGGATCTAAACCAACAGATAAATTATCCATAGCAACATCATATATGCTTTCCTTTATTAGCTCTGGTTTCTCAAAATGTGTTGTAAGTGCTTGAATATCTGCTAATATTATAAATGTATCATATTCATTTTGCAGCTTAACCCTATTTTGCAAGCTACCTACGTAATGTCCCAAATGCAATTTTCCTGTAGTTCTATCCCCTGTCAAAATTCTTTTCATTGAAATTTCCTCCTTAAGTTTTAAATATATTTCTATTTATTTTAACCTTATACTATGTGCTAAAATTTCTAATTTAACATTAAATATAAATAAAAAATCCCTATTCCAAAAGGAATAGAGACATAAACTCTATTTTTGCCACCTAAAAGTTTCTAACACATACTATCATATGCGTTCCAAAATAACGATTTGGAAATCCGTCAACGCCTACTATTATTTCGGGTTGCCCTCATAAGCCCATTCAGTAAAAGTAATAATACTGCATCACAGCATCCGCAGCTCTCTGTAATTATAATCATAATACCTACTATCCTTAATCAACGGTTTTAATATTTTTATAATTTTATAACTATTTTATACATTTGTCAATAGGATATTTTTTATTAAATCTATATTATTAAAGATTAATTTAATGTTTTATGGTATAATATATGTAGAATATTTAACGACTATAAGAAAGGAGCATAATAAAATGAACTGGTTTAGAAACTTTATGACGGGAAGATATGGTTCAGATAAGCTTAATATTGTATTACTAATTGCTTCTGTAATATTATCCTTATTAGCAAGATTCCTTAGACTAGGTATTATAATATATTTATCTTATATACCTCTATTTTGGGGTATTTACAGAATGTTTTCTAGGGATATTAATAAAAGATATCAAGAGAATCAAAGATTTCTCAAATATTACAACAAAGCTGAACACTGGACAAAAAATAAATTTAGTATGATAAAAGGTATAAAAACCTATAAGTATTTTACATGCCCAAGCTGCAAGCAAACTGTTCGTGTACCAAGAGGCAAAGGTAGAGTTAATGTGATATGTCCAAAATGCAGTACAAAATTTATCAAAAGCACTTAAAAGCAAATTTTCTATGTGATTAAAATAGCAGATGCAAAGCATCTGCTATTTTATTTTAATTAACCAAAATTACTCATATAAATTTAACATACATTTTATCTGTCCATCATGCATATTTTATATAAGTAAAAATTTCTATATAAAATTCAAAATTATTTGTAATACAACGAGGTCGTATGATTTATATTATCAATAAAAAATTTATATTATTTTTTCTATGCTTTTTTTTAATTTCATCCCTTTTATTAATCTTTGTTCATCCTATTTCTATAGCAACAAGCTTAAATTCTCCAGTTGAAGAAGATTTGTTTTTTCCTGCTTTTAATGTACATGTAAATGAAAATGATAAGCTTGTAGCATTGACTTTTGATGATGGACCTAACAAAGAATATACCACTAAAATATTAGATTATCTGGAATCTAAGAACATTGTTGCAACTTTTTTTGTTTTAGGCATTCATTTGAAAGGTAATGAAGATGCACTTGTAAAAATGGTGAAGATTGGCTGTGAAATTGGAAATCATAGCTATAACCACAAACAATTTATTACTATGAAAAACAGTGAAATAAAAAAACAAGTTGATTATGTTGATAATTACGTAAAAAAAGTTACAGGTTTTAACATACGCTCTGTCAGAACTCCATATGGAGAAGTAAATAAGCAAATAATAAAAACTGTTAATAGACCTATTGTTTTATGGAATGTAGATTCAGAAGATTGGAAATTTAAAGATGGTGGGAAAATTGCTGAGCATATAATAAGTAATGTAGATAATGGCTCAATAATCCTTATTCATGATATATTTGATTTTTCTTATGAAGCTACAATTCTAGTTGTTGAAGAATTACTCGCACAAGGCTATAAGTTTGTAACAGTAAGTCAGCTCTTAGGGCTAAATGATGTAAGCTCTAATGGCTTAATCTATCGTAGTAAAGACTATATTATACCAAGGTAGCAAAGTATGATAAATATGTATTTTAACAAAAATACATATGAAGCTTGGCATAATAGCAAAAAAAGGCTCTTTGTCGTTAATTACAAAGAGCCTTTTTCACTTCATTTATTTAAATATAATATTTTACTTTCTAACTGCTTCAGCACCAGCTAATAATGCTTTTTCATTTAATGGCAATAGCTTAGCTTTATCTTCGCCAAATACCTTTAAGAAAGCATGTAATACTGTTTCTAAGCTAACAGGCTTGAATAGTTCTAAATATGCACCAAGCATTACCATGTTAACTGTTTTTGCGTTGCCTAAATCCGCTGCTATTTTATTAGCATCTATATAATAAGCTTCAACATCAGTTCTTGTAACTTTTTTATCTATTAAAGAGCTGTTTACTAATATTTTTCCACCTGGAACAACATCATTTTCAAATTTATCTAATGAAGGTAAATTAAGAACTAAAGCTGCTGTTGCATCATTAGTGATAACTGGTGATCCAACTGGTTTGTCAGATACTATAACAGCACAGTTTGCAGTTCCACCTCTCATTTCAGGACCATATGATGGTAACCATGAAACTTCTTTATTTTCAAGCATTCCTGCATATGCAAGTATCTTACCTATAGCCATTATTCCTTGACCACCAAATCCAGCCATTATAACTTTTTCATTCATCTTATTTGTCCTCCTCAAAATCTCTGAAATTTCCTAAAGGATAATATGGAATCATATTCTCTTCAAGCCATCTTAAAGCATTAACTGGTGTTTTACCCCAGTTAGTAGGACAAGTAGACAATACTTCAACTATAGCAAAGCCTTTACCTTGAAGTTGACATTCGAATGCTCTTTTTATAGCTTTTTTAGCCTTTCTAATGTTTGCAGGAGTATTTACTGCAACACGCTCAACAAATTTAGCTCCATCTATAGTTGCTAGCATTTCTGCTATTCTTATTGGTCTTCCTGAATGCTCTACTGTACGTCCAAGTGGAGCAGTAGTAGCTTTTTGTCCTATCAATGTAGTAGGAGCCATTTGTCCTCCTGTCATTCCATATATACAGTTGTTAACAAATATTGTAGTTATTTTTTCTCCTCTGTGAGCAGCATGAACTATTTCTGCTGTACCAATAGATGCTAAGTCTCCATCTCCTTGATATGTAAATACAGTGTTTTCAGGTCTTACTCTTTTAATTCCTGTTGCAACAGCTGGAGCTCTTCCGTGTGCTGCTTCTGACATATCACAGTTAAAATAATTATATGCAAGAACTGAACATCCAACAGGAGCAACTCCTATTGCATCTCCTAATACACCTAGCTCAACTAAAACCTCTGCTACTAACTTATGGATTACTCCATGAGTACATCCTGGACAGTAGTGAGTAGGAACATTAGTCAAGCCTTCTGATTTTTCATATACTATTGTCATTATTTTGTACCTCCAGCTATTTTTTCTATATCTTGAGATATGCTTGCAGGTGTTGGAACCATACCACCAACTCTACCATTAAAGTATACTGGGAATCTTCCTTCTGCTGCTATCTTAACGTCGTCAATCATTTGTCCTGTACTCATTTCAACAGTCAATAAACCCTTACAATTTGGATTTATTTTCTTGAACTCGTCATAAGGATAAGGCCATAATGTTATAGGTCTAATAAATCCAACCTTTAATCCCTTAGCTTTACAATCTTCAATAGCATTTTTTACTATTCTTGCAGTTGTTCCGTATGCTACACATACTACATCAGCATCTTCTAATCCAAAGCTTTCAACTAATACTTCATTTTTTTCAATTTCTTTATATCTTCTATCAAGCTTCCAGTTATGATCTTCTAGGGATTGTGGATCAAGGTATAGAGAGTTAATAATATTTGGTTTTCTCTTTCCTTTTGTTCCATCAGTTGCCCAAGTTTTTTCTTCTAACTTAACTTGTTTTGGTTCTTTAAATTCTACAGCTTCCATCATTTGTCCAATCATACCATCAGCTAATACTATAACTGGTGTTCTGTATTGATCAGCTTTAACAAATGACTCCATTACATAGTCAACAAGCTCTTGGATACTTGCTGGAGCATATACTATAGTTCTATAGTCTCCATTTCCGCCTCCACGTGTTGCTTGGAAATAGTCAGATTGGCTTGGTTGGATTCCTCCAAGACCAGGGCCACCTCTCATAACGTTAACTATAACGCATGGAAGTTCTGCTCCTGCACAATAAGTGATACCTTCTTGTTTAAGAGCCATTCCTGGGCTTGATGTACTAGTCATTACTCTAACACCAGCACCTGCTGCACCATAAACCATGTTTATAGCTGCTACTTCACTTTCTGCTTGTAAAAATACTCCGCCTACTTTTGGCAGTTCACTTGACATATATTCAGGCAATTCACTTTGTGGAGTTATTGGATATCCAAAGAAATATTTACATCCTGCTTTTATAGCTGCTGCTCCTATAGCTTCATTACCTTTCATTAAAACCTTAGCCATTTAATTTCTCCTCCTATTATAATCTCTCTACTTTTATTACTGAATCAGGACACATAATAGCACAGCTTCCACATGCTATACACTCATCCATATCAACTACATATGCTGGGTTGTATCCCTTTTTGTTTATTTTATTAGCATCTAAGCTAATAATTTTTTTAGGACATACAGAAACGCATAGTTCGCATCCCTTGCAGAAGTCCTCGTTAAATGTTACTTTACCTTTAGCCATTATAAACCTCCAAATTTATATATAAATTTTTGTTACTAACTCATCCAATCTTCCCTCATATAAAGCTTTATAGGGAATAATTTTTCTTTAATATCTTTGTCCTCTATTTGACTTGCAACATTTTCAATTGCTACCTCATATATAATGGGAATACCTGTTAAATCACTAACTTCCTTTGATAAATTGTGACCTCTAGTAACATCCTCTATGCTTGTTGCCTTAAGAAGATGTGTAGTGTTAACAAGTCCTGTCATCTTTAAACCAGATGTTTCTTCTATAGCTCTTATATAAGTTATTACATCATCAGCATTTTGAGTTTCTGGTCTGTTAGCATTTATTACAAATAATAAATCGTGTTCTGCTTTCTTAACATGTTCAGCAAATCTTGCTAAAACTCTTGCTCCAACAGCATCTCCACCTATATCTAAAACAGCCTTTCCAGATTTATCTTGAATAATACCCATTACTTCTGCTGGAACTGCTGGTAAATCTAAAGTTGAAGCCTTGATACTACTATCACATACGTGAATACCCATAGACTCTAAAAATTCGCTTCTTTCTCTTGAACGAAAATAAGTATTTACTATATCTAAATCTGCTATACTAACCTTCTCATTAGTCTTTTTTAAATCTATGGCCAAATTTACTGCAAATTCTGTCTTTCCACTTCCATAATGACCTGTTACTATTATTAATCTTTTCAAAAGACTTCCTTCTTTCTATTTATAAACCTTAGCTTTTTCTTCACCTCTTAGCACTCTTAATCCACCTTGTGTAAGTGCTAAAAGCTCATCTTCACCAGGGTACGCATGTACCTTTGCTATAAAACTAACTTTATCAGATATGAATTTAATAAAACCTTTATCATAAGCTATACCACCTGTGATAAGAATACAATCAACCTTTCCATCTAATACTACTGCACATTCTCCAATTGATTTTGCTACTTGGTATGCCATAGCATCATATACAAGCTTAGCCTTTGCATCTCCTGCTTTTGCCATCTCTTCTACTTTTCTAGCATCATTTGTACCTAGATAAGCACTAAGACCACCATTGCCTTTGATCATTTTACCAATCTGCTCTTTAGTGTATTTCCCACTAAAGCAAGCTTTTACTAAAGCGGCAACAGGAAGCCCTCCTGAACGCTCTGGAGAAAATGGGCCATCTCCATCAAGTGCATTGTTTACATCAATAACTCGTCCCATTTTATGAGCTGCTACAGATATTCCACCACCAAGGTGAGCTACTATAAGGTTTAACTCATTATATTTCTTACCTAGTTCTTTAGCATATCTTCTTGCAACTGCTTTTTGATTTAATGCATGAAAAATACTCACTCTTTCAAAGTTTGGATGACCACTTATTCTTGCTAAATCTTGCAGTTCATCAACAACAACAGGATCTACTATAAATGAAGGAATGTTTAATTTTTGTGCTATAGAATTTGCTACCATTCCTCCTAGGTTTGATGCGTGCTCACCTTGAACTCCTATCTTTAAGTCCTCAATCATTCTATCGTTAATACTATATGTTCCACCTTCAATAGGCTTTAAAACTCCTCCACGACCTACAACAGCTGATAATGAAGATAATTCTATACTATTTTCCTTAAGTGCATCTAAAATTATATTCATTCTAAATTCATATTGGTCTGCTATTTTTTCAAAAGGTGCTAATTCTTCAGTTTGATGTCTTAATGTTTTTTCAAATATTAGCTCTTCATCATCAAAAACTCCGATTTTTGTTGAAGTTGAACCTGGGTTTATAACTAATTGTCTTAATTTTTTCATCTTATGCTCCTTTATGGAATAATTTTAAATATATTTACTATTTATAATATATAAGCATCAAATCAAATTATAATCTTGCGTGTAATACTGCAAGTGCTATAGAATTTAACTTTGCTTCGTCTGTATCAGCTCTTGAAGTTAATACTATCGGAGAACTAGCACCAAGCAATATTCCCGCATTTTTAGAATTTGATAAAAATGCAAGTGATTTATATAAAACATTACCTGCCTCTATTGTATGCATTAGAAGTATATCAGCATCTCCAGCAACAGGGTCAACTATTCCTTTGTGCTTAGCAGCTTCTTTAGATATAGCATTGTCTAAAGCAAAAGGTCCTCCAATTATACAGCCAGATATTTCTCCAGCTTTATTTTTCTCAACTAATTCTGCTGCATCAACTGTTGCAATCATCTTAGGGTCTACTTTTTCTTTTGCACATATAACAGCTACCTTTGGTTGTTCTATACTTAATGAATGTGCAAGAGAAACTATATTCTCTGTTATTTGTCTTTTTTCATCAGCATTTGGAGCTAAGTTCATCGCAGCATCTGTCACAAACAAAAGCTTATGATATTTTTCTAATTCAAAAACTGCTGCATGACTTAAAAGATTGTTTGTTCTCAATCCAAATTCTTTGTTTAATACTGCTCTTAAAATAATTGATGTATCCACTAAACCCTTCATCAATATATTAGCTTTTGCATCATGAACTAATTTTACTGCTATTTCTGAAGCTTGTTTTAAATCTACTTCATCTATAATTTCAATATTATCTAAATTAAGCTTTAATTCTTCTGCATATTTTAATATTTGTACCTTATCGCCCACGAGTATTGGAGTAACTAAATTAAGCTCCATTGCCATTTTTATAGCTGACAAAACCTCCTTATCGTGTGCAGCTGCAACTGCAATTTTAACATTTTTGTTTGTTGCAAATTTTAGAATATCCTCAAAATTTTTCACACTTACCTCCTATTGATTTATATCTTTATTATATCAATTGCATTATAGTATTCTTGCAAATATTATGCCAAAATCATTATTTATTCTTTGTTGATTTATCAATATGTTTTTAACAACTATAAGCAGAGTTGTTTTGCACGCAAAATTTTGCACGCAAAAAACGTTAATTTAATATTTATTTATATTAAATCATAGTCAACTCCATACTTATCTAACTTATAATATAAGCTTCTAATCGAGATACCAAGCTTTTTAGCAGCCTCTGTTTTATTATTGTTGACGCTGTTCAAAACATTAATTAAATACTCAGCTTCTAATTTTGCAACATACTCATCTAAGCTTATTATCTCTTCATTCGATAATTCCTTAAATGAATATTCTCTTTTAGATCTCATGTCCTGCTGTGGTAAACTTGTCTTTTTAATTATTTGCTCACTAAAACTCATGTTTATTATACATCTACCAATATAATTTTCTAATTCTCTAACATTGCCTGGCCAATCATATTCCATTAGCTTGCGTATTGCGTTTTCCTCTATACCTCTAATATTTCTTCCATACTCATAATTGAATTTTTTTATAAACTCATTTGCTAATAAAGGAATATCATCCTTTCTCTGTTTAAGTGGAGGAATATTAATTGGGAATATATTTAATCTATAATATAAATCTTCTCTAAATTTTCCATTTCTAACTGCCTGCTCTAAATTAGTATTTGTCGCAGCAATAATCCTAACATCAACTGGAATGCTAATAGAGCTACCAACTCTATTAATCTCTTTTTCTTGTAATACCCTCAAAAGCTTTACCTGAGTATTAAGATTAATTTCTGAAATCTCATCTAAAAAAATTGTTCCCTTATTAGCCTCTTCAAACATTCCTTTTTTTCCGCCCTTTTTAGCTCCTGTAAAAGCTCCCTCAACATATCCAAAAAGTTCGCTTTCAATAAGAGATTCAGGTAAAGCGGCACAATTGATTCTAATGAATTGTTTGTTTTTTCGATCACTTTGAGCGTGTATAGCATGAGCAAACAGTTCCTTACCAGTTCCACTTTCTCCTCTTAGCAATACTGTCACAGGGAGCTTTGCAGCTTTTAGTGCTTGAAGCTTCGCTTCTAAAAAAACCTTAGACTCACCAACTATATCATCAAATATGTATTTAGCAGATAGTTGTCTAATTTTCTTTTTTGCATCTTGCAACTTATCGTTTAACTTATTGATTTCAGTTACATCCTTTAAGCCTGCAACACTTCCAATTAATTTGTTGTTTACAATTATTGGTGAAGCTTGTGCAATTACTATTTTACCAGTAGGCCTAAGCTTCAAGGTTACTCCTTCTATAGCAGATTTTGTATCCAAAACTTTTAAATGTACACTCTCACCTTCTGCAACATCGTACTGTGCTCCTTTTCCAAGAATTTCATCAGTATTTATGCCAGTAATTTTAGTATAAGCAGGGTTTACCATTATATGTTCACCTTTATTATTTACAACACTAATAGCATCCTGAGTACTTAAAAAAATCGCTTCAAGTAAGCTTTTGTACTCCTCCAAGTTATTCAAATGATTATCAATTGGTTTTACTTCATTTTCCTTTTTCATTTGACAAATCTCTATTCTTCATAATTTATAATAGATTGTAATCAATACATCAATAGCTTAATTAAAATCTATACTTTACTCTACTACTTCTAGCTTTTCTAAAGTAACATTTATCATTTCAGTGTCACTATTAATACTTTCTATCACAATGTCTGCTAAGTCTAAGCTTATGCTTAATGCAAGATCGTTAGGGCCTTCAACCGCTTCAGTTAAATCAATATTTAATTTGAAATTTTCCTTTTGAATTTGGCTCATTACACTTTCAACTGCTACAATCTTTACAATAATTTGCTTTTTCTCTTCATTTTCATCCTCGACTTCAAAAGGTACAAGAACAAGATTTTCTGGTTTATTTATAAATTCTATATCTGTATACTCAAAGATAAATTCCTTTTCTTCAAGCTTTTCTATAACAGCAATAACTTTTAACTTGTCAATTTTATCTACTGATACTACCCCAGTAGGTAACTTTAATTTTTGATCAACAATAACATGCGATTCAGCATTCGTAATATCTATAACTTCAGTATCAATCTTTGTAATTTTGTTTAGGATTTGCTTTGGAGCTGCTATTATTACAGTTTTAATAGAAGGACTTATCTCTGTTAGTCTATATCCCTCCGCTGGTTCTCCATCAATTACAACATCAATAGGAACTTCCTTTGTAGGCCAAATTTCATAAATTACTTGTACAGAGCTCTGAGATAAAGTAATTAAAGAAAGCATGCTTGAATCTATTTCCTTATCAGTATTATCCTTTAGCATTACAGACTTATAGTCGCTTATATCATCTATTTTACCTTGAATATCAACAACTGCTTCTGCTTTACTTACAGAGTTGACTATAGATCTTGGTCCTTTTACATATATAGAATCAGGGTTAGAGTATTTGTTATTAATAATATAGCCATCTGTTAGTTCTCCCTTTGATTTTACAACAACATTAACAGGAACAGTCACAATTTGTTCAATATTACATTTTATATATTTTGTAGATACAACCTCAGCCTTCATATCGTTAATAGCTTCAACTGTAACAAGCAATGAATTTGTGCCTTCGTTAAAATTTGAAAGCATTGTAGCACTAGCTTTTATATCCTTTGCTGTAAGCTTTGATAGATCAGTATTTAGTCCAGTTACCTTAACATCAACAGTAAAGCTATCTTTATTTTCCATGAGTATATATTCTATATCACCTTTTTTTAATCCCTCTGCATCTTTGACAGTTACAGGTACTTTATAGAAATACTTGCTGTTTAATGGGTTCTTGCCAATCATAATAATAGCCCAAAAAACTATTGCTGCAACAACACAAACTATATGAACAACAATTTTATCGTTTTTTATTTTCATAGAAAGCTCCCACCTTACTTTTTATTTTAGAGAAAATTGAAACTTTTTCATCATCAATAAATATCTTTGTTAATACTTTTTCAAGTTCTTCAATCTGAATATTTCTATATAATCTTCCATCAATAGCATATGATATGTAACCTGTTTCTTCAGATACAATTAAACCAACCGCATCAGATCTTTCAGTCATACCCAATGCTGCTCTATGTCTTGTACCTATATCTTTACTAAGTTGATTATTATCTGTTAAAGGTAAGAAGCAACCCGCTGCTGCTATCCTAAAGTTCCTTATAATAACAGCTCCATCATGTAGTGGTGTATTTGGAATAAATATATTTATTAAAAGACCACTTGATATTTCAGAATTCAAGCTAACTCCAGTATCGATTATTTCATTTAGTCCTGTTTTTAGCTCAAAAATCATTAAAGCTCCTATTTTCTGCCTTGCAAGAGATGATGTAGCTGTAATTATCTCTTTAATAATTTTTTGTGTAGTAGCATCATCCTTATCAATATCCGATAATGAAAATAATGATTTTCTACCTATATATTCTAATGCTCTTCTTAACTCAGGTTGAAACAAAATAACTACCGCAATTAAGCCAACCTGCAAGGTATTGCTCAATATAAAGTTAAGTGCATATAGCTCAAATAAACGTGATAATTCAGTTATTATCAATACTAGAATTATCCCCTTTATAAGCTGCTTTGCACGCATGTTTTTTATTAACATATAACCTTGAAATAACAGAAAATAGACTATTGCAATATCTATAATATTTCTAATTGAAATATTTAGAAAAATTAATTTTATTTGTTCCATACTGATTCTCCAATCTATAGAGATTTATTTTATTTATTAATTAGCACTTTCTAATTTTGACATTGTGTCATTATAAGATCTTTGCATCCTTTTTTTAATACTATCAGAATATTCATCACTTTCTATATATTCCATTATCGGAAGAACTCTGTAAGTATATACGCTTTTACCCTCTTGTTTTGCTCTGTACACCCATGTAGGCACATAAGATACATCCTCAATACTTGTCTTTCCTGTTTCTCCGCTTTTCTTAATTTTAAAGTTAACTATTACTCCATCTTCAACCTGAACAGGTGCCTCAGGCAATGATTCTTGTCTCTGATTTGATATGAAATTTCCCATAGAATAAATTACAAAAGCTTTTCTATCATCAACAGTTCTAAACTCAGCCTCTTGAATAACATGAGGATGACTTCCTAATATTATATCAACACCTTCTGAAGTCATAAAATCAGTCCATGCCTTTTGTGTTTTATTATAGGTTCTGCTATACTCAGTTCCCCAATGAACAATCATCACAATTAAATCAGCTTTATTTTCTTTAGCGTATGCTACATCCTCTTTAATCTTTGTTTCGTTTAGAACATTCATCATAGCATCTAAATCCTCAACAGCTAGCCAATTATCAAGACCATTTAACATTTCGGTATATGCTAAAAACGCTATTTTTATACCCTTTACATCTTGCATAAGCACTCTAGTTTGAGGCTTTTCAACATATGTTCCAACATGTGCAAGTCCTCTTTCGTCCATCTTTTCTATTGTTCTAATTATTCCAGATTTTTTCATATCAAGTGCATGATTATTAATTGTAGATAAAACATCAAAGCCTGCATATTTAATAGCATCTAAAACATCATCAGGTGCATTGAAAAAAGGAAATGCTTGATACGTCTTTTCTTCCCCAGCAGTAGTTCCCTCAAAATTAGAAACTGCAATATCTGCAGCCTCGATTATTGGCTTTATATGCTCAAAATATGGTTTAAAATCGTAGCTATTAGTCTCACTATTATAAGCACCCTTCATTTGACTCTCATGGTACATGATGTCGCCTGCAGCTGCAAGTGTTATCTCAATATCCTCGATTACTGTTGGTACTTTTGGTTCATCATCTTTTTCATCATCTTTGTTTTTATCGTCTTTATCTTTTTCATCATCTTTATTTTGGTCTGTTTTGTCCTTATTTTCACCTAAATTAGAATCAACATTTGGTACATCAATATTTGAATTATTGTCTTTATCCTTGTTTATAAAAGCTTCTACCGCAAAGAAAATACCAACAATTAAAGCCATCATTATAATTATTAAAAAAAATCTTCTAATAAAAAATTTTGTTTTACGCTTCATACTCTACCTCTTTATAATATTTTTTATTAAAATTTACACATAATCTATAATATACTTAAATAGCACTATATATAAAAAAGATTAGTATTAAATTTGATATTACCATTAATTTTTAATAATGGTATACTCTAATACTAACCTAAATTCATACTTTTTGCAATAAAAATTATATAAAAAGCCACTTTTAATTCTTTTTCATCTCTGGCCTTATTAAGCATTTTTCACCATAGCCTATTAAATCGTATCTATTTGTTTTTTGCAATGCCTTCAGTACTAATGAGTAATTTTCCCTTTTTCTATACTGCATAAGAGCTCTTTGCATTTTTTTATCTTCTACTGATTTTGGAACATATACAGGCTTTCCATTTAGAGGATTTATCTCTGTATAATACATACAGGTAGACAACGTTCCAGGAGTAGGATAAAAATCCTGTACCTGTTCAGGCATATGCCCCATATCTCTTATATACTCTGCAAGCTTAACAGCATCGCTTAGTGTACATCCGGGATGAGAGGATATAAAGTATGGAACTATATACTGTTCTAATCCAAGCCTTTTATTTTCTGCATTAAATTTATCAACAAATTTGTTGTAAATTTCAATTGATGGTTTACCCATAAGCTCAAGCACATTATTACTCACATGCTCTGGAGCGGTTCTTAACTGACCACTAACATGGTGCTTAGCAAGCTCTTTTATAAAATCATCATTTTTATCATACATCGCATAATCATATCTAACACCTGACCTAATAAAAACTTTTTTGATATTAGGTAATTTCCTTAATTTTCTTAATAAACTAAGATAATCACTATGATCAACAATTAAATTGCTACATTTATTTGGAGATAGACATTGCTTATTTTTACAAACTCCATGCTCAAGCTGTTTATCACATGATGGTCTTCTGAAATTGGCAGTTGGACCTCCTATATCATGTATGTATCCCTTGTAGTCTTTTGCTTTAGTCATTTTTTCGACTTCTGCAATAATAGACTCGTGACTTCTTGCTTGAATAGTTCTACCCTGATGAAAGTTCAAAGCACAGAAAGAACATCCACCAAAACAGCCTCTTACGCTTGTCACACTAAACTTTACTTCTTCAAGTGCAGGAACTCCACCATCTTTTTCATATATAGGATGATATGTCATTTCATAATTCATATCATAAACGTCATCTAGTTCAATTTTTGATAATATATAAGCTGCTGGGTTTTGAACAACATAAACATTATCATACTGTTCTACTAATGTCTTGCCATTAATAGCATCAGTATTTTCATATTGGATTTTAAAGCTTTCTGCATATTTAAGTTTAGAACTAATAACTTCATCATAACTTGGTAAGAATATAGGCTCAAAGGCTCTATCTTTATCCTTAGTTTTATAAACTGTTCCCTTGATATATGTTATCTCTTCAACAGGGAGCCCTGAATCTAAACTCTCAGCAATTTCAATAATCTGCTTTTCTCCCATACCATATACTAACAAATCAGCAGAGGAATCAAGTAAAATTGATCTTCTAATCTTATCACTCCAATAATCATAATGAGAAAGTCTCCTAAGACTTCCTTCTATTCCACCTATAATAATTGGAATATCTTTATAAGCCTCTCTAACTTTATTTGAATATACAATAACTGCTCTATCAGGTCTTTTCCCAAAAATTCCACCTGGTGAATACACATCAGTGCTTCTCTTTTTCTTCATTGATGTATAATGATTTACCATAGAGTCAATATTACCTGAATTTACTAAAAACCCAAGTCTTGGTTTGCCTAAACGCTTAAAATCTTCTATATTGTTCCAATCAGGCTGAGCAATAATTCCAACCTTATATCCAAACCTTTCGAGGGTACGAGAAATTATTGCAGTTGAAAAAGACGGGTGATCTACATAAGCATCACCAGTCACAAATACAAAATCACAGTAATCCCATCCATATTGTTTTAAATCTTCTTTGTTAATCGGTAGAAAAGCCAAATTATCTACCTTCCTCTCTATAAGCTACCAGCTTCTTTTCTCTCTAAATAATCATCATAAGTCATTAATCTATCAATAATACCTGTTGCAGTAAATTCGATTATTCTGTTTGCAATAGTTTGAATTAACTGATGGTCATGAGATGAAAATAATATTATCTCTTTAAAGTCTATTAAACCATTGTTAACAGCAGTTATTGATTCTAGATCTAAGTGGTTTGTAGGTTGATCAAGAACAAGAACATTTGAACCTGAAAGCATCATCCTTGATAACATACATCTAACCTTTTCTCCTCCAGATAATACCTTCGCTTCTTTAAACACATCATCTCCTGAGAAAAGCATTCTTCCTAGGAAGCCTCTTAAAAAGCTCTCTGATTGTTCCTCAGAAAATTGTCTCATCCAATCAACTAAGTTTAACTTACAATCATTAAAGTACTGTGAGTTATCCTTAGGGAAATATGAAGTAGTAATTGTTTGACCCCATTTATATGTTCCAGAATCTGGCTCTAGCTCTCCAGTTATTATTTTAAAGAATGTAGTTTGAGACAACTCTGTATCACCTATAAAAGCAATTTTATCTCCTCTGTTAATTCTAAAGGATACATTGTTCAATACCTTAACACCATCAATTTCCTTTGATAGGTTTTCAACTGTCAATATTTCGTTCCCAACTTCTCTGTCTGCCTTAAATCCAACAAATGGATATCTTCTTGACGAAGAAGGCATTTCTTCAACAGTCAATTTGTCTAGCATTTTTCTTCTAGCAGTAGCCTGTTTAGATTTAGATTTATTTGCTGAGAATCTTTGAATAAAGTTTTGTAACTCTTTTATTTTATCTTCATTTTTTCTATTTTGATCTTTCATCAATTGTTGCACTAGCTGACTTGATTCATACCAGAAATCATAGTTACCAACATACATCTTAATCTTCTTATAATCAATATCAACTATATGTGTACATACATTGTTTAGGAAGTGTCTATCGTGAGATACAACTATTACAGTTCCTTCAAAATTAAATAAAAACTCTTCAAGCCACTTAATAGAATGTATATCAAGGTTGTTTGTAGGCTCATCTAGCAGAATAATTCCTGGCTGACCAAAAAGAGCTTGTGCTAGTAATACTTTGACCTTGTCACCACCGTTTAAATCCTTCATATATGAATATTGCATATCTGCACTAATGCCAAGACCTTGCAAAAGCTGTGCTGCTTCTGTTTCAGCATCCCAGCCATTCATCTCTGAAAATTCTCCTTCTAATTCTGAAGCCTTTACTCCGTCTTCATCACTGAAATCTTCCTTTGCATAAAGAGCATCTTTTTCTTTCATAATTTCATAAAGTCTTGCATTTCCCATTATTACTGTTTCCATAACTTGGAACTCATCAAATTGGAAATGATCCTGCTTTAATACTGACATTCTTATATTATTTGGTATTGAAATTTCACCTGTATAGCTATCTATTTCACCTGATAATATTCTTAAAAACGTTGATTTTCCTGCCCCATTTGCTCCTATAACTCCATAGCAATTTCCTGGAGTGAACTTTAAATTTACGTCGCTAAACAATTTGCCTGTACCAAACTGTAAGCCTAATTCTGTTACTGTTATCATTTCTATTAACCTTTTCATCCTTTATAATTTTTATATACTTTACTTTTAAACTATCATAATAAAAGGATACATATACTATACTGTATCCTATTATTTTTATTTATTAAAATTTTATTACACAATACAAATATTATTTTCTTAAAAATGGAGGTAATTCAAAATCAAATGGATCCTTGTCCTTTTTATTCGCTGTGTTTGAATCATCCTTAGTTGTAGTTTTTTGTTTTTCATTAAATACTACTTTATCTTCTAAATCTTGTCCAAATCCAGTAGCGATTACTGTTACCTTCACAGAATCACCCATTTGCTCTTCAACATTAGCACCGAAGATAATTTCCACCTCTGGATCTGCAGCTTCTTGAATCAATCTTGCTGCCTCATTTACCTCATGTATACCCATGTTGAGACCACCAGTTATATTTAATATAACTCCTCTAGCTCCATTTATAGATGTTTCTAAAAGTGGACTTTGAACTGCTTGTTTTGCAGCATTTATAGCTCTGTTATCTCCTGATGCAAAGCCTATACCCATATGAGCTAAGCCTTGTCCAAGCATTATAGACTTAACATCAGCGAAGTCTAAGTTAAGCATAGCGGGTATAGCAATCAAATCAGATATACCTTGAATACCTTGTCTTAAAACCTCATCAGCAAAGTTAAAAGCCTCTACCATAGTAGTTTTTTTATCTGAAATTTCTAATAATTTATCGTTTGGTATAATTACTAATGAATCTATATTTTCTTTTAATTTTTTTAAACCTAAGTCAGCATTTTTTGTTCTTTTCATACCCTCAAACATAAAAGGCTTTGTTACTACAGCTACTGTTAGGATACCCTGTGATTTAGCTATACTTGCTATATATGGTGCTGCACCTGTTCCTGTGCCTCCACCCATACCAGCAGTTATAAACACCATATCTGCTCCCACGAGTAAATCTACTAAATCTGATTTATTTTCCTCAGCTGCCTTCTCACCAATTTCCGGTTTAGCACCTGCACCAAGTCCTCCAGTTAGTTTTTCTCCTATTTGAAACTTTATAGCTGCTTTAGAACGGTCTAATTGCTGCTTATCAGTATTTACTGCAATAAAGCTTACTCCCTTTACACCTGCTTCAATCATTCTGTCAACAGCATTGTTTCCTCCGCCACCAACTCCAATGACCTTTATATTAGCTAGTCCCTCATTTTTTGCATCAAACTCAAACATATATTGTCCTCCAATTAAGGTTTTATCATTTTTATCAATCTTTATATAAACAACTTATAAAACATTACACCTAACTATTTACTAAGAAAAACATGTTTTTCTTTAGTTTTCTGTCTTTTTAAAATGTACTAGTGATGCTACTAATAAACTAAGATTCTTATATATATTATTACCAAATGCAAAAATAGCTGCTAGATATAATGGTAATCCTAATTTGTCACTTAAAAATCCTATTCCCACCGCTATTATTATATCAATAAATATGTAAATAAAGCAATAGCTAATTTTAAAATTTTCTATATTTTTTTTAGCTATTAACGTAAATATAGAATTTATAATGGCTAGTATTAATAAAAGCATGTAAATAGAATGCTTAGAATCTATATATACACCAAACTTTGATAATGAACCAATAACAACTCCTGTTACTATACCTAACAATACATATAACATTATTATCCCTTTCTACTCTTGCACAATCTTAGCATATTTTATCATAAAAGTATCATTGCTTTTAGGAATACTGATATCATAACTCTTAATAGCCATAATATCAATACCATAATTTTCTATTAAATAATAAGCAAAAGAATCTGGAGAGTTAATCACCTTTTCCATAAGGAACTCAGGATCTCCAATTGCTTTAATAATAAATGGCGCTGCTACAACCTCTCCATTTATTCTTATCACAGGGCCAATACATATTACCTCTGTTGTACTTACAATTCTTTTCCCATTTATTGCTATAGCTTCTGCCCCCGCTGCATTTAATTCACTTATAATTACTCTAACATCTAAATCATGTACTAATTTATCATTAACACTTAAAGTATCACTTGTAGTATTATCTGTCATTCTTATTGTAATACCTGGGCCACGAAGATCAGTTGCTCCACTTATTATCTCTAAAGCTGTAATACTTGAGCGAAATTGAATTGTTTCATCAAATATTTTTTCAATATCATTTCTTAGACTTTCTAAATACTTAATTTGTGACTCTTTCTCTTTCTCTAATTTAACTATATCTGCGTTTAATTCGTCAAGAGAATTTTCTAGTTCATATATATTTTTCGCTTTAAACATACTATCAATATCTAAATCCGGACTAACATTATATAGAACAAATATTATTAAAGAAAACACAAGTAAAAATGTTGGTACTTTAAGAAAATATGATTTTTCCATTTAATAATCAAACCTTTCTAATATTCGTCTTCTTCAAGATCATAAGGAACTGCAAATTTAAATTCCTTTAAGTTAGCAATAGCATTTATCTCAATATCATCACTTTCTATAATCTCAACCTCAAATCCATAGCTTATCAGCTGCTCTAAAACTCCACTTGGAAAACTTATAGCTGAGTTTAGTGTTCTTTTATCTCCTATAGCCTTAATTTCAATAGGTGCTGTTACTCTTTTACCATTTATATTTAAATAATCAGTTACTGGTACAATCTCTGTATTTGATGTATATCTTTGATCATTTATAGCAATAGCTTCTGCTCCAGCTGAATTCATATAACTTACTATGCTTAATATTGTCATATAATAATTAGTTATTTTAACATCACCATAAAACTCAGAGGTATCAAGTGGTTCCATTATATTAATTATAATGCCTTCTCCTTTAACCTTAACTCCTCCTGATAAAACCTTGTAACTATTTAATTTATCCAATAAAGCTTTATGACTATTTTCATTGTTTTCAAGTCTTTCCTCTAAAACTCTAACATCTGACTTTAAAGAGTTAATAGTATCATATAAAGATCTTTTCTCAATATATGCTTTATTTATTTCTTCTCTTATGTGTGAAATTTGCCTTTCTCCGATATTATCATTATTTATAATATTCTTAGAAGAATCATATAAGGATATCAGTAATAGTCCAAGAACTAAGCTTAAAGTAAATATTAAAGCATTTATGTATACTCTTTTCATGTAAAATTTACTCCCCTTCTAATTTTATTTTTGGTGAACTTACAGGGTTCTCGCCTTTTGTATAATCTATTATCCATCCCTTAACTTCATTTCCCTCTTGAAGTCTTAACTTAATTATTTCAAGTGCAAAATTATAGCTGTATATTTCTTCATCATTAAGCTCAAATTTTACTTCCATACCGTAATTTGTATCTATAGAAATAATATTGTTCTCATGAATATATATTTTTTGCATCTTATCAATATCATTTAATGTTTCTGAATGCTCTAATAACTTATTTAATTTATTAAAATCATATAATCCATCAATTTTTATTTCTTCCCCTATATTGTATACCACTGGAGCAAAACTTTCAATAGGAAATAACACATTATTTTGTAATTTTCCATCTAATACAAAAGCATTTTTATCTGTTACTATTATCTCATCCTTATAAGTAATGATAAATTTTTCTTGTCTTTCAACTATTTTAATATTTATCTTGTTAGGAATGTAGTAGGAAACCGTACAATCTTCAATATATGCTTCTTTTTTTAATATATCACTAAGTTTATTTCTATCTATACTAAATATATTTTCTCCTAAGCGTATACCTAGCTTAGAAACAAGATACTCATAAGAGTAAACCTGATTACCCTCAACTATAAATCCAGTGATATTAAATAAATCAGTTTTATTGAATATATAATAAAAGCAAAAAGCAAGAGTAACAGTAGCCATAAAAATAGCTACTGTTGTTATATATACTTTTCTAAATTTTTTTCGTGCTTTTTTCTTGTGTTTATTTTCGCTACTCATCCTCAAAATACTCCCTATTTATTTCTCCTAATATTATATTTCTCTAATATCTGCCCCTAAATTCAATAATTTACTGGCAAAATTTTCGTATCCTCTATGTATATGTTCAACATTATTAACAACGCTCGTTCCCTCAGCTGACAATGCCGCTAATACAAGTGCAGCACCTCCACGCAAATCTCTTACATTTACATCTGCAGCATGCAACTTCTTCACACCAGTTATAACCGCAATATTATCTAATGTAACAATATTAGCTCCCATTTTGTTAAGCTCATTAACATGCTTAAACCTATTTTCAAAAACATTTTCTTCAATATAGCTTACTCCATCAGAGCAACACAAGGACGACATAAGCTGCGCTTGCATATCTGTTGGAAAGCCTGGATATGGGCTAGAACTAATTCTACCTATAGACTTAATTCTATCCTTTTTAACTATATAAATATAATTTTCAAGATCATCTATTAGACAACCAGCTTCTCTGTATAATTTAATTATTCCAGTAAGATTCCTTTTATCTGCATTTTTAATACAAATTCTACTATTAGTACTAGCTGCTAATGCTATAAACGTGCTAGCCTCTATTCTATCCGATATTATGTTATACTCAACTGACTCATCACACTGAATGTTTTTATTAGTATTTTTCAGTCCAAAAACTGTAATTGTATCTGTACCTGCTCCCTCAATACTATATCCACATTTAACTAAAAAGTTTTGTAAATCAACTATTTCAGGTTCCTTTGCTGCATTTAATATTCTTGTTTTTCCTTCTACACTTAATGCGAAAAGCATGAGATTTTCTGTAGCTCCCACACTTGGATATCTAAGGTTAATATCACAGCTATTAGTGTTTATTGAAGAGCACAATATAAAATCTCCATCTTCAATAATATCAACACCTAACTCCTTTAACCCATTTAAGTGTAGGTCAATAGGTCTAGAGCCTATATCACAGCCTCCTGGGAAAGTAATTTTTGCTTTTTTACTGCGTGCAAGCATTGGTCCTAAAAAAATAATTGATGACCTCAATTTTTTTGATAACTTATCAGATATATCATATGTGTTTAAATTTTTTGTATTTATATAACAGGATCCATCCTCATAATAAGCAGAACAGCCAAGCAATATTAATATTTCTAACATCATTTTTACATCATCTATATCAGGAACATTTTTTATTATGTAATCTCTTCCACACAAAATAGTACTAGCTAAAATCGGTAATGCTGAATTCTTAGAACCGCTAATTTCAACTATACCTTCTAATTTATTACCACCGTTTATAATGTAAGTTTTCATCAAACCCCTCCGAACAAGTAACAAAATAATATAAGTTATCTTATGCAGTATTTACTTACTTGTTACAGAACTTATTTATGATACTTATTTACATGTATTTTTTGATGCTAATCCTATTACTATTTTATATAGCTCTTCTTCTGCATTAAGCGTCCCAAGCTTCTTAGAATTCAAAGCCATGGCAGGAAGCTCGTTATTATCATTAATGATTTTTTCAATTGTTGTTACCAATGTTTTTTCTTTTAATTCACTTTCCAATATTACTATTGCAGCTCCTTTTTTCTCAAGAGCTTTAGCATTGTACTCCTGATGATTTTCAGCAGTATATGCTTTAGGAATTAAAATTGATGGAACTCCAATTTTTGTTATTTCAGCGATTGTTATTGCACCAGCACTTCCAATTACTAAATCACTTGCACTTAAAGCTGTGGCAGAGTCATACATATAATCAACAACATTTACATTAGCAGGCAATTCTATGTTATTATCCTTTAAACACTTGTCAAAATCGTCCTTAAGTCTTTTACCTGTAACATGTAAAAGCTTGATATTATTCTTATTTTTAATACTTTTTATTAAATCTATAACTGCATCATTTAAACTCTTTTGACCTCCACTGCCACCAAAGGAGTATATAAACAAATCATTATTTTTTAAATTTAACTTCTTTCTAGAGTCAAACCTATTTGCTTCCATAACTTCTTTTCTTACTGGATTTCCCACAAGAACAAGCTTATCTTTATATTTAAAATATTTACTTGCTTCTTCAAAGCTAATTGCAATTTTATCAACTACTCTTGATAAAAGCTTGTTTGTAATTCCAGGAAAAACATTTTGCTCATGTAGCATTGATGGAACACCTTTTATTGCAGCAGCTAAAACAACAGGACCACATACATAACCTCCTGTTCCTATAACAACATCAGGTTTAAATTTATTTATTATGGACATTGCTTGGAATACACCTTTAACAGTAACAAATAAAGTTTTCATATTCTCAAAGCTTAGCTTCCTTTCCAAAAACTTAGCTTCTACAGTTTCGAAGTCAAATCCCTGTTTAGGAACTAAATCACTTTCCATACCATCCTTTGTTCCAACATACAATATTTTATTTTCATTATTTTCTTGTTTAATTTTTTGGGCAATTGCTAAAGCAGGATTAATATGTCCTCCTGTTCCGCCTCCACTAATCAATACTCTCATTTTGTTCCTCTCTATAAATAATTAGTCTAATCATGGTCTATTTATATTGTATACTAATGTGATTTTTCATTATATTCACAATATTAAGCTCTGTTAACTTCAGATGATTTCGATATATTTAGCAATATTCCCATAGAAGCTAACAAAAACATGATTGATGTTCCCCCAGCGCTTATAAACGGAAGTGCTCTTCCTGTCGGAGGTATTGAATTTGTAGCAACAGCTATATGCATAAGAAATTGAGCTAATACTAAAGCAGTTAAGCCTGCAGCTACAAGACTTGAATAAAAATCCTTAGCATTTATAGATATACGTATCCCTCTCCATGCAAATAATATAAATAAAATAATTATACCTAAACAACCAATAAATCCTAATTCTTCACCTATTATAGAAAATATATAGTCATTATATGCTTCTGGTAAATAGAAAAATTTCTGTCTGCTCTTACCTAGCCCTAAGCCAAACAAGCCTCCCGTACCAAGAGCATATAAGGATTGAACTATTTGCCATCCTACACTCTTTATATATTTAAATGGATCAAAGAAAGCTGATATTCTAGCAACTCTATATCCCATAGTACCTATTAATGCAGCAACTCCAGCAACTCCAACAATTCCAGTTATCATTAAATGAGAAAATCTTGCACCTGCAAAATAAAACATTAAAAGAAGAACTAATGCTAAAACTATTGAAGTACTCAAATCCTTTTGAACTACTATCAGTAATACAAATCCTATTATAGCTGCAAAAGTATATAAGTATCCTTCTTTAAATTTATGTAATTTATTACGTCTCTTATCGAAAAAATCCGCCATACAAAGCACTGCAGCAATTTTAATAATTTCAGAAGGTTGTAAAGAGATTCCACCCAACTCTAACCATCTATTAGCTCCATTGCTTACTACTCCTAAAAAAACCGTAGCAAGTGATAGAATTACAGAAACAAGAAGAATAACTTTAGTAAATTTTCTATAAACCTGATATGGTATAAAGGAAGTAATTATCATTAATAATATTCCTGCTAAACCAGCAATAATCTGCTTTCTTAAAAAAAACAAAGAATTTCCAAAATTATAATAAGCATCAGGATAACTAGAACTATACACCATAAAAAATCCTACCAAAAGTAAGATTAAAATTATAATTACTAATATCCAATCAACAGATTTTCTATTGTTATTTTGATCTTTCTCTAGCTTCTCCATAAAATTTCACTCTTTCTTTGAAATCTCTACCTCTTACCTCATAATTAGGATACATACCCCAACTAGCACATGCTGGTGAAAGTAAAACTGTATCCCCATTTTTACTTAACTCATATGATAAGCGAACTGCCTCATCCATGTTTTCTACCATGTAAATATCTTCAAATCCATGCTTTAAAGCACATTCCTTTATTTTATCTCTTGTCTGACCTAACAAAATTAAAGCTTTTACTTTATCATCAAAAGCCTCTATAAATTCATCATATTCAGAATCTTTATCATAACCTCCAGCTATTAGAATAATTGGAGCTTTCACACCTTTAACTGCTTTTATTGAAGCATCAGGATTTGTTCCCTTTGAGTCATTATAAAACTTTACTCCATTATATGTATCGACATATTCTAATCTATGCTCAACACCTTTAAAATTTTTAACTGCATTTGCAATAGTATCATTATCAATACCTAAAAGCTTAGCTGCAGCACAAGCTGCCAAGACATTTTCTAAATTATGCTTTCCGACAATAAATATATCATCTAAATTCATAATATAAGATTTATCATTGTTATATTTATAAACTATTTGCATATTTTCAACATAGATTCCTTCATCTAACATGTGTTCAGAACTAAAATAAACAATATTTGTATGTAATAAATTTAAATAATTTCTTGTTAATTGATCCTCATAATTTAATATGCAATAATCATTTTTGTCTTGATTTATTGCTATTTTAAATTTAGCTCTATAATAATTATCCTCAGTTTTATGCCAATCTATATGATCAGGTGATAAATTAGTTATAATACTAATAAAGGGCTTAAATTTTTCTGTGCTTTCAAGCTGAAAACTACTAGCTTCTACAACTATAGTTTCATCTTTTTCAGATATATAGGAATCATACAATGCACCAGACCCTATATTGCCAGTCACCTTGCATTTTCTTTTACTCTCATTGATTATTGCTCCAATTAAGCTAGTTGTAGTAGTTTTACCATTAGTACCTGTTATAGCAACAAACTTATTATCTGTAACAAAAAATCCTGCCTCAAGGTCACCGATAATTTTCAAATTTGCATCTAATAATTTTTTCATTATTGCTGTTTCAAACTTTATTCCTGGACTTTTTATTACTAGGTCTATTTCATCTGTATTAAAATCTAAAGAGTCAAAATAATATTTTACATTTATACCCTTTAAAGCTTCTAATGTTTTACCCATTTTATCTTCACTTTGTCCGTCATATGCATATATTATAGCACCGAGTTCATTTAAAGCTTTTATCGAAGCTATGCCTGTTACTCCTAATCCAACTACTAAAACTCTTTTGTTCTTCATCATTATTTACATCCCTTTATTAAAAATATTATAATAATACTCTATGTTTATTTAATAAAATTATTACATTAGCATTCTAAAGATATTTGCATAATATGTAGTTTAGTTATATAGCATATACACCTATAAAGGCTAATATTACAGAAACAAACCAGAAAACTGCAACAACCTTTGTTTCTTTCCAACCACACATCTCAAAATGATGATGTATAGGTGCCATCTTAAATACTCTTTTTTTAGTTCTCTTATAATGAGATACTTGAATAATAACTGAAAGTATTTCTGCTATATAAATACCTCCTATTATTGGTAATAAAAGTATTAAGCTTGTATTAACAGCAATAGCAGCTAATATACCACCTAATGCTAAGGAACCAGTATCACCCATGAAAATTTTTGCTGGATGTGCATTGTATCTTAAAAATCCAAGGCAAGCTCCTGCTGTTTCTGCTGCAACAATTACTATACCATTATATGAGCTATCAAACATACTCATGCTGTTTGTAATAAGAGCAAAAGCTGACATTACAATAAGTGTAACACCTGAATTCAATCCATCTAAGCCATCTGTCAAATTAACTCCATTTACTATACCAACTATTGCAAAAACTGCAAATGGTATGTAGAATATTCCAAGATCCAAATGGATATTTGTAAATGGTATAATGAGCTTAGTTCCATCAACACTATATTTTGCTCCATATATAGCAAGTAATATTGCAAATACTAGCTGTCCTATAATTTTTTGATACGCCTTTAAACCTAAATTTCTCTTTAAAACAACTTTTATATAATCATCTAAAAATCCAACTAATCCAAACCCTAGCATTGATAGCAAACAAACTATCACCTCTTTACTAAAATTGCCACTTGTAATAGTCGCTATAATAATACCAAGTATGATTAACAAGCCACCCATAGTTGGAGTACCTGATTTTGTAGCAATATGTGACTGAGGTCCTTCTTCTCTTATACTTTGGCCAATTTTTAATTTTTTTAAAAATGGAATAACTATTGGTCCAAGAAAAATTACTATCAATGATGAAACCAAAATTACCCTTATAATTATGTTTATATTTTCGTTCATGTTAGTCTCCTATATACTTTTGTAAAAGTTAAATTATACTTCTAATTCTCTTTCAACTTTATTTATCATTTTTATTGTTATTGTTCTTTCATCATAAGGAACTTTTTCAATACCAATATCTTGGTAGGGCTCAGTAGATTTTCCAGCTAGAAGAATAACATCATCTTTTTTATGATGCTTGATAGCATAGTATATAGCTTCTTCTCTCTCTACTATAATTTTATACTCTCCACCATATTTTATTACTCCTTGAGCAATTTCTTCACATATATCATAAGGATTCTCAAACCTTGGGTTATCTGATGTTAATATTGTTAAGTCACAATACTTTCCAGCCACTTCACCCATAGGTGCACGTCTTGATATATCTCTATCTCCACCAGCACCAAACATTACAATCTTTCTACCAGTTGCAAATCCATTTATTGTCTCCATAACCTTTTCTAAGCCATCAGGAGTATGAGCAAAATCAAGTATTATGGTACAATCTAATTTTGTATCCATAACTTCAAATCTTCCAACTACTCCGTTATAATATTTTAATGCTTCAATTGCAATATCAATATCTATCCCCAAGCTATAAGCTGCACCTAGAGCTGCTATAGTATTAAGAACTGAGAATTTTCCTGGTGTTTTAACAAACACTTTTTTTGTTAAATTAGCTATCTTCAAATCAAACTCTGTTCCCTTTATACTTGTTTTTAGATTACTCGCTTTTATATCGGCTTCATTGTCAATTGCATACGAAAGAGTTTTAACATTATCATTTTTTAATTCATTATATAATCTATTTCCATATTCATCATCAACGTTTATAATATTACTATTTTTTGTTAGATAAAACAACTTCTTTTTAGCTAAATAATAATTTTCCATTGTCATATGGAAATCAAGGTGGTCCCTTGTCAAATTGGTAAAAATTGCTGTGTAAAAGTCCAAATTATCCACTCTATTTAACTCAATTGAATGTGATGATACCTCCATTGAACATACCTCAACTGATTTTTCAATCATTTTACTCATAAGATACTGTATATCCGAAGATTCTGGTGTAGTATGTTCAGTCTTTATATGTTCATCATCAATTAAAATACCAAGAGTTCCAATAACACCATTTTTAATTTTAAGATAATCATAAATTGCCTTTAATAGATATGTTATACTAGTTTTACCATTAGTTCCAGTGACACCTACGAGTTTCAATTTTTCTGATGGATTATTATATATTTGGGCTGCAATCTGAGCCATTGCTTTTCTTGAATTTTCAACTACAATAAAATTAACCATATCCTTATGCTCTTCAGGTACTGTTTCACATACTACTACTGAAGCTCCTCGTTCTATGGCAGATTTTATATATTTATGTCCATCTTCAACTAAACCTTTTATAGCTACAAACACACTATTGCATTTTACAGCCCTTGAATCATATGTGATATGAGTAAATTCTACATCCATTGAGCCTTTAAATGATATGTATTCAATATTATTTAATACACTAACTAGATTCATTATAACTTCATCCCTTTCTTCTCACAGTTTCGCTTTATCTATTAGCAAAGTTTATTACTGTAAACTTCAATTTCTCGATAGATACAATAAATGCATGGTATAACCATGCATTTTTGAATATACTATTTTTTTGCATGAGCTAAGGTTTTATTATATAACATTAAGCATCTTATTGCAATATTAAAGTTACTATTGAGTTCTTCCTAACCTTTTCTCCAGCAACTGGAAATTGATCCTTAACAATTGCATCTTCCTCAACATCTAAAGTCATATTACTTTGAAGCCCAAGCTTTTCCAAAACCTCACTTGCTTCTTTTATTGTTTTACCAATAAGATTTGGTACTTCAATGTTTGTCTTTTCAATAGCACCAATTTCTTCTGGACTATATTGAGGTTCAATTTCCATATATTTAAGCGTATCTTCCATCATCTTTCCAACAATAGGAGCAGCAATAATACTAGCATAATACTGGCCTTTAGGTTCATCAACAGTCATAAGGCATACAACTTTTGTATCTTCTGTTGGTGCAAAACCAGCGAATGAACTTATATATACTCCTTCTGGATATACTCCATTTACAACCTTCTGTGCTGTACCAGTTTTTCCTCCAATTTTGTATCCAGGAATAGCAGCTGCTTTTGCTCCACCATATGTAACTACACTTTCTAACATTTTCATAAGCGAATTTGCAACCTCTTTAGAAAAAACTGTTCTTCTTGTTACTGGATCAAAATTTTTTATAATTATGCCATCCTTATCAATAAGTTGTTTAACAATACGTGGCTCCATTAAATCTCCATCATTTGCTAAGGATGATAAAGCTGTTACTAATTGCAATGCTGTAACCGATACACCTTGACCAAAGGATTGAGTTGCTACATTTACGTCTTGCATATTTTTATAATTATTAACTATGCCTATTCCCTCACCAAGTAGTTTAACTCCAGATTTTTCACCAAAGCCAAGTGCTCTAAGATATTTATAAAATGTCTCTGCACCTATTGCAAGCCCCATCTCAGCCATACCATCATTGCATGAATTTTGCAAAACCTGTGCTAAGGTCTGTTTACCATGAGGATTATAATATCTCCAGCATTTTATAGGTTTATAGCTCTTAACCTGTCTAACATATCCATCACAATAATAAGTTTTATCTATCTGTGCCTTATTTTCCTGCAAGGCTATAGCAACTACTAATGGCTTAAAAGTTGAGCCCGGTTCGTAAATATCATTAACGATTGGACTTCTCCAAATATCATTCCATTTTGATACAAGCTCATCTTGTGATAAATTCTTCCACTCCTCTTTAGTTTTTTCATCTATAGGTTCTCTAGGTTTATTAGGATCAAAGTCAGGCTTGCTAACCATAGCTATTATATCACCAGTTTTTGGATCCATCATAATTACATTTACTCTTTTAGCCTGTGTGTTAACTAAAGCTTCTTCAGCTGCTTTTTCTGCGAAATGTTGAATTGTTTCATCTAGAGTTAAAACAATTCCATAACCATCCTGTGGTTCAAAATATTCGTTGTAACCATAAGGCAACTCTCTTCCTGCAGCATCAGTATTAACAACAAGTCTGCCAGGTATTCCAGTTAAATACTTATCATAAGTTGCTTCAACGCCATACAGTCCTTTTTGGTCAGTGTCTGTAAAGCCAAGAACATAAGCAGCAAAATTTCCATAGGGATAAACACGTTTATTATCTTCAACTATACTAATACCAGTTAATTTTGCATCCCTAATTTTTTGTGCTTGCTCTTCAGTTATATCTTTTTTTAAATCTACATTTTTACTATTTTCAGTTATCTTTGCATAAACAAGCTCTTTATCCATTTCCAGAATTTCTGCAAGAATACCTGCAATTTCATCTAAAGATTTTAAGTCTTTTAAGCTTGCTTGAAGCAATTCCTCTTCTTTTTTTTGTGTATATTTTTTATTTATACTATTAAAAAATTTTAATATAATATTTTCTTCTTCCGCTTCTGTTTCTTGAACAATATCCCGATCAGATGAACCCTTCTTAACATCCATAGGAATACAAACAACTTTATTAGTGTTTATGCTTACAGCTAATTTTTTACCCCTTGAATCGTATATAGTTCCTCTTTTAGCACTTATGACTATATCTCTTGACCACTGCTCAAAAGCTCCCTTTTTATACTCATTACCTTTTATCAGCTGAATGTATGCAAGACGAAGTATCAATACTAGAGTAATAACAAAGAAAATAATTAAAAATGATAGTATTCTTTTTCGATTTTGTAGGTTAGGACTATTTATTTCTCTATTAGTTCTCATTTAGACATATTCCTTTCCTCTAATAAAATGATAAATAATATTAAATAATAACCTAATATAAACAACTATAATATTATCTCTTTACAAAATAATTATATGTTTTTTCTAATATATTAAGCTTTCTTTCCTCGCTTTGATTTATTGCTATTTGTGTATTATCTTGCTTTCCGCTTTCACTATTTATAAATACTGTTTGCTTTCTAGTTGGATATGACATTCCTAAATAGCTTTTTGCCATATTTTCAATCATATTTGTATTATTCAAACTTTCTAAATATATATTATGGCTATCTATATTATTGTTTAATTCTGCTATTTCATTTTCCAAATTATTAATTGCCATTTTTTTCTCAGTTATCGTTGCATAATTATAAATTATAGCTATCCCCATGCAAAACATAATTATAATTAGGGACCAAGATTTTAATACACCTAAATTAAGTTTATTTTTCTTTTTTCTCTTTATTACACTTTTTTTATATTCTTGTCCTAAATATTGTTGTTGCTCCTCAAAAGGAAACTCATAATTTTGCTTTAAAGCTGCTGACATTTACAATCACCTAAACCCTTTCTCCGATCCTTAGTTTTGCACTTCTTCCTCTAGGATTTTCTTCTAACTCTTCATCCTTCGATACAATTGGCTTTTTATTAATTAATACTAGCTTTCTTCTATGATCACATATACATTTTGGAAATTCTTTAGGACATATACAATCACAATTTAAATCAGTAAAAGTATTTTTTACTATCCGATCTTCTAAAGAGTGAAAGCTTATTATGCATATACGTCCGCCAATATTTAATTTATCTACGGCATTTCGAATTGTTTTTTCAAGAATTTCAAGTTCCTTGTTAACCTCTATTCGTATAGCTTGGAAGGTTCTCTTAGCAGGATGTGGTCCCTCTTGTCTCGCTCCTGCTGGTATAGCTTTTTTGATAATGTTTACTAGCTGCCCAGTAGTTTCAATAAACTCTGTTTCTCTAGCTTCTATAATAAACTTTGCAATTCTTGATGCCCAGTTTTCTTCTCCATATTCACTAATTATTCTTGTTAATTCTTTTTCATTATAACCATTAACTATATGCCATGCACTTATATTCTGAGTCTTGTCCATTCTCATATCTAGTGGTGCATCATGATTATAGCTAAAGCCTCTCTCTGGAATATCGAGTTGAAATGAAGATACCCCTAAGTCAAAAATTATTCCATCTATTTTATCAATCTTAAGATCATCAAGGATCTCGCTTATATTACTAAAATTACTCTTATATGCAATGAAATTTTCAAATTCTGACAGCTTTTCTTTAGCTCTATTGATTGCATAATCATCCTGGTCAATTCCTATTACTTTTCCCTTTGTAGCTCGTTTAAGTATCTCATATGTATGTCCACCACCACCAAGGGTAGCATCAACATAAATCCCATCTTCTTTTATATCTAAACCATCAATTGATTCATCTAATAAAACAGATTTGTGAATAAACTCCATGAAATCCCTCCTATAAGCCTATGCCAAGCTCAGACATTTTTTCTGCTATGCTATCAAAATCAAACTCATCGCTATTTGAATATGCATCCCAGTTTTCTTTGTTCCATATTTCAATTTTATCTATAACTCCAATGATTGCGACATCATCTTTTAAATTACTAAATTCTCTTAAATTTGGTGGTACTATTAGTCTTCCCTGTTTGTCAAAAGTACATTCAGAAAAACCAGAAACAAATTGTCTTAAAAAGAATCTTTCTTCTTTATTAAAAGCTGATAAATTCTTAAGTTTACCAATGAATTCTTCCCATGCTTGAATAGGATAAACATACAAACATTTATCCAAGCCTTTTCCGATATAAAAAACTTCACCTAATTCATCTCTGAATTTCGATGGAATTATAACCCTTCCCTTACTGTCAAAGGAATGAATGTATTCACCAGTAAACATTTTACACCACCTCATGGGTATATTATACCACATCGTGGGATAAATGCACCACTTTTTTTCAAAAATATTAAAAAATTTTTAATATTTTTATAATTTATAAAAAATATATGAAATTCCAATATTTACAATATTTTTAAAAGCAAATTACTCACACAAAACATATTAAATGGTCTACTATCACCACACATGCAACTAGTAGTTTGCAAAAAATAAAAAAAGCATATTAATTTTATATAAAATATGCCTTTTCTATTATTAGTTATATGTTAAAATTTATGATTACAATATGTTTAAACTATTTATTATTTTTTATAATTGCAAATGAAAATTCTGCACTAATACAAAGTTGCTCATTAACAAATCCTTTAGCTGATGCAAAATAAAATGGATGTTTTTGTTTAGTTATTTCGCACTCTGTTATAAATGTATCTCCTGGTCTTACTGGTGATTTGAAACGCACTTTATCTAAGCCTGTAAAATATGGTGTTCCATCATTTATTTTATCCTTTGGTAATAGTACGCATGCAGATTGTGCCAATATTTCACATAATATTACTCCAGGAACAACAGGGTTACCAGGAAAATGTCCATCAAGAAACCACTCATCACCAACTATATTTTTAAGTCCTATTGCTTTTCCTTCATCATTAATTCTTAATTCATCTAATAGAAGCATAGAATCTCTGTGTGGAATTATATCTTTTATTTCATCCTTATTCATATTTCTCATATACCTGCTATACTAAGTCCTTCTCTATATTCTTGTAAATGCTAAACAAGCATTGTGTCCACCAAAACCTAAGGATGTTGATAGAACTAAATTTACTTTAGCTTTCCTAGCTACATTAGCTACATAATCTAAATCACATTCAGGGTCTTGTTCAGTCAAGCCAATAGTTGGAGGAACTATTTCTTCTTTCATCGCCAAAACTGAGACTATTGCTTCAACAGCACCAGCTGCTCCAAGCATATGACCAGTCATTGATTTTGTAGAGCTGACTAATGCTTTATACGCTTTATTTCCTAATGCTTTTTTTATCGCTTTGGTTTCAGATACATCATTTAGAGGAGTACTTGTTCCATGAGCATTGATATAAATGCTTTCCTCATCCTTCATGTTTGCTTCATTAATTGCTAAAATTATTGCTCTTGAAGCTCCAGTAGCATCAGGGTTTGGAGCTGTTATATGATGAGCATCACAAGTGCATCCGTATCCACATACCTCTGCATATATTTTCGCTCCTCTTTTTAGAGCATGTTCATATTCTTCTAATATCATCGCTCCTGCACCTTCACCGATAACAAAGCCACTACGTCTTTTGTCGAATGGTATTGATGCTGTTCTAGGATCATCTGATGTGTTTAAAGCAAGCATATTTTCAAATCCTGCAACTCCAATTCGTGTAATAGAAGCTTCTGAACCTCCAGTAATTATTGCATCAGCATATCCAAATTTTATTGCCCTAAATGCCTCACCAATAGCATTTGTACCTGTTGCACATGCAGTTACAACTGGCAAGCAAGGTCCTTCTGCTTTAAACTTTATAGCAATGTTTCCAGATGCCATGTTTGATATTAACATAGGGATAAAATATGGCGATACTTTTCTGTTTCCTTTTGTCATTAGCTTATCCATTTCAGTAGAAAATGTTTCTATTCCACCTATTCCAGATCCAAAGTACACCCCAAACCTTTCAGAATTTATATTACTTTCTATTTCACTATCCTTAACAGCTTGACTTGCTGCTGCTATAGCATATTGAGTAAATAAATCACTAGTTTTGATTTCACTTTTACTCATATACAATGATGCATCAAAATCCTTAACCTCAGCTGCAAGCTTAACCTTATATGTGCTAGAATCAAACCTAGTTATAGGAGCTATACCACATTTCCCAGATATAAGGGATTGCCAAAATTCAGTAACATCATTTCCCACAGGAGTAACAGCTCCTAGTCCTGTCACAACAACTCTTTTCATATTTATTATATTTATACCTTGCACTATTTATAAAATAATTAATTTTAATATCACAGTGCTAATCCTTTCACTGTTTTCTCTTATTAATATTCATATTAACTATCAATAATTATTACATTGCTAATCCACCATCTACTCTTATAACTTCACCAGTTATATAATCAGCAGTACATAAAAACGTAGTTAGACTTGCAACATCCTCTGGTTTTCCCATAACTCCAAGAGGTATCCTGCTTAGTAATTGATTATTATCATCTATTTTATCTGTCATATCGGTTTCAATAAATCCGGGTGCTATAGCATTACAGCATACATTTCTACTAGAAAGCTCACGAGCAACAGATTTTGTTAAACCAATTAGCCCAGCCTTTGATGCAGAATAATTTGCCTGTCCTGCATTGCCAATTATGCCTGATATAGAGCTTATATTAATTATCTTGCCACTTTTTTTCTTTAGAAATATACTTGCGCAATGCTTTATCATATTAAACGCACCTTTTAAATTTGTATCTAAAACCAAATCATAGTTTTCCTCTTTCATAGATAAGATTAAACCGTCTTTCGTTATACCCGCATTATTAACTAGTATATCTATCGTTTCTAATTTCTCAATTATTTTAGAAACTACTTGCTTTGTTTTTGTATAATCTGATACATCACACTTAAAGCTATATGCCTTTACTCCAAAGCTTTCAGCCTCAGCACAAGTTTCTAATGCTTTTTCTTCATTTCCTGAAAAAATGATTGCTATATCAGCACCATTTCTTGCAAAATTAAGAGCTATAGCCTTTCCTATGCCTCTTGAGCCACCAGTTATTACAGCTTTTTTACCTCTTAACATTTAGACCTCCTAAGCTTTATTAATAGACATCACAGTATTTTCAAGGCTTTCCATATCTTCCACATTATATATGCTTACATCCTGTGATATCTTTGATACAAAACCACTTAGAGTTTTTCCTACACCAACTTCAATAAAAGTATCTACTCCATCTTCAATCATGTTTTCAATAGACTTCTGCCATAAAACTGGATTCATTAGCTGCTTTGCTAACAATCCAGAAACTTCATGAGCATAAGGCTTTGCTGTACAATTTGAATATACAGGTATTTTAGGTATATCAAACTCATAGTTCTTAAGATATTCCTTAAAACTTTTTTCTGCTGATAGCATAAAAGGAGAATGAAAAGCTCCACTTACACTAAGAGGAAGTGCTTTTCCTCCAGCTTCTTTTACACCCTGCATAAATAACTGCATTTCAGACTTTAAGCCAGAAACCACAAGTTGTCCTGGATAATTATAATTTACAGGATATACTTCATTAAATTTTTTGCATAAGTTTTCTACAACCTCATTATCCAACTTTAAAACTGCCATCATTGAACTCTCACGCTCTTCTCCAGCAGCCTGCATATATTCACCACGTTTACATACTATTTTAAATCCATCTACATAACTCATACTTCCGGCAAAGCTCAAAGCGGCTAATTCTCCAAGTGAAAATCCAGCTACAACATCAGCATCAATTCCTTTTGCTTTTAAAGAAAGAGCTACTGCTAAATCTACACTATAAAGGCATGGCTGAGTGTTAATTGTTTTTGTGAGGTCCTCTTTTGTTCCCCTAAAACACAATTCCATGTTTCCTAGTTTTATTGTTTCTAATTGGTCAAATAAATCTTTTGCTACTGGACTGTTATTATATAAATCCAAACCCATTCCACTGTACTGTGCTCCTTGGCCTGAAAATATAAAGGCTATTTTACCCATTTATTAGCTCCTTTCAAAACAAGTTCTGCTTCAACAAATATTTCATTAATGATTTCTGCGACAGTTTGTTCCTTTTTAATCATTCCAGCTATTTGTCCTGCTAAGAAACAACCTCTTTTTTCATCACCTTCAACGGCAGCAAGCCTTAGAGTTCCTACTGCCATAGCTTCTAAATCATCATTAGATATATCAGAATATTCAGCTTTAAAATACTCATTAGAAAATGTATTTTTTAAGCTTCTTACTGGATGTCCAAGCCTTTTACCAGTTACTATGGTTGAAATATCAGTAGCCTTTAAAATTTTCTCTTTATAGACTTGATGCACTGAGCATTCTTTAGCTACAAGAAATCTAGTTCCTAATTGTACAGCTTCTGCGCCAAGTATAAACGCTGCACATACTCCTCTACCATCTCCGATACCTCCTGCTGCTATAACAGGTATTTTTACTGCATCGCAAACCTGTGGAACTAAACTCATTGTAGTAAGCTCTCCAACATGACCTCCACTCTCAGTACCCTCAGCTATTACTGCAGATGCTCCAGATCTTTCAACAAGTTTAGCTAAAGCCACAGAAGCCACAACCGGTATAACCTTTATTCCTGCTTCAACCCACTTTTTTATGTGCTTTGTAGGATTACCAGCTCCTGTAACTACAACAGGTATTTTCTCTTCTATTACAATCTCTGCAACTTGATCTGCATGAGGACTCATAAGCATTATATTAACTCCAAATGGCTTATCAGTAATATTTCTTGCAATATTAATTTGTTCTCTTAAATAGTCCGTTCCTGCATTCATAGCTGCTATTATACCAAGTCCTCCTGCTTCAGATACTGAAGCAGCAAGCTTCCCATCAGCTATCCATGCCATGCCACCTTGAAATATTGGGTACTTTATATCTAGAAGTTCACAAATTGATGTTTTTATCATTTTTTAAACCTTATCCTTAAGCTTGCTTTTTAGCAATAAATTTAAGTAAATCTCCAACTGTAAGAAGCTTTTCATCAAGCTCTAACTCATAACCAATTTCCTCTTCTAATTGCATAACTAATTCAACTGTTGCTAGTGAGTCTATACCTAAACTCTCAAATGTTGTATCTTCTTTAATTGTATCAATATCACAGTCTACGTTCGCTGCTATTATCTTTGCTAATTTTTCTAAATTCATTTTATTCTCCTAATAATTAAAAATTTATTATTGCTTTTTATTTCCTCTAATTTATTTTATTTCAAATTATTAATTAGACTATCTAACTAATTTTATAAAAAAAATTACCATCTTAAAATACATGCTGCACTTGATAATCCTCCCCCAAATGCACACAATGCTAAATTATCATTTTTCTTCAATCTTCCACTTTTATTTAACTCATCAATAGCTATTGGTATACTTGCTGATGATGTATTTCCATATCTTTCAATGTTTACATAGAACCTATCTGCTGGTATATTAAGTCTTTTTTTCGCTGCTTCTATAATTCGCACATTAGCCTGATGAGGTATAACCATCGCAATATCTTCTTCCTTAATACCAGAAATGTTAATTGCTTCTTTTAAGTCCTTGCACATTGCATTCACAGCAAACTTGTATGTTTCCTGACCATTCATATACACAACAGGTTTATTTACAGTTCCTTCGTAAAAAGGAGAATTCCCTGTATAATTTGGAATTTTAATAACAGTATCATCACCACTTGTGTTTAGTTTTGAATAAATATAATTTTCTCCCGTTCCAAGTAGCATAGCTCCTGCACCATCACCAAATATGACACAAGTTCCCCTGTCTTCCCAATCTAAAATCCTACTCATTCTCTCAGCCCCAATAACTAATACCTTGCGCAATTTTTTTAATGCAAAGAATCCTGCAGCTGTTTCTAGCATAAATATAAATGCACTACATGCAGCATTTACATCCATAGCAGGGCAAGATGCTCCAAGAAGCTTTTGTACACTACAAGCAAGTGATGGTGAAACATACTCATTGCTTACAGTAGCACATATTATCATGTCGAGCTCATCTACTTTTGTGTTACCATCCTCTAAAGCCCTTATAGCAGCTTTATAAGCAAGATCAGTTGCAGTTTCGGTAGTACAAATATGTCTCTGCTTAACCCCTACTCTTTGTACTATCCACTCATCAGAGGTATCTAAAAAACTTGAAAGCTCGTCATTAGTAACTACACGTGGTGGAACATAGCTCCCTGTACCTAATACTCTAAAGCTCATTTTTTTGTCCATGCACTTATTGCACAATTTATACAATGAATAAAGCATTTATAACGCAAACTAAGTGCATATCCTTTCATTATTCAAATTTCTGAAAGCTATTATGCTTTCTCACTACTAGCTTTTTTGAAAAGATGTCTTATCATTTCTTTGAACAATTTTATTAACACTTTTCTTAAAATATTCATTTAGCTTATGAAATACGTCAATAATATATTCTCTTTCATTTTCGCTTAGCTCCTTACTAACTGATTCAACCATATCTCTATGATATTGCTTATGAATATCATCTATTTTACGACCCTTATCCGTCAAAACAACATAAACAACTCTGCCATCTTCTTGACTATTTACTTTTTTTACATATCCTTTTTTTTCAAGCTTATTTACAGCTATTGTTGCTGATGGTCTTGTTACACATAGTTCTGAAGCTAATTTACTTATATTAGCCCCTTCTTCCTTTCCCTTACCAACGCATTCAATTAAATGCATTTCACTAATAGAAAGGCTTGTATCACTCATAGCTTTTAAGCTTTCTTCCTCAAGTCGTAAAATACTATGATATGCTTTAACCATAATATCGTTTAAAGCTTCAGCGAATTCACTCAAAATAATACCTCCATTCATCAAATTAGTTAGTCTAACTACATAACAAAATAACATATATTTTTTTCTTTGTCAATATTAATTTTTAATATGTATTACAAGAATAAGCAGAACAGAGTGTATTTTACTCTATTCTGCTTATTTTATCTATTCTGGTTTATTTATATTTATATATCCATCTGAATTTAATTTATTTTTAGTATACATAAAGGATGAATTTTTTTTATTTAATTTAAGTAACTCAATTTTCCTTTCATAAGCTATATCCTTCATTTGAAAGTCTGGTCTTCCAAGATAAAAACCTTGTACATAATCTATTCCTAAGTGAATCAAAGTAATCATTTCTTCCTTAGTTTCAACACCTTCAGCTATAATTTTAGCATTTCTTGTTTTTATAAAGCTTATCATATTCGATAATAAATTTTGTCTTTCTAGATCCTTATCGATATTTCTAACTAAAGATATGTCTATTTTTACATAATTAGGACTAATATTTAACAGAACCTTCTCTGTGTTATATCCTGAACCAAAATCATCTATAGCTATTTCCATATTCCACTTCTTTGCAAAAGCAAATTTTTTATCCATAAATTCTGAATCTGGTTCTTCTCTTTCAGAAATTTCGATAACTAAATTACCTATATAATCACTGAAATACTCTTCAAAATCTTTATAATCCATAGTAGATAAGCTTGTGTTAGATATTGAATTTATAAACAGCTTCTTATTATCAAAAGCTCTTCCTTGATTAATACAGGATTTAATAGCACCATTCCAGGTTAATAGCTCTAGCTGATATAGTTTTGATTGTTCCTTAGCCAATCTAATGATTTCATCAATAGATTTAAGCTTTTCACTTGTAGGTCTCATAAGTGCTTCATATGCAAATATTTCACCAGTTTTAATATCTACAATTGGCTGAAATGCAAATTTTGCCATAGAATATTCCAAAAATATATTTAAATCTTCTCTACCCTCTAATAAAAATTTGTCTCGTTTAAAAGCTTCTATGTCAAACGCCTTAACAGTACCTTTAATTGTACGTTTAGCTGAATACATAGCAAAATCAGCATATTTAACTAATTCCTCATAGTTATCAGCATCATCACGATACCAAGCATAACCAGAAGACGCTCTAAATCTAGTGTTTCTATTATTAGGTAATTTAAATACTGTTTCAAAAAGAATAGCATGATTTTTATGTATCAAATTTACTAGCATCTCTTTTGATTCAAAATTATATATAAATGCATAAAACTCATCTCCAGAACGTCGCGCTACTATAGCATTTTCTTTATACATACTAATAATTATTTTTGAAAATTCTATTAAGAATCTATCACCAACATCATGTCCATAGCTATCATTAATAAATTTAAGATTGTCTAAATCCCACATGAGCATTGCTGAAGCTCCATTTATTCCATTCTGAATCAATTCACTTACCTTATGACTAAATGAATATCTGTTTAATAAATTAGTTAGCAAATCATGATCAAGCTCATATTCTAGCCTCAACTTATCCTTCAATGCATATTCTGCCATGTTTTTACTATACATTTCAATGGTTTCAGATAAATTATCAATTTCTGTAATATTTACTCTATGTAAACTAATTTCTTTTTCAGGATTGCTATTTTTTATTATGTTTTGCAAGCTAGCAATAGGTCTTGTGAACATAAGGCTAAACAAAAATTGACCTAATATACCTATAAAAGTTGATAGAACGATAGAAAACAACAAACTATTTGTTAATGAATTAGATTCATTTAAGAGAGCAGATCTCATTGTCATTCCACATAAAACCCACTGTTCATCTATATACGGTGAATTACTTTCATATAGCTTAAAATTACTTAACGATATAATTTCATGATCCTCAATAATGTCGGATTTATTAAACATATACATTTCTTTAAATAAAGGATTTTTTTGTAGCTTAAAACTACTTGATTTAATCAAATCATTATCATTTAAAACTCCTGATTTTAAAACATTCTTATAATTCTCTCCATCTTGAGTTGTTGCAAGCAAATAAGCTGAACTATTAATTTTACTATTATTTAAAAATAATTCTTCATAAGGAAGACTTTTCTTAAAATAATCAATACTAATATCTATACCAATTACTCCTTGAAAGTGTCCATAATCATCGATTATTGGAACCGAATAGCTTATGACTTCAATATCATTTTTTGATAATCTGAATGGTGGACTCCAATATCCATAAGTAGAAAAAGCAGCTCCTGGATTTTGTTGAACAGCTCTAAAAGGTTTAAAATAAAACGCATCCTTTTTATTTCCTGTGTTAAGCTTCATTCTTGTACTCCAGGTATTATCCATTGTAAGACCTACCTGCTTAATAATATTGCTGGAACCAACTTTTACGAGAATATCAGAGTTATCATTTGAAACAGTAACTGGATCTAAATCCCTGATATAAAAAGCCTTGTATCCAATTTTTTCAGAATAGCCTTCTTCTAGCACAACAAATGCACCTGTAACCTTAGTACGTCTAAGAAATTCAATTAATGATTCTGCTATTTCTTTATCGATTACTGCCCCATTTAATTGTATACTATTATTAACTTTGTTTATTATATTTTCAAAATTAGTGAAGCTTGCCCAATTCCTTACCATATTTGTTTCTAAGCTATTTTTTCTAAATTTTGTTATCCATTGAAATGTATCAATTGAGTTCTGTCTTAACTTATTAACTGTACCTTGATAAAAAATCGCAGAAATAAAAACTAAAGATTGAATTGCAATTATTAACAACATTGGAATAATTAATTTTCTAAAAATTGTCTTCTCTTTTTTTCGCTTCATATGAACAACCACTCTTTATAGTATTTTATTTACTTTCCTAATATTAAATAGCTTAATGAGCTCTGCATTTCATTATACCAAAGTTCAAATGATTTATCGCTATAAGCTATTATAAAATTTTTAGAATCATTTATTACGCTCTTCTTAATTGTCGCTGGTTTCCCATCTATTCCTAATGTCATCTCGATTTTTTTCTTATCCTCAATTGCTCTTTCTAATAGTGTATTCTCAAGATATCTTCTTACTTGTATGCTATTTTTTATCACCTTACTTGCATAAAGCTCATATTCTTGGAACTGCTTGATAGATACTTCTAAGGTTTGTAATATATTACTTTCATATTCAACATTTTTTTTATTTTTATTATCTATATATTCAGATAATACATCATTTTTAATCATATCAGATTTCACTGGCATGTACGACATATTATATGCAAATTCTAAGTTTCTTTGATCTTCAGTCAACCATTTTAAAAAAATCGAAGCAGCATACTCCTTAAGCTTAGTGCTTTTCGTCATTATAAATCCTGCACCTTGTTGGACAGCAACTTTTTTTGTATCTTTAAAATTAGGAAGTGGCAATACTAACATTTCTATCTGATACTCAGTATCATCCTCAAGTACTACATAATTTGGAAAATATAGAGAACCACTAGTTGAAGCTACATAAGCAATTATATCACCGGTTTTTACATCATCAGATGCATACTTCCCATATTTATAATAATGTCCACTAACATAAGGTATATAAAAATTATCCCATATTTTCTTCATGCTTTCCTTATCAATATCAATTGAAAGCTCTTCATTTTCTATAGAAAATATCTCATGACCTAATTGATAACTAGCTACCAACATATAATTAGCCATAGCATCTCTACCAAAAAATGCTTTTCCATCACTATAATCATAATATTTCTTAGAAACTTCTGCAATGCCTTCCCAAGTTGAAAGCTTTGCAATATTTTCTCCTGTTGCTTCACTAAATTTATCCCAATATGTTTTATTTAATATTAAAACCTCTGTAGATTTTATTACTGGAATTATTTTTAAGCTCTTATCTTTATCAAATCTACCCTCTTCAATAAAACTCTCAATAAAAGCTGATAATTCTTTTTCACTGAAATATTCATCAAATGAAGATAATAATCCCATATCATCTAATTCTTTAGCTAAATCTGTATAGCTAGTAATTAGATTAGGCATTTCATCTGAATCAACTCCGTTTAATACATTTTTTCTTAACATATCTATTAAGTTATCTATACTACCTTGACTAAAAACTTCAATAATAATCCCCTTTTCTCTTCCAAGAGTTTTATTAAAATCCTTTACTAGCTTGTCAAAGTATGTCTTTTGACTTCCATTGTAATAGTTCCAAACAATTATTTTTACAGGAGTTTTAGGGTTTAAGTTATACTCCTTGTTTTCATTTTTAGAACAAGACATTAATAGTAAAAATAACAAAAATATAAATACTAATGCAATTTTTAATAAATAATTATTTTTCATTATCATTATCATTATCATCCTTTCTAAATAAGATTTTAATAATTTATATCTTTATTATACACAAATCGACATATACTTACAACTTATTTATATACCCATTAATTCTTTTTTTAATTATGTAAAGCAAAATAAATATTTACCAAGATTACTTAAAAAATCTGGAAAGCTAAATTAAATTAGCTTTCCAGACAAAATTAATTATCTTTTTTAAATTTTCTTCTTAAAAAATATATTCCTATGCCTGTTATAACTAAGATAACACTTACCAATTGGGCAATACTTAAGCCCATAAACTTTAAAACGAACTCCTCTTGACGCATTGCTTCTAAGAAAAATCTCACTAATCCATAAAAGATACCATATAAAGCTAATAGTTCTCCATTATTTTTCTTTCTTTTTTTTCTGTACCAAATTAAGAATATGAATATTATTAAATTAGCTATAGATTCATATAAGAATAATGGATGATACTTGCCAGGTAAATTATTGATAGTAATTCCCCAAGGAAGCTCTGTCGGCCCTCCAAATATCTCTTGATTGAAAAAATTACCCCAACGACCTATTGCTTGTGCAAGTACAACAGATGGTACCAATACATCGGCAATTTTCCAAAAATCCATCTTCTTAATTTTACACATTACAATTGTAGCTAGAACTCCACCTAAAACTCCTCCATGTATCGCCATGCCACCAGTTCTTATATTTATTACCTCTATAAAGCTATTGAAATCTTCAGGTGCAAAGGCTACATAATAAAGTCTTGCACATATAATTCCTACTATCATTACAGCAAGTAGTATGTCTAATAGATCATCTTCGTTTAGTCCTACTCTCTTAGCTTCTCTAATAGCAAGGATTATTCCTAAAGCTGTGCCTATTGCAATCATTATGGCATACCACATTATATCAATACCAAATATTGAAAATGCTACTCTGTTCATACACATTCAAGCCTCCTTATTGCCTCAATTCAGCTTCAAAATTTTCTTTTAACTTTCGCAATACTATATCTTGTAACTTGTCAACGTCCTTGTCCTTTAAGGTTCTTTCTTTATGTCTATATATTATAGAAAACGCTGTGCTCTTATAGCCTTGTGTTATATGAGTTCCTTTATACACATCAAACAGCTCAACACTTTCAATCATATGAGGGTTTACAGCCTTTATAACATCAATAATGTCTCCAACAAGAACTTCATCCTTAACTATTACAGCTATATCTCTTTGCATTGCTGGGTATTTTGGCAGTGCTTCATATTTTCTAATGACATTTTTATTCTCAACAATTTTATCAACATCAATCTCTGCGATTAGAACTTTTTTATCAAGATCATAATTTTCTACAACCTGAGGATGCAACTCTCCAAAGATTCCTATTTGCTCTTCATTAAGAAAAACTCCTGCACAAATTCCACTATGAAAAACTGGGTTATCTTGTATTGCTTTAAGCTTCATTTCAATTCCAAAGCGACTTAGCGTCTGCTCAATTATACCCTTAAGATTGAAGAAATTATAATCTCCATACATTCCTATACATATCTTACTTCTCTCATCTGGAAGCTCTGTAACAGGTAAATCCTTAGGAACAAAGGTATTACCAACTTCAAAAAACTTAACATCTTTTATTCCTCTATTGTTATTTCTACTTATTGCATCAAGCATATTAGTCATAAGAGTTGTTCTCATAACACTAAAATCTTCGCCAAGAGGATTTAGTAGCTTAATATATTTTTTCATATAAGAATCTTCGCTTGAACATATATTGTCAAGTGACTTTGGACTTATGAAAGAATATGTCATAATTTCCATGAGTCCCATTGAAACCATGATGTTTCTTATTTCATCCTCTGTTTGTCTTTTATTAGATTTTTTACCCTTTGTAAGTGTACTTACAACAGGCACAGCTTCTATATTTTCAAAGCCGTATAATCTACCAATTTCTTCAATAAGATCAGCTTCTTGTTCTATATCACATCTAAAATACGGAACCTCTGAAACAATTAAACCATTTTCAAAGCTGCTTTTTATTTCAAGCTTATTAAGGATTGCTAACATATCCTCTACTGGCATTTTTATTCCTAATAGCTCTTCCGCCCTATGAGGTCTAAGAGTTACTGTTTTTGGAATAAAATCACTCTTTCCAGCATTTAAATATCCCTTAACTACTGTTCCGGCACCAATCATTTCAATCAATTGACAAGCTCTATTACTAGCAATTTCAGCATTTTTATAATGTAACACCTTTTCATTTCTTGAAGATGCTTCTGAACGAAGTCCATATTTTCTTGATGTTTCACGGATAGATTTAGTGTTAAATGTTGCGCTTTCTAAAAGCATAAGAGTAGTATCTTCACCTATTTCAGTATCATAACCTCCCATAACTCCTGCTATACCCACAGGCTCCTGGCTATTAGATATAACTAATACTTTATCATCAAGTTTTCTTTCTGCTTTATCTAAGGTTGTAAGCATTTCTCCGTTTTTAGCTCTTCTTGCGATAATTTTCTTGCCTTTAAATTTATTCAAATCATAAGCATGAAGAGGTTGACCTAGCTCTAGCATAACATAGTTAGTAACGTCAACTATGTTGTTTATAGGTCTCATACCGGCATCCATTAAAGCTCTTTGCATCCACATAGGAGATTTGCCAATCTTAACATCCTTAATTACTCTAACGTAAAATCTCTCACATAAATCTGCAGCTTCAATAGATACTTCATCAAAATAATTCTTTATGTCATCAACTTCATTTTGAATTTTAATTTCAGGAAATCTAAATTCTTTATTTAAAGTAACAGCTGCTTCTCTTGCTATACCAGTTACATTTAAACAATCTGGTCTATTATAAGTAATTTCTATATCTAACACTTTTCCTTCAATAGCCAATATTTCTTTTATATCTTTACCTATTGGTGTGCTTTCTTCAAGTATCATGATTCCATCGTTGCCACCCTTTGGCGTAACCTTATCATCAAAGCCTAGCTCCTCATATGAACACATCATACCTTGTGATTCTATACCTCTAAGCTTTGATAGTTTAATATTTACCCCTGTAGGTAAGTGAGCTCCAACAAGTGATACTGGAACAATATTTCCAACTCTTATATTTTTAGCTCCTGTTACAATTTGAACAATTTCTGTTCCTATATCAACCTTTGTTACTACTAACTTATCAGCATCTGGATGCTGTTCTATCTCCAATATCTTTCCTGTTACTACTTTAGTGATATCCTTATCAACATCTATAATAGAATCAACATGCGAACCCGTTAATGTTATTTTATCAGCTAAAGTTTTTGCATCCACATCTATATCTACATATTTTTCTAACCATTTTATTGGTGCTAACATAATAATTCATCCTTTCGTTTTTACTTATTAAAATTGTTTTAAAAATCTTTCATCATTCTCAAATAAAAGTCTTATATTACTTATGCCATGTTTTACCATTGTTACTCTATCTATACCCATACCAAAAGCAAAACCACTATAAATTTCTGGATCAATACCACAGTTTCTAAGAACATTTGGATGAACCATGCCACAACCTAAGAGTTCCATACTCCAACCAGTAAAATTACATGCTTCACAGCCTTTACCCTTACATTTTAAGCAGGATACATCAACCTCAGCACTCGGTTCTGTAAATGGGAAATTATGTGGTCTAAACCTGGTTTTCATCTCATCGCCAAACATTTCTTTTACAAATTGATTTATTGCATCAATTAAGTTAGCCATAGTAATTCCCTTATCTATAACTAAGCATTCCATTTGGTGGAACATTGGTGAGTGTGTATCGTCTACCTCATCAAATCTAAATGTTCTACCTGCAGAAACCATTCTAATAGGTGGCTTTTGTGTCTTCATAGTTCTAATTTGAACAGGTGATGTTTGAGTTCTTAATACTATACCATCAGCAAGATAAAAGGTATCGGACATATCTCTTGATGGATGATCTTCAGGTGCATTTAAATCATCAAAGTTGTTTTGAACTGTATCAACCTCTGGTCCTTCTATAACATCATAGCCCATGCTCAAAAATAGATTTTCTAGTTCTTCCTTAACCTGCATCAGAGGATGTCTTCTACCCATCTGTGGATATATTGAAGGCATTGTAACATCAACTCTTTCGTTTTTAAGCTTTTCTTGCTTTTGTCTTTCTAGCCATGCATCCTTAAATTCTGTGATTCCCTTTTCTATAGATGCTCTAACCTCGTTTGCAACCTTTCCTATTGTTGGTCTCTCTTCTTCTGGTAGCTCAGACATGCTTCGAAGTATTGAAGTAAGCTCACCCTTCTTACCTAAAAAGTGAACTCTTAATTTTTCAATTTCTTCACTACAATCGCACTGTTCTATAAGCTTTTTAGCTTCTTCCATAAGTTTTAATAATTTTTCTTCCATTTAATACTCTTTCCTTTCTCTTTATAATATTCTTGAACTTCTGTAATTTTTTAATTATATATATCATTTGTTGAAATAAAAAAACTCCACCTCATAAAGAGGCGAAGTCCGCTGTACCACTCTTATTTACTTAGTTATGTTTATTCCTTAATCAGTTTTACCAACTCATATAAAACAAGTGTAAAACTAGCTAAGATTAACATATACTAAGCCTTGTATTATTTAACGATATTAACCGTGCAAACCTACTGCTAATTCAGCCTGCAAGCTCAAGAGTGAACTTCAATGCCTATCATTTAATGGAGCTTTCAGCTATTACCCCATCTCTCTTGAAATGACTAAATCCTTATATAAAGACCATAACATTTACTTTTCTCTGTCATCGCTTTTAATTTTAAGTTATGAATATTTAATATTACAAAACTAACGAATTTTTGTATATTTTTATATTACTCTCCATTATAGCAAAAGCTATTCAACAATACAAGAGATTTTTATAATTTTTAATACTAATTATACCTTAATTAATTTTTTAATCTTAGCCTCAGGATGTATGTCAATAGTATCACTGTACTCTACAAGATTTACTTCACAGTGCTTACCAAGCTTAACTTTGCTGGCTCTTATTATATCTGCACTTAGTTCATCAGCATTAATATCTGTACATTCAATTAATCTTATATTAGATGCATAAGAACTATTAAAAATTTCAAAAAATCCAGTTCTTTTACCCACTTTAGGATTAATTATTATTGATTCACCTAATATTTTATCAGCTCTACAAACCCCATCAATTTTAATATTGTCTGCTGAAAGCTCATCACAATGAATAACTCCTTCTGCATAAACTTGATCAGCATTAACGCAAGAATCTATAAACCTTGCAATTCCTTCGACACTAATCTTTTTTGCTCTGACATTTCCATTAATCTTAAATGTTCCCTCAGTACTAATATCATCAGCTATTAGCTCACCCTCACACTTGCACATACCTTCAGAAGAAAAAGATACACACTTTAAATTATCCTTTATTGTTGCCAGACCTTCGAGCTTTACTTTGTTATATTCTCCTCCATAACTTGTTCCAAAACCTTCGATTATTAAATCTTTTAATTCACTCATATTTTCTCTCCTTTATCAACTATGCTATTTTTGCTTATTTCAATTTCATCAGAATATTCTACTTGCTTTATATGACAGTTACTTCCTATTACAATGTTTTTTCCTCTGATACAATCTACATTTACATTTTCAACATAGATATCATCCGCCTCTATTAAGCTTATTTCTAATATTCCAACTTTATTATCATAATTTTCATATAAGGAGTCTGAATAATTTTTCGGTATCCTTTTAAATTCATCTGTTATAGAAAAATCTCTGCAAATTGTAACTTTTGAGCCTGCTATAGTCTTAATCTTACTATCTGGGCAAGGTCTTATATACGTATATTCTGAGTTTATACCATTAACCTCTATACCTCCAAGAGAATAAAATTGTTCACATTCAATGTCATTTAATGCTTTAAAGGAACTTAAAAGTATTAAATTTTTATAATTCAATGTTCCTTTTGATTCTAAATTAAATACACTCTCAAGAGTTTCTCCAGAAATATTTCCTTTAAGCGTAACCTTATTTATAGAGCTAAACCTTCCTCTAAAATTAAATATTCCTAAAAAACTACCATCATCTGAACCAATACTTAAAATTTTAGAATATAAATTCTCAGCATTTATATTTCCCATAATTTTTAAACTATTAATTTGAGAGTTCCCTTTTACATTCAGTTCTCCCATAGTCCTTACAGCTTCGAAACTAGAATTTTCAAACGTAGTATCTCCCATAAATTTAGCATTTTTAATTTTACTAGACTTAATATAAGCTTCACCCATGCAGTTTAAGTTGTCAAATGTACATGATTCACAATTAGTTTCACCCATAACCTTTACATCATCAGCAATGCAATTATATAATTCTGCATCGCCCATATTTTTTATGCTATCAACATTTATTCCAGAATGAGTATTTGATCCCATTGAAGTTATTTTCCTTGACATATTGTCCTCCCATATTTTCATTAAAATTTAAAATTTAAACTATTTTTATACTTTACTTTTATCATATTTGATATTTCATCAAGCTTAATGCTTTTTATTAGATCTAAATTTTTATCGATGAAAACAGTTGAATTATTTGAACATAACACAGCATAATATTCTTTAGATTTATAATAAACCATAAGGCTGAATTCTATATTCTTTAAATCTTTAACATAATCCATTATGCCCTTTATCATACTGACATAATGCTCTTGCCTTATTTCATAATACTCTTTTTTTAATTTAGAAAATGCAATTATTATTAATATTTCCATAAAATTAAAGCTTGATTTTTGCAAATCATTTAGAAATATAGGCGCTAAATCCATATCTATTTCCTCTATGATACTTAAATTCTCTTTTGTAAAAATTCTTTGAGAATTCTCTGGTGAAAGCATTTTTGATAATTCATCAAGAGAATACTCATCTTTTAACTCTTGTATAGACTTTATTCTGCTAAGTATTTTTTCTCTTGGAAAGAAAGTTTCTTGGCCAGTAAATGATGATTGCTTTATAAACCATTCCTCTGGTATTAAGTTTTCTCTCTTCCATCTATATAACTGTCCATAAGATATCCCTGTTTCTTTTAGTAAGTCTTTTTTTGATATCAAAGCATTGCTCCTTTCTATCAGTATCTATGATTTTATTTTATAGCGTAACAATGTTTTGTTGTATTAAGTGTAACATAACATTGTTGCATTGTCAAGGAATATTATGAAATTATTTTCCATTTTTTATTTAATTAGAATTCTTAATTTTCAATTCTTCAATTCTTTATATTTTCAATACTTTTATATAAAATAATTAAGATAATTGGATAAATATAATAAATCTCTATTAAAATTATTTACTTATATGTTATAATATTAGAATAATATTATGAATGGCTTGGCAAAGCCAAGACTATATTATAATATTAGTAGAATAAATAAATTAAAAAGGAATTATTTTATGTTAATAAAAAGTAAAGATAATCAAAAAATCAAGCTTGTTCGCAGTCTTGATAACAAAAAAAATAGAGATTTACAATCTTTATATGTTATTGAAAGCATTAAATTAATTGAAGAAGCAATCAAAAATAATATTGCCTTTGAGTTTGTATTTATGTCAGAAAGTCTCTCAAACAAGACAGATTCATTGAATCTTATAAAAACCTTTAACGAGAAAAAAATAGAATATCATTTAATTGAAGATAATTTATTTAAAGATTTATCAAACACTGTAAACTCCCAAGGTATTATAGGAATAGCAAAAAAACCTAATAACAATATTGAATCAATTATTAAAAATAATAATTTTATTGTATTTTGTGATATGCTTCAAGATCCAGGCAATCTTGGCACTATAATAAGAACAGCAGATGCTTTTGGCCCTTGTGCAGTTATACTATCACCAAGCTGTGTTGATGCTTATAATGACAAAACAGTTAGAGCTTGTGCTGGTGCTATATTTAGAGTTCCGATCATAGAAATAAAAAACAGTTTAGACTTTATGAAAAGTTTAAAGGAACAAGAATTTTCTATAATATCAACAGTAGTAGATTCTGATAAGTCCTTTGAGGATATTGATAAACCTAATAAAATATGTTTAGTAATAGGTAATGAAGGAAATGGAGTATCAAAGGAACTTAAGGATGTTTCTGATACTTGCATAACAATAAAAATGACTGGTCAAACTGAATCCTTAAATGCATCTATAGCAGCAGCTATAAGCATTTATGAGATTAGAAAAAAGCTGTAGTTTATAGAATATAACTAATTTGCTATTGACAATAAATATGATATAAAAAATAAATAATGCAAGGAGAACTCATGAAAAAAATTGAAAGTTTTCAAGTTAACCATTTAAATCTAAAAAGAGGCATATATGTTTCAAGAAAGGATTTAGTTGGAGATGAATATGTTACAACCTTTGATATCAGAACAAAGGAACCAAATAAAGAGCCTGTTATGAATACTGCTGAAATTCATACTATAGAACATTTATCAGCAACTTTTTTAAGAAATCATAATATTTATAATGAAAAAACTGTTTATTTTGGACCAATGGGTTGCAGAACAGGTTTTTATGTTATTTTTAAGGGTGATTTGAAATCAGAGGATATCTTAGGTATAATGCGTGAAATGTTTGATTTTATAGCTAATTATGAAGGTGAAGTGCCAGGCGCTGATGCTAAATCCTGTGGTAATTTTTTAGATATAAATTTACCAATGGCAAAATATGAAGCAAATCTCTTTTTAAAAGAAGTACTACTAAATATAAAAGACGAAAACATGAATTATCCTGAGTAAGCAAATATTTTTATTTCAAAAAATAATAAAAGACCATTATCAAGTATTTTAATGATATAGTCTTTTTTTATTTAATCTAATTGTATAATTTATTTTACCATTTCTACAAGTTTTGTGAAACTTGCTGGATCATGTATTGCCATTTCAGAAAGCATTTTTCTGTTGATTTCTATGTTAGCTTGCTTTAATCCACTTATAAATTTGCTATATGAAACATTGTTTGCTCTAGTAGCAGCATTTATTCTTGCTATCCACAATTGTCTGTATTCTCTCTTCTTTTGCTTTCTTCCTACATAAGCATAAGAAAGTGACTTCATAACTGCTTCGTTAGCTGTTCTATATAATTTACTCTTTGCACCATAGTATCCTTTAGCAAGTTTTAGGATTTTACGGTGATTCTTTTTAGCATTGACTGCTCTTTTAACTCTTGCCATTTTAAATTTCCTCCTTCAACCTATATTATTAGTATGGTAATATCTCTCTTAATCTTGGTGTGTCTGCAGCAGATACTAAAGTACCTTTTCTTAAATTTCTTATTGATTTACTAGCTCTTTTTCCAGTAAAGTGGTTTTTACCAGATTTTGATCTTTTAAACTGACCACTTCCTGTTTTTTTAAATCTTTTAGCTGCGGATCTATTAGTTTTTACCTTTGGCATTTTATTTCCTCCTTCTAGTTCATATGCATAAGCGTATAACATAGCATATCTTATCATTAATTATATTTTTACTTCTTTTATAAACTAATTCTTTGGATTTAAGAACATAATCATATTTCTGCCTTCGATTTTAGGAGCTTTTTCTATAGTTGATTTTTCACCAACCAATTCAGCAAACTTCATTAAAACATTTTGGCCTGCTTCTGCATAACCTATTTCTCTTCCTCTAAATCTAACAACAACCTTGATTCTGTCGCCATCATCTAAAATTTTAGAAGCATTTTTAGCCTTAACAGCTAAATCATGTTCTTCTATATTTGGAGTTAATCTAATTTCTTTTACGTTAATAACTTTTTGCTTTTTCTTAGATTCCTTTTCCTTTTTAGTTAATTCATACTTATACTTACCATAGCTCATAATTCTACAAACTGGTGGTTCTGCATTTGGTGAAATATTAACTAAATCTAATTTTTGTTTATCAGCAAGATTTAAGGCATCAATTGTGCTCATAATTCCTAGCTGAGTTCCATCTGAGTCTATGACTCTTACTTCCTTTTCACGAATTTGTTCGTTAATTTGAAGTTCTTTAATAAAGACACACCTCCTATAATTGGAAAGTTTACTTTCCTATAAATAAAAAAGATAGCTACAAACCGCTACCTCAACATACAAAAATAAATGTATCTTTATGATAACCCTACTAACAGTAGCACATTTATGCACGCCATAAGGTGAGAAGCGGTTACTTCTTCTTGTCACTACAATAGTATATAGTTAAAGTTCAAAAATGTCAACAATATTTTTAATAATTGTAATATTTTTTTATTATAAGGGGCAAAATATTTATAAGATATCATCTAAGGAGCTTAAAAATGAACATAAAATTTTATCTCTTATCACTAATTTTAACCTTATATATCACCATGATATATGCTTTTTCAAAGCTATTTGCATTATCCACATGGTTTTATGCACCAATAATTATATATATGGTGTATATTATATCCATGATAACACATTCTATTGCAAATAAAAAGAATAATATAAAAAAAGACGATGAATTTTCATTATCAGTTAATAATATGGATAAAACAAACACCGAGGTTTCTATATCAAAATTTTCATTTAATGATATAGCTGGACTCGAGGAAATCAAGGATGATTTTAATGATATAATTGATTTCCTGAATAATGAGCAAAAATATGAAGCTATGGGAGCTAAAATACCACGTGGTGTCATACTTCATGGTCCACCAGGAACAGGAAAAACGATTCTAGCAAAAGCTATTGCAGGAGAAGCAAAATCAAATTTTATTTATGCAAGCGGTTCAGAATTTGTTGAAAAGTATGTTGGTGTTGGAGCAAAAAGAGTTAGAACTCTATTTGAAAAAGCAAAAAAAGAAGCTCCAAGTATAGTGTTTATTGATGAGATTGATGCTTTAGGGGCAAAAAGAAACAGCGAAAGCAACAATGAAAAAGACCAAACCTTAAATCAGCTATTGATTGAACTTGATGGTTTCAATAATGTTCAAAATGTTGTTGTTATAGCAGCTACAAACAGACTAGATTTGCTTGATGAAGCTCTACTAAGACCTGGTAGATTTGATAGAAAAATATATGTAGGAAATCCAAACTATAATTCTAGATTAAAAATACTCGAGGTTCATACTCAAAACAAGCCTCTAGATAAAAAAATAAATCTATCAGATATAGCGACTAAAACACATGGATTTTCAGGTGCTCAGCTTGCAAATATTGCAAACGAAGCTGCGCTTAAGGCTATAAAGGATAAAAACAAAAAAATTATGCAGGAAAATTTCGAGTTTGCTATAGAAAAGATTGCAGCTGGACTTGAAATAAAAAATCCTACAGTAAGTAATAAAGAAAAACGAACAGTTGCTTATCATGAAGCAGGTCATGCTGTTGCTGCTAAGGTATTAAACATTGATAAAATACAAAAAATTTCAATAATTCCTAGAGATAAAGCTTTAGGATATGTTATGAAATTTCCAATTGAAGATAAATATTTGTACACAAAAAATGAACTTTATAATAGAATAACTGTTTTTCTATCTGGTAGAGCTTCAGAAGAAATATATATAGGCGAGATATCATCTGGTGCTTCAAATGATCTTAAGGAGTCAAGTAGTTTAGTATATGAAATGATATGCAATTATGGCATGAGCCAAAACCTTGAAAATTTTTATGTTGATGAACGATTATTTAAATATTTCATAGAACCTATACGTTCAGAAGCTTCAGAACTAATAAAAAGCTTGTACAAGGAAGCTCTTTCGATAATTGAAAACAACAAAGAATTAACTGAGTATATTGCACAATATCTATTAAATTATGAAACTATTGATTGCTATAAGCTTGATGAAATATTTGAACAATTCAAGCCAGTTAGTCAAGTAAATTAAATATTTATTATAAATAAAAGGGTATCTATACTAATCATAGATACCCTTTTGCCTTGAAATTATATTAGCTTTAATTATTCTTTATCCTTCATAATTGCCATAACACTTCCTGAAGAAATTCTAACAGTTGATAGAGCTGCACCAATAATGTTAGATACAAAGAATAATAATATTTCATTAATAGTAACATTTATATTTATTATGTAATAACAAACTAGCACTCCAATAAGCGTTCCTACAACATTGATTGTAAATAACTCTAGCATAATTGTAATGAACACTCTAAACCTACTAGCTCCTAAACTTCTCATAACTGCAACTTCCTTTTTACGATTTCTTGTAAACAGAAAGCTAACTAGATATCCTATCACAAAAGAAAATAAAATGATAACTGGATATACAGCTTTAAGAAACTGAATATTTTTTTGTATTTGAGATACTGCTTTTATAAAAATATCATCATATGTCGTTAGGGCATAATAGCTTGTACCAGAAAAGTTTTTTGAACCTGCTGAAACATAATATTTTTTAGCATTTGCTTTAAATTCATTAAGCTTATAATTATCAATTACTGTTGCTCTTAATATATCTGAATACTTCGTTCCACTGTTGTCACTTTTTCTGCCAAGCTCTGCAGCCTTATCCCAGCTACAATAAACTTCATTGATTTTTCCACCCTTAATTATTCCAGCTATTACGAATTTTGCTTCTACTGGCTGAATCATAAGATTTCCATATTGATCTCTAGCTGAATGTATAGTTTCTTTTGTTTTCAATATAAAGGTGATAATATCTCCTGGTTTCTTTCCTATATTAGTCAACAGCTCCTCGTTTACTAAGCAAGTATCTGTTGACTCTAAAAACATGCTACGATCAATTCCTTCATTAAATACAGCTTCAAAATCGAAACCATAATCTGTATATTGCTTTTCTACAGATTCAAAATTTGTAACACCTATAAGTATAAATGGATCTCTAGATTCTAGCTTTTCAACTCCCTTGATTCCTAAAATATTTAAGTATCTTCTTAAGCTTACATCCTTTAAATACTTAGAAAGTCCATATGCATCCTTAGTAAAGTATTCAAGATAACCCTCTGGGAGTGCTAAATTATCTCTATTATTTCCTCTATAATCAGATACTTCAACCTGAATAGGAATACTTTTATACGTTATATCTAATTTTTCTTCTTGAACTCTAATAGAATTACTAAAATTACAAAACAACAATATAAATGCTAATATTATACACATCATACTAAAGCATTTTATAAAGCTTCTATATATGTGCTTTGTAGCATATATCAAAGAATACATATTCATCACTCCTTACTTCTCACAAGTTCCATAGGATTTTTTCTAAGCATAACAATTATAAATGCTGAGCTTAATATTATAATAATTGCAAATTGGATAAATCCTACTAGAAGAATATACAGTCCTAAATTTGATGACATAAATCCCTTATTGCTATCATTCTCATCATTAAGAACATTATAGCTAGTGTCTACATTAACACTAAAGCTTTTATCAAATGTGCTTTTCATTACTTCATCAATTGCAATATTATATGAATAATCTACAACACTGTCTTCCATTGCTGTGCTAATTATTCCACCTATTATAGTAGATGGTAGTGCTAAGAGTATACAGCTTATAATTATATGTATAAAAGTTCTTCTAACTCCAACACCAAGGGATCGCATTATTCCTGCTACCTTTTTTTCTTTAATAATATATAGTAATATGAATAAAATTAGCACTAAAATCCAAATTACAATCCCTATTGATAATATTATTGAAGCATTTTGCATTAATACCTTTAACACACTCTTAACCGTTGAATATCCTTGATCATAATATAAAAAGTATTTATCAATACCCATTTCTTTAAGTTCAGCCTTGAACTCCTCTAAGCTATCATTAGGAACAATGATTGAATATAGCGAGCTTGGTATTTGCTCTAGTAAATCCTTATTTTTATCTTTTTGTTCAATCGAGCTAAGATCTACAGATTTTAAAGGCACATAAATTGTATTAAATGGTAACATAAACTCAGAAACTTCAGCTAATGGGGATTGATATATACCTACAATTTTATATGTATGCTCCTTAAAATCCGGCATGGAGTATGGATTAGCTCTTAAAAGCCAAAGTCCTTCTCCTTCAATACTATAGCTTGGAGTATGATATAGTCTTATACTCGCAACTCTATTCAAAGGATTCATCAAAGCATTAGAGGTTAAGGCATATTCATATTCTGCATTAGTTAAAGATAAATTTAATTCATCACCTATATTCAAATTATTAAGATATGCAAAGTATGCGCTTACAACACAAACATTCTCTCCCTGCTTATACTCTTCTATGCTTATCTCTCTACCATTAATAATAAATGCATCTTTTTGATTGAAATGAGCTATGGCATTTATATTATCTATACCTATAACATTTACAGATCTGCTAAGCTTGTTAATACTATTTATTAGCTCTTTATATTTAGAACCCTCATCAGAATTCAAAAAATCATCTGTATCACCCTTAATCTCTAAATATGATTTAAAAAATCCTTCAAATGCTTTACTAGGAATATTATTCATATTCTTATCAAATATAAGGTTGGAAGTGCTGTTCTCTTTAAAAAATGCTATACGATCAGAATATTTTCCTTCACCAACATATCCATCCTGAGGTTCTAAGTGAAAATTCTTAATATATCCTGCCATTAAATATTTTTTTCCAATTTCATAGCCACCTATAGCATTAATTTCAGGATCCGTTGTATAGGTATCAATACCTTCTAAAGCTCTATATCCAGGGTGTGCGGCATAGACATTACTAATTTTCCATTCAATTACTTTTATATCATCAATCTCTGGGTTTTGTAATTTTATTCTACTATCAAATTTTATCGTTCGAGTACCTGTACACTCCAATTCAAAAACTGCCATGTTGTAGCATATACTCCACTCATTCCAGATTGCTCTGCTTCGTCCTGCTACTGCTACTGGCATTATATCATCTGAATAAGCTAAATATGATTTACGTAAATCAACCTTGCCTATCTTACTTTGATTAGCTTGTTCCAATACTTTATAATACAATTTATTCATATCTTCAACTGACTTGATAAAATCTTCTTCTTTTAAATCGTTTAAATTTTTACTTCGGTCAACAGAATCATGTTTTATTTTTTCAAAATTTGGTACAGCAATTGTTGTAAATGTTTCTTGTGCTTTTTTATTAGTTTCATTAGCAGTCATAAGCAGGCTAAAACAGAGACTTAAAAGTGCTCCTGTAACTGTTAACAAAAGAAAAAACAGAAAAGTTTTTACTGGTGTTCTAAATAATTTTTTTATACAAATTTTTATATTCATCGTCCCCTCCTTGCAATTTTGTGTTGCCCTTCCAACTTCATTTTCAGTACAATATCAGCTTTTTCAGCTATTATCGATAGATAACTATTCTTTATCCTTCATAATTGCCATAACACTTCCTGAAGAAATCCTTATTGTTGATAAAGCCGCACCAAATATGTTAAAGGCAAAAAATAATGCTATTTCATTGATAGTTACCTTTATATTTAGTATGTAATTAGATATTAAAACAGCTACTATTGTTCCTACTATATTTATTGTAAATAGCTCAAGCATTATTGTTATAAAAACTCTAAACCTACTAGCTCCTAAGCTTCTCATTACAGCAACCTCTTTTTTACGATTCCTTGTGAATAGATAGCTCACTAAGTATCCTATAACAAATGAAAATAGAATAATAACTGGAAAAACAGCCTTCAAAAACTGAATATTTCTTTGAATTAAACTTACTGTCTTTGTAAATGTATCATCATATATTGTCAAAGCATAAAACTTCGTTCCTGTAAATATTTTTGCTCCAACAGCAACATAATATTTTTCTGCTCTATCTTTAAATTCATTTAGCTTGTAGTTGTTACTTATAGTAGCTCTCAATATATCTGTGTACCTAGTACTACAGTTATCACTTTTCATACCTATTTCTGCTGCTTTATCCCAACTACAATAAATTTCATTAGCTTTACCTCCCTTAATGGTACCAACTATTTCAAATTCTGCATTTTTAGGATCTATCATAAGATTTCCAAGATCATCTTTAAATGTATGTACACTTGCTTCAGTAATAAGCTTGAGATTAATATAATCTCCAACTTTCTTTCCTATCTTAGATAATAATTCTTCGTTTACTAAGCAATATTCTGATGTTTCAGTAAAAAAGCTGTAGTCAAATCCCTCTCTAAATTGGACTTCAAAATTATATCCACGCTCTTTATACGTACTCTCAACATATTGCAAATTGGTTACACCTATCATTTTCAATGAGTCTACTAAATCAAACTCTTCAATTCCATTAATAGATAATATGGTTAACTCACGTTTAAGACTAACATCCTTTAAATATTTTGAAAGTCCATATACTTTTTCAGTAAATGATTCAACATAAAATCCATCTGGAAGTGCTAAATGATCTCTATTGTTTCCTCTATAGTCGGAAACCTCAACATAAATTGGAATATCATTGTATACAGCATCTAACTTTTCTTCTTGTGCTTTAATCGAATTACTAAAATTACAAAATAAAAATATAAATGCTAATATAATACACATCATACTAAAACATTTCACTAAGCTTCTATATATGTGTTTCAAAGCATACGAAAGAGAAAACATATTCATCACTCCTTACTTCTAACTAATTCCATAGGATTTTTTCTAATCATACTATATATAAACACAGAGCTAATACAAGCAATAATTATCAATTGAACAAGTTCTACAATGATAATATAACTATTAAACTTTGATGGTATAATACTATTATCATTCTTTACATCGTCATTAGCCATTTCATTTAAAGCATTGTAGCTTGTGTCTGCATTTACGCTAAATTTATTGCTAAATGCACCTTTCATAACCTGATTTATAGCTATATCATAAGAATAATTTATTACTTTATCCTCTAATACATCGCTTACAGTTCCACCTATTATTGTTGATGGCAATGCTAAAAGCATACAACTTATAAGCAGATGAGCATAGGTCCTCTTAACTCCTACACCTAACGATAACATTATCCCAGCTGCCTTTTTTTCCTTTATAATATATAATAAAATAAACAAAATGAGGATTAAAATCCATATTATAAGACCTAAGCTCAATATGATTAAAGTGTTCTGAATCAAGATCTTTAATACACTCTTTATAGAAGAATAGCCTTGGTCATAATATAAGAAGTATTGACTAATCCCTTTTTCTTGAAGTTCTGCTTTGAATTCATCTAATTTGTTATTTGGTATGACTATTGAAAAATTAGATGTTGGAATCTGTTCAAGAAGCTCTGTATCTCCATTGTTTTGTTCTATCAAGCTAGAATCTATAGATTTTGAAGGAACATAAATAGTATTAGGAGATAGCATGAACTCTGATAGTTCTAGCTTTGTAGATTGATATATACCTACAATTTTATATGTTTGATCTTTATAATTTGAAATAGAATATGGATTAGCACTTAGAAACCAAAGTCCTTCTCCCTCTATGCTGTAACTTGGACGATGAAATAAACTAACGCTTGGAATTCTATTTAAAGGAGAATTCCAAATATTAGAAGTTAATGTATACTCATATTGTGCATTAGATAAAGATAGATTTAATTCATCTCCGACGTTTAAATTATTTAGATCAGCAAATTGCCAACTCACAATGCAAACATTATCTCCACGATTATACTCTTCAAGCGTTATTTCCCTTCCATTTACTAAAAATGCTTTCTTTTGATTAAAATGAGCTACAGCATTTATATTATCTACAGATATAACATTAGCAGATTGGTTAATGCGTTGACAATTCTCTATTAAAGTTTTAAACATAAGTCCTTCATTTGAGTTTAAGAATTCCTCTGTATCACCTTTTAACTCTACATATGAATTAAAATAATCTTCATTTATTTGATTAGTAATATGATTCATATTTTTATCAAAAGCAATGTTATTAAAACTAAATTCTGTAAAAAAGGATATTCGATCTGAAAATTTTGATTCGTTATTTATACCATCCTGCATAGACAAAAAATTTTTAATATATCCTGCCATTAAATATTTTTTACCAACTTCAAATGAACCTCTAGTTTGCATATCAGATTTTGTCGTATATGTTTCAATAATATCTGAAACTCTATATTGAGGATGCATAGATAGAACATTGTTTACTTTCCATACAATAACCTGTATATCCTCAACATCTGGATTACGTTTTTTTAAGTCCTTATCGAACAATATCGTCCGAGTATCAATGCATTCCAACTCAAAAACAGCCATATTATAGCATAAACTCCATTCATTTATAACCCTTCGATCAAAATATGGCAACAATACAGGACTTATATCCTTTGAATAAGCTAAGTATGATTTACGTGAATCTACTTTAGCTATTTTAGTTTCAGAAGCTTTTTCCAAAACATTATAATATAATTTGTTCATGGATTCAACTGAGTCAATAAAATCTTTCTCTTTTAAATCATTTAAATTCTTGCTTTGCTCAACAGAATCGTTCTTTATTTTTTCATAATTTGGTATAGCAATAGTAGTGAATGTTTCTTGTGCTTTCTTATTTGTTTCTCTTGTAGTCAATAACAGAGTTATACATAGGCTCAATAAAGCTCCTGTTGTTGCTAATAAAAGAAAAAAAAGAAAAGTTTTTACTGGTGTTCTTGCTAATTTTTTTATGCAAATTTTAAAATCCATTGCTATCTCCTTTTAATCTAATGTAGCTCTTCCATCTTCCATTTTTAAAACTACATCTGCCTTTTCAGCAATGCTTAAATCATGTGTTACAACTATAACACAATAGTTTTCTTCATGTGCTAGCTTCATCAATAGCTCTACTATATTATTACTATTTCCAACATCTAGGTTTCCGGTAGGTTCATCTGCTAGAATTACATCTGCATTTGTTGATAATGCACGTGCTATTGCAATTCTTTGCTGCTCTCCTCCTGATAGCATCGATGGAAATCTCTTATGAAAGCTTTCATTTAATCCTACACTTTCAATCTTTTCTGCTGCTACCTTTCTTGTTTCACTTTCTGATTTTCCAGCAAACTGTTGTGGAAACATAACATTTTCTATAGCTGTTAATAACGGAAAGAGATTAAAGTTTTGATATATCATTGATATCTTTTCTAATCTATACTTATCTCTATTCATTTTTGCTATGTTCTCTCCATCATATATAACCTCGCCAGATGTTGGAAGATCAAGACCTGCAATTATCGATAATAGAGTTGTTTTACCACTACCGCTCTTTCCAACTATAGCGTAAAATTTCCCCTTTTCAAAAGAATGACTCACATTGTTTACTGCATATACTGTTTGATACTTAGTTCTGTACTGATATGAAACATCATTTAATACTAATTTCCCCATTTGATTTATTCCTTTCTATACTTAAAATTTTTATTCTTTATCTTTCATAATTGCCATAACACTTCCAGAGGAGATTCTAATTGTTGATAAAGCTGCTCCAAAAATGTTGAATATAAAGAATAGTGCTATTTCATAAATTGTTACATTTATTCTTAATATGTAATTACATAAAAGCACTCCAATAAGAGTTCCTGCTATATTGATAGTAAGCAATTCCATCATTATTGTTATAAATACTTTAAACCTACTAGCTCCCAAGCTCCTCATAACTGCAACTTCCTTCTTGCGATTTCTTGTAAACAGAAAGCTTACTAAATATCCTATTATAAATGAAAATAATATTACTACTGGATAAACTGCTTTGAGAAACTGGATATTTCTTCTTACTTGAAGTGCAGAATTAACAAACGAATCATCATATATAGTTAATGCATATATATTTGTTCCCATAAAAATTCTTGAACCAGCAGGAACATAAAAAGCTTTTGCTTTTTCAACAAATTCATTTAACTTATAATTATCACTTATTGTAGCACGCAAAATATCTGTATAAAAAACATCACTTTGATTACTAGAAGCTCCTAATTCAGCAGCTTTTCGCCAACTACAAAAAATTTCATTAATATTACCACCTTTTATTACTCCTGCTATTGATAATCTGGTATTAATAGGTTTTAATTGTGGAATACCCTCATCATTTAACAAAGTAAATTGAGTAATTTCAGATATTGTATTTAAAGTTATTAAATCCCCAACCTTTTTATCCATTCTAGCAAGCAATTCCTCACTTACTAAACATAAATCTGATTTTTCTTTAAATATATCATAATCATAGCCGTCTTGGAACTCAATTTCAAACTTTAATCCTTTTTCTCTTCTTAAATCTTCTTCATATTTAATATTTGTAACTCCAATTAAACTTGGATTATCAAAGTCAAGCTTAATCCCGTTTAAACCAGTAATTTTCATTTCATGTCTAAGACTTACATCCTTTAGGTATTGAGATAGACCATATTTTTCTAATGTAAAACTCTCAACATAAAACCCATCAGGAAGAGTTAATTTAGTTCTATTGTTACCTTTATAATCGGATACCTCTATATAAACAGGCATATCTTTATATAATAAATCTAATCTATTTTCTTGAGCTTTAATTGAATTACTAAAATAGCAAAATAACAATATAAAAGCTAAAATAATACACATCATGCTTAGGCATTTCATAAAGCTTCGGTATATATGTTTTAATGAATATAATATAGAAAACATGTTCATCACTCCTTACTTTTAACTAATTCCATAGGATTTTTCTTAATCATAATATATATGAACACAGAGCATAGACATATTATAATTATAAATTGTACAAGTCCTACCATTAAGGATAAACCACTAGATTTATTTGAAATAATACTGTTTTGATTTTCATCATCAGTGTTATCTTTTACCTTTAACACATTATAGCTTGTATCTGCATTTGCACTAAATATTCTATCAAAGGACTTATCTAATACTTGATTCACTGCTATATCATACGAAGACTTTGTAACTCCACTTTCTAAAACATTGCTTATAACACCGCTTAATAAAGCTGCAGGAAGAGTTAGCAAAATACAACTTAATAATAAATTAGCAAATGTTCTTCTAGCTCCAACACCAAGAGATAACATGATTCCTGCTAATTTTTTCTCTTTTACAACATATAATAAAATGAAAAGTATAAGAATTAATAACCAAACTGCAAAGCATGCAGATAATATCATTACAGCATTTTGTGTTAATATTTTTATTACTGACTTTACAGATGAGTACCCTTGGTCATAATATATAAAATATTTATCAATTCCCTTTTGCTCCATTTCACTTTTGAATTCTTCAAACTTATCACTAGGAATAATAATTGAATAATTTGATGTTGGAATTTGGTTTAGACTTCCTGTTTTTTCATCAATCGATATAAGCGTATCTTGATCAAAAGCACTAGAATCAATTGATTTAGATGGAACAAAAATTGTATTAGGAGATAACATAAACTCTGAAATATCCCATTTTGGTGCTTGATAGATACCAACAATTTTAAATGACTGTTCTTTAGAATTTATAGGTGAATATGGATCAGCATTTAATAACCAAACCGAATCTTTTACGAAATCTTGACTTGGGTCATACTCATATTTTGCCTTTGCAAGAGATAAAGTAATCTCATCTCCTACATTTAAGTTGTTTAACTCTGCATATTTCCACCCAATAATACATACATTTTCACCTTGTTCATATTCTTCTCTTTTTATTTCTCTTCCACTTGTAATATGAGCTTTTTTCTGGTTAAATTGAAGTACAGCATTTACATTATCTGTAGCTATAACATTAGCAGCTTGATTATAAAATTTGCTATTTTCAATTAACTGTTTAAATTTAGCTCCTTTTTCTGAATTTAAAAATTCATCAATATCTACATCATCTTCTAACTCAATATACGGTGTAAAATAATCATCACTTACTTTTTCAGACATATAATTTATATCGGCATCAAGCGGGAATCTAGTGAAACTAGAATTTTTATAATAATTAATTATGTCTATATACTTTGTACTAAGAGTAATGTCTTCATATTGCATACCTAAACCTTTTGTAAGCCCTGCAACTAAATATCTTTTCCCAAATTTAAACATCTCTTTATTAGATACTTTTATATTAGTTTCTATGTTATCTGAGACTTCGTATGAAGGGTGGTAAGCAAGTACATTATTAAAACTCCAAAGAATAACTAATTCATCTTCATGAAGAACAGGATCATACCATCTTGCAGATTTATCATATTTAATTGTTCTATGACGACCATAAGTAAGATCTAAAACAGCCATATTACGAGTAAAGCTCCACTCATTCATACTTCTACGTTGATTATATGGTTCATATAATACTGTTGATAAATCTTTTGAATAAGCTAAATAAGAACTACGTAAATCCACATTTCCTATTTTAGTTTCTGAAGCTTGTCCTAACACTTTATAATATAACTTATTTATGGATTCTACTGCGTCAATAATTTCTTCTTTTTCCATATTATATATTCTTTTATTTGTAGTCGTTGCATCTGCTTTTATTATATCAAAATTTGGTATAGCAACAGCTGTAAAAGAATCTTTTATGTTCTTATCTATATTTTTTGCATTAGCAAGAAGATTAACACCAAGACTTAACAATGTCCCCGTTAGTGTTAATAGCAATAAAAATAAAAACGTTTTTATAGGTGTCCTAATTAATTTCTTTATAGTAATTTTTAAGTCCATGTTTACTCCTTAGTTTAGCTTGTAGTTATCATGATGTAATATAAAACATTAACTTCACAGTATACTACTATTTTATGTTTCTTTTAATTAACTACTTTTCCATCTTCCATTTTTAATACTACATCTGCCTTTTCAGCAATGCTTAAGTCATGTGTTACAACTATAACACAATAATTTTCTTCATGTGCAAGTTTCATTAATAATTCAACTATATTATTACTATTTCCAACATCTAGATTTCCTGTAGGTTCATCTGCTAGAATTACATCTGCATTTGTTGATAATGCACGTGCTATTGCAATTCTTTGCTGCTCTCCTCCTGATAGCATCGATGGAAATCTCTTATGAAAGCTTTCATTTAATCCTACACTTTCAATCTTTTCTGCTGCTACCTTTCTTGTTTCACTTTCTGATTTTCCAGCAAACTGTTGTGGAAACATAACATTTTCTATAGCTGTTAATAACGGAAAGAGATTAAAGTTTTGATATATCATTGATATCTTTTCTAATCTATACTTATCTCTATTCATTTTTGCTATGTTCTCTCCATCATATATAACCTCGCCAGATGTTGGAAGATCAAGACCTGCAATTATCGATAATAGTGTTGTTTTACCACTACCGCTCTTTCCAACTATAGCGTAGAATTTCCCCTTTTCAAAAGAATGACTCACATTGTTTACTGCATATACAGTTTGATATTTTGTTCTATATTGATATGAAACATCATTTAATACTAATTTACCCATTTGATTTATTCCTTTCTATAATCAGTATTTAATTTAAAAATAATTATATTTATTCCTTATCCTTCATAATCGCCATAACACTTCCTGAAGAAATTCTTATTGTTGATAAAGCTGCTCCTAATTATAAATGACTCCTGTATATTCTTGTTTACTTCTCTTGCATTCATAAGCAAACTCACTCCAAGGCTTAATAATGCCCCTGTTACCGTCAAAAGCAAGAAAAAAAGAAACGTTTTTACAGGTGTTCTAATTAGTTTTTAAACAAATTTTTAATTCTATATTTCCCTCCCCTAATTAATATTACTAATACCTAATAATACTATTATAACAAAATATAAATAATTTGTAAATAAAATTATATAATTGTTAATATATAACAAGTTGCATATATGCATCTAAATGTTATTTTAAAATACTAGATTTAAAACAATTAATAAGAAAAGAGAAACGTTTTACAAGCGTTCTAATTAGTTTTTAACAAATTTTAATTCTATGTTTCCCACCATAATAACACTATATAATACAAATTATATTATAGCAAAACATGGAAAATATGTAAACCCATTTATTTAAGATTTACTTTCTACATACTCACTTGTTTCACTCTTTAATGATAGTTCTTTTGCATAAAACTATCTAAGCACTTTAAATGTAATATTGAATTACTAATTATAAAAGGATGTTAAAAACTATTTAAATTAGTTTTTATACATCCTTTTGCTTAATCATTTAATTGTTCTTGCTAAAATTATTGCTTTTTCCCTTTTAGATAAGGTTCAGCATTTACTGGTACTCCATTAATTCTTACCTCAAAGTGTAAATGTGGTCCAGTTGACATTCCAGTACTACCACTCTTAGCAATAACTTGTCCCCTTTTAACTTCTTGTCCAACCTTTACCAATAGTTTGCTGTTATGTGCATATAAAGTAGCTATCTTACCACCATGATCTATGATTATGTAATTACCATATTGACTATGTCTAGTGGCAATTATAACAGTCCCACTGTTTGCAGCATAAACCTCTGTACCTGTAGGACAAGCTATATCAGTACCTCTGTGAGTTGAAATGTATCCATATATTGGATGTGGTCTTGTCCCAAATCTAGATGTTATTCTTGTGTGTTCTAAAGGAAGTGGATAAAACATAACTCCACCTGCATACTTCTCTTCATTCTGCAATTTTGTTAGTAATCTTTCGAGTTCCTTATCTTCCTTTTTATATTGCTCTTCTTGTCTCATTGCTTCCTTGATGTCTTTTTCTAGTTCAGCCATATAGATTGATTTTTCATTTTGCTTTTTAGCTAATTCTTGCTTTGAAGCTAATAGTTCAATTTTTTTATTTTCTTTGTCTGTTTTATTACTTTCTTGTAATGCCTTTAATTCTTCTAAGCTTGACTTTTGAATTCGAATTTCACCTAATAGCTCAACATCATCCTTTACTATAAGCTGAATAATATCCATACGAGTAAGTGCATCTATTAAATTTTCTGAGTTCAAAATTATTTCAAGATAACCAATCTCCCCTCTTTTGTAGGAAGCTCTAAGTCTTTGCTCAAGGATTGTGTTATTCTCATCAATACTAACATTCAATTGTTCTATTGCAATTTCATTTGCTATGATTTTAGAGTTCAACTCTTCAATTTCAAGTTCAATACCATCAATTTCTAAATTCAAATTGTATTCTTCTAAGTCTAATTTTTTTATTTCTTTTTCTACAGAGTTTGCTATAGAATTTAACTCTTTTAATTCTTCATTATTTTTTTCTCTTTTTTCTTTGTTTTCTTTAATTTTTTGCTGGACATCAGAAATTCTGCTGTTTGCATTTATATTTGCAGGTATAAACACCGCTAGGATTAAAACAAGAAAAATAACAAGATTTTTTAACTTATTCAAAACAATTCCCTCCTTAAGCATTTAAGAATTTTTTCAATGAAATAAGACTTCCCAAGGTTCCTATTCCAACACCTATTGTAACAAAGATGATAGCTACATCCTTTATAATCAAGTCTAACTGCATTATATATCCAGAAAGACCCGATAATAACGAAAAGTATCCAGTTAAATAATTTGTTAAATAATTATAACTAAAGGCAATTATTGATGTTGCAACAACAGATCCGATTATACCTAACACAACACCTTCTATAATAAATGGTCCTCTTACATATCCATTGCTAGCTCCTATATATTGCATTAGCTCTATTTCTTTTCTTCTAAATACAACAGTCATTTTTACTGTGTTAGATATTAAAAATATACTTATTAGTATTAATATTCCTATTACAAGAACTCCTATATTCTTTAGAGTATCAGCTATAGTCATTAAGCTTTTAGCAGCATCCATATGATATCTTGTATTTTCAACAAATCCGCTTTTGCTTATTTCTTGAATTACATATTCTGAAAATTTGACATCTTCTAATTGAACAATATAAGAATTTGGAAGTGGATTTCTTCTGAGATCGTCTAACAGATATGCATCTTCCTTCCACTGTAATTTTTGTTCCTCTAAGGCTTGTTCCTTTGATTTATATATTACTGACAATACTCCCTTTATCTTACTAATATCCTTGCCAAGCTGTTGAATTTCAGTTTCTTTTGCTTCTTCAATTATATAAACAGCTATTTCGTCAAACTCTTCCTGAGCTCTTAAGGATGCATTATTGATATTCAATATTAGTAACATAATATAACCTAATATTACTAATACTGCTGTAACTGAACCTATCGAAGCTATGCTCATCAGTTTGTTTCTAAAAACACTTTGAAAAGCTTGCTTAAAAATGTATTTAGCTTTTTTAGAACTCACTTTGATACCCTCCTGACTTGATGTCTCTTATAATAGAGCCTTTCTTTATCTCTATTACACGTTTCTGCAGTTTGTTAACTATTTCTCTGTCATGAGTTGCCATAATCAAGGTTGTACCTCGTCTATTTATCTCTGTAAATATCTTCATGATTTCTAATGATGTATCATGATCAAGGTTTCCAGTAGGCTCATCTGCAATAATTATTTCTGGTCTATTAATAACTGCTCTAGCAATAGCAACACGCTGTTTCTCACCACCAGAAAGCTCATCAGGATATGATTTAGACTTATCTGCAAGTCCAACCATGCTTAGTACAGTAGGGATTTCTCTTCTTATAGTTTTAGAGCTTGTACCTATTATCTCCATAGCAAAAGCTACGTTTTCATAAACAGTCATTTTAGACAAAAGTCTAAAGTCTTGAAATATGAAACCGATATTTCTACGATATGTAGGAACACCTCTTCTCCTAATTTTTGCTATGTCATTACCTTTATATAATATTTTTCCTGCTGTAGGATCCTCTTCCTTTAACAAAAGCTTTACGAGTGTACTTTTTCCTGCACCACTCCTACCAACTAAGAAAACAAATTCACCTGGATTAATTTTTAAGTTAATATCATTAACAGCTACGAATTCCTTTTTAAATATCTTACTAACACCTATAAATTCAAACACTAGTCCATACGTTCCTTTCTTATTTATTATGTCATGTGTACAACTATCAATATAAGCTATATAAATAATTTATTACTCTAAATTACATTTTACACGATTTTTAATAATATTACTACCTTATTTTACTTTATTTTTGCAAAAAATAAAACCCTTTTTTTATAAAATATTGAAATTTAATAAGAATTTAAATTAATCACTCAAAAAAAAGATATTTCAATTGTTTTTATATATGATTAACAATTGAAATATCAACATTTGTTATAAAATAACTTATAATTTTTAGATTAACAGCAAATTTTATTACTAATGCTATTTTTTATATTCTTTATCTAAAATAACTTTTTTAGGTAATTCCTTTAAATTTGTTTTCACTACTGTGTATGGGTATGTTAGCACCTGTGCTTGTATATCCCCAGGCTTAGGGTCTGTAAATTGAGCAATTACTCTTAGCGTTTCTTCATCATCTGTTTTCTCTAGTAAAATCTTTTTAACTTCTACTCCGTATCCGGTAGAAGGCATTTCTCCTCTTGTAACAACGACATATACTTCTCCATTAATTTTACACACTAAGGCTTTTTCTTTCATTCTGTAATTAGGCAAAATTTGTGCTATTTGCGTTGGTATATTTGCTTCCTCTACTTCGCTAAAGCTAATTGTCTTTGGTCTAGATTTCATAAACCTAAAGAAATATATTATTGCAATAATTAAAACAATCACAGCAATAATTCCAATATATTTTTTCATGCTAACCTCCTATATTTAAAATTGATACAATATCAATTTATTATAAATATATTCAGCCTTGTATTAATTATGTAAAAAGTTTTTTATTTCTGTTAATGCTTATAAAATAAATATTTCCACTGTCCTTTATCTTGACAAAAGGTGTTTTACTTAATATAATTTAATATGTATTTTTAAAGTAAAATGATTTAACCATTAAGAAAGTAGATTAATTCTACACAAAGGATAATTATATGAGAAAAAATGCTTTTTGTACATTTATAATGAAAAACGACAGCTTTGCACCAGGAATTTTGACCTTTGCTTATTCTATTAGAAAGCAAAGACTAAATGCAGATTTAATATGTATTGCAACTAAAGATGTATCAGAGGATTGTATATATGCATTTAGGCAATTATACGACTTTGTTTTTGTAGTTGATCAATTATATGTGAATAATAATAACAAGCAACAGCGTCAAGATAGAAACTACCTTTTTGCAAGGTTTTCAATTTTTAAAATATTAGAAAAGAAAAATATGTTTTATGACAGGGTAATCATTTGTGATGCTGATTTATTACCTCTTCGTAATTATAAAGATTTACTAAATCTTCCTGCTCCTAGTGGAATACTAAATGAAGCTAAAGAAAATGTAATTGGCCCATCATTAGAACCAAACAGTGGAGATAATTGGATATGGCACGATGTGTATAAGGATATACCTCATATGGCTGCTATACCAAAGGAAATTACGGATAGAGTCATATATGACAAAGATAACTTAGGTGTAAATGCTTGTATATATGTTTTAAATCATGAAGTTATAAAGTATCAAGATATAGTTGATGACTTAGACAATGAAGAACTCATGAAAATAGTAGAAAATTTTGCTTGGCCGGAAATGCAGTACCTAACAATGAAATTGTCAGGAAAATGGCATAATATTGACCTTAAATATGCCAGTTTTAACAGTTATCCTAATTTACACGCTATATATGGAACACATTATGCAGGTCTAAAGCCATGGAATATAAAGAATGAATCATATCTTCACTATTGTAAGCATGATGATTATAGGCTTTGGATATGCATATTTTTAAACATGATAAAAGCTAATAAGAGCTTACTATACTGCAATGAAATAAAAAAGATATTTACATATTTATCAGAATTAGTAAAATCCGATAAGCAGTATGTGTTTCCAGTAAAGGAATATCCGGAATATAAATATTTAGTAAGTTAAATTGAAATTTAGAATAATTAAAATTTAGAATAATTAAAATTCACGATTAGTTATTCTCTTCGACATTACTAATCGTGAATTTAAGTTATGCACAATAAATAAAAAATGGTTCCTGTTTATTAGCCAGATTTATCTTGATCTTTATAAGGAAGGTAAATCTAGCTAGATGCGCGATAACCCTTTTTTATTTATTGTGCTTCCATACCTAATTACTAATTTATCTATCAAAGAAGAAATATTTACTTCACTAACTTCTTTACTGCTTCAACAATTTCTTTCTCTGTTAATCCGTATTTTTCTAGTAATTCATTAGGCTTTCCAGATTCACCGAAGGTATCCTTTACACCAATTCTTATTACTGGAACTGGACACTCTTCAGATATTGATTCTAGAACTGCACTTCCTAAACCACCAATTATGCTGTGCTCTTCAGCAGTTACTATTCTCTTTGTTTCCTTTGCTGCTTTTATTATTAATTCAACATCTATAGGCTTTATTGTGTGTATGTTAATTACTCTTGCATTAATACCTTCTACTTTTAGTATTTCTGCAGCTTTTAATGCTTTTTCAACCATTATACCTGTTGCAATGATTGTAGCATCATTTCCTTGTACTAACTCAACACCCTTACCTATTTCAAATTTATAATTTTCATCAAATATTTCTTCAACTGCTGCTCTTCCAAGTCTAATATATACTGGTCCTTCATAGTTTGCAGCTGCTATTACAGCTTTTTTAGCTTCAACTCCATCAGCTGGATTTAATACTACCATATTTGGTATGCTTCTCATTATACTTAAATCTTCTATAGCTTGATGCGAAGCTCCATCTTCACCAACTGTTAATCCAGCATGTGTTGCAGCTATCTTAACATTTAATTTTGGATATGCTACAGTATTTCTAATAATTTCGAAAGCTCTTCCAGCTGCAAACATTGCAAATGTACTTGCAAATGGAATTTTACCAGCTAATGATAAACCAGAAGCTATTCCAATTAGGTTTTGCTCTGCTATACCAACATTTATAAATCTTTCTGGAGCTACCTTTTTAAATTCTGCAGTCATAGTAGATTTTGATAAATCTGCATCAAGTACCACTATATTAGGATTTTCTACAGCTAATTGCTTAAGTGCTTCTCCATACGCCTGTCTTGTTGCTATTTTAGCCATTATTTTATACCTCCTAATTCATTAAGTGCTATGTTAAGCTCATCATCATTTGGAGCTTTTCCATGCCATCCTGCATTGTTTTCCATAAATGATACGCCTTTTCCTTTTACAGTTTTAGCAATTATCATTACTGGTTTATCCTTAATTTTTCTTCTTTCCTCGAAAGTTTTTTCAATATCAGCAAAATCATTACCGTTCATTTTTAGAACATGCCATCCAAAAGCTTCAAATTTTTTATCAAGAGGCTCTACTGAAACTACTTCTTCATTTTTTCCGTCAATTTGCAAGCCATTGTGGTCTAGTATTGCTGTTACATTGTCAAGCTTGTTATGTCCTGCAAACATTGCAGCTTCCCATACCATGCCTTCTTGCACTTCTCCATCTCCAAGCAATACAAATGCTCTACAAGGTTTGTTATCCATTTTAAATCCAATAGCCATACCGTTAGCTATTGATAAGCCTTGTCCAAGAGAACCAGTAGATGCTTCTACTCCTGCAACTTTTTTCATATCAGGGTGTCCCTGCATTTTAGAATTTATTCTTCTGAATGTTTTAAGAGACTCTTTATCAATAAATCCTTTTTCAGCTAATACTGAATATAAAACTGGAGACGCATGACCCTTTGATAAAATAAATCTATCTCTATTTTCATCCTTTGGATCATTTATATTCATTTCTCTAAAATATAAATAAGTAAGTATCTCTACTGCTGAAAGCGAGCCACCTGGATGACCACTTGAAGCATCATGAACCATTTGAACAATGTTTTTTCTAATATTATTAGCTATTGTTTCTAATTGTTTAAAACTCATAATTGTTATCCTTTCTAATCTAAGCTTTAATATCTTTAAATGATAAATGACAAAGCTTTATCATAAATATATTATTTATTATGGTATTAATTATTTTTTCATACCTTCCCAATCAGCTAAAAATTGTTGAATACCCTTATCAGTTAAAGGGTGCTTTTGCATTTGTGTTAATATTTTGAATGGAACAGTTGCTATATGACATCCAAGAGCAGCTGCTCTAGTTACATGTATAGGATTCCTTATACTAGCTGCTATGATTTCTGTATCTATATCAACATAATTATTAAAAATATCAACTATTTCTTGTATAAGTGTTATCCCATCTAAACCTATATCATCTAATCTTCCTACGAATGGGCTAACATATGTTGCTCCTGCTTTTGCTGCAAGCAAAGCCTGAGCTGCTGAAAATATTAGAGTTACATTTGTTTTTATACCCTTTGAAGATAGAATTTTAACAGCCTTTAAGCCTTCTTCTGTCATTGGAACTTTTATTATGACATTTTTATGAAGTTTAGCAAGTACCTCAGCTTCATTCACCATTTCATCAGATTGCAGAGATATAACCTCTGCACTAATTGGTCCATCTACTATTTCAGCTATTTCCAGTATTGTTTTATGAAAATCTCTACCTTCCTTTGCTATAAGAGAAGGATTTGTAGTAACTCCACAAACCACACCCATACTAGCTGCTTTTTTTATCTCATCAATATTTGCTGTATCAATAAAAAGTTTCATATAGTACCTCCATTTATTATATTAGATTTTTTAATAATCAAAACTTCTTAAAATAAGTACAATTAGAAATATAATATTACTCTATCACTTTGACTATATCTTTTCCACTAAATATTATCTTAATCATAAACTGTGGTAAAAGTATTTGTCTTTTTATTCTTTTTGGTTCTTTAATAAGTCTATATAACCATTCTAAACCTAATTTTATATATATATCGGGAGCTCTCTTTACCTCACCCGCTAGACCATCAACAGTACCACCATTAGCTACTATAATTTTAACATTTATAAGCTTTTTATTAGTTTCTATCCATTGTTCTTGCTTCTTTGCACCAAAGCCTACAAATAGTATATCTGGAGCCTTATCATTAATATCAGCAATCAATTCTTTCTCTTCTTCATGACCTTGCATTCCTAGATGTGTACCTTTAAAATACCCATCTCTTGTACCAACAATTTTAACATTTGGATAGTCTTTTGATATCATTTCCACTGCTTTTTCAGCAACTCCTGGCTTGCCACCAACAAAATAAATTTTAAGTCCTTTTTCATTTGCTAGCTTAATGAGATTTACAGTTAAATCAAATCCAGCCACTTTTTCTTTAAGTGGACTTTTTTTCATTTTAGCAGCATATATAAGTCCAACCCCATCAGGTATATTTAAATCTGATTTATTCAACAGCTGTTTAAACTCATCATCTTTATCAGCCATCATAATAAACTCAGTATTAGGAGTATAAATTATATATTGCTCATTATTATCAATTTTACTTTGACAACTATTTATAGCTTCTTTCATATCAACATTATCTATACGAATTCCCATAATATCTAACTTTTTCATGCTTATGACCATACACAAATATTAAATAAGCCATTTATACTTATTTCAATTATTTTGTAAATTCCCTTCCTTTTAATCTCTATGTATCTTTAATAAAAATATAAACTACAAATTATCAATTATATCAATATTTACTTGAATAGTTTTCCTTAGCTTACTCACATTTCTTTTTAGCTTATCTTTTTCTTCTTCTAAATTACTTAGCTTGTTATTAATTTCATTATATAAATCTTCACTATTAATCTTGTCCATATTATCTATATCAGCAAATATTTTTAAATCTAAACATTCTAAAAACTGTTCTATCTTTGGATCGTATGATAAAGCAACAAAAGGAACATTAGCTGAAGCAGAAAGTATTATTGCATGTAGTCTAATACCTACTAATAAGTCAACACTTTTAATAATTTCCATCGTCTCTTGAGTTGATAATCGATTTTTATAAAACTTAGCCTTATTACCGAGTTTTGCTTCCAACTCATATAGCAAAGGTAAATCCATATTATAATAAAAACATATAAATATACATTCAATACCATCATTATAAAGCTTTTCTGCAACTTTACATATTTCATCAGTAAGCTCAACATTTTTCCAATTTCTCAATGAAAAACATACTCTGGTTTTTTGATTGCTATGTTTTACTTCACCACCAAAATCAAGACCAATAACAGGATCAGCAGAAAATTTTATCTTAGAATCTTCTATATCCATTGATTTTAATATATCTATAGACATGTTATCCCTTACTGTAATAATATCGGCTTTTCGTAAAATTTTACTTGCATTTTTAAAATTAGATTCATGTATTATTGGGCCAATACCTTGGCTCAACAACACAACTTTTTTTCCCATAAGTTTTGCTGAGCATATTAAAAACAGGTAATAATAGATACTTCTCTTACTTGTTACATCCTGAAGTAAACTACCCCCACCAAAGATTAATGCATCCGACTTAAGCATATGCTTAATAATAGATATAATACTATATCTATTAACAGACTTAACACCATATCTTTTGCTTGTTTCCTCAGGATTTCCAGATAAAACAATTACATTATTGATATTATCACTATCTTTAAAATGTTTAATAAACATCTGTAAGATTGCTTCGTCTCCTAAATTACCAAATCCATAATAACCAGCTAACAGAATATTTTTCACCTTAAACGCTCCTGCACATTTACAATAATTTTATATATATAATTAAAAACTATTATTGCAACACATCCAACTATTATACCAAAAGATATTGATATTAAAGTTCTGAATATTGAAAGATATAACGGTGTTCTAATATGACAAAATGTGTTAATTATTGATGTTGTACCAATTACAGCTAATAGCATAAATATTTCTGTTGTAAATGGCAACTTTTTATTAGCAGCAAATACAGCAAGAAAAACAGCAGGGAAAGCAATTAAAAACTCTTTTGTTCTAGGTCTTGCTATTAATATATTTTCTAAAATATTTCTTATAATAATCTCTAAATCAGATGGTTGAACATTAGTCTCATGACCAGTTCTAGCAATATAAATATAACCTACTACTGCTATAAGTCCTGCAAGTATAACATAATAAATTTTGATATTTGCATTTAATAATTTACTAATAGGTTCTAGTAATGCTTTAAAACTATTAGACTCAACATTATCATTAATAAATTGAAGAACTAATATTATTGCATATATTACAAATGGCAATAGCTGAGCTATCTTGACTCCTCGGAATATGTCTAACTCAATCATATACCTAACATTGCTTAATATTGCAACTATAAAAGCAGAACCTGCCATGGATATAAGACATGTGATTACAAGTACCGTCAATGAATAAGTTATCATTTTTACTATTGTTAATTCTTTTTTGCTTAATCTAATTTTTTTAATCATTGTCATGAAATAATAAATAGCTAAACCAGAAAAAGCTATTGCTGCAAGAAGTGCAAACAACTTTTCAGACAATCCTTTACTCACATAAGGTGCAAAAAATGCACCGAATGACAATATATACAACAATGTTCCGAAGTTATTATGTATTTTCAATACATTATTAAATAAAAACACACTAGCTAGTGTAACGCCAACGCACAAAATCCCAAGTCTGAAATTACCTATGCTAAACTCTTTAATAGAACTTGCTTTTCCAAGCATCATTTTATGAGGTTCTAATCTTTTTACTAAATTATCAAAAGTTTTTTCATATTCTACTTCGTTAATTAAGTATTTGTATGTTCCTTCATAAAAAGGTTTAAACATAACAAATCTGATGTTTCTCTCAGTAACGGCACGATATATAGAATTTTCAATCTCTTCTGCCCCTTCATATCCATATACCTTATATCTTTGTCTTAACCAATCCCACAAAGTAAATCCTCTGACAGTATTATAATTAAGGTTTTCAACAAGACTGTTCATTCCACCTTGTTCAAGATTTTCTCTTTGATTATTTGCTTCAATTAAAACTGGCATTGAATTATTTTCTCTTAAATATTCTTCTAAATATGCAGTATGATTAGGATAGCCTATAACATCTTTTCCATTTACTATATACAATCTTGGAACTAATCCATATTTTTGATTTTCATAATCATATGCATCAACTAGCTTTTCTGTATATCTAGAATAATTTAGTGGACGTAAAATGACATCAAGTTCACATTGTTTAGCTAATTCTATTTTTTTATCTGAGTATCCAATTCCAATATTAAAAACTCTTGAGTCTTCAACTTGTCTTGTTGAATAAACTTCTTTACCAAATACATCAAATACTTTATTACTCATTGTATAATATATATCATCAGGAATACCAGATAAAACTATATAATTAACATTTTGATATACATAAGTACTATAGAATTCATCAGGATATCTTAAAGATAAGCCATTTACAATATAATCATACGTAGCTTTATCTCCAACTCTTATTATAGAGTCATTACCTGATAAATTTTTATTTTTTATATCATTTAATAGTTTTTCAGGTAAATCCTTGTCCAAGTCAATTGATTTTGACAATTCACTAACTATATAAGTCTTAATATCTGATCCTGCCTTTATTAGAGAATTGATTGTTTCTTCTTGAATAGAAACTGATTCAGCACCAAAGCTTTTAAACTTCTTTAGCCAAAACTCCAAATCCTTATCAGTATTTTTAGAAAATGTAATCATCTCTTCATAATCTAATGATATTTCTACATTTTTATATTTACTTTCATGATTCATTCTCTGAAATCCAGTATACAATCCTACTACTAAGCATAATGCAATAATTATTATTGCTATTTTGTTAATATTTGAATAACTTATAAATTTTTTCATTTTATCCACCATAATATCCTCAATATTTTAAATTATTTTAGTTCAAACATAACATCACTACTTAATGTATTAGAACCATATAACATTAAGATTAAATCATAGTCATTATTATTGATAAACTCTTTTACAGATTGATCCTTAGATGCTCTAAAATCAACTATACTTATCTCTTTACATGTAAGAGATAAAAATGCTGCAGCTGGCAATGCAAATGAATCCTTTATAATCAATACCTTCAAGTCACTTTGAGCATTTTTATTTATTACTGTTGTAAAATCATAATCCTTGCTAAAATATGTTGCATATCTATTGGTGGTTATTGTAGCATTTGGATCACTCAACTTCTTATCTATTATTATGTCTTCAAAACTCCCTTCGGCTATAAAATCTTTATTAAAGCCTCTATATAATTCAAGATTTGTTTCAAAATTAGGAGTTATAATTGAATAATCATCAACATCTGAGTAAAGTCTCCCCATTCTCTTTCCAAGAGAACCTAGAAAAGAATCATTTAATATATTTATTTTATAATTCTTTAAATCTGTATAATAGTTATTTTGATCAAGTTTAATTCCATAATCTTTTTCTATATAACTAACTAATTCTTTAAATGCCCAAAACGCAGTTTCTGTTTTCCAATGATGATCCGTCTTAAAAAAAGAATTAACTATATCTAAATTATCATCTTTTGCAGATTTTCTTAAATCAAGATAATTGATTCCGTTTTCTTTTAGAACAGTCATAAAATTATCGCTATTTTTTGTACTGTTCATATAAATTTCCATACCTTTTTTAAATACTGTTTTATTATCAACATCTTTTGGCATAACTAGTACAAATGAAAAAGGTATATCTAAGTCATCAAAATAATTTTTCATATCAACAACTTTTTTTGCATTAGGTTTAGTATCATAATTATAAACTGGGAAATGAAGATTTCCCCCTTCATCTTTTAATATATATCCTATATCATCATCAACTATAAATTTTCTATCTATTAATTTTTGAGTACCACCGTAAATTTCAATAAAAGATTCTAACCCAACTATATTTTTACTCAATATTGAATTAGATGATTTTATAGCTTTTTCTAGCTTTGATATAATATTATTGCTCTCATTTACATCAGAATTTATAGCAGTTTTATAAATACCTCCAAAAATAGGAATAAAATTAATTGTAAAACTCAGTATGCCTATAATAAATGATATTGCTATAAAAATTAATGGAATAAATATTTTCTTATTATTTTTCATCTATATGTCCATGCACCTGATGCACAAAATGTTATGAAACATTTGTGCAATGGACAAAGTCTTCCAAAGGAAGACTCGGTACATATCCTTTCTATATTTATCATTTCTTTCAACCTTATCCTCATGTTCTATGCTTTCTAAAAATTAAAGTAAATAAATGGATTATATGTTCCCTTTACTATATATGATAAACTTAAAACATATATAATAACATACATCAAGGTATAAACGGTATTATATATATGATTATTTTCAAGCTTCTTCTTTTGTACAAAATTATTAATATATTTTGCGACTGGAGCAGAAAAAATTACTGCTGTTATAAAGAATATCGCCATACCATCATAAGTTGTTGGAATAAATACATCAGTAAAATTATTTCCATTCAATCCAAACATTGCTTTTATATATGTAAATGCAGAGTTAATATTATTACTTCTAAATAATACCCAACCTATTAAAACAGCAAAAAAAGTATATAACCATTTTAAGTATGAGACTTTCTTTAATCTATGTTCAAAATTGGATAGTTTTTCAATAGTAATTAATATAAAATAATATAATCCCCAAACAATGAATGTCCAATTAGCACCATGCCATACACCTGTTAAAAACCAAACAACAAATAAATTAAATACTAAGCGTGATTTACTTTTTACTCTACTTCCGCCTAGTGGTATATAGACATAATCCTTAAACCATGTTCCTAATGAAATATGCCATCTTCTCCAGAACTCTGATATAGACTTTGATATGTAAGGATAATCAAAGTTTTCATCAAAGTGAAAGCCAAACATCTTGCCTAGACCAATACCCATATCTGAGTAACCTGAAAAGTCATAATAAATTTGAAATGCATAGGAAATAGCACCAAGCCATGACATAAGGACTGATAAATTATTTAAATTAGAATCAAAAGCTGCATCTGCTAAAATAGCAAAGGTGTTAGCTAGTAATACTTTTTTTGCCATACCTACAATGAATCTGCAAGCACCAGTTGTAAAGTAATCCCAATTTTCTTCTCTATGCTTTATTTGTTCAGCAATAGTTTGATACCTAACTATAGGACCAGCTATTAATTGTGGAAAAAACGAAATGTATAATGCTACGTTAAGAGGATTCTTTTGTACATCTCCATTTTTTCTATATACATCAATAACATAAGACATTGCCTGAAATGTGAAAAATGAAATTCCAATTGGCAATGCAATTGATGGAACAATAATACTTGTACCCAAAAACTTATTAATATTAGTAATAGTAAACATTAAATACTTAAAAATAAATATAATAATTAGATTAGATAATACCATAAGAGTCATAATAATTTTTGATTTTATCTTATCTTCTCTATATTTATCAATTAAAACTCCATAGAACCAATTAAATAAAATTGACATTATCATTATAAATACAAACTTTGGTTCTCCCCAAGCATAAAATATAAGACTTACTATCACAAGAAATATATTTTTAGTTTCTATTTTTTTTAATACAATAAAGTTAAAAAACAAAACAAAAGGAAGAAACGCAAATATAAAAATCGAACTAGAAAATAACATGATGCCTCCTAATTTATAGTGTTATATCTTAATACATTATAGCATAGTCTATGCTACAAAGTCTTTTTACAAAAGATTTACAAGCCATTTGTATAATAAGCTACGCATATTATATCACAATTATTTGAAATTTTGCAAGCCTCTTCTTATTGACCTAATAACATCCTCTTCATTGTCTAATCTATAATTTCTCGAAACTGTTATTTCAGATTTTGTCGTATCATAATCTTGGCCATTCCATAAAACTGCAATCTTTATTCTATCATATTTAGGAATGTTAATAAACATATCATCAAACCAACCACTTTTTGAACCACCTAATGAAGCAGAACTAAATTCCGTAATCATCATAGGATGGCTAAATCGCGAAATATAATCATAATAAAAAGCATTATAAGCTTCGTTAAAACTTATCCAAGTTTCACCTTTATAATAATTTCCTGTGTTATATGCAGTTAATCCAACAACATCTACATACTCATCTCCTGGATAATATGATAAATAGTTATTATATGAGTAATCAGGATATGATACTCCATTAGGATTCCATATATAAATTAAATTATCAACACCACATTCTTTAAATTTGTTATATATATATCTCCAACAATCAATATATAAATCAGTATCTTTACCAACAAAATATGATGAATAAAGAACCCAGTCCCCATTCATCTCATTATTAATTCTAAGAAGCATAGGATAATCATATTCATTAAGATCCTGTGCCATCTTTTCCAAATATTCATCATATTTTCCCTCTAGTATATCAAGAGTTATATCTTTAACTGTACCATCTACTTTATCAGTTGTGTATAAAGTATATTCTACAACCTTCCCCATGTTTTTCGCAGTAATCATCAGATTTATATCAAAAGGATGTATAAACGAATTATATGTTAAAGCCACAGGAAAATTATAGTCAAACATATTTTCTAGACTGTTCATTTTATCTGTAAACGTTGGATACGATGTTTCAAAAATTCCAAATTTTAAGCTAGCACTATTTGTAAAATATTTTTCATAAAAAAGCCTTGTCTTTTCATCAAAACTCTTTTGAACTGGTTCAAACTTCTTATCAGCTTTCAGATTTCCGTTTTTATCAATAAAGCAAAAATCTGGCATCATTTTTTCTATATATATTGGTTTAACTGATTTCATAAAAACTGTAACTACTTCCTTTTGTGTTCTAGCAAATGAAATTGTTACATAATAATTTCTATCGCGTTCAATATTTACATTCTTTCTTCTCTCATAAATTGTAATATAACCCCAAGCATTTTTAAATTTATGATGGTATTCTGATGTAATAATAAATTCAGGGTTGTTTCTTATTCCTCTATTTCCATAGTCATCATATGATTTTTTTGTTAGACTTGTATTATTAAAGTCATCATACAAAACTTCCAAAACAAAATCTTGTGATTCAAACCTAGTTTTCACACTAAATACATCTTCATTTATTGTCAAGTTACTAGGAATTACAATCTGATATCCATATTGACTATTTGAATACTTATTATAGTTATTAGAATATTTTATTAACGATTGCTCTTCTGCATAAATATTATAAGATTTATTTAATTTTAAAAATAAATCTGATTTTTCATCGCCCATAGATATTGATATAATCATTATAAATATTGTTAATACAATTAATTTTATAAAACTAATTATGTTTCTTTTTAGTTTCATTTTCAATACTCCTTTTGTAATACAATTTCAGCAAATTCACTAAATATATTAATATTAATTGTCTTTAATTTTTCTAAAATAATCTTTATTTATTATTATATCTGATACTTTTAATTCTAGCAATTTTTCATTTAAATCATCTTCATAAATTTTAGAATCAATCTGTTCGCCAGTTTTCATATCATAAAACTTACCAGAATCTACTACCATATATTTATCACTAACAAATGTTCTATATCTAAAAACCACATAATTATCACTGTCAGGAGTATTCAACATATCCTTGCCCATTGTATATTTGAGATCTAAATTCATTAGATTAGCAATTGTTGGTAAAATATCTATTTGCCCACCTAAACTATCTACTCTCTCAACCAAATTTGCTCCTGGCACGTGAATAAAAACAGGTACCTTTTGAAGCTTCTTCCAATTAAATTCATTATATTCAATGTTTAAATATTCACAAAGATCTTCCTTTTGGTCCTCAAATATAGCTGAATGATCACCATAAATAACAATTATCGAATTGTCATACACACCAATTTGCTTTAGCTTTTCAAATAATTGTTCTAAAGCATTATCAGCATATCTAGCGGCCTTAAAAAAATTTCCAATCTGTTTATTTTGATATTTTCCTACATCAATATTATCCATATTTGTAAAAGCTTCATAGGGATGATGACTACTTAAGGTAACATTAAATGAATAAAATTTATTATCTAAATCTATCATATCAAATGTTTGTTTTAAAAAAGCTTCATCACTAAGACCCAAACCTATATTAGTATCAGGCTTGTAATTGTTCATGCTAAAAAATTTATCAAAGCCAGAGTTCAAGTAGAAATTTTGTCTATTCCAAAACGAAGCTTTATATGCATGAGCTGCATAAGTTTTATAACCATTATCTTTTAAAGTATTTGCTAAAGAATTATAATAATTATTTGCATATCTAAAATATGCTGCACCAAAAGAAACCGGGTATAAGGAATTATTCACCAAAAATTCTGAATCTGAAGTATTACCACCAGCTATCTGATTATAAATATTATCCATGTATACACTTTCGCCAATAAGCTTGTTTAAAAAAGGAGTAATCTCTTGGTTATTTATTGTATTTTCTATAACAAAGCTCTGAAGAGCTTCAACTTGAACAACAATTAAATTTCTATCCTTTGCTATGCCATTATATCTTGGATTTTCTACCTTTGTTTTATTGTTAAAGTAATTCGATAGTAATTGCTCTTCTTCTTCTGTTAAGGGCTTTCTTCTGTTAATTTCATCTTTATAAAAATTCTTAATGTCATAATTATGATAATATAAAATACTTAAATCTTTTGCAACAAGATTTCTATCAAACATATATAAGGACTTATTTGAAGCTTTATTTGAGCAATCCTTAAACATAAAAAAAGATATAATCAAAATTAAAATAGCTACAGGTATTTCATATAATCTTTTAACTGGTCTTAATGAATATTTTTCCTTAATAAATTCTTTTACAAAGAAAAATATAAAATATATAGGTAAATCAATTAAAAACACAATATCTTTAAATCTAAATAAACTTCCTACACTATTACCTACATCTCCTACAGCACCTAATAGATAAACAAGTGACACACTTAATGGTACCTGATAATATCTATAATATAATGTGTCCCCAAGAAATATAATTCCTAAAATCAAATTAACTACAAATAAAGCACCATTCCTTCTTTTCTTAAATAGCAAGAAAACAACTGAAAAAATCATTAAAATAATACTAAATGCAGCACGCATTGTATTTATATTTATTCCATTAAAGCCTGCTTCGTTTATACTTAAACCTGTTGTAAATTGTAAATAAAAAACTTTAACCCCTATAGCAATTATAAAATATAAATAATATATAAAATCAATTATAATTTCGCTGTTTTTCAACGAAACCTTCCTAGTACCTTCCATAAATTCTCATTCCTTTCCTAATAGGCTAGTCCCAAGTAATAATATTAACATAGAATAATTAATAAATCAATATAGCATTTTGTCCTATTTTATCACATTTATGTTTATTTACATTAATTTCTAAATAGTTTTTCTTGTATTTATTGTTATTTTGCTTTAAAATATCATTATGTGTAAAATTATTTACACATAAAAAATATCTAACAGGAGTGATTATCTTGAAGAAAGTATTATCAATAATTTTAATTGTATTTATTATACTCATCCTACCAATAAACCCACTAATAAATGCAGCACCTGGTGATAGCAGTGATCCTATCATAGTATTAAGCTATTTAAACCAAAGATTAAATGAAATAGTTGAAAAATATGGTTTAAGCAAAATTGCAGAACATGAAAAAACTATTGCAGAGCTTAATGAAAAATTGAAAAACACGGGAGTTGGATCAGCAAGTACTTTAGAAGTTGTTGAACTAAAGGCTGGAGAAAGTCTAATTGCAGGAGCTGGAGCAGAAATAATTCTTAGAGGTGGAGAAGTTAATGCTATAGCTAGCTCATTAGGTGGTCTTTCAGATGTAACAAAGTCTATGGATATCCAACATGGTGAAGCAGTAAAACCAAATCATTTATTAATAATTCCTAGAAGTGATGGTAGAGGGGTTTTAGCTGTTACAGATGCTATTTTAATGGTTAGAGGCGAATACCAAGTAATAAAATAATAATCAAATTGTCAAATATATAGACAGGTAATATTCACCTGTCTATTTTTATCAATATTTATTATTAATTTAAGAAACATATTTATTATTATCTTAACATATTATATTTCTAACCATTATATTGCAAAATTCAATACTCCATCGAAGCTTTCTTGTTCGCATAGCTCTGAGCCCTCTGGAACTATAAAATTAACTGCAGCCTTCTCAACTTTCAGCTTTACCTGATTATATGAATAGCTTTCTCCATCTATACAAACATTCATAGCTGATTTACACTTAATTATTACCTCTTCACACTTTTTATAGGTACATATTTTTTTAATAGCATCATCAATTAGATGCTCACCTTTTTTATATTTTTCTATTAGATTCATTATTTTTAATCTTGATACTTTATTTATTAGGACAACATCTATTAAATTATCAGTAATGCTTGCATAAGGGGCACATTTATATCCACCACCATAAAACATTCCATTAGCAGCAACACTTAGCAAAAAATCATCCTTTATGACAGTACCATCATCAAAGCTTACTTCAAGGAAATTACCAAGCTTCTTTAATAAACAATATACAACTGATAATAAATAACGACTTGGCCCTGAAATAAATGGTACCTTTCTAAATTTATCCATATTATGTGCTACATCAGCATCAAAGCCAATATTGCATACTGATGTAGAATATTTATCATTAACCTGTATTAAATCAACAGATGTAGCTTTCCCATTAACCTGTGCAGCTATATTAAAAAAGTTTCTATTATTAGTAAAATTCTTTACAAAATCATTCCCGCTTCCACATGGAATTAAAGCAACATTAACATGCTTATACTTGCATGCAACATTTACAATTTGATGTAAAGTGCCATCACCTCCACATGAGTAAAAGGTATATGCTTTATTTTCTTTACATCTTTCTTCTATATAATTTTTATCCTCAGGTCCACCATTTGTAACGTATACATCATAGCTATCTTTGTTATTTTCAAAATACCTATGGATAGAATTTTCAAGCTCAACTTGGTATTTACCATTTCCTGCAATAGGATTAATAATAAAAATATGCTTCATTTTAACCTCTTTATATTTAAGTATTGTAATTATAATAAAATAATAATGTGTATATTAATCGATGTTTTTCAACATCATTCAACATATTTTATATTATACTACAATTAGTACAAGTATTAAAGCAAATTTTTATTTATAAACATAATTTAATTGGTACATACAAGTTTTTTGTCCTATTAACATATAATTACATTACTTGAAACATGGAGGTGTTAGTGTGATTGAAGGATTAATTGAATTTATATTCCCATTTGCAATTTTTCTTTTTGGATACATAACTACTGGTAGCTCTTTCCCTCAGCCCTTAAGTAAGAATGAAGAATTTGAGCTAATCGAAAAATCAAAGACTGGCGATCTTGAAGCACGAAATATTTTAATCGAAAGAAATTTGCGTTTGGTTGCACATGTGGTTAAAAAATATAAATCGGTAAATATAGACCCTGAAGATTTGATATCTATAGGAACAATAGGATTAATTAAAGCTGTTACAACATTTGATAACAACAAAGGAATTCGACTAGCCACATATGCTGCTAAGTGTATTGAAAACGAGATATTAATGACATTGAGAAGCGATAAAAAATTAAAGAACGAAATATCTCTTCATGAACCTTTAGGTACTGACAAAGAAGGTAATAGCATATTTTTAATTGATGTTATTAAATATGAATGTGAAGAAATAATTGGTAAAATTGATAAAGAACAAAAAATAGATATTCTTAATAAAATATGGGATAAAGCATTACTAAAAAGAGAAAAAACTATTATTGAGATGAGATATGGAATAAGAAATAATGATCATAAAACTCAGCGTGAAATAGCTAAGCAACTAGGTATATCTAGATCATATGTATCAAGAATCGAAAAAAAGGCACTTAAAAAACTATATGATGCCTTGGTAAATTATGAAAAAAATGAAAACAATGAAAAGAACTCTAATTACATATAAAGACTACTCTCTTTTTAGTTATATCTTAGTAGAAATTTATATCTTTATTAAATTGCATCAGGAAGCAGCTTACAGAAATGAAAGTCCAAGAAAAATTGTAAATATTTTCTTGGACTTTCTAGCTACTAGTATAAATATTCTTATTATTTAAAACTATACTAATATTAATTTCTATTTTCATTATGTAAGCAATTATCAATTGCTATTACTAGAGCTGTAAAAAATGCTGCATTTTTATCATCTGCTATATCTAGTTTATAGCTATCACCAAAGGATAACCACTCTTTACTTATTGTTCCTAGGAGCATTCCATCGCATAAAATACTAAAATTCATAGCAATAAAATCACCTTCTATTTGGTAGTTACCAAATGGACTTGTTACTGTTAATCTTGGACTAAAAAAAGAAAACTCCTTTTTTACCTCTGCATATAGGGTATCTCCTTTATAAATCTCATACTCAGCTAATACAAATTTAAGCTTTTTCTTAATAAAGAACAACTCATTTCCATATAAATCACAAAGATGTATTTTACTTAAAAAAGCTAAAAATTCACTATCAATTTTATACACTGCTTGTAAATTTTCGTCAAAAACATTATATGAGTCAGTAAATGAAAAAACTTTTTGCTTAATATATAGTATCATATAGATAAAGCTCCTTCCAATAATAAATTATTTTTATAAGATAATAAATAAATTATATAATATACTAATATTATATTTACAAATTAATGTTTATTTCAAATATTTATTTATTCATACATGATTTAATTTTTGTTACCATTAAATCAACTGCTACTAGATTATTTCCACCCTCTGTCACTATTATGTCAGCATATTTTTTAGTTGGTTCGATAAATTGCTCGTGTGCAGGTCTTACAGTATTAATATATTGAGCTATAACTGAATCTACTGTTCTTGCTCTTTCATTAATATCTCTGATAATTCTTCTTATCAATCGTAAATCAGCATCAGTATCAACAAATATTTTAATATCCAATAAATTTCTTATTCTCTCATCGTAAAAAACTAATAATCCCTCAATTATAATAATTTCCTTTGGTTCTACTAACATTGTTTCTTCTTTTCTATTATGAATTTCATAATCATATAGAGGCTTTTCTATAGCCTGTCCATTTTTTAATAATTCTATATGCTCTAACAAAAGATCTGTATCAAATGCAAATGGATGGTCATAATTTGTTTTACACCTATCATCATATGATAAATGACTTTGATCTTTATAATAAGAATCCTGTTCTATAATAGCTATACTTTTTTCAGGAACCTCAGAAAAAATCCTATTAACAATAGTGGTTTTACCCGAACCACTACCTCCTGTTATACCTATAAACAAAGGGGTTTTCATTAAGCTTAGTATCCTCTCTTTCTTACTTCTTTTTCCTAATTATATAATATGGTGCTAATTCTTGTTCTACTTTTAATTTTATTATTTCTTGCGCATGAGGTGCTGAATCAATTTTTTCACCTTTTCCATTTTGCATTTCCTTAGCGATTATGTCAAAATGTCTTCCCTTTGGACCAAAAACCTCTAAAAAATCGCCTTCATTAAACTTATTTCTCTGTTCAAGTGTAGCTATTTGAGTAGACTTATCATAATCCTTTACAATAGCAACTACATCATAGGTTCTTATATAGCTACTTGAAGTGTAAAGTTGTGCAGTTTCATAAGGGTTCCCAAGATAAAACCCATATGTATAATCCCTATATGAAGCCTTTTCAAGTTCTTCCTTCCAATATTTTAAATCAGCCTTATCTCCATATTTAGCTACTTCAGATAATGCATTTTTATATGCTCTCACTGCATTAGCAGTGTAATATTCACTCTTCATTCGGCCTTCAATTTTCAATGCACTTATACCTAAATCAATAAATTTTTGCATATACTCAACCATGCATAAATCTTTAGAATTAAATATAAATGTTCCCTCATCGTTCTCTTCTATAGGATAGTATTCTCCAGGTCTCTTTTCTTCAACAAGATTATACTTCCATCTACAAGGCTGTGCACATTCTCCTTTGTTTGAGTATCTTCCAGTCATAAAGCTACTTAAAAGGCATCTTCCAGAATAAGATATACACATTGCGCCATGAACAAAGGCTTCAAATTCTAAGTCCTTTGGTGTATTCTTAATTATATCTCCAATTTCTTCAAAGGATAATTCTCTTGCTAATACAATCCTTCTTACTCCTTGTTTGTACCAAAAGTTAGCAGCACTTGAATTAGTGGTATTAGCCTGAGTGCTAAGATGAATTTTCATATCAGGTGCAGTTTGTTTAATTATGTCTATAACACCTGCATCTGATGCAATTAACGCATATACACCTATTTTTTGCAAATATTTTACATAATCCTCAAAACCCTTTAGATCATTTTCATGAGGCACTATGTTTACAGTAATGTTTGCATGAACACCATGTTTATTACAGTATTCTACACCCTTTTCTAAATCCTCTGAACTAAAATTCTTAGAACCAGCTCTAAGCCCCATAGTCTTACCAGCAAAGAAAACCTCATCAGCTCCATATTCTACAGCCATAATTAATTTTTCAAGATTTCCTGCAGGTGCCAATATCTTTGGCAGTTTTATATTAGTATTAGCTCCATTTCTAGTATTGTTGTGCTTCTCTATTGTTATAGTGTCATTGTTATTATTCATTACTTCTAACCTTTCTGTCCTTCACTTTTACTAATGCGACTCCATCTCCAATAGGTATTATCGAAGTGTCAAATCTATCATCATTAGATATATATTGTAAAAAATTCCTCATTCTCTTTACTATAGTTTTTTTTCTTTTTTCAACTAGCTCATCATTAGCTATCATACCTTTGTATAAGACATTATCACATATGATTATTGCGTTTGTTGATATTATTTTCATAATTTTATCAAAAAATTCTCCATAATGACCTTTTGATGCATCAATAAATACAACATCAAATCCACTTTCATTTATATAATCAAGTGCATGATTTGCATCATCATTTATTAATCTAATATTACTATGACATTCAAATTTTTTAATGTTTTGTAATGCTTCCTCATATATATCTTTATCTAACTCTATTGATAAAATATCAACATTATTATCAAGAGCTTTACACATATATATTGATGAAAATCCAACATTTGTACCAATTTCAAGTATCTTTTTAGGTTCAACAATGTTTAGAATGACTTTTATTAGTTGAGCTACTTCCTTTTGAACTATAGGTCTATGCTTTTCAATACACTCATCTCTAAATTCTTCTAGAAGTAAATCCTCTTTTTTTATTAAGCCATGTAAATATGTTTGTATATAATCTCTATTTATTGTATCCATTTAAGCTTACTTCCTCTATTAAGAAAATTAATCTAGATATTTTTTTGCAGCTGCTTCATGTTCCTCAAGTGTTTTAGAGAAATAACTAGATCCATCACCTTTAGCTAAAAAATATAAATATTCAGTTTCTGTAGGATATAAACAAGCTTCTATTGACGCTTTACCAGGTGAATTTATAGGTGTTGGTGGAAGTCCTTTGTTTATATATGTGTTGTATGGTGATACTACTGCAATATCATCAAGAGATAATCTTGGTTTCCATTCTCCAAGTATATAATTAACAGTAGCACAGGATTGTAGCTTCATGTCTATATCTAATCTATTTAAAAATACTCCAGCAATAGTACTTCTTTCTTCTTTTTTAACCGCTTCCTTTTCAACAATAGAAGCAAGAGTTATTATTTCCTTAAAGCTAAGCTTTGAATTGACCATAGCTGGTAGAATTGTTGATTCATAATAATTTTCAAATTGATTTAACAGATATCTAATAATATCCTCTTCATTTGAACTTTTATAAACATTATATGTTTCTGGTAAAAGATAGCCTTGTAAATCTTCAATTTCTGTGTTATCACTTAAAAATTTATAATCCGCTCTAAAATATTCAGCATTACTCATTAGTGCAAGCAATTTTTCATAGTCAAGAGATAATTGTTCTGCTATAGATTTAGCAGAAGCTTGCATAATCAAGCCCTCTACTAAAGTTAAATTGATTGTATTATTAAAGCTTGCATTATTAATAAGAGCATTAATAAGTTCATTTACATTCATATTTCTTCTCAAAACAAATTTACCAGCTTTAAGCTTTGAGTCATATCCAAGCTTTTTTACATAATATCTAAAAACAGTTGTATCTTTTATCAATTTTTCATTAAACAATATTTCAGATATATCATTAGTTGAGCTACCAGAAGGTATTTCTATGTTTATTTCACTAGAATCAGAAGAATCTACTGCTTGTAAGGATGTTTCTATATAATTATTTATAAATATGTAACTTCCAACTATTGCAATTAAAACAATTATAATTAAGACAAATAACTTTTTCATATATAAATACGTAATCTACATAAAAACTTATTTTTATATAGATTTAAGCTCCTTTTTTAATGATTAACTAAGAACATTATACAACTATAATGCTAATTTATCAATACAAATTATAGTTATATATTATAAATCATTGAAATCTCATATTTATCTATATCTTATACTACTAATTATAAATTTGTATAAAATAAATTTCCAGAATAAATTTAACAATCACAAATGTGAAATTTACTCTGGAAATTTATAATATTTCTTTTAAACATAAAAAAATAGTACTGTAAATAATACAGATAGTAGCAAAAATATAATACCAGGAAATAGAATAAAAGTAAATTGTGCTTGTTCTTTTCTTTTTTCATTATAGTATGTAAAATAATCTGGATATTTATCACGAAATTCTTTTCTTTTTTCTTTTTTACCAAAGGTACTAGCAAGTTGCTTAAAACTAAAATCAAATATGTTGAAAAATCCTAAATTTGATACAAAAATTAATGCTCCTAAACCAGTTAAAATAACACCAGGTAAAAAGAAAGCATTACTTAGTATTTTCATCACTTCAGAGTTTGTCTGTGAAAAAATATCAGCAGAAAATGCAACAATACTACTGATTAATAAACCTATTACAAATACAATAACATTTGCAATAAGTTTGTGTTTTTTCTTCATTTTATATCTCCTTATTAATATATTAAAAACATCTTTTAATATGTTTTTATGTTTTTATTTTTTTAACAATAATTTATTGTAAAAAGAGGGATGATGAAATAAGATTTACATCAATCCCTCAAATTCTTCAAATTATGAATTAATTATCTTTGCCTGAAATTTCAAGTTTGTATCTCTTTTCCTCTTCATCATTACAAAGTACAAAGTGACCTGGACTTACTTCTCTCAAAGACGGTTTATCATTTTCATAATTATGATCTGTCTTAGGATTATAAATTATTCTCTTTCTATTTTTTTCTATATGAGGATCAGGCACTGGTATTGCTGATAACAAGCTCCTTGTATATGGATGCAATGGATGTGCAAATAAATCTGCAGAGCTTGAAAGCTCTACCATCTTTCCAAAGTACATAACTGCTATTCTATCAGAAAAATACTTAACTACTGAAAGGTCGTGAGCTATAAATAGTATTGTTAAATTAAGCTTATTTCTTAATTCATTTAACAAATTTATTACCTGTGCTTGTATAGAAACGTCCAATGCACTTATAGGCTCATCTGCTATCAGAATCTCAGGATTTAAAACAATTGCTCTTGCTATTCCTATACGTTGTCTCTGTCCTCCAGAGAACTCGTGTGGATAACGATCAGCATGCTCTCTTACCAATCCGATAAGTTCAAGCATTTCATATACCTTTTCATTGATATAGTTCTTATCCTTAATTCCTCTTATTTGCAGACCTTCAGATATTATTTCTCTTACTGTCATACGTGGGTTAAGACTTGCTATTGGGTCTTGGAAAATCATTTGAATTTTTGTTATTAATTTTTCCTTAGATCCTGTTTCTTGCATATACACTTTATCACAGTATTGATGATCATACTTTGCTTTTGCGATTTCATTTTTAATTTCTGCTACTTTTGCTGAATCTCCGGCTTCTTTTGCTTCTTTCAAAGCATTTCTTAAACGTAGTGTTCCAGCGACTATTCTTCTACCATTAAGGTATACATTTCCATCTGTAGCATTGTATAGTTTTATTATTGTTCTACCTATAGTTGTTTTTCCACAACCACTCTCTCCAACTATACCAAAAACTTCTCCTCTATATACGTCAAAGCTTACATTGTCAACTGCTTTATTTATTTTAAAATGTTGGCTTAAATTCTCAACCTTTAGAATTACATCTTTTTTTGTGTTCTTTTCGTTAGACATTAATTTCCACCCCCAACATGTAATCTCTTAATTCTGTCTGAAACTATTGCTGGCATTTCAGCTTTAGGTGCATCTGGATGCATTAACCATGTAGCTGCAAAGTGTGTTGGTGTAACTTCGAAGAATGGTGGATGCTGTTCAAAGTCTATTTCTAGTGCATATTTGTTTCTAGCTGCAAAAGCATCTCCTACTGGTGGCATTTCCATGTTTGGAGGAGTTCCTGGTATTGCTTCTAGTTTCTCTTTAGTATCTAAGTCTGGCATAGATGCTAGTAGAGCCCAAGTATATGGGTGTTTTGGATCATAGAATATTTCATCTACTAATCCATACTCTACTATTTTTCCTGCATACATAACTGCAACCTTGTCTGCTATATTAGCAACAACTCCTAGGTTGTGTGTTATGAATATACATGACATATTTGTATTTTTTATTAATTGATGTATCAAGTCAAGTATTTGCGCTTGGATTGTAACGTCAAGAGCAGTTGTTGGCTCATCACATATTAATATATCTGGATTTGATGCCATAGCTATTGCTATAACTATTCTTTGTCTCATTCCACCAGAAAACTCAAAAGGAAATTGTTCAAATCTCTTCTCAGGCTCAGCTATACCAACCTTCTTCATTAGATCAAGTGCTCTTTCCTTTGCTTCTGATTTACTAACTCCATTTAGAGTCATTACTTCCATGATTTGTTTACCAATTCTAACTATAGGGTTAAGACTTGATAACGGATCTTGGAAAACCATAGCTATTTTATTTCCACGATAACTACAGAATTGTTCTTCTTTTAATTTTAACATATCAACCTGTGAACCATCTTTTTCATGGTATATGATTGATCCATTTTCAGTTATTGAGTTAGGTGCTAATATACCCATGATAGCTTTAGCTGTAACACTCTTTCCAGATCCTGACTCTCCAACTATCGCTAGCGTCTCTCCTGCTTTTAAATCAAAGCTTACATCACGTACTGCTTTAACTGTTCCTGTGTTTGTACGAAAGGAAACGCTTAAATTATTTACTTGTAATTTTAAATCTTTCATCTCACTCATTATTCAGACGCTCCTCTCAATGATGGATTAAATGCATCACGTAATCCATTACCAAATATGTTAAATGACAACATCAACAATGCTATAAATATAGCTGGGAAGAACAATACATGAGGGTATTCACTCATAACTGTTTGTCCTGAAGATAAGAGTGTACCTATACTTGTTAGATATCTACCATCTAAATCAATTACTCCCAAGTAAGATAAGCTTGATTCTGAGAAAATAACACTTGGTATTACTAATGCAAATGATGTTATTAAAGTTCCTATAGCATTTGGTAATATATGTTTAAATATAAGTCTTCTATCCTTTGCACCTAGTGTTCTAGAAGCTAGAACGTGTTCTGAACCTTTGAAACGGTAGAATTGTGTACGCGTCCTATATGCTATACCAATCCAGCCGGTAAGTATAAAGGCGAAGAAAATGGCTCCTAAAGGACCTACAAATTTAGCTAAGTGCATATTAAACAATGAAGCTACAACTATAAAAGGCATTCTTGATAAAATATCAGAAATTCTTTCTAAAACTAAATCTATCCAACCACCATAATATCCTTCAATAGCTCCGTAAATAACTCCTATAATTATGTTAACTACTGAAACTGCAATACCTAATAAGAATGAGAATCTAGCTCCGCCTGCAAGTCTAGTTAAAATGTCATAGCCTTTGTTATCACTACCAAATACGAATGATGCATAGTGACCATTTTTATATTTATAAAATTCCTTGTATAATATTCTTACCTTGTATTTTCCTTCATTTTGTTTAATATAATGAGCATATCCATCACCATATTCACTGTTCTTATCTTCAATATATATATTTTGAAGATTTCCATTATTATCACGAATAGCTACACCTTTATTATCTGAAAGGAACCACATATTAGCATCTGCTTCTTTTCCAGGCATTACTATCTTGCTTGTATCAACCATTGGCTCAAGTAATATAACTCCATTATCCTTTTCATATTGTTTCATTTTTTCAAATTCTTCAGGAATAACATACTCATAATGATAGCCAATATCACCAACATATGGATCATATTTTACTGTATATACAGTAGTTGTTCTAAATTTATCAGAAACCTCTTTAACACCTATAGTTTTAGTAATTGCTCCAGGTATACCTGAATATAAATCATAATAATGTTGTTTAACTTCTCTTGTTTTTAAACCATCCCAGAATCCAAATTTCGCAAAAAAGTTATTTCTTGGAAGCATGTTTTTATAGAAAATATCGCTATCAGACATTTCATATGTTGCGAATAATGGTGTTAGTATTGCATATAAGAATAGGATAAGTATTATTATTGCAGCTACTAATGAACCTTTGTTTTTTGAAAAACGAATAAATGCATCCTTTAAATAACCTATAGGTTTTGTTTCAAATTTAACATCATGGATCTTTTCATCACGTGATACAAATCTTAATTTTTCTTTTGATATATTTGGTATATTATTAGAGCTCATTTGTTTTTCCTCCTCCCATTCTAATTCTTGGGTCTATAAAACCATAACTTAAGTCTATTACAAGTCCAGAAACCAATCCTATTGATGTATAAAACATACTTAAATATAGGAACAAATCATAATCTCTGCTTATTATTGATGCTATATAAGCTCCACCAATACCAGGCACAGCAAATATCTTCTCTATAACAAGTGAACCGCCTATTACCCCTAAGAACTCAGATAGTATCATCGGAAGAATTGGAACGAAAGCATTTCTAAGAGCATGTCTTACTGTTGCTTGTCGTCTTGTTAATCCCTTTGCACGAGCTAATAGCATATAATCACTAGTAAGTGTTTCAGTAAGCTCTGCACGAGTAAATCTTGTAAATTGAGCAATAATACCAAATGATAAAGCTAATACTGGCAATACCATTGATTTAAGCATTACAGGAGAAAAATATGTACGTCCAGATTCTAATGCTGCCACTAGATGTGGGAACCAACTCAATTTAAATGCAAAAATATATTGAACTAAGAATGCATATACGAAGCTTGGTACAGAAATAAATACCATAGTAAATACTGAAATTACTTGATCTTGCCATTTATTCTTTTTAAGTGCTGCAAATATTCCAAACAGTATACCAAGAGGTAAACTGAACAGAACTGAATAGATATTTACACTCATTGTTGCAGGAAGTTTTGCTGCAACGTGTACTGTTACTGGAGTTAAAAAGTCTGTTTTCTTACAAACTCCCCAATCAAACTCAGTAAAAACTTTTTTTAGAAAAATACCATATTGAACAAGAATTGGTTTATTATATCCCCATGCTTCATGCATAGCTCTAAGCGCGTATCCTTGATCTCCCATAGCTGGAGGTATCTCATTAGGTAAAAGTCTAACCAAAACAAAGCACATTGTCATGATAATGAAGAAAACCATGAACATTAACCCTATTCTCTTTAAAATGTATAAAAACATCTTCATAGATATACAACTCTCCTATTTATTTAGAATTTAATTAAATATTAAGTCTTAATGCGAATTTTAAATATAAAGCCTTTATCATTAATATGCTTGTCTCATTTAATATTACTTATAAAAATAAGCTTTATTATAGAGTGTTCTCACAGAATGTTAATATTTCGGATAACATGCTGTGAGAACACTCATTGTAAAAGTTAATAAAACACATCATGATACAAGTCTGACAAAAATTTATCACATAAGGTAAAATCTGTAAGACCTAATTAACATGGAAATTTCACAGCTCCGTTATTGGAGCTGTGAAAACCATATTTACATATTATAATTCTTATTTATAATCTAATTCTCCGCCTTGTTCTGCAACCCATGCATCCCACTCAGCGTCTGTCATTTCAATATAAGTTTCACCTAATCTTACCATAGGTATATACTTATTCAATTGTTTCTTAGAACGCATTGACAATAAAGTGTCAGTAGAAGAAGATTGAATAGGAAGTGATGCAAACTCTTGCAATACTCTTGTTTCTACTTTTGAAAGTATCAATGATCTTATTGCATTATCAACTACTTTGTACTCACCAGTTGTAAGTGCAAGTACCCAGTCATATAAGTTCTTAGTTACATCTTTTCCATCAATATTGATAGTTAAATCAATAGTATTATATTCTATACCATAGTTTCCGCCTGGTCTAATGTTAAATTCCATTAATCCATAAGGGTCCATGGCTCCACCGCCACCACCACTTAAACAGATTTGAGCTTCACCAGTTCTCATTTTTTCATTCCATTTGTCAGTAATTAAACTTACAACCTTTAATTTTCCTTCAAGTGGAGTTCCTTTTGCCATTTCAGCAAATGAGTTTTCTATAGTTGTATAAAGTAATTTTCTTGATTCAGTTTCTGATGTAGTTGGGTAATCTAATGTGATTACATCTCCATCTTTATAGTCGCCATTAGCTTTAGCTTCTTCATATGCTTTCATTAGCAATTCTCTTGCTTTTGCTAAGTCATATCCTGAATCTATATCTGTTCCACCATATACATCTATAAGAACTTGTTTACCATATTCAGAATCTCTGTATGATTGTCCTGTATCTGGATCTGTGATATATGTTTCATTCAACATACCAGAGAATGGTCTTATAAGTGGACCTCTAGCTTTAGCAAAGTTTGTTCTGTTAATTCCTAAAGAGAAAGCTTGACGGAAATCCTTGTAAGCTATCATAGTCTTATTGATTCCAGCTGATTCAAAACCTTTTAAGTTTTCTTTGTTAACGTGGAAGTTCATATTGTAAGTATATTTGTTAGGCATACTTATTAAATAATCACTTGCAGCATATTCTGTTTTAGTACCTATACTAACTTCGTCTAATTGTCCTTTTAAGAACATTTGGAATGCTGTTTCAGCTTCTGGTATAATATCATATCTGATTTTTTCAAAGTTACTTAAGTATTCATGGTTTCCATCTGTCCAACCATACCAATTTTCATTCATTGAAAGTACAACTAGCTTGTCCTTAATGTATTCTGTAATCTTATAAGGTCCATATGACATATATTTAGTATTGTCATTACCATAAGCAGTCTTAATAACTCCGCCGCCTATATCAGTCTTATTGCTTTCATAAAGGTCTTTATTAACTAACCATGAAGATGTTAATGTATATTTAATGAAGAAAGGTTTAGTAGGGCTTGAAAGAATAAATTCTATTTCGTAGTCGCTTACTTTCTTAATACCAACATTAGCAAAATCTACAGGTGGGTTTTCCATTTCAACAACACAGAATTCTTTCCATGCTTCTGGATTACTGTCACCAAAGTTAGCAGCGATTTCAAGTAAGTCTTTCTTAACTTGTTCTGTAACTGGCATATACTTTTCTTTTGAATATAATTCATAAAGATTTCTTCCATCAGCTGAATTAAATGCTGCTTTTCTAGCTTCTTGTGCATAGTATTCTGATGCAGGTGCACCGAAGAAAAATACAGGTTCAGTCATAGTTACAAGATATTTATCTTCTGGAATATCTTTAGCTTTTTCGCTTTTTACATCTTCATATACTTTACCTTGTTTGAAGTAAGCTTCTGCATTAGCTAAAGCTAAGTCTCCTTGATAAACTTCGCTTGCACGAACATTTTTCATAATTGGACTAAGTAATTGTTCATATGAGTAAATATAATCATCTGCAGTTATTGGTGTTCCATCTTCCCACTTAGCGTTAGGATTTAACTTAACAGAGTAAGCATACCACTCTTTAGCATCTGCAGGCACTCCATAAGTAGCATCTCCAGCATATTTAGCTGTAACGTCTACTGGGAACTCTGCTGCTAACTCAGTAATGAATTCGAATCCATCTTGAGCATCATTAGCTTTAATACCATAGAAAGCAATTTCAGTATATCCAGTGATATCAGCAGCATCAGCAACTGTAGTATCATGTCCATTGAGTGTATAAGGTGTTGAAGCTAAATAACTTCTCCAAGTTATACCTTTACTTCTCTCAATGATATTTGGTCCCGCAGGTTTCTCTTCCTTCTTGTCATCAGCAGGCTTTTGGTCATCATTAGCAACCGGTGTTTGTTCTTTTGGTTTACAAGCTGCCATTGAGAATATTAGCACTAAAACTAAAAAGAACGAAATAACTCTTTTAATCATAAATTTAACCCTCCAAATTATTATGCGCTTTCTATTTAGAAAGCAAAAAAAATTTTATGTATATAATTAATTTTGCATGGTGCAAGCGTTATCTTTAAGCTCTAAGAGATTATGAAACGCTTGCATAATACAAATTATTATATCTTTACTTAGCATTATACCATAACAATATAGCCATATCAAGTATTTTTTTCTTATAAATTACTACTTTTATTTTTTTTATAAAATATAAATTTAATAAGAATAAGACTAAACTTGATTTTACAACCTTTTTTGGTACAAGATAGAAACATTGGTTTAGGCTCTATAATGACAAATTTTGTAAATATAAAGCCTTTTAATATATTACTGGTTCATTTTTACTTCCATTATTATAGGTAAAATCATTGGGCTTCTCTGAATTTTATCATATATAAAGCCATTTAAATCATCCTTAATCATGTTCTTTATAGTTCCCCAGTCCTTAGTACCTGAATCTTTGCACTTATTAAGTGCTATATTAACATTTTCTCTTGATTCCTCTATGAGATCTACATTTTCTCTAACATATACAAAGCCTCTTGAAATAATATCAGGGCCAGATATAACTTCTCCTGTATTCTTATCCATTGTTATTACTACAATAATAAGTCCATTTTCTGATAAATGCTTTCTATCTCTTAATACAATATTACCTACATCTCCAACACCTAGTCCATCAACAAGTATGTTGCCCGATGGAACAGTTCCATTAACTTGAGCTGATTTACTATTTATTTCAACTACATCGCCAGTCTGAGCTATTATTATATTTTCTTCCTTAATTCCTAATTCCATTGCAAGCTTAGCATGATGCTTCAAATGTCTATACTCTCCATGTACTGGCATAAAAAATTTCGGCTTTAATAAAGTAAGCATTAATTTTAACTCTTCTTGTCTTGCGTGACCAGAAACATGTATTTCTTCTAAGGTATCATATAAAACATCCGCACCTTTTTTATAAAGCATGTTTATTACTCTTGCTACAGTTTTTTCATTGCCTGGTATAGGATTTGCAGATATGATTACCATATCACCTTCTTTAATCTCAAGCTTTTTATGATCGCTATTTGCCATTCTAGTCAAAGCTGACATTGGCTCCCCTTGACTTCCAGTAGTAATTAGAGCTATTTCTTCATCCTTGTACTTTTTCAAATCATTTATATTTATGAAAGTATCCTCTGGTGTATCAAGATATCCCAGCTCCTGAGCAACTTTAATAACATTAACCATGCTTCTTCCAGAAACTGCAACTTTTCTATTATAAGCAACAGCTGCATTTACTATTTGTTGAACTCTGTGTATGTTGGAAGCGAATGTTGCAACAATTATTCTCTGATTACATTTTTTAAATATATCCATAAATTTGTTTCCAACAACTCTTTCAGACTGTGTGTATCCAGTTCTTTCAACATTAGTACTATCCGACATTGCAATTAGTACACCTTTTTTCCCATAATCAGCAAAGGTATTTAAATCAATTACACTGCCATTTATTGGAGTATAGTCTATCTTAAAGTCTCCAGTATGAATAACTGTTCCTAATGGAGTTTCTATAGCAAAGCCAACAGAATCAGGTATGCTGTGATTTGTTCCTATAAAGTTGATTTTAAAACAACCAGCCTTAACATTCTCTCCTGGATTGATTACATTTAGCTTTACATCCTCTAATTTATGCTCAATAAGTTTGTTTCCTACTAAACCCATTGTTAATCTAGTACCATAAACTGGTATGTCAATTTTCTTTAAAACATATGGTATTGCTCCTATATGATCCTCATGCCCATGTGTTAAAAATAAGCCCCTTAGCTTATCCTTATTTTTTATAAGATAAGTAATATCCGGTATTACTATATCTATTCCTAGCATCTCATCCTCTGGAAATGCCATTCCGCAATCTATAATTATTATATCATTATCATATTCAATTGCTGTTATATTCTTACCTATTTCCCCTAGACCGCCTAGCGGAATTATTTTTAATTTGTTTTTTTTGGTCTGTGCCAAAGTCTGCTCCTCCTTATATTAATTCGTCTGCCATAGCTTCATATATCTCTATAACTTCGTTTAATTCTTCTTCGTCTTCTATGATATTAAAAATCATTTCTCCATCTTCTGTTTCATCAACACTATATATCATGCCTTCTTCAGAGTTTTCTTCTCTAAGAACTGCATATTGCACATCATCTAAATGAAAGCTTGCTTCTATGACAAGTCTTTCAAGTTTTCCATCTTCATTAATTAGCTCAACAATTTGCGTTTTATAATCATCATTATCGATATCACTTGTTATATCATCTTGATCTTTTTCAATATCATATCTATTGTCTTTTTTCATACTCATTTATCCTTAACTAATATTATTTATATAATTTCTTATATCATTCTCTTAGCTCGCTCCATATATGTACTTAAAATTTGTACAGCTGCAAGCTTATCTATAACTTCTTTTCTTTTATTTCTTTTTACATCAGCACTTATCAGCATCTTCTCTGATATAGCTGTTGTTAGTCGCTCATCCTGAAAATCCACTGGTAAATTAAATTTTTCCTTTAATTTTTCTGTAAAGGCAATTACCTTTTCAGCCTGTATCCCAATTGTGCCATCCATCATTTTTGGCAATCCTACGACAATTTTTGCTACATTATACTCATCTATTATTTTTCTTAGTTCTTGTAAATCTGCTTTTAAATTAGTTCTCTTAATAGTAGTAAGACCCTGAGCTGTTATCATAAGTAAATCACTTAATGCAACACCAATAGTCCTATCTCCTACATCCAATCCCATTAATCTATCCATAAAATATTTTTCCTACTATCTTTCTACTTATTATCTAATCATATATATTCCACAAATAATATATATAGTTTAAAAAACTATCAAACAATTTTAATGCAAAAATCAGCACATTCACTTGCGCAATAGCTACATAAAACACATTTATTCATATTTACTATACACTTACCATTAACAATACTAAGTGCATTTTGTTTACACCTTTTCACGCACTTGCCACAACCTACACACCAATAAGCAATATTCAACTCACGATTTACATTATTGACAGAATTTTTTAGCTCTTCAGATGCTATTTTACCATTAAAATAACATAAATTCAAATCAACCTCTTGCCTATTTCTCATACCAATAGCAATAAAGTCAATCTCCTTTATATTGTTTACAAAATCAAAGGCTTCTCTAGTATCTGACAATAAATGCCCTCCACCATAGGGCTTCATAGCCATAATTAATTTACCCTTTGATTTAGCTATTTTAACAGCTTCTATCATCTCTGAACTTGTTCCATCATTTATCCCAATCCCTGTTTTATTTACAATGGTAAAAACCATATCAATTTCTTTAAATTGTACACTATCTTCAACAGCTCTAATCGCATGAGTAGAAATACCAAAATTTTTAATGATACCTTTCTGTTTATACTTCATAAACTCTTCAACAGCTTCATAATGTCCAATAAAATTATTGCCATTATCTTGCTCATGTAGCATAAATATATCTATATAATCAGTATTTAACTCATTCAAAGCCTTTTCAATACTATATTTAGCAGTTGCTTTATTATATGCATAACTCTTTGTTGCTATGTATATGCTCTCTCTTTTTTTATTCTTTAAGAAAGCATTTAAGATATCATAATTATCATAAAGCTCAGCTGTATCATAAAAATTTATGCCCATTTCATAGGCATAATTTAAAACATCAACTTTATTATTAAAATCACTCTTGTTTTGTAGATTGCTTAGTGCTAATGTACCAAAGCAAAGTTTTGAAACATTTTTCATAGCTTAAAAACTTCCAAGTAAGCATTTAGTATCTCTTCTAAAAGCTCATCTCTCTCAATTTTTCTAATTAAACTTCTTGCATTATTATAATTTGTTATATAGGTAGGGTCTCCTGAAAGCAAATATCCTATAAGTTGAGTGTTAGGATTATATCCTTTTTCTTTTAAAGAGCGATAAACCTGAGATAAAATTTCTCTCGCTTCATTCATTGATTCAGTATTATAATCAAACTTTGCAGTATTAGAGTTGATATTGTTATTCATAATATGGATTCCTTTCTATACATTTTTTACCAAGAAGTTTGCATGAATGCAACAACTTCTTTAATCAATTCAATATATATTATACTATATATATATATTAAAATCAAACAATTAATTTTTAAAATAATTTTTTTATACTAAAAAAGTAGCGAAGAGCTGTTTAATACAGCTCTTCGCCAATAATCATTTAAATTTAGTTATCTTAAGCTTTCCTTTGCAGTGTTCAACGCTTCATCTATCTTGCTAGCATCCTTACCACCTGCTTGTGCAAAATCAGGTCGACCGCCGCCACCACCACCTGCTACTTGCGCTGCCAACTTAACAATGCTTCCTGCTTGTATACCCTTTTGATTTAAATCTTTTGTTACAGAAGCAACAAACAAAACCTTTCCTTCAAATTCTGAAGCTAATATTATTACACAGCTTGGATTCTTATCCTTAATCCTGTCAGCAACATCTCTAAGAGCATTAGCATCTGTATCCTTAAGCTTAATAGTGAACACTTTTACTCCATTTATTTCTTCATATTTATTGAGTATATCGTCCATGCTAGACTTTAATATCTCATTATTAAGCTTTGTAATCTCTTTTTCTTTATCCTTTAACTCTTTTCTAAGATTTACAACTTTATCAGTAAGCTCTTCTCTTGTAGTTTTCAATGATTGCATTAGCTCTGTAATTATAGAGTTTGCATTATTTAAATATTCTATGGCTGCCTTGCCAGTTAAAGCTTCAATTCTTCTAACTCCAGAAGCGATTGAGCTTTCAGATAGAATTTTAAACATTCCAATTTTAGCTGTTTCATCAATATGTGTGCCTCCACAAAGCTCTTTGCTAAAATCTCCTACCTTTACAAGTCTAACAACATCTCCATATTTTTCATCAAATAATGCCATTGCTCCTTGCTTTCTTGCTTCCTCAATACTTACAAGACTTGTATTTACAATATAGTCAGATAAAATTGCTTTATTAACTCTTTCTTCAATTTCTTTTAAAGTATCTTCATTTACGAGTTCAAAATGAGTGTAATCAAATCTTAATCTATCATCACTAACTGAAGATCCAGCTTGATTAACATGTTCTCCTAAAACATCCTTTAAAACTCTGTGAAGAAGATGTGTAGCAGTGTGATTCTTAGCTGTACTTCTTCTCTTATCATAATCAATTTCTGCTAATACTACATCACCTATTTTTACCGTGCCATCATTCACAATTATTTCATGAATTATTGCCTTGTTAAGCTTTTTAGTATTTATTACTGTTGCATCAAAATTATCATTTGATAATTTTCCAGTATCTCCTATTTGTCCTCCGCTTTCAGCATAAAATGGAGTTTTATCTAGGACTATTATAACTCTTTCATCTGCAGATGCTTCTTGCTTCTCAGTATCATCAATAAATATTTTCAATATTTTTGATTCAGAAGATTTTTCAGTATATCCTATAAACTCAGTTTCTATACCCTCTATACTTATAGAGTTATCCTTCCAACCTGAGTTTCCTGCTTTTCCTCTTGCCTGTCTTGCTATATTCTTATTTTCTTCCATTATGTCTAGGAATTCTTGCTTGTTAAGTTTAAAGTTATTTTCAATTAAAATTTCTTCTGTTAATTCATATGGAAAGCCAAATGTATCATAAAGTCTAAACAATATTTGTGCATCTAGGATGTCTTTACCATTCTCTTTTGCTACATTAATTTCCTTTTGTAACATTTCTAAGCCTTGGTCTATAGTTGTTCTAAACTTTTCTTCTTCTATTTTAACAAGCTTTAATATATAAGACTCTTTTTCAGATAATTCTGGATATGCATGTTTCCAATTATCTATTGCTACCTTTACTGTTTGTGTTAAAAAATCTTTATCTATACCAAGTAATTTTCCTTGTCTTAAAGCTCTTCTAATAAGTCTTCTTAAAACATATCCTCTACCCTCATTTGAAGGTATAACTCCATCTGATATCAAGAACGCTACTGCTCTAGAATGGTCAGCTATTATTTTTAATGATGTATCAGATTTTTCTGATGTATTAAACTTAACTCCACTGATTTCTTCAGCTTTTTTTAATATACTAAAAATAGGCTCAACCTCATATACACTTTTCTTGCCCTGTAATGTCATAGAAGTTCTTTCAAGTCCCATGCCTGTGTCTATATTAGGATGCTCTAAAGGATGATAAACTCCATTTGTGTCCTTATCAAACTGTGTAAATACTAAATTCCAAATTTCAGTATATCTGTCACATTCACAACCAGGCTTACAATTAGGGTCTCCACAACCAAATTCTGATCCATTGTCATAGTAAATCTCGGAACAAGGTCCGCTTGGTCCAACTTCTAGTTCCCAGAAATTATCCTTTTTCCCTAGTCTTACTATTCTCTCTTCTGGAAGATCTGTCAATGTAGTCCATAGCTTAATTGCTTCATCATCTTCCTCATATACGCTTGCCCAAAGTCTTTCTGCTGGGATTTCTAAAACCTTTGTTAAAAACTCCCAAGCCCATGTTATAGCTTCTTTTTTAAAGTAATCTCCAAAGGAGAAGTTCCCGAGCATTTCAAAGAAAGTAAGGTGACGAGCAGTTACCCCTACATTCTCTATATCATTAGTTCTAACACATTTTTGACAAGATACCATTCTTTTACTTGGTGGTGTTTCCGCTCCAGTGAAGTATTTCTTTAGAGGTGCCATTCCAGCTGCTATCAACAATAAAGTCTTGTCGTTTTTAGGTATAAGCGAAGCACTCTGTCTTACTAAATGCTGTTTTGACTCATAAAAGTTTAAATATTTTTTTCTTATATTATTTATTGAATACTTATGTTCCATTTTCTCTTATCTCCGAATCGTCTGAATTATTATCTGATTATAGCTTATGATTACATTAATTGTCAAATATTTTATATAAAACATATATAATAAATAACAATTTAACGAAGAGTTTTGCAATACTATTCTTCGCTAAATTGTTATTATTTATTTATTAAATTAACAATTCCTATTCTTCACCATGTACATGGTCGTGCAAATCTTCATCAGCATGTGGATTAAAGCCCTCTAAGCCTTTAATTTCTATACCTTTCTTTTGTGCATAATCATATAATGCAGCTTTTATTGCTTGCTCTGCTAAAACTGAGCAGTGTACCTTTACTGGTGGTAGTCCTCCTAGAGCCTCAACAACAGCTTTATTTGTAAGTTCAACAGCCTCATTAACATTTTTCCCCATAATAAGCTCTGTTGCCATACTTGAAGATGCTATAGCAGATCCACATCCAAAGGTTTGAAACTTAACATCCTCAATTATATGATTATCATTTATTTTAAGATAAATTTTCATTATATCGCCGCATTTTGCATTACCTACTTCACCAACACCATCTGCATTTTCTATTGATCCTACATTTCTTGGATTTCTAAAATGATCCATTACTTTTTCTGTATACATAATTACCTCCTTAGTTGTTTAACATTAATTTCCAACTTATGTTTTATCTTAATATATCAATTATTTTTTACTTGCATTATATAACGGTGACATATTTCTTAATTTTTGAACTATTTCTTTCATTTGAGCAACTACATAATCTATTTCTTCCTCTGTAGTTTCATCACCAATTGTAAATCTTATAGAACCATGCGCTGTACCGTGATCAAGTCCTGTTGCTAAGAGTACATGAGATGGATCTAATGAACCAGAAGTACAAGCTGAACCACTTGAAGCACTTATTCCACTTATATCAAGCCATAATAATATTGATTCTCCCTCGATGTATTTATATGAGAAATTAATATTGTTTGGCAATCTCTTGCTTGAATGTCCATTCAAATGAACATCATCAATATTTGATTTTATTGCGTTAATAAATCTATCTCTTAGGTTTGTAATCCTCTTTATCTTATCATCAAGTTCCAAGCTAAGAAGCTCTACAGCCTTTCCAAAGCCAACAATATTTTGAACGCTCTCAGTTCCAGCTCTCTTGTTTCTTTCTTGAGCTCCGCCATGTACAAAATTATCAAGCTTTAAGCCTTTTCTCATATATAAAGCTCCTACTCCTTTAGGTCCATGAACCTTATGAGCAGACATTGACATTAAATCAATATTCTCTTTCTTCACATCAATTTTGACAGCTCCTAGAGCTTGAACTGCATCTGTATGGAATATTATTTTTCTTTCCTTAGCTATTTTTCCAATCTCTTCAATTGGTTGAATAGTACCTATCTCGTTATTTGCATACATAATTGATATTAAAATAGTATCTGGTCTTATATTTTTTTCTACATCCTTAGGATCTACCATTCCATACTCATCTACATCTAAATATGTAGTTTCAAATCCAAATTTTTTAAGATATTCACAGGTATGAAGTACTGCATGATGCTCTATCTTAGTTGTTATTATATGTTTTCCTTTGTCCTGATTAGCAAAGGCAACACCCTTTATAGCCCAGTTATCTGACTCTGTTCCTCCAGATGTAAAATATATTTCTCTATCATCTGCATTTATAAATGTAGCTACTGTTTTTCTTGCTTTTTCAATTGCTTCCTTAGAAATTCTACCAAGCTCGTAGATTCCGCTTGATGGATTTCCATAGTATTCTGTAAAATACTTCATCATTTCTTCAACAACTTCTTTTTTAATTTTAGTTGTTGCAGCATTATCAAGATAAATTTTTTTATTCATTAATTATCCTCCGTTTTTAACTTAAGTTCTTCAACACATGTAGCTTTATCTTATATTTATATACAAAAACCTGTTTCTAATCATTAGTGTTATTTTCGGGTTTATCTTGTACCATATCATATAAAGATATATTATCTATAACATTATTAATACTTACTTCTATTTTTTCCCAAATTGTTCTAGTTGCACATATTGACTCTCTTGAACAGCTTTCCTTACTAACACAATTTGAAGCAGTTATTTCTCCCTCAAGAGCTCTTAATATCATGCCAACTGTAATATCCTTGGGCTCTTTAGCTAGGCTATAACCACCGTTTACACCTCTCGTTGTACTGATATATCCTGCTTTTTTTAACTTTCCAAAAAGCTGCTCTAAGTAATTTTCTGATATATCATATTTATCACATATTCTTTTCAACGGAACTGGACCTTCACCATATGCTAAGGCTAACTCAAATGCAGCCTTTAAACCATATCTTCCTTTTGTAGATAAGATCATAAAAAAGCCTCCATTCTTTGATTTCGATTAATTATATAATACCCTAGTAATTTTGTCAACATTAGTTTTTAAAAAATTATTATTTTCAAACACTAATAAAGCGAAGAGTTCAGTTCTCAAAACCCTCCGCTAAGCAATTAATTTCTGTAATATTTTTTTGTGTAAAACATATAAATTAAAAGAATAGTTATACTTGAATTAGCTTATAAGAATAAGTACCATTTATCTTTGATGCTTCATATACTTTATCAATAGGATATTGATAGGATGAGTCTAAAACATCAAGCAAGGTTGAATAGCTATATGCAACAATGCATAAATCACATTCTGTTTTTATCGCAAATGGTACTGAAGCTAATTTAATGTTTTTAATTCCTAGGTTTTGAAGTCTGCTATAAGCAGCCATAGTGTAATTTCCATACTTAAAGGTTATAACGTAATGCTCCATCGTATCACTCCTTTACACTAAATTATTAAGAATACAACAAAATGTTACAAAATTTAATAAATAATATTCTCAGCTATGTAGCAATTAAAGCATAAATAATGAAGTTAATACTCAGTTTTATATAATAAATTTTTAGAGGTGAAAAACTATGTTTTTTTTACAAAGTGATTTAAGCAATTCAAAAACAATGATAGTTCAGTCAGTTTTAAAGAAGATGGGGTTATATAATGGAAAAGTGAACGGAGTTAACAATACAAACACTGAAGAGGCAGTTAAACAATTTCAGTCTCGGGTTGGGATTCCAATGGATGGTATTGTTGGACCTACTACATACAAGGCTCTTGAAAAATACATATTGGGCTATACGTATTACAGAATTGAAGCAAACGACACATTAACAAGTATAGCAGAAAAAAATCATTCCACAGTCAATCTCATATTATCAGCAAACAAAGACATAGATCCAAACAATCTTAATCTAAATACTGTAATAACCGTACCTTTTAATTATAATCTTGTTATGGATGACATAAATTACACATACACAGCTATGTGGTACAATATTATGGGATTAATACAAAGATATCCTTTTTTAGATGTAAGCAGTGTTGGTAATAGCGTTCTTGGAAAAGAATTGTACCTAATTAAATTTGGAAAAGGTGTTAAAAAGATTCATATAAATGCTTCTCATCATGCACTTGAATGGATAACAAGTGTTTTTGTAATGAAATTTGTTGAAAGTATATCAAGGGCATACATGAATGGAGAGGAAATCGAGGGATATAACATTAGAAGTTTATTTAACACACATACACTGTATATAGTTCCAATGGTTAATCCTGATGGAGTTGATCTTGTAAATGAAGGTTTAGATCCTAGCAATCCATACTACAATGATCTGATAAGATGGAATAATACAGGAAGACCATTTTCAGAGGTATGGCAGGCAAATATCAGAGGTGTAGACTTAAACCACAACTATGATGCTGCATGGCAAGAATCAAGTAATGCAGGAAAGGCCATTGGTATAACTGGACCTGGTCCAACGAGGTATTCTGGAGAGTTTCCATTTTCTGAGCCTGAGACACAAGCGATGAGAAACCTAACAAACAATGAAGATTTCTATTTAGCAATTGCATATCATACTCAGGGAGAAGTAATTTATTGGAACTTTATGAATTTAGCTACTCAAAGGGATCAAGATATTGGAGATATTTTGGCAAATGCAAGCGGATACAGCTTGGACACAGCATCCGGTGTTTCATCCTATGCAGGTTATAAGGATTGGTTCATAAAGGATTTCAGAAAGCCTGGTTATACTGTTGAAGTAGGTAAAGGTAAGAATCCTCTTCCAATAACTCAATTGCCAAGAATTTATGAGGATAATATGAGGTTGATTTTAGCTGCTACTACAGTGTGATGCAAATTATAGCCCAGAAATATAACAAAAAAAATCCAAGAAATGTTCTAAAATTTCTTGGATTTTTGTCTTATAAATTTACCTACTAATTAATATATCTGCTTTCTTCTTCAATTTCAAAAACATTTAATTGTTCTTGTAAAATTTCAATATTGTCCTCATACTCTTCTATGCTTATTTGTTTTGTGTTCAGCATAAAGTTGAGAGTATTTTTTCCGTCTGCATACAAGTACATCTCTTTGCAAGGTATTATATCATTCTTTTTATAATCCTTATACTTTGATTTTAATACTTCAATGTTAATTTGACCAGATTTTAAATTAGTTATTGTTCCAGCTAAATTAAGCTCATTAATCATTATACCATTTTCATTAAAACAATCCCTAATTTGTCTAATAAATATATAATGATGCTTTTTAATTTCAAATGAAACATCTGAATTTAGCATATTATTATCTATATCATCATTATAATAGTCAATGCTTATATCATATTGCTTTTTTGAATCAAATTCATTTAAGTTAATAAGAGAGGATATTTTTTCTCTTATATCACTGTCTGTAATTTTTGTGTTTTTTAAATAGTATTTCATAATATCATGCTCTCCTTTCTGCTATTGCTTAAATATTATATGCTCAGGTCTAGTTTATACATCACTTACTCTTTTCTTTAATATTAATGCTAATTACCATTCAAATATTCTATAAATTTTTTCATTCTTGCTTCATAGCCAGATTCTTTTGCTTCGTAAAGTTTAATATTTACTCCATCTGGTAAATATTGCTGTTTTACATAAAACTTATCATAATCATGCGGATATTTATATCCTACCCCATGTTTTAATCTGTCAGCTCCCTTGTAGCTTGCATCTTTAAGATGATTAGGAACTTCATTTGAACAATTTTCTATTGCCGCTAATGCTTTGTCTAATGCCACATATGAAGAGTTGCTTTTCGGTGCGCAGGCAATATATACAACTGCTTGAGCCAAAATTATTCTTCCTTCTGGCATTCCTATAACCTCTATCGCATTAAAAGCATTCAGTGCAATTTCTAAGGCCCTAGGATCTGCATTGCCCACATCTTCTGATGCAGCTATCACAATTCTTCTTGCTATAAATTTCGGATCTTCTCCACCTTTAATCATTTTGGCTAGCCAAAATATAGCAGCATCTGGATCTGAACCTCTCATACTTTTGATAAATGCAGAGATTGTATCATAATGTTCATCACCTTTTTTATCATATGTGAGCTTTTTACTTTGTATACATTCCTCAGCATCACTTATGGTAAAATTTATTATATTATTTTCATCTGCCTCTGTAGTTGTTATGCCAAGCTCTAATGCACTTAGTGCTTTTCTGACATCTCCATTTGAGTTATTTATTATATGCTCAAGACTTCCATCCTCAATATTAATGTTTAAATTGCCAAAGCCTCTTTCTTTATCAGATATTGCATTTAATAAAACCTCTTTTATATCATCATTAGTTATCTTCTTAAATTCAAAGACAAGTGACCTTGATATAAGAGCAGAGTTTACTTCAAAGTATGGGTTTTCAGTAGTTGCTCCAATTAGAATTATTGTGCCATTTTCTACATATGGTAAAAGTGCATCCTGTTGAGCTTTATTAAATCTATGGATTTCATCAACAAATAATATAGTGCGTTTATTGTACATTGAAAGACTGTTGATTGCTTGATCAATTTTTTCCTTTATGTCTTTTATCCCACTTGTTACAGCATTAAGCGTTGTAAAATTATTATCAGATGTTTTTGCAATTATTTTGGCAAGTGTAGTTTTTCCTGTACCTGGAGGACCATAAAAAATAGCTGATGTTAGCTTGTCCGCCATAATTGCACGGTTTAAAATCTTTCCTTTTCCAACTATATGGCTTTGTCCAACAAAATAATCAAGACTATCAGGTCTCATTCTTTCTGCTAAAGGTCCTAAACTTTTGATTGCCTTAGCATATTGCATCTCGAAAATATTCATTATCAATCCTCTATTTTTCTAATAATTGTATATTTAAAATTTCTTTTTGATGATTCTACTTTATCATACCTTTTCAAAATGAAAAATGATAGGACTAATGATAAAAGTCCAAACAATGCTGCATATAATTGTCCATCCTCACCTTTTATTAAATAACTAACTAAAAATATAACAATTATCATAATTAAAAGTGGTAAACCATATAAAACAAAGGAATATTTTAATACATTAATATCTTCAAACGAAATTTCTACTTCATCACCAATTTCTATATTAGGTATAGCATCTGCCTTTATTTCCATCTCTGGAACATTGCAAGCAGAACTACAGCCCTTACAATTTTCTCCACACATTGATTGTCTTCTTATTGCAACAATAGCAGTATCGCCATCTATTTTCTTAATTCTACCCTTTTGTATCATCTATAATCACTTCCTACTAATTTACTTTATTAATCTATACATTTTATATAAAACCTTAATAATTAATTTTTCTTTCAAACAAGCACTAATAATTATTATTCCAAGATTTATTATGCTCCTCTATTTAATTATACAATATATTTAAATATATAACAATAGAAAAATACTACATCAAATTTTATTTTATTATAGTCTACCTCAAAGCAAAAATTCGCTTAATTAAAAGCGAATTTTTATTTTGATTTAATAAATAATGTTATAGACTGTATAAATAGTTTTGAATATTTTCTCATATTCTGATGAATAACACAGGTGTTTTTTGAGAATTTTAAAACTTATTCTCTATTTAATTAGTTAGAACTTATATTATATATAAATACGTTTCATTTTACTTATAAAGAACCTTAAAATTAGTTATAAACTCATTAATTTTATCATCTATGAATTTATTCATTTCTTGATTATTAGGATCAAATTTTTCTAAAGACAATTCTTCTCCTGATAGCTTTTTAGCTATATCAAAAATTGTATCATCAACAAAGGTTTTTATTTTATTAATATACTTCTCATTGTAGAATAAATAGCTAGCTATTTCTTTTGATTTTTCTTCATTTTTAAACAATATTTTAAATGTGTCATTTATTACACTTCTCTTCTCATCATCAATTTTAAAGTCATCATTTAGCTTCCAATCATCATTTACAAATATTTGTTGCCTTGTAAGATCAGTATTTATTATTGGCATGAACCTAGCAGCACCCATCTCGGACAAAACGGAAAAACTTGATTCGCTAATCATATAATTTGCGACATCGTATATTTTATCATTTGTTATCTTATTATATAAATACAAACAAGGATATCTTCTTGAATTATGAACAGGATTAAATAGAAAAGTACTATTAGGAATGCTATAATTAAATAAATCTCCAGAAAATGTAGTACCAGAAACATATTTAAAATTTCCCATAAAAATAAGTCCACTCGTTTTATCATATATATTTTCAGAGTTAGATAGATCCATAAATTCATATGTGTCATTTATAATTCTTGTTCTAATATTCTTATTTAAATTATAACTATTATATACTAGCACCAACTCTAGGAATTTAATATCTATTGGAGTTATAAGTACTATTTAAATATGTCTAATATTCTGTCTTATTAATTATACATGCAAATTTACTTGTTAATATCCTTAAAATTAGTTATAAATTCATCTATTTTATCATCTACTAACTTATTTATTTCTTGGTTGTTAGGATCGAAGCTTGCTAAGGATAAGTTATCTCCTGAGAGTTTTTTAGCTATGTCAAACACTACCTCATCTACAAACACTCTTATAGCACTGCTGTATCGTTCATCGTAGTAAATATATTCAGAAATTTCTTTTGCTTTTACGTCGTCTATAAGTAGCATTTCATATACACAGTTTATAACAGTTCTTCGTTCATCTGTTATATTTAAGCTATCTTTTAACTTACAATCATCTGTTGCTTTCATTAGTTCTTTTGTCTTTTCAGTAGCAAAGCTTGGCAAAGATCTTGTGTTAACCAAATTATACAAGTCAGTATAACCTGAATCTCCAAGTATATAATTTGCTACATCATAAATTTTTCCATTTGTAATTTTTTCATGCATAAAGAAAATTGGAAATGCATCAGTAATGTAAGGATTAAAATAAAATATTGCATTTGAGAGATTAATGCTGAACAAATTAGCTACATGCGTAACACCATTAACTGATTTTAAGCCTGCAGCAAGAGTCAATCCACTATTACTATCGCATAGTTTCTCAAATTTAGCAGTTTCATAATATTTAATAATATCATCTTTATTTCTAGCTCTAATATCTACATTTAAGTCACTAGAACTGTGTAGAATCATATCATTGCATATACCAAGTATTGATTGTTTTAAAGCCTTTTTAAAACTATCATCATTATTTATAAGCTCAGTTTCAGCATTTACCATTAACAATCCACTTGAATTTAAATGATACTCAAGCATTTCATTATATTCTCTAGAGTTATAGACAAATTTTGCTCCTTTTTCCTTCATCGCTTGCTTAATTAATAAATAATCAGCATATGTTATTACTGATTTATCAGGAATATCAATACCATAATGATTCATTAAATCAAGCCCTATATAATTTACATAAGTAAATAGTGATATTGGTATACAAAATCTATCCTTATATACACTAAATAATTTATCATAATTCTCAAGCTTTGTGTAATCTGCGTGTTGGTTAGATATATCAAGTATATCCTGGACTCTATCAAGAATAATTAGATTGCCAGCTTCTGCTGCTGCATTTCTTTTTTCTATATACTCTTCTCTAGAAACATTAGCTTCATCAAACTTATTTATATCTAATGGAATATTATTGTCAAAACAATACTTTTTTAAATTTTCAAGATACATTGCCATAAATTCATTTTCGTCTTTATACTTATAATAAAATATTTGTATCTTATCATTGCTATTTAGTAGACTTGTATCTTGTATTTCTGATTGTGATTTCGAGCATGATGATAAAAACATCATCATGATTAAAACTATTACTATTAATTTCTTTTTCATTTTCCCCTCCGTTTTATGCATTAATTTAGTTAATTGAACTAACAATTACCATTTAATTATATCAGATTGTTAAATTTATGTCCATAGACAAATTTCCATATAATATACAAAAAAACTCTTTGTCGCTAGCTGTAGCCACGATTTAAATATCATAGCATTCAGCTATTAACAAAGAGTTTTTATAAATTATATTATATTTATTTTAATTGATTCTTATTTTTGTTCTATGCTCACTTTTATTGATAGTTCTTTAAGCTGTTTGTCAGTTGCCTCGCAAGGTGCATTTGTCATTAGACAGGTTGCACTTTGTGTTTTAGGGAATGCTACTACATCCTTAATGTTATCAGTACCTGTCAGAATCATTGTAAATCTATCCATTCCATATGCAATTCCTCCATGAGGTGGAACTCCATACTTGAATGCTTCTAATAAGAATCCAAACTTTTCATTTGCTTCTTCTTCACTTAGACCTAAAGCTTTAAACATTCTGCTTTGAAGCTCTGCGTTGTTTATTCTTATACTTCCTCCACCTACTTCATATCCATTTATTACTATATCATAAGCTTTTGCTCTACAAGTTTCAGGATCTGATTCTAGTTTATCTATATCTTCATCTATAGGAGCTGTGAATGGATGATGCTTAGCTACAAATCTATTTTCCTCTTCATCATATTCGAATAATGGAAACTCAGTTATCCAAACAAGCTCATAAACATCATTAGAAATTAAATTTTTGCTTTGTGCAATTTCAGTTCTTAGTGCTCCTAAAACAGTGCTAACAACACCATTTTTGTCTGCAACAACAAATACTATATCTTTTTCTTTTAAGCTTAATCTTTCTTTCAAAGCTTCTAGCTCTGATTCTGCTAAGAATTTAGCTATAGGTGAATCTATAACTCCATTTTCAAATTTAAGCCAAGCAAGTGCTTTTCCGCCATATGTCTTTACAAATTTTTCTAAATTTGAAAGTCCTTTTTTAGAGAAATCATCAGCAGAGCCATCTATCTTAATGCATTTTACTCTTCCGCCTTCTTCAACAGTTGATTTAAATGCATTAAATGTTGAGTTAGTAAAAATATCAGATATATCGTTGATTTCATATCCAAAACGAAGGTCTGGCTTATCTGAGCCGTATTTATCCATAGCAGTTTGATATGTCATACGTTTAATTGGAAGTGCTATATCAATACCCTTTATTTCTTTAAACACTTTAGCTATAAGTTTCTCGTTCATAGCTATAACATCTTCTACATCAACAAATGACATTTCACAGTCAAGCTGTGTAAATTCAGGTTGTCTATCTGCTCTAAGGTCCTCATCTCTAAAGCATCTTACTATCTGATAGTATCTGTTAAAACCCGAAACCATCAATAACTGTTTAAACAATTGAGGTGACTGTGGTAAAGCATAAAACTTTCCTTCGTTTACTCTACTTGGAACTAGGTAGTCTCTTGCTCCCTCTGGAGTTGGCTTTGTTAAATAAGGTGTTTCTATTTCATTGAAGCTATTATCAAACATGAAATTTCTGATTACATTGTTCATCTTTGCTCTTGTTAAAAGCATCTTTTGCATAGATGGTTTTCTAAGGTCTAGGAATCTGTATTTGAGTCTCATTTGCTCTCCTACATCATCATTATCCTTGATATATATTGGTGGAGTTTGTGCAGTATCAAGTATTCTTAATTCCTTTGCATAAACTTCAATATCTCCTGTTTCCATGTCAGGATTTTTAGATTCTCTTTCTCTTACTTCACCTCTAACAGCTATAACAAACTCACTTCTTAATGATTCTGCTTTTTCAAAGGCTTCTTTGCTGTAATCAACGTCAAAAACTATTTGAACTAATCCTGTTATGTCTCTTAAATCGGCAAAGACAAGCCCTCCTAGATTCCTTCTCTTTTGAACCCAACCCATTAATATAACTTCTTTTCCTACATCACTCATACGAAAATCGTTACACATATTGGTTCTTCTTAAATTTCCCATTGTTTCCATAATACTTACTTCCTTTCTTGGTTGATAGTGATTTATATTCTCTATGTAGGAAAAGCGAAACAAATTTCGCTCTATGAAGCAAGTTTCACTCTATGAAACAGATTTCACTCTGTAATACAAGTTTCGCTCTAAATAAAAAAACTCGTCTCCTACATATACTGTAGGGACGAGTAAAACCCGCGTTGCCACCCTAATTGGATTTTATAAATCAAAGATTTATTTATAATCCCACTCAATTAGTTTGCTTGTTAATGCTAATATTATTCATATTAGTATTGAGGTGTCTTCATCAAAGTATATAAACAGGCTTTCACCATCCCTGAATCGCTAAATACATATTCTTTCAATTACTCTTCCTCAAGCAATATTTATTTATAATAAAATATCACACAATTTGATTTATGTCAATAATTATTTTAAAGTTTAAAAAGAACATTTCATGTTAGTTAATTGTCAAACTAAATTAGACCCTTTTTTCTTTTACAGTCTAATTTAGT
>JAEAME010000097.1_pt1 | contig 123134 bp, 90 predicted proteins | sample 8958731 | NCBI WGS metagenome assembly JAEAME01 (sample SAMN16933194, study PRJNA681113) | bioreactor sludge metagenome | isolation source: anerobic bioreactor sludge (Control) | place: India:Bengaluru | collected 2018-10-24
TCTTGGTTGGGGTGGGGGGGGGGCCCCCCCGCCTGTGGTCGGCGGGGGGTGGCCCGGGGTGGGTGGCGGGGGGGGGGGGGGGGGGGGGCGGGCCCCCCCCCCCCCCCCCCGACCCCCAGCACCGTGCCAGGTCGCGCCCAGGGAATCTGACGAGGCGTGCACCGGGCCGCGAAAACCGCGCCCCTTTTCGCCTCTCTCTGTAAGTGAGAGGGCGGAGAGAGCTGCGGCAGACGCAGCGGCAGAGGGTGCGAGGTCGGTGCGACGAACAGTCGGCCAATCGAACGCAAAATCCGTGTGAGACTCGGAGGCGATCATCGATGTCCTGCGGGTGCCGGAAACAGCGGATACCGGAACGGAAGCCGTTCGGTGTCGAGGGGTGGCGGGGCAAGCAACCTGTCGGCTTCGGCCGTGTCCAGGCCGCAGAGAGCTGCCGCCCCGTGCGCGCACCAGCGACGATACAGGGCGTCGATGTCCGGGGAGTTGAAGCGCGCCAGATCCTCCCGGTGGCGGTCCAGGTCACGCGGCTCGAAGGCCTGCCACTCTCCACGCTCGATGTGCCGACGGTCCTGGAAATGCGCCTCCAGTTCGCTGCGGCGCACGCGCGCAGCGACCGGCGGGGGCGCGCTTCGGGCCCACAGGCTTGGCCACCGAGCGGCCACCTCGGGGATGACGTCGGGGCTCGTCGTGACGAACTCGACACGGGTCCGTGGGAGCGCAGTCAGGAGGGGGCGGTAACGAGTGAGGAACGCCACAAAGTCGAGCACGGTCCGGCTCCACCCCTGAAGATAGACGACGTGCACGTCAGGCGCCGGGAGAATCAGGTAGATGGGGGCTTTGTCCACGAAGAACCGGTTTGTGGAGCTGCCGCTCGGCCTGGACGCGGAGTCGGACCTGGCCGGGAAGACCGCCGGCGAGAGCCCGCACGTAGTCGTGAAGTACGTCACCTTCTCGGCTTCCGTCGCGAAGAACGTAGCGTCCCGACGGCGCAAGACGAAATCGAGCGTCGTGAGTTTGAGCGTCACGGCAGCCGGCGGGGCGTGGCGGCGGTTGCGTGAGTTGCCGAGGCCGAGGGCGTCGTAGATGGGCCTCGCGTGGAGGTGGTACACCTTGGTCGCGCGGCAGTACGTGGCTCTGGTGGCGTGGTGGCGCTCCAGGACGCGCTTCAGCAACGCGGTGACGACCGCGCCGTCGATGCGATCCAGGAAGCTCGCGTATTGCCGTCGCAGGAAGTACCCGCCGTGGAGCGCCACGAGGGCCAGGAAGGCCGCTTGATGCGGCGTGTAGCCGAGACCAATGAGCGCAGTGGCTCGCGGGTCGGGGGTCATCGCAAACGCAGGCTCGGCACAGAGCGAGTGTTGAGATCCCGAACGACTACTTGATGCCGGGCTCGACGGCTGCCCCTTGCACCCCCGTGAGCGAGCCGAGCTTCGCGGGCCCCATCGGCGATTGCCGCCCGAGAGGTGAGTCCTGCGGGAACTGGGTCTTCCAACCTGACCCGCGCTGACCGGCGAGAGCGACGACGTAGGTCGGGTTCGTGCATCCGTACGCTCTGGCCGATCAGGCAGGCAAGAAGCGTGACAACACGGGGGTGGCGTATCGCGCCACGGGCGCGCCTCGCCCGCATTCGGCGCAAGTGCCATCGACACGCGAAGATAGGTTGTGAAAGCGCACGTGCCGCGTCGGGGCGTAGTTGAGAGCCCTATGCATTTACTGCAAGATCGCCGGGGGTGCCGGTTGTGCAGAATTTGCAGTGGGGGGTCGGGTCGCCGCTTCACTGCCCACACTCCCCCGAAGCCCGACGTCGCCACGTTCGTTCGTCGGTATCACCTGTCGGTCCACCAGCCAAACTGGAAGCGTATACTCAGCCGTGATGGGATCGCCGCGAACGGCCCCGAGTTCCGCGACCACGTTCTCTCGTGCGAGGTGAGGTTCCGGTGATGCCCGGCCTGTTTCTCGATGTACGCGTGGCGCTCCGGCGGCTGCGTCGCTCGCCGGTGTTCACCGTCTTCGCGCTCGCGTCACTGGCGTTGGGCATCGGCGTCTCAACCGCCGTCTACTCCTGTGTGTACACCCTCTTCTGGAGCCCGCTCGGAATCGAGCGCGCCGAGAGCGTCGTGCCTCTTCTCAGTGGCTCGCCTGCCCAATACGGGATCCCGTGGTCTGATTTTCGGGATTTGCGACAGCAGCAGTCCAGTTTCTCGATGATGTGCGCCTCGTTCGCACAAGCCCTTCCGGTCGTCGCGGGCAATACCGCGAGGACGGTGCTGGCCGAAGCGGTGTCCGGCGACTACTTCGCCACGCTGGGGATTCGGCCGGCGGTCGGAAGACTCCTGGGGCCGACGGACGAGCAGCTCGGCGAACGCGTGGCGGTCGTCTCGGAATCGTTCTGGCGCACGACGCTCGGCGCGACGCCCGATGTCATTGGGCGCCGCCTCAGACTGGCGGGCGAACTGTTCGAGGTGGTCGGTGTGGCCAGGAGCCCATTCCGAGGCATGGTGCCCCTGCAGCCGGTTGCGCTCTGGGTTCCGTTGTCTCCAGGCTTGCCCGACGCCGTCCTGCCACGGGCTCGGGAGGGTCGCGCGAGTCGGCGGTTCCCGATGGTCGAGGTGTGGGGCCGACTCCGATCCGACACCGGGCTCGCACAGGCCAGCAGCGAGGTCGCGGTCATTGGCAGGAGACTGGATGAGCAGTTTCCGCGTGAGGCTCGTACAGCGCGCAACTGGTCGGTGCGCCGCTACACGCCGTGGGGTACCGGCGCCGCAGGCGCGAAGAACGTGCCGAACATGTTCCTGGCCCTTGGATTCGTCGTCATTCTGATCGCGACCGTGAACGTCGCGAATCTGTCACTGGCCAGAGGCACGGCGCGGGTTCGTGAGCGCACGATTCGCGGTGCGCTCGGTGCGTCGCGTGCCCGCCTCGTTCGTGAGCAGCTGATCGAGAGCGGCCTGCTCGTCGTGGGTGGTGGTGCACTGAGTTGGGGAGTCCTCGTCGGTCTCCTCCGTTCGCTGTCAGCGGAGCTGCCTCTCACCGCCGAAATGAGCCTGGACTTCGAGCCCGTGGTCAGTCCCCAGGTTCTCGTTGCTGCGTTCGCTTGTATGACCGTGGCGTTCCTGGTCTCTGGCCTGTGGCCGGCGGTTCAGTCGACGCGACGAGACACCCGGGACAACCTCGAAGCAGGCGGATTCGCCACGCCGCCCAAGTGGCGTCTCCATCGGACCATCGTCGCGTGGCAAATCTGCGGATCGGCCGCTCTGTTCATGCTGGCGGCGGTGTGCATCAAGGGCGTGACATCTCTCGCTCGCGATGGGTCCGCACTCGCATTCGACCGAATCGCGATCGCGCAGATCGACTTCCAGGCGAATGGGGCTGGTGGAGCCGTGGCAGCCGATGTCGTCACGCGGATCCTCACCGCTCTTCGGGCGCTGCCAGGTATCGAATCAGCGAGTGCTTCCACAGGACTGCCGTTGCGCGGAATGGCCCCTGCCACAGTGATCGCCCCCCTGGACAAGAGCCGTTCGCCGGAACATGCGTCGGTCATTGCAGCGACGCCCGATGTCCATGCGACGTTCGGGATTCGGCTGATCCGGGGACGAGGGTTTGATGACACGGACGACGCTGCTGGAAGACGCGTGGCAGTGGTGAGCGCCGGGCTCGCTCGTTCACTCTTTGGAGCCGGGGAGGTGCTGGGCCAATCGATCATGTTCGCGGGGACGGGCCACAGTGGTTCGGCCGAGACGTTTACGGTGGTGGGCGTGTCGGCCGATACGAGCGGCGATCGCACACGAGCGATGCCGCTCGTGTTCGTACCGCTGGGACGGGTACCCGAGGGACGGGTCACCATCGTCGCTCGCGCCAGAAGCGCAGAGCTCGCTCTCGGCATCCTCCGGTCAACCACACGCCAGGTTGATCCCGACCTAGCCCTTGGTCTGAGCGGAACCGGCCGAGCGATTGCGGAACGGCAGTCCCTTGTGCTGCGTCGGAGCGCCCAGCTTGCCGCTCTGCTCGGTACGTTGGCTCTGCTGCTCGCGATGGCGGGTCTCTACGGGGTACTCTCCCACGCGGTCTTTTTGCGAACACGCGAGTTCGGCATCCGTCTGGCCCTTGGGGCACCTCCAGGGCGGATCTTCACGATGATCCTGTGGGATGGGCTTCAACCGGTGGCGAAAGGGCTGCTGCTTGGCATCATGATCGGCCTGATGGCTCCGGTCGCCGCGCGCGCGTTTGTGTCAAGTGACCTGGCGCCCTATGAGCCGCTGGCGCTGGCGTTCGTGCCCCTGCCTTTCGTCATCTGCGCCGTGGCTGCGTGCTATCTCCCGGCTGCTCGTGCATCGAAGGTCGATCCGAGCGTGTCTTTGAGGCACCTTTAGATTGAGCCCAGGCCTATTGCAGGCGTAGACTGGTCGAACGGGCGTTCGGTCCAGCTGGAGCCAGGCGTGAGATTCGAGATCGTCGGCGACATCGAGCACGTGGAGACCATTGCTGCCGGGCCAAGCGTCAAGGTGCGTTCGTTCCTGAGGAGAACCTACGGCCCCGGCAGGTGGCGGAAGCGAAAGGGGATCGCCACGGTTCGCCTCGCCAATGGCAATCTCCGACGGGTCGAGGTACATTGGTACGAGGCCCACGGGATAGGCAAGCGGGATCTGAAGATCAAAGCCTACGTGGACAAGCCATGAAGCGTGTGACGAAGCACTTTGCGTTGTGTCTCGAGAATGCGGGGAACGAAGCTTCGCTGATTCTCGGAAAGCTCTATCGGGTCGTTCCTGACGCTCGGGCGGCCAACGACGGCCTCGTACGGATCATCGACGAGAGCGGAGAGGACTACCTCTTCGACAAGGAGCACTTTGCGTTCGTTGAGCTCCCACAGGCTGCACGCAGGAGGATGCTCGCCCTTCAGCGGGCCAGTTGACACCGGTCACGTCCATCAGCACCACCGTTCCCCGCTGCGGAACTGAGACCGCGGCCTCTGCCACGCAGAAAGCCAGGAAAGAATCTCCGCCGCATCCAACACACCACAGGCGCCCCTTGCGCGCCGTAGCGCATGCCGATCATCGCCCGGGTGAAGACCGGAATCGGCTTGCGGAAGTGTGGGAATCTCGACAAGTCGAAATGAGATTCCCAAGGAGCGGTGGGCGGCCATCGAAGGTCAGGGCCGTCCACAGCGCCGGCATTTCCGCAGCCGGGTTTCGCCACGGGGGTTGTGGGAGGACTTCCCTTCCCAGCCCGTGCCCAGCGAACCCCGAGCGCCCACGGAAGGCGTGATAGGAGTACACTCAGTCGATGGAGTTCGAGTGGGATCCGGACAAGGCGGCCCTGAACCTCGGGAAGCACGGCGTCGCCTTCACAGAGGCGATGACGATCTTCGGTGATCCATTGGAGCTGACGATCGTTGACCCAGATCATTCTGACGAGGAGTCGCGGTTTGTCAGCACTGGCATTTCCGCCGCCAGGCGACTCCTCGTAGTTACGTACACCGAGCGCCAGGGGCGCATCCGGATTATCAATGCGCGTGTAGCAACCCCTCGAGAGCGTAAGTCCTATGAATCCACAAGTCCACGCTGACGATGGTGACGAGATGCGGGCCGAGTACGACTTCTCAAGCGGTGTTCGGGGAAAGCACGTTCAGGCGTACCGCGCTGGCACAAACGTCGTGTTCCTCGAACCGGACCTGGTTGCAGCGTTTCCCGATTCGGCCTCGGTCAACCATGCTCTTCGCCTGCTCATCCGCCTTGCCCAGTCGGAGAAACTCACGGGCAGACGGGCCGAAAAGGCGCGGCAATCTACGAGCCGTTCTCGGCGAAAGCCGAAGGCGAAAGCGCGGCCGCGGGCAGTTCGCGGTTGAGCGAAGTCCCTCTTCACGCTGCGAACGGCCGCGTCACAGCGGTGTTCGGATCGCGGTCCGAGGCCGGCCGTTCGGCCCAATTCGATCCTGCAAGATCCTGCAAGGAATTGCTGGACAGGTGCGCAAACGAGGGTTTTCAGGGGCACGATGGATCGCAACAGACCCCGACTCGCCGGGGTCTGCTGCGATCGGCGTCACGAGGATGACTGCACGCTACAGAGGCAATTTCGCTCGCGCGTAGTCAATGCACCGCTGGTTGCACTCGTCCTCCAGCGCGAGCTGCTGCACGGGCGTGAGGCCCGTCGTCCGCGGAAGCGGCTTCTTCGGCGGGTGCTCCCTGATCCAGTCGACCAGCATCGCGAGATCCCGCGGCGGGACCGGGCTCTTGTCGTCGAACACCCTCCAGTATTGCTCGGTGAAGATCGGCACCCGCAGGGGGTCTCGCGTGATCATCTCCAGCTGGAACAGCATCCGCGGGTCCTTCTTCTGCATCATCGCGACGACCGCCGGCAGATCGATGTGCCCGTCACCGAACGGCACCTCCGACAGCAGGATGCCGTCTTCGTAGAAGTCCGCGGCCACATCCTTGAAACTGACAAACAGCGTGTAAGGCGCCAGGGTTTCGATCGTTTGCATCGGCGTCTCAACCAGCGCGACGTTGTTGCACATATCCAGGCAGACGCCGACGTACTCGCTGCTGATCGATTTCAGCCACGCCACCTGTTCTGCCGAACGCCACCCTTTGTGGTTTTCGATGGCGAACGGCATCTTGTACTTGCGCAGGATCGGCTCGGCCCTCTGAACGGAAGCCTTGCAGGTTGCGAAGAACTCGTGGAACTCGGCGGCACTCTTGAACTGCTCGTACCGGCGCCCCGAAAACGAGTCGTGCACGCACGCCACCCTGCCGCCCAGCTCGGCAGCCGCCTTGACCGAGGCCTCGTACTGCGGCAGATCGGCGTCGGTGCCCGGCGATCTCACGCCCAGCGTGAGCCGCATGTCCCACTTCTCAATCTGGTCGCGAAGCTTCTTCAGCTCGGCCGGATCAAGACCCTTGGGCAGCGATGTGTGCGCGGCGCCCAGGCCCATCTCGTGGCAGTACTCCACGATGTCCCACTGCTTGCCGGCCTGCTGCGTCGCCCGCATGCGGGCGCTCAGCCCCGGCCCGGCGGACCCCATGTTCCTGAGCACCTTCGCGCCGGCCGCAGAGGCGGCATCGGCAAACATCGACGCCGGCACGGCCGCAGCAGCGGCTTTCAGAACCTCACGTCTGCTCATCATGGTCATGTCCCCCCGTCCAAGAACTCCGACGACGAGTGTCCAACCTGCATTCAGCCGTGCCTCCCTCCAGTCGGGAGGCGGAGCGGATGCCGTCCGAGCCGGCCGCACATCGGCAGTGGAACAGCCGCGTCGCGGAGTGGCCGCAACGCGCCGCGGTGCAGTCGGCCGCCATTATAGTTCAGGGTGAGCTCAGCGTCCCGGGCGGCAGCGCGGCGTCACTGTGCGCGCCTCGCCTCTCGATGACAAGGTCCCCGGCGCCCTAGGCTCCAGCGGCGTTGTTCACGACGAGGATGTCTTGCGTCCCTCGGAACGGCCTCTCGTCGATGGTCTTTCCTTCAAGCGTGATTCTGTTGAACGCGCCGATCGTCAGCGGGATGTCCTTGACGGCCGTCATGAGAAACTTCGCCACGAACTGGCCCCGATCATCCGCCTTCCAGCTGCTGATCGTCACACCGTTCAACGAGACACTGGATCCCGTCACCTGCCCAAAGGGCAGATCCGTGTGCACCGTCACAACCTCACCCTGGCTCGCGATGTTCAACACGTTCGGCGAGACGTCGATGTCAATTTCAACCACCGATACGGCAGGCGCCGTCGGCGAGGCAGACGGCGAGCAGCCTGCCGACAAGACCGGCAGCATGAGAAGAGCAGTGAGGGCGACGCTCACGTGCGTGGACATGGTAGCCCAGCGTTGAGAGACGGAACGGGCACCCTCGTGCGCTGCCGCGTTGCGGCGGCAAGCACAAGAAGGCCGCGATCAATCGATCCTGGCGCCGGCGCGGGCCAGGACGTACGCCGATCCGGACGCCATCGTGTCGTAGTAGCCGAGGAACCGCTGCGGCTCGGCGGCCCGGTACGCAGCCAGGTTCTTCGCCCACCGGAACGCGATTGACTGGTAGCACAACTCGACGTCGACCGTGAGCGGCCCGGCCGCCTTCGACACGTCCACGGCGTACCGCACGCGGTCTCCCCCGGCGCGGAAGTCGGGGTCGTCGGCAGCCCCGCCCCAGACGGCCACGTCCTTCGAGGCAGCGGCCTTGTCGAAACCTGCCGGCAGAAGGCGGTTGTCCTTGAGATACCTGACTGCGGTCAGCAGGCCGGTCGTGACGGCGCCTTGCGGGTCGCCCATCACTGCCTCGTACACCTGGACCTGCCCCGGGCCGGTGATCTCGGTGTGGTGCGGCTCGTGCGCGCGCGCGTCCTCGTCGTTGTCATTGCCCGTGATGCGCCCGTCCGCCCCGGCAGCTCCCGACTCGAAGACCACCGTGCCCGAGGCGTCGCGCACGGCGACGTGCAGCCAGGCGCGGCGGGAGGGATAGGCGGTCGGCAGCTTGTGGCCCGCGAGGTTCGCCACCGACACGTCGATGGCCAGCCGGCCGCCGGCCAGCCGGCTGGCCGCCAGCGACACCGATGCGCTCTCCAGCCGGAGGTGCTCGGCCGTCCGGCGCGCCGCCGTGTCCAGTTCCTCAGGCCAAGCCACCGCACCAAGATCGGCACGGTACCGGGCGAGCAGTCGCTGCATGAAGAAGTTGCCGCCGAGGAACGTGTGCTGCGACACCTTCGCACGCGGCTCGCCCAGCACGGGTGTGACCGGCACCTGGCCGGCCACCTCCGGCATGTGACACGACTGGCAGCTCCGGGTCGTGCGGTACGCCGAGTGCGTCCATTCGAGATACGGCATCTGCTCGGGGAACTCGCCGATGACCTCCCCCTTCGGGCCGATCGACGAGGTGAAGAGCGTGTGACAGCTCGCGCACACCTCCGACTCGCTCAGGTGGTTCGCTTTCGCCGGCTCGAATCCGGACGCCGATCGCATCAGCCGCATTCGTCCCCGGTCGGCGTCGAACGGGCCGAGCATACGCGGCGACTGCCCGGCCGGGGGTGTCGGCGCGAGCAGGAAGTTGGCGGTGAAGCTCTCGCGCGTCCCGAGCCCCTCGCTCGTAATCTGGTGGCAGAGCGTGCACGACACGCCGTCGGCCGCAAGCGCGGCGTGCGGCGCCATCGACACGCCGGGCGGCAGGTTCGTGAACACCTCGCCGTGGCCGCCGGCATGCCTGGCCAGATAGCGAGCCATGGGCATGTGGCAGGCGCTGCACTCGTGCTCGATGCCTGAAGCAGCGGTGGGGTGATCGGTCACCTCGCGGCGGACGCCGGCATGCCAGTACGGGTCCCTGGACGCATTGGCCATCATTGTCGCCCGCCAGCTCGAGACGAACCCCACGTCCTCACCGCCAGCGCTGACGAGGCCCGTGTGGCAGGCGATGCAGGAGTCGGCGGTGGCAAGCTGGGGCGCCGGGCCCTGAATGGCGGGCCCGTGCTGCCGGGCGACGGCTCCGGGCCATCCGGCGGCCGTCACGACGGCGGTTGCTGCGACAAGTGCAAGCAGTGCGCGCATGATGCCCCCTACCAGCCCTGGAAGAAGCCGCCGTCGAACCAGTCCCACAGCAGGTACACGAGAACCTGGGTCCTGCGCGCCCCGCCGTCGGTCATCGGGATACGCGCGCCCGCGCTCACCAGGATGTGCTGGCGCGTGCTGAGAGACACCTGCATCTGAGGCACGATGTCCCACTGCACTTTCTCGCCGGCCGCGTGCGTCTTCGCGCCGAGCAGCTCGACCATCGGCGTCCAGGCGCGCCCCCAGCGCCCCTGGACGACCGACTTTCCGACAGCGAACCGGTAGAACGACTCGCGGGGCGCATCGTCGCCCATGGGAAACGCGCCGCCTCCCTGAAACTGGAAGAACCCGTCGGAGGGCAGCACCTTGCCGAACGTCACAAAGGGCTCGAAGACGGCGTGGCCCTCGCCGAGACCCTTCTCCGACGCCCCGGTCGGGAGGACGAGCTCACCCGTGACGCTCATGATGGCGCCCCGGGCGTGGCTTGCGGCCAGCACGCGCTTGAGGGCGACAGCCACGTCGCCGACGCCGCCTGTCCAGCTGTGGCCGCTCGAAAACGCGGCAACCGGAATCACGAACTCGATCTGATTGCGGGCGCCGACGCGCTTCTCGTAGATGATCTTGTTCTTGACCTCGCCGTTGCCCTCGGCAGCGAACGCTGAGGTGACGAGCAGTTCGTCCTCCGGGAAGGCCTTCTCCGTCACGAGGGCCTTGGGCAGGTTCAGGTCGCCGCGCGGCCACGCCTGATCCGAGCAGAACGTCCGCACGTGCGACAGCGCGAGCGCGGCCTCGTCGTCGGTCAGCGCCTCGCCGTACGCGGGCATGAACCGGTGGAACGCGCGCGCCGGCCCGCCGCCCTGAATCACGGCATGCCAGTCGGAGTCCGGCTCGCGCGGAGCGAACTGACAGTCGGTGAAGTCGGGCGTCGGCACCGGTAAAGACAGCCGCTCCTGAGACACGCCGCGGCCGTCGCCGCCGTGGCAGTGCGCGCAGGCCGCGTCGTAGAGCTGTTTCGGCGTGCGAGCCGCCGCGCCGTTGGCGGTCTGCGCGTAGGCCAGTCCCGAGGCGAGCAGCAGCATGGCGGCAGCGAGAAGGCCGCGCCGATGCAGCGAGGCCAGATCGATGAAGCTCACAGGCACCTCCAACTACGCGGTGCGTGTCGTTCAGGAGCAACGTCACGGGCGGCGCGCGCCAACGGCCCGCGCGCGGCAGCAGGCATCCTAACGATCATCGTCTGGTCGCGCAAGCTCTGCCGTTCGCACCCACACGCTCGCCGCTGCCGCGTCGTGCGTAGCTGTCGACTGTAGACTGCCGACTGACTGTCGACCGTCGACTGTGGACTGTCGACTGACAGTCCCCTGCCCCTCCGTGCTTTCTATCGTCTGCCCCCGTGACATAAGGTATGCCGGACAAGGCGTCAGGCTCACAAAGTCCAGGACGCGTCCTGCTGATCGTCCGGGTGCGGACGAGATGTGCAGGTGGGTCGTGCTTCTGTTTATTGGAGGTGAGGATCCGGTCGCTTGGATCGGCTAGCCCGAACGCGTGCTAAGTTGTTGATGCCGTTCTCCCTGGGAGCCGTCACGCGTTGGCACGAAGAGTGCTTGGCGGAACTCAGGCGTCCTCTCCTTCGACCGTCAGGTCAATAGGCTCTTCCGGTCAGGCTCGAATCGGCGTGGTGCTGGTGTTCAGCTGCGCGCATCGGGGTCGCGCTGTAGCTGAAGAGGGTTGTTGGTGGCAACCCGTGGCGTTACTGCACGTTCAGGAGGAATGCATGAGGGACATCTCACCCAGGTTGATGTGGATCGTGGTCTTCATGGCCATGATTGGAATGGCCAGCCCGCCTGCGTACGGCCAAGGCATCGCAGGTACGTCCTCGTCACTGGCCGGCCTGGTGGTAGACACCTCCGGCGGCGTCATTCCGGGCGTCGATGTGGTGGTCAAGAACAACGCGACGGCTCTGGAGACTCGAACCGTCACGGATGGCAGCGGCCGTTTCAGCGTGCCCGCTCTGCCGCCCGGCACCTACACCGTCACCGTCTCGCTGATGGGCTTCAAGACGTTGGTCCTTCCCGACGTGCAGCTCGTCACCGCGACGCCGTCGAGCGTGAAGGCGGTGCTCGAGGTCGGCACCCTCGCGGAAACCGTGATCGTCACAGGTGCGACCGAGCTCGTGCAGACGCAGACGGCCGCCGTGACGACGACCATTCAGGTCCAGCAGATCCAGTCGCTGCCGGTCATCACGCACACCGCGCTCGACTATGTCGTCGCCCTGCCGGGCGTGAACACACCGGGCGCCGCCACGCGCAGCGCGACGATCGGCGGGCTGCCTCGAGCGGCGATGAACATCACGCTGGACGGCATCAACGTCCAGGACAAACGGTACGACTCCGAAGGCTTCTTCATGTTCATCCGGCCGATGATGGATTCGATCGAGGAGATCAGCGTCTCGACCTCGACTCCTGAGGCTGTGAGCGCCGGGGCTGGCGGCGCCACGATCCGGATGGAGACGCGGGCGGGGTCGAACCGGTTCAGCGGCTCGGTGTACGACACCTGGCGCAACCAGGCCGGCACCAACGACAAGGACGTGCTTGACCGCAAGGAGAGTCGCGGGTGGCTCTGGCGTCTGAACACGCCGTACTGGTTCAACAAGCGGGACCTGCCGAAGACCGCCGCGGGTGACTACTTCATCAACGACGTGCGGCTGACGACGCCCGGCTTCCGCGTGGGCGGCCCCATCGTCAAGGACAAGCTGTTCTACTTCTTCAACTACGAGGAGTTCAGGCTGCCCGAGTCTCGCCAGCGTCAGTGGAACGTGCTGACGACGAGCGCAATGGTTGGCGACTTCACGTATCCCGCCTCGGACGGCAGCGGTAATAAGACGGTGAACCTCCTGGCAATCGCGGCGGCAAACGGGCAGACGTCGACCATGGATCCGGCCATCTCGAAGCTGCTGGGTGAGATCCGGAGTGCGGTCGACTCGGCAGGCTCGTCGGGCAGTGCCACGCCGCTCAACACGCTGGTTGACAGGTTCAACTACAACCCCACGGCGACGCAGTTGCGGAGGTTCCCGACGCTGCGCGTCGACTACAACCTCGCAAGCGCTCACCGTGTCTCGTTCACGTTCCGGTTCAACGACTTCAACTCCAACCCCGATCTTCTGAATACCACGGAAGCACGGTTTCCGGGTTTCAAGAGCTCGGGCGGCCAGGTGTCCGGGCGGTACATGTGGCAGGTCACCGAACGGGCGACGATTGGCAAGAACATCGTGAACGAGGTGCGTATCGGCGCGCAGAACGCCACCGGCGGGGGGAACAACTTCTACAGCGAGAATAGCGCTGAGCTGTATAACTGCGCAGGCGTCGGTTGCCAGCAGGCCGGGGGCCAGGGCTGGAACTTCGTGTTTCCCTCGGTGGGCGGGTACACCCTGACGGGCGCGACCCCTCGTGTGTCTTATAAGACCACTGAAGTCGCGGCCCAGTTCTCGGCTGAGGACACACTAACCTGGCTCAAGGGCAGGCACAGCATCAGCGCCGGCGTATCGTTCAGTCGAATCAACGAACGGAGTCTGACGGAGGGTTTCACCGCGGGGGACCTCTCTTTTGGCACGAGCAGCTACGATGCCGTGGCATACAACATGCTGGATCGCCTCTCCGGGAACTTCCCAGGCGGTATCACAGACACCTATGCCGGCTACGCGCGCAACTTGTACGGGTTCCTGACGGGTCGGGTAACGCAGCTGGCAGGCAGCTATTACCTGGAGCCGAGCGGTTCGTACAACTTCAACGGTGCGCGGACGCTGCAGACGACCGCCGACGACATCGGTGCCTTCGTATCCGACTCGTGGCGGGCCAGGCCGAACCTCACGCTGAGCTACGGCCTTCGCTGGCAGGTGCAGCTCCCGATGACGACCAGTGATGTGTACGCGAAGCTCCAGTCGTGGGACATGATCTACGGGATGACGGGAGCGGGCTCGGGCAAGTACGGGCAGGGCAACTTGTACCAGGGCGGCCGCGTCGCAACCGGCACGGACCCGGTGCTGGAGCGGTACCCCGAGGGTGAACCCGCCTGGAACACCGATTGGAACAACCTGTCGCCCAACTTCGGGGTCACGTGGCGGCCCAATGTGCGCTCGCCGCTGCTGAGCAAGATCCTCAGCACCGACCCGGTGTTCCGGGGCGGGTACTCGATTACCTACACCAAGCACGGCACGGTCATGTTCGATACGGCGTATCCGTACAACCCGGGCCGCACCCGGAGCGGGACCCGGGCCGCCACCTCCGGTTCGCCGACATTGGGCGCCGCGGGGTGGCCCGTGCTGCTTCGAGATACTGCGCGGCTGACGCCGTCGACGGCGCCGGCCTCGCTTTCCGGCGACTGGACGCTGACGCCGGCCCTCAACGAGCAGATCAACACCCACTATCCAGACTGGCCGGTCCCCCAGACGCACCAGTACAGCGCTGGGTTCGCGCGCGATCTCGGCAAGTCGATGGCGATTGAGATCCGATACGTCGGTAACACGCACATGGGCGGCTGGCAGTCGTGGAACCTCAACACCACCGGACAGTACAGCATGCTGTCGGGCGAGAACGGGTTCTACGACGAGTTCCGAAAGGCGCAGGCCAACCTGCAGGCGAACATCGCTGCCGGCAATGGCAATACGTTCGCCTACACGGGCGCGGCCGGCACTTCGCCGCTTCCGATCTTCATGGCGTACTTCCAGGGCATCCCGCTCAACGATGCTCGGAACCAGGCCCCGGCCGAGTACACGGCCTCGCAGTTCAGGAGCTCGTCCTACTACAACTCGCTCAGCATGTACAGCCCCGCGCTCGCCACGATCACGGGGACCGGCGCAAGCGGGCTGCAGGCAGGAATCGGCACCGGGACAGGGCTCGACGCCAAGCGCATCGCAGCGGGGCTGCCGGCCAACTTCTTCACGACCAACCCCGCCATCGGGCAGGCGGGCGCGTACCTGTACACAGGGGCGGGCAACACCCGGTTCAATTCCATCCAAATCGATCTGCGCCGGCGGATGGCGAACGGCCTCCTCATCCAGGCGAACTACCAGTACGCGTTCGGCCTGAAGGACTGGGTGCAGCGGACGCTGCGTGAAGACTGGTTCTACGTCAACGGCACCGGCGGCCCGGACCACTCGCTCAAGCTCAACTGGGTGTGGGAGCTGCCCTTCGGCCAGGGCAAGGCGTTCGGCAGCAACGTCGGTCCCTGGATGGACAGGGTGATTGGCGGCTGGGAGATCGACGGCATCGCCCGCATCCAGAGCGGCTCGAAGTTCAACTTCGGCAACTATCGCCTTGTCGGCATGACCGAGAAGGAATTTGCCGACATGTTCAAGTTCTACGAGGTGGAAGAAAGCGGGAAAACTCAGGTCTATATGTTCCCGCAGGACGTGATCGAGCAGTCGATCGTGGCCATCTACAACACGTCGGCCACCACGGCCAGCGGCTACTCGGGTACGCCGCCGTCCGGTCGGTACATCGCACCCGCAAGCGGCCCCGACTGCGTCTCGTACTGGGACGGCATGTGCCCGGGCACCATGGTCAGGCGCATCGTCACCGGGCCGAAGTTCTGGAAGGTCGACATGAGCTTCGTGAAGCGGATCGCGGTGGTGAAGAACACGCGGATCGAGGCTCGCATGGACCTGTTCAACGTCTTCGACACGATCAACTTCAACGCCACGAGCGGCATGGGCAGCTCGAAGTCCAGCTGGCGCGTGACCTCCGCTGCAACCGACGCAAGCTCGTCGCAGGATCCGGGAGGCCGGATCACGCAGTTCGGGCTCAGGTTCACGTGGTAGGTCGGGGAGGATCCACGATGTAGGAATCGGGAGTCAGGAATCAGGATTCGGGATTCAGGACTCGGGATTCAGGACTCGGGATTCAGATTGACGGAGTAAGCTGGGGCCGTGGGGCGCAACATGATGCGTCCCACGGCCTTTTTTCTGCCTTTCACGGTTTCTCGCCTCCCCCGCTTGCCGCCCGTCTTTCACAGCCTTAGCGTAGAACCGTCGTTCGGCGCGCCCCCTGTTCTGCCGCGGCGCCGCACGCCGTAGGGCGGGGCTTCAGCCCCGCCGTGACGCCGACGGCTTAAGCCGCCGGCATATACGGCGGACCTGCCTTCGACTGCGCTCCCTTCGGCTGCGCTCAGGGCAGGCAGGCCAGGGAAGGTCCGCCCTACACGGCGCGTGGAGAGCGGAGGTCTCGATGCGAACCGTTGCGGTCGTGGCTGTCCTTGCAACCGTCGCGCTGCCCGCCTTCGCGCAGGGCAGCTCGTCATCCGGCTGGCTGGCCGGCGCGGTCATATCTGTCGCCGGCCGCGCCGTCCCGGACGCCACCGTCGTCGCGCAGCACAACGCGATGGCCGGCTCGTACATGGCGGCCACCGACTCGTCCGGCCGCTTCGTCATCCCGGCCCTCGTGCCGGGCACCTACACGGTCACGATCTCAAAGACGGGTTCCAGTACCGTCGTGCTGCCGGATGTCCCCATCGTCTCTGGACGGCCAGCCAGCGTGAGGGTCATTCTCGAAGCCGGCACTCGCGACCAGACAACCACCGTGCGCGGCGGCTACGAGCTGTTGCAGACCCAGACGTCCGCCATCTCGTCAGCGATGACGGCCGACCGCATCCAGGCACTCCCGCTCCCGACACGCACGGCCCTCGGCTCCGTGGTGCACATGCCCGGCGTCGAAACACCCGGCGGCACAACGCGCAGCTCCACCATCACCGGTCTGCCGGCGGAGACCCTGAATATCACCCTGGATGGCGTCAGCGCCCAGACCAGCAGCCTCACTGAGGCCGGCGGCCCTTTTTTCGCCGTCCGCGCCTCGGTCGAGTCAATCCAGGGTGTCACACTCGTGGCATCAGGACCTGAGGCAGACGGCGCCGTGTACGGCCCAACTCAGATTCGGATCGTCACTCGCGCCGGCTCGAATCGGCTTACCGGTTCGGCGTACAACACCTGGCGCAATCAGGCCGGCGTCGCGAGCGACGATGTGGTGACCCGCAGGAAGAAGGCGAAGTGGATCTGGCGCCTGAACACGGCGGACTGGTTCAACAGGCGGGACCTGCCGAGGACGGCGGCGGGCGAGTACTTCATCGACGACCTGCGGCTCCAGACCCCGGGCTTCCGCGCCGGCGGCCCCATCGTCACGGGCAGGGTCTTCTACTTCTTCAGCCAGGAATGGCTCCGGTTGCCAAGCCAGGTCAGCCGCACGCGCCTGCTGATGAGTGAGCCGGCACGCCGCGGAATCTTCACCTATCCGGCTACCGACGGCCGCGGGAACATGATCGTTGATCTGCTGGCGATCGCTGCGGCGAACGGTCAGGTCGCCACGATGGATCCGACGGTAGAGACGCTGCTGGCCGATATCCGCCACGCCACGGCGACCGAGGGCGCAATCGAACGCCTCGATCAGAATGTCGACACGTATACCTATCACCCGGCGAGCCTGGAGCGCGGGTGCTCTCCGACGCTTCGTCTGGATGCCAACGTCTCGTCGGCCCACCGTCTCACCGTGAGCGCGCGATTCGACAGTCAGAAGGCCAGTCCGGACGTGCTCAACGGGTACGAAAGCCGGTTCCCGGGCTTCCCCAACGCGGGCAGCCAGTCCTCCCAGCGCTACATCTGGCAAGGCACGCTGCGGTCAGTCCTGCGCACGAACCTCGTCAGTGAAGCCCACGTCGCGTACCAGGACACCACGAGGGATGGCATCTATTACCGGCCCGAGGTCAGCGCGTCGCAGTTCAACTGCGGCGCGCCGGGCTGCCAGAGCGCCGGAGGCCGGGGGTGGGCGCTTGCCATCAGCGCGTTCCGGGGGATCGCCGACCCGACGTCGAGCACGAGCACGTCCGACCGCGCCTCGTCGGAGCTGAGCGTCGAAGACACGCTGACGTGGCTGACCGGCCGGCACAGTGTCAGCGTCGGAGCGCAGTGGACCCGAGTGACGTACCTCGCCCGTTCGGCCACGGTCGTGCCCACCGTCACCTTCGGCCTGAGCCCGCAGGACGCCGGGGCGTATGCGATGCTGGATGCGACGGCGGGGACCTTTCCGGGCGGCATCAGCGCAACATGGGCGGGTGACGCGCGGGATCTGTACGCCGTGCTGACAGGTCGCGTTGTCGCAATCAGCGGCACCGCTGACCTGAACTCGGAGGGGAGGTACGAATATCTCGGAGGACAACGATCCAGCGCGCGCGGCGGCGACGTGGGCTTCTTTGTCAGCGACTCGTGGCGCGCGCGGCCGAACCTCACGCTCACGGCCGGCCTCCGGTACGTGCTCCAGCGGCCGTTTTCAACCGATGGCTCCTACACGACGCCCCAGACGTGGCAGATGGTGTACGGCATCACGGGCGCCGGGTCCGGCTCGATCGGCCAGGGCAATCTCTACAAGCCCGGGGTGCTTGCCGGTCGCGACCCGCTTGTCGTGCCGTACGGGAAGGACGCGGGCGTATTCCGCGTGGACTGGAACAACTTGGCCCCGAGCGTGGGCGTCGTGTGGCGGCCCCACCTGAGGTCGCCTCTGGCAGCGGCAGGGCTGAGTACCGACCCGGTGTTCCGCGCCGGGTACTCGATGAGCTACTCCAGGCTCGGCACGAACGTCTTCGAGAGCACCTTCGGCGACAACCCCGGGCGAAGTCGGTCCGCAGCCCGCTCGACGACGACGGGCGCGCCGCTGCTCGGCTCCGACGGGCTTCCCGTCCTTCTGCGGGATGCCGACCGATTGTTTCCGTCGGCATTCCCCGACACGCCGAGTTATCCAATCGTCCCTGCGGCCGGTGAGAGCATCATGATCAACCACCCATCCTGGTCGGTCCCGCACACGCATCAGTACAGCGCAGGGTTTCAGCGCGAAATCGGGAAGGCAACGGCCATCGAGATTCGCTACGCGGGCAACACGTACGTGGGAGGGTGGACGAGCTGGGACATGACCGCCGGCGCGCAGTGGAGCATGTTGGCGGGCGAGAACGGCTTCTACGACGAGTTCAGGGCGGCGCAGGCCAACCTGCGAGCGAACGTCATCGCGGGTGTCGGCCACACCTTCGCCTACACCGGCGCACCGGGCACTTCCCCGCTCCCGATCTTCCTCGCCTACCTGCAGGGAATCCCGCCGGCCGACGCACGGAACCGGAATCCTGCCCGCTACACGGCGCCGCAGTTCCAGAGCCCGTCGTGGATCAACTCGCTGAGCATGTACCGCCCCGCTCTGACGACCATCGCCGGCGCCGGCGTTGCCGGCCTCCAGAACGCCGCATTCGAAGCAAACGCCGAGGCGGCGGGCCTCCCGGCCAACTTCTTCCAGGCCAATCCCGCACTCAAACAGGGCTCCGCATCCCTCAGAGCAAGGGGCGGCAACACCCGCTACAACTCGGTGCAGATCGAGTTACGCCAGCGCATGGGCCGCACGCTCACCGTTGAGGGCAGTTATGTCTTTCAGTTCGGGCGGAAGACGTGGAGCTGGCCGTCGCTGCGCGACGAGACCTGGCACTACGTCGACAGCACACGCGGCCCCGTCCACGCGCTGAAGGTCAACTGGGTATTCGAGCTGCCGTTCGGCCGGGACAAGCGGTTCGGCAGCGGAGCGCCCCGATGGCTGGAGAACGTCATCGGCGGGTGGGTCGTCGCCGGCGCCGGCCGGTCTCGGAGCGGCGCCCGGTTCGACTACGGCGGCTATCGTCTGGTCGGGATGAGCGAGGAGGAGTTCGCCCGCCTGTTCAAGCTCCACAAGGTGCCAGACGAGGCGGGCAAGATGCAGATCTACATGTTCCCGATGGATGTGATCGAGCAGTCGATCGTCGCCCTCTACGGGACATCTGCGACGACGGCGAGCGGGTACGCCGGGGCAGCGCCGACCGGCCGCTACCTCTCGCCAGCGAGCGGGCCGGATTGCGTTCAGTATCTGCCGGCAATGTGTCCGGGCACCAGGGAAACCCGGATCGTCACCGGGCCGATGTTCTGGAAGGTCGACCTGAGCATCGTCAAGCAGTTGGTCGTCGTGAAGCGCCTGCGCCTCGAGGCCCACATGGATCTGCTCAACGTCTTCGACACCGTCAATGTCGTCGCCACGAGCGCGCTCGGCAGCACTGTCAGCGCCTGGCGCGTCAGGGCTGCGGCGACTGAGACCATTGAGTCGGCGGAGGTGGGCGGGCGGGTCACGAGCTTCGGGTTGAGGGTCAGCTGGCAGTAGGGCGGACCTTCAGGTCCGCCCTACTTCGTGGGGGTAAACCTGACGGGGATCTCGGCGATGACGCTGACGATGCCGGGCTGCCGTGTCAGCTCGTGCGTGACACGCTCGCCGCCGGCCAGTGTCGCCGAGGCGGTCGCGGGTCCCAACGGGGCCTCGAGGTTCTGGACGATGAGCCGGCTGCGTCTCGTGCGTACGCTGGCGCCGGCCGTGCTGTGTCTGCCGTCGAGCAGGCCGGCAATGGTGGTTTCCAGCAGCGACAGCCGCGCGGCGTGCGTGGAATCTTCGTACCGTTCTTCGACCATCGACTCGAGGTTGTCGATGGGGTCGTAGCTCCCCACGATGTACAGCGCCCGCAGGCCGTCCGCCTCGTCGACCGTCAGCCAGCCCGTCTCGACGGGCGCGTCGTACACCAGGCTCGCCAGCACCTCGCTCTTCGGGTAGATCGCCAGGAACGGGAACAGCACCGTGATCTCATTGCGCAGGTTGCGGCTCAGCACGTAGGCGTGGCCGTCGCCGTTCAGCCGGAACGCGAGCCGGATCTGGTCGCCGGGCAACACCTCGGCGTTCTCCAGCACCGGGAACTCCACCCACCGGCCGGCCTCGAGCCGCTGCCCGAAACCGGTCCAGAGAAGGGCCAACGGCGGCAGCGGCGGCGGTTCAACAAAACGGGGGCGCATCCGGAGGATCAACTGCACCGTCGTGATCACGAAGACCGCCACGAGCCCGACGGTGACGGCCGACAGCAGCCACTTGGCGTGGCCCAGGTCGCGGCGTTCGGCGACCGTGGTATCGCTCGCCAGCATGTGCGCGATCTGCGCGATCGACTCGGTGGTGTTGGCGGGGTTGAAGCTGACGGGTTCACGCTTCAGGAGCGACGCCAGGTCCGCCCCCCTCAGGGCCAGCGACTGCCGGTCAAACCCCGGCGCGAAGACCGGCACGATGTTTCGCTCGGTCTCAATCGCGTGCGTGACTTCCTGCAGCAACCGCCCGCTTGCGCCCTCCGACGAGTCCAGGCAGCCAGGCGTCAGCAGCACGACAAAGTCCGGGGCCTCCTCGATCAGCCTGAGGCGCTCTTCGTCGGGCAGCGTTTCGCTGAGGCGCCGCTCGTCGACCACGTGGAAATGGCGGTCGGTCAGCTCGGCCGACACGAACTTCGCCAGCTCGGCCCCGTCCGGCTCCAGGTACGAGACGTAGACGTCGTGCTCAATCGGCTTCGGCTGCGTTGCCATATGCGCGCTGCTGCAGACTCCGTTTCAGGACGGCACGGCTGTCCGCCGTCCACCCGGGCCATGGCCAACGGAGATTGTACATGGAATGGTAGAATGTCGCTGCCACCTCATGTTTCTCGTCTTCGACACTGAAACCACCGGCGTGCCGCTCCGCTGGGACCGGCCCTGCACGGACACCGGCAACTGGCCCCGGCTCGTGGAGCTGGCCTGGGCCCTCCACGACGCCAACGGGAAGCCGCTCGCAAGCGAGGCCCACATCGTCAGGCCCGCCGGGTTTACCATCCCGAAGGACGCCGAGCGGGTCCATGGCATCTCGACCGCGCGCGCGCTCCTCGATGGCGCGGCGCTCTCGGAGGTGCTGGCGCGTTTTTCCGCCAGCGTGGACCTCGCGACGGTCGTTGTCGCGCACAACCTCGCCTTCGACGAGTGCGTCGTCGGGGCGGAGTTCGTCCGCCAGAAGCAGCCTACCGGGCTGCACGGGAAGGCCAAGGTCTGCACGATGCGGGCCTCGACGGAGTACTGTCGGATTCCGGGCCGGTACGGGTTCAAGTACCCGTCGCTGTCCGAGTTGTACTTCACGCTGTTCGGGCGGGCGCTCGAGGGCGCGCATCGAGCAGAGGCCGACGTCCGGGCAACCGCCGAGTGCTTCTTCGAACTCCTGCGCCGCGGCGTCATCCAGGTGCCGTCACCTCAACCGTAGGGCGGGGCTTGAGCCCCGCCGTGGTGCCGGGGGCTTAAGCCCCCGGCGGCTACGGCGGACCTAAAGGTCCGCCCTACATCCTCCCCGTGAGCCACGCGACAGAGCTCTGCAGGCGGACGACCTCAACCGGCTTCCGCAGGTACAGCTGGAAGCCCGCCTGCAGCACCCTGTCCCGATCGGCCACCCGCGCGTAGGCCGTGAGCGCAATCGCCGGAGTCCGCCTGACGCGTTCGGACGTGTGCGCGCGAACCTCGCGTATAAACGCCAGGCCGTCAGCATCCGGCATGGCAAGGTCGCTCACGATGACGTCGAACGACGAGCTGGCAAGCAGCCGGAGCGCCTCGGCCGCGGACGCTGCCTGGGTAGCCGCTGCGCCTGCCTGTTCGAGTGCGCTCGCCTGCACGTCGCGCGAGTCCCGGTTGTCGTCGACGACCAGCACGCGGAGGCCGGCCAGCAGGTCGGGTTCGAGGACGAGAGGCCCGGCAGCCTTCTTGCCGAGAGCCTCGGGCTCGACGGCCTCCAGCAGCGGAAAGACGACCGTGAACGCCGTGCCCTGTCCTTCCCCGGCGCTTTCGGCGCGGATCGTGCCCTGCATCGACTCGACCAGGTGACGCACAATCGACAGCCCGAGGCCCATGCCACCGTGCGCGCGGGTTGAGGTGCCGTCAGCCTGGCTGAACCGCTTGAAGATGTGCGGCAGGAACGCCGCGCGGATGCCGATGCCGGTGTCGCGTACCGTCAGCACCGCTGACGAGTGGTCGCACTTGACCGAGACATCCACGCGCCCGCCGGAAGGGGTGAACTTGATGGCGTTCGAGAGCAGGTTGGCCACGATCTGATGGAGGCGGTCCGGGTCTCCAACCACACGGCCGCTGCCCTCGGAGGTGGCCACCAGGCTGACCTGCTTCGCCTCGGCCAGCGGCCGCATGCCTTCGATGGATCCCAGGACGGCGGCCGGCAGATCGACCGGGCGCAGGTCGAGCCGGAGTTTGCCGGCGATGATGCGCGAGACGTCGAGCAGGTCCTCGATGAGCTCCGCCTGCGATCGCGCGTTGCGCTCGATGACCTCGAGCGCGTGGGCCTGGCGGCCCTCGTCGAACTGGCCGGACCGCAGCAGCCGGGTCCAGCCCAGCACCGCATTCAGCGGCGTGCGCAGCTCGTGCGACAGTGTCGCGAGGAACTCGTCTTTCGCGCGGTTCGCAGCTTGCGCCTCGGCGCGCGCCGCCTGCTCGCGCAGAAGCAGCTCCTCTCGATCGCGCTGGGCGCGACGCAGATCGGCTGCCACACGCTCGGCCGCAGCTCTCGCCCTCACCTCGAGCCACAGGACCGCGGTCAGCGCGGCGGTGGTCAGCAGGCCGGCCAGGAGCACGAAGGCCAGAAGCGACCGTTCAAGCCCTTGCCCGAACCCAGCGCCCGCGGTGAAGACGAGCGTCCAGGCCCGTCCGGCGACGTCGAGTCCTGACCGGGCCGTGAACCTGGCAGCCGGCGTGGCTGTTCCCGGCGCGACGGGCGAGGAGTCGTACAGCAACCCCTCGGCAGCCGGCGGCTCCCCGTCGACGACCATCAGGCGGATGCCGTCGTGACGCCCGCCTTCGAAGAGGCCGTCGCACAGATCATCCGCGCGGAACGGGCTGTAGACGAAGCCGGTGAGCGCCGCGCGGCGGTCAGCAACCGTTGCGGTGGGCCGCCCACGACGGTAAACCGGCACGTAGATCAGGAAGCCCGCCTGTTGCTGCGGGTCGATCTCCTGGACCAGCGTGACCTTGCCCGAGGCGGCCGGCGCGCCCGTGTCGCGGGCGCGATCCATCGCCGCGCGTCGCACCGCCTCCGTGGACATGTCGTACCCGATCGCGGCGAGGTTCCGGCGATCGAGCGGCTCCAGGTAGATGATGCTGTGATAGTCCTCCCGGACATCCTCCGGCCATACCCGGAATCCCGCCAGGCCCTCCGCGACGAGACGACGCTCGAGCGCGGGGCGATCGGCGGCGGCGACATGCGCACTGAACCCGATCCCCTGCACGCCGGGGTAACGGCCGCGCAGGTCGATCTGATCGACGAACGCACGGAAGCCGGCGCGCGTGACCTCGTCGCTCGCCGCGAACAGCCCGGTCGTCGCGCGCAGCAAGGCGATGTAGGTGTCGAGCCGCTTCTCCAGGCTGGTCCGGAGATCGTCGACCGACACCTCAAACCGCAGCTCGTCGCGTGCGCGGGCCGTAAACGCCACGTACGCCGTCACGCCTGCCGTCACGGCCAGCATGACGATAAAGACGATGGCCGGCTGCCAGCGGCGGGGCGGGCGCACGAAGCCAGGTCCGCTCACAGGGCTCAGGATACTTGAATGGCGTGCGGCGCGGCCACACCATTCCCGCGGCAGCGACAAGCCCTCGTACCGCCAGGTGGCCCAAGCTGAGCGGGGATGGTAAACTAGGAACTTGCCTGCCCGGATGGTGAGTGTAGCTCAGCGGTAGAGCGCCGGACTGTGGCTCCGGAAGTCGCGGGTTCGAACCCCGTCACTCACCCCACACACCTCGCAAACCCAACGGAGTCATTTGGAAATCGGCGCGCGTGTCTGGACCACACGCCCGGTGGACTTCCCCGCACTTGCCCACCAGTGCCCGCTGATCCCCGCCTGCTGTGACACAAAATGCGTCACAGTGGGGGATCGAGCCTGTGTCGCCATGCTTAGCCAATGCATCTTCCCTCTGCCGACGTCGCGCCTCACATCGTCGCCACGCCGCATGCAGCAGTGACTTTGACTCTTAAGGCTCTGGCGGACGCGGCAGGGCGCCGCTTGGCCCCGTGAGCCGGCTCGCAGAAAACATGGGGAGCGGGAGCCCTCTGATGCGTCCAGTAACACATGCGTGTTCAACAATTATGAACATGGTATAATATCCGAACAGTAAGGCTGTGTTATGCCACACCTTGAACCGTACCTTGCGTTGATCGCCCCCTGGATGCCCGGTGTCCGCACCCGTGTTGTCAGACGCCCTCGACAGGTCCGTACGCGCTTCGACGCGGCGCTCGCCTGGAACGGTCCGAGGGGCACGATTCGCTATCTGGTGGAAGAAAGGGCGCACCTCCAGAACCAGGATGTCCGTGTCGTCATCGATCAACTGCAGCGGTGGAGAGACCAACTCCCTGCAGCGGAGCGCGCGACCAGACTGCTGCTTCTGGCGCCCACGGTCCGCCCCCACCAGGCCGCCACCCTCGAGCGCGCCGGCGTCGACTACGTCGACCTCGCCGGCAATGCGCATCTGACTGGCCCTGGCCTGCTCGTCCACGTCGAGCGCGGGCAGGCAGCCAAGAAGGCACCGGTTCGGCGCGGACGACCGAACAAAGGCTGGGTGAGGATCGTACTGACGCTGCTCGTCAAGCCCGAGTTCGTCGAGCGTCCGTACCGCGACACAGCCGAGCAGGCCGGCGTAGCCCTTGGCACCGTCGCTGCCTGTATTCAAGACTTGGTCGCGCGCGGGCTCCTCGTCGACGGTAAGCGGCGGCGCGAGATCACCGAGCGGCAGCAGCTCGTTGCCCTCTGGGTTCAGGCGTACGTGGATGTCCTTCGGCCGAAGCTCGCTGAGCGCCGATTCTACGTTCGGGCGGGGACGAAGGCTGAGATCTGGGAACGCCTGGAAGACGTCATGAGGAATGGCGATCGCCACTGGGCACTGACAGGCGCTGATGCCGCGGAGCGCCGAACCCACTTCTTCCATGCCGAGGACACGGAGATCTACGCACCGATCGCCGTGCTCGACGATCGTGAAAACCTGAAGAAGCTGGTGGCCCAGCCGGCAGCGCGCGGTGGAAACCTGCTGGTCATCGAGCCGCCGGCGGCAATCGCGACGCCCCAGCGTGCCACCGGCCACCCACCCGTGGCGCCGGATCTCCTGGCGTATGCGGAACTCCGGTACCGGGGTACTGAGCAGGCCCTGGAGGCGGCGGAGGTCCTCTTGCCCATGGTGGTTCGCGATGACGCCCGTTGATCCCCTCGTCTTGGCTGCGCTGGCAGATCTGGCGAACGGGCTTCGGAAGCTAGGAGTGCGCTTCTGCGTGATCGGAGCGCTCGTTCCGGAGGTCCTCCTCGCCGCCCCACCGCGGAAACGAACGAACGATGCGGACGCGACCGTGGTCGTCGAGACTCTGGACGATTTCGAACGCCTCAAGAGACAGCTCGCGGAGTTTGGTTTCAGCCTGACTGCACGGCCATACCGGCTCGCGCATCGAAACGGCGGCTGGGTGGACCTGATTCCCTACAGCAAGGGCCTCGCGCCCTCCGGATACCTCGAGTTGAGCGACGAGGTGACGTTCCACCTCGCTGGATTTGAAATGGTTGTGCCGAACAGCATCGACGTCGCGATAGGTCCGAAACTCGAGGTCCCGATGGTGCCGGTCGCGCTGTACGCGATCTTAAAGCTCGTTGCTTACGAAGACCGGAAGGAGCGGAAGGACCTCGCGAGCGTGCTGCACTGCCTGCGGCACTATCGAGAGGACGACGACGCCCGCTTCGGTCTCGAGCAGGGAGGCCAGCTGGTCCCGTTCGAGTTCACCCCAGCCTGCCTGCTCGGGCTGGACGCCAAGCCCTTCGCTGCGTCGGTCGCCAGCCCTGTCCGTTCGGGACTCGACATGTTGGACGACCCCGACTCCGCCATCGTGGGCCTCCTGGCAGGTGAGGATCACCCTGTACAGATTGAGAACGAGGACCGAGTCGAGATCGTCGAGCTCTTTCGCTGGTTCCGCTTGGCGGCGGGCCTCTGAGCTACACCGGCAGCACCACCTCAAGTGTCGGACGGCACGACAAGCGTCATCGGGCTGTACCGCCGATCTGAGCCACGATGTGGGCCCACACACTCTCCATGGAGAAGGCTTCAGACCCCGCGCAACGCTGAGCCGGCATGATGGCCAACGCGGATCGGGGGGAGAACGTTGCTCACGGCGGGTGCAGGGCTGGTCAGCACACAGCAGACCCCGCGCGCCGTCATCTCGGCCGATCCCAGGGAACCTTGTTCAGCTGCACGTCGACCGAACCATACCGCCCGCTGTTCACGTCGTGCACAATCACGCGCAGCACGGTCGCCCCGGCGGCTGGTTTCCACGTCGCTTCGCAGCGGGTCGCCTGCTGGCGCACGGCGTCCCACTGGGTCGCCGGCACCGTACGCGTCACCGCGGACCGCGTGGCGCCAGCCAATCCTTCCGCGGTGCGGTCCCCAATGAGGATCTCCAAGCTCGCCTTCAGACTCTCTCCGTCCGGAAGGAACTGCAGGGCAGCCGTCTCCACCGACACCGCAACCGCCAACTCGCCTGACGGCGTCCTCGTGCACACGGCGGTCAGCGGGATGGCCGACGACCCGAGCGGGTTCGAGAACGCCGCCCACCACGTCTCGTCCGTCCACGTTTGCGCCTGTGCCACCTCTCTTACCGCCAGGTACCCCTCGCGATGCCGCACGCTCAGGCCCGAACGCTTCACCTCGACCTTCAGCTTGTGCCACTTGTCATCGGGGTCCTCCGGCACGTAGAACCCCAGCGTGTAGCTCCCCTGCAAGTCGTTCAGGACCTTGTGGACGCCCGCGGTCACATCGTTGGGATGAAAGTAGCGGCCACCCGTGATCGACGCCATCGTTTCCATCGCCGACCGCGTGTCGCTGCTCATGGACGCCGTATGCTGCACCATGTCGAAGTTCCCGCGGCCCGCTATCGGCGCGTTCTGCGGCGACTGCGGTCGTATGTCCGACGGCGCCTCGAGATAGTGCGCATCGACGACGTAGAGCACGATGCCTTGTTGCGCCAGGCGGCGCGAGACCTGCCGCACCTCAGCCTCGGATGTCTCGAGGATCTCGGGCATCGGTCTCATGTCTGATCGCGTGGGCACCGTCGTGGCCATCGCCACCATGGAGAACCCGCCGCCGATCCAGACCAGGCTCTTCCGCCCGGGGATCCCCGCGAGGTGCGCGCCCAGCGCCTCGATCTGCGCCAGGCTCCGCTCCCGCCGATCGCGTCGCACCGCCGCGTCAGCCATCGCATCCGCTCTGAGCTTGTTCCGCATGAACTCAACCGCCACCTCCGGCTCGTACACCCCGAAGACTCGGACGAAGGCCTCCGCCTGCACGACGGCTTGCCGCTCATCCGTCTCCCACGCTGTCGCCGTCGGCAGTGTGACCGTCTCGAGCCGTTCGCGCAGGGCGGTCGCATCGTCCGTGAAATCATGCAGGACGTACAGGTGCTCTCCCAGCAGATAGACCGCGGTCACGGTCTGTGGCGCCAGCGTGCGCAGGTACCGCATCGCCTGCGCGCGCGCCGTCACCCCCTGCAGACCCGTGGAATTGATGTGGTCGAGCACCAGCGCCGTGACGTTGCGCGGCGCCGATTCCGCGAGCACCGGGCGGTTGGTGAACGTGCCCGCGGGAAGCGTGGCCTCCGGCGTACCGGCCGCCGGTCCCGCACGCGCGCCGTCGTAGCTGAAGAGATCCACCGCCCGCGGCTTGCCTTCGTCGCGCACCACGAAGTCGGCGGGTTCAAGCCCCGCCACCGCGTTCCCCTTCCTGTCCACGACCGTGACCGTGACTTCCACGAGCCGGGTGGCCGTGCGGAACGTCGGCTGCTGCGGCTGGGCGCTCAATACAACGGCCCCAAGCGCGACAGCGGCCAGCGACCGAGCCGTGACGCGAGAGTTCAGCATCTGCGCCTCCAGCCCACGCCAACAGGTCGCAGTATACGCCCCCCCTGCAACGGGCAAGCCACGCCGCATTCAGCCACGCCGCATTCGGGGGGCCGGTCGGGCTCTCAGCAGGCCTCGAGCTCCCGCAATCGCTTCACGTCCGACACCGACGCACCCCCGTACTTGCTTCGCCACTTGAAGAACGTGGTCTTACTGACCCCGTGCTTTCGAAGTAAGTCGGCCACGGGGATTCCGCCGTCCGCCTCCTTCAGCATCTCGACGATCTGGCTCTCATTGAACCGTGACTTCCGCATGGCTGCTCCTGCTGCGGAGCAGTGTACCTTCGACTGTCCGGTCAACGGGGAAGCTTACGCCAGGGGCTAGCAACCAGGGGCTAGGCGCTGGCTGGACAATGGTCCGGGTTGCTCTCGAGCCGTCAGTGGCCAGTGATCAGTGGTCAGTTCGTGGTCGGTGGTCAGTCGTCGGTGGTCATTTGCAGGCGGCCTTCAGACTACTCGCAGCGGAGTGCCCTCATCGGATCCAGGCGGGCGGCGCGAAGGGCTGGCCACAAGGCGGCCGCGACGCCGACAAAGACCAGCGTCGCGCCCGCAGCGCCGACCGTCGCCGGGTCGAACGGATCGAGACCGAACAGCAGCGCAGACACGAGCCGGCCGAGCACGAGGGTGGCCACCAAGCCGCTGGCGGCGCCGATGGCGAGCCAGACCAGCGCCTGCTTCAACACCAGCCAGAGGATCTGGGGCCGGTTCGCTCCGAGGGCGAGCCGAATGCCAATCTCGCCCGTGCGCTGAGTGGCCCCGTAGGCAAGCACGCCGTACAGGCCGACAGCGGCGAGCGCCAGCGCGACCAGGCCGAACAGGCCGGTCACCTCGCTCAGCAAACGTTCCCGGCGAAGGGAGGCGTCGATCTGCGCGGCGAGCGGCCCGACGTCGCGCACCGGCAGTGTCGGCGCGACCTCTGAGATGGCCCGCCGCACCTGCGGAGCGAGGACGGCGGGATCGCCGCTGGCGCGGATCTCGATCGACGTGAGGTAGCCCGCTACCTGCGCCGCCGGGCGATAGATCACCCGGGGAGGCCGTTCCCACAGATCGGTCGGCTTGATGTCGCGAACCGTGCCGACAATTTCGATCTCCCGGCTCGACGCCGGACCGTCAAGACCAAAGCGTCTCCCCACGGCCGACTGGTCACCGAAGTAGTACTCCGCGAACGACGCGCTCACAATCGCCACGGGCGGTGCGCCGGCTCGATCCCGATCGTCGAACGGCCGCCCCGCGGTGAACGGCGCTCCAATTGCCTCGAAGTACCGAGGCGTCACGAAGAGCATGTGGGCTCTGGTGTCCTCGTCCGGCCGAGGCGCGTAGCCGTCGACCGAGGCGGTCTCGATGCGTTGGGCCCTGCCGAGCAAGCCGTACAGAGACAGGCTTGCCGCTCTCACGCCGGGGAGCGCGTCGATCCGCTCCAGGAGCGCCCTGTGGAGCTGCGGCAGCTGCGCAGCGTCGATCCCTCCGCCCTGCGGGTCGATCTCGACCGTCAGAAGGGAGTCCACGCGGAATCCCAGGTCTTGGCTCCTCAGGTTGCTGAAGCTCCGCAGCAGCAGTCCCGCGCCGACGAGCAGACACAGCGAGACGGCGACCTGGAAAACCACGAGCGCCCGACGCAGTCGCCAGCCGTGGCGGTCGGCGCTGCTGGTTGGGGAGGAAGACCGGAGTGCAGACTGGATCCCAACCCCCGAGGCTCGAACGGCCGGGACCAGTCCGAACAGCAAGGCCGCCAAACCCGTGACCCCGGCCGCGAAGAGCAAGACCCGGCCGTCGATACCGGCGTTGATTCCCGCCGACCCGCGGGACGACAGGAACCGACCGGTCCACTGCGCCACCAGCAGGCCGAGCGCACCGCCGAACGCCGACAGCATCAGGCTCTCGGTGAGCAGCTGCCGCACGAGCCGACCGCGGCCGGCACCGAGTGCGAGGCGCATCGAGAACTCGCGCTGCCGGCTTGACGACCGGGCGAGCAGGAGATTCCCTACGTTGGCGCACGCGATGAGCAGCACGAGGCCGACCACCACCATCAGCATCACGAGGGGACGCCCCCATTGTTGCCGCAGGTTGGAGAAGCCTCTGCCGAACGGCTCCAGCTCTGTCGCGAGCTTGGCGATCGCCGTCTTCGTCTCGAGCCCGGCCTTCTCGCCCGCCTCCTCGGTGACGAGCTGGCGGAACAACTCATTGGTGCGCAGAAGGGCCTGCGGGCCCGTGACGTCCGGTCGCAGCCGGCCAATCAGGCGCAGCCACATGAAGTTCCGTTGATCGAGGACGGAGGCCTCCCGCATCAGGGTCGGCTGCAGGGCCATCGGAATCCACAGGTCGATGTCGATCCCGAGCGAGAGCCCGCGGAAGTCGCGCCCGGCCACACCGACGACCGTGTAGTCCGAACCGTTCGCCCGTACGCGGCGGCCCAGGATCGCCGGGTCCTGGGCGTAGCGGCGCGTCCACAGCCCGTAGCTCAGGACGACTACCGAATCCTCGGCGTTGGGCCGATCGTCGTCCGGCATCAGCGGGCGACCCATGTGTACCGGTGCCCCCAACACCCGGAACAGGTTCCCGGACACCAGCAGCGCGTAGGCCTGCTCGAGCTGTTGGCTTGGGGCAGCCGCGCCGCTCCCCAGGTACACGGTGACCGGGAAGCTGCTGGCTGCCGCCAGACCGGAATAGACGTCGGTGTAGCGCTGAAAGTCCCGGTACAGCGGATACGAGAAGAGGTTGACGTCGCGCTCGGGTGGTCCATCGCTCTGCCTCGCCCCCATCTCGGGTTGCGCGCCGAAGGCGACGAGCGCATCCGGGTCCTGGAGAGCCAACGAGCGTAGCAGCACCCGATCGACGAGCGTGAAGATGGCGGTGTTGGCGCCGATCGCGAGCGCCAGCGTCAGCGTCACGGCTACCGTGAACACGGGTGTCCGTCGGAGCGCGCGGGCTCCGTAGCGGACGTCCTGCAGAATCGAGTCGAGCAGCCCGTACCGCCAGGCGGCCCGGCTGTCCTCCGAGGCAAGCGTGAGGCTGCCAAACGCCCGGCGGGCGGCCGCGCGTGCCTCGGCCTCGGGCATGCCCTCCGCAACCAACTCGCGCGCCCTCGATTCGAGGTGATACCTCATTTCCTCGTCGAGGTCACGTTCGATCCGGCGCCCAATCATGAGGCCCCGGATACGATTCACGAAGGACAGTAGCGGGACGAGCGTACGCATGGCTGTCACGCCGGCTGGAGAACGCGCGCGATGGCGCGGCTCACGCGCAGATAGGAGTCGAGTTCCGCCCGCAGCTGCGCGCGGCCGAGCGCGGTGAGGCGGTAGTAGCGAGCTCTTCGCCCCGTGTCCGACTCGCGCCACTCGGCGGCGACCAGGCCCTTGACCTGAAGCCGCTGCAGCGCCGGGTAGAGGGATCCCTCGCCGACCTGGAACACCTCTTCCGATCGCTGCCGGAGGAACTGGGCGATGCCGTAGCCGTGCATTGGCTCGTAGCTCAGGGTCTGCAGGACCAGCATGTCCAGCGTGCCCGGCAGGAACTCACTCGCTCTCGCGCCCCGGCTGAATCCCATGGATTATCGATACCTCGATTACCAATACGTATGAACCCGACCCGAGGTTCCAAAGTGTCGACAGCTTCGCACGTGAGGCCGGATCCCGCCCCGGCACCGCCACCGTCGCCACCCAGAAGCCGGCCCGGCTCGACCCAGGAGCAGTCGATCGTGCGCTGCGGATTGATGCCGCTCAGCCGACTCGAGGGCGAAGGTGGCCGTAGGCCCAGGCAAACAGCACGAAGAAGGCGGCGTCAATGACCGCAAACGGCTTCCACATGTCAGGCAGGCCCGCCGTGAACCAGTGGAAGAAGACCACGCCGCTGTAGGAGACCTTCAGGAGCATGCCGTAGGGGATCAGGCCTCTGTTTCCGGCCGGGTCGCGAGCGATGGCCACGAACATCAGCGCGAAGACGACCAGCAGCGCGCCCGGGAACTGGACGTACCCCCAGTGATTCGGAGGCGTGACCCCGAACCACTGGAACAACTGCACGCCGGCGAACAGCGCGATCAAGCCGAGCGCCCCGTCATAGAGCGCCGCAACCGCGAACAGGAGGCTGATCATGGGAGCTCCTTTCACGCAGCCGATCCGCTCGACTGCTGGACCCGACGCAGCGCCTTGAAGTTGTTGCGCCTCCACGCGGTGAACTCCTCGCTGTACAACTCGACGGCCAGCTGCTTGAACCCCCGGCTCAACTCATCCACCGACATGGGAGTTGGCTTGTAGTTGATGTCGAAGAGCGTGCACTTCTTCCAATTCCTGGGTTCGAGGAGGCGACCCTCCGTCTCCAGCCGCTTGTAGAGCGGCGTCCCAGGGAACGGTGTCTGGATGGTGACCTGCACCTCGTACAGGCGGGAATCCCTGACGAAGTCCATGACCTGGCCGAACACGTCGGGGGTGTGCCCGTCCAGGCCAATCACGAAGCACCCGTTCACCGTGATGCCGTGCGACTGGATGGTCCGGATCGCCTCCTTGTAGCGCGGGAAGCGCCGCAGCTTCCAGTTGTTGCGCAGCTCGAGGCCGGGCAGCCCCGCTTCGACGGGGCTCTCCAGGCCGACGAGCACCTGGGCACAGCCGGTTTCCCGCATCAGCTCCAGCAACCGCTCGTCGTCGGCAACCGAGAGGTCAGTTTCGGCAAACCACCGGAAGCGCCTGCCGCCGAGCGCCGCCAGCAGCTCGCGCCAGTAGCCGTGGTCGACGAAGGTATTGTCGTCGGCGAACTCGATGAATGGGTGATCCCAGATCGCCAGGATCCGATCGATCTCGTTCAGCACCTTGGCGATCGGCTTCTGCTTGTACCTGCCCGTCAGAACGACCGAGCTGGCGCAGAACTCGCAGTGGTGGGGACAGCCGCGACTGGTCTGGATCGTCAGACGGTTGTACTTCGAGATATCAAGGAGCTCGAACGAGGGAACGGGCGCATCGCTCATCTGGAAGTTATCGCCGCCTGCTTGGTAGCGCGGCTGAAGGCGGCCGTTCTCCGCATCGTCGAGCACCTGCAACCAGAGGGTCTCCCCCTCGCCCACGACGACCGCGTCGCAGAACTCCCCCGCTTCGTCCGGGCAGGCCGTGACATGCGGGCCGCCAATCACCGTCGGGACGCCCGCAGCCTTGTAGCGCCGCGCCAGGGCGTAGGCCTCGTCAATCTGCGCGCTGTAGCTCGAGAGGGCCACCAGGTCGAACCCGCCCGGAAGCTGATCCAGTTGGGAGAGATCGGGAACTTCGAGATAGGACACGTGATGCCGGCGGGGCGGCATGGCCTGCTGGATGCTGGTCGTGGCGATCCGCATGGTCTACCCGGCTCAGGCCAAGTAACACCGAGCTGACCGCCCACGACACAACGAGCGCCGCCTGCTGCGTTACTGGCGCTTCTTGGCAGTGAAGGGACCCGACATCATGCCCCCGATGTCGAACTTCCCCTTCATCGTGTCCCCTTCCACCGTCGCCGTGTGCTCGGCCTTGCCCGGCTGGCCCCCCATATCGAACGTGACGGTGTACTTGACCTCGTTGCCAACAACCGTCCCCTCGAGCGGCGATGTGCTGCCGTCGGGGCCCGAGTGCGTGCCGGTGAGCTTCTCGCCCACCTGCTTGTAGGTGGCCGCGATGGTCATCGCGCCCATCCCTTCCATGTCGAACTGGAGGTCCCACGTCCCGGTGATGTTCACGGCCTGCGGCTTCTGCGCCAACGCCCACGCCGGCGCAACGAGCGCCGCGACGCAGGCCAGCAGCAACAGCTTCCTCATCGGACTCCTCCTCAAAACGTTCCGGGCCGCCCCAGTCAACGACGTGGAGCGGCCCGCAGACTCCCACACCAGCGGCCGTGATTCAGGATCGCGGCCCCTCCCATCAACCACCCACCGCCAACCGGGTTCCGCTAGCGAGGCTTCACGCTCGGGCTGTCGTCTGCCTCCAGGTCTCCAGCCGCGTACTGGATACCGGCGATCAGGTGCTCAATCCACGGAGTGATCGCGAAGACATGGTGCATGTGGCCGTGAGCCTCGTAGAACACGCGGCCCTTGCCCTCGCGGCGAATCCAGCTGATCCCGTAGTCGCCGTCGGTTCGCTTCGTGCCTGCCGGCTCCTTCGCCTTGTCCTCGTCACTCATCTTCGAGTAGTCGAGGCTCGTCAGGATGTGCGCATTCGTGCGCGAGTACGAATCCTGGCCGTACGTGTACGTCTCATCGGTGATCTGGTAGGTCTGGCCCTTGAACGACGCGTTGATCGGGCTTGCCGGATCGTCGATCTTGACGTGGCACAGCTGATTGGTCCAGTGATACTTGAAGAGGCCGTTCATCATCTTGGTGAACTCGGGCCAGCTGCTGACGGGCTGGGTCGCCATCGGGGATCCGGCTCCCGCGGCGCGAGGAGCAGCTCCGCCCGCGGGGGCCGGCGGGGCTCCACCCGCAGCACCACGAGCGGCTCCACCCGGTGCGCCCGGCGCGCCCGGCGCGCCTCCGGCCGCGGCCCGAGGCGCCTGCGCACGGTAGGCGTCGACGGCGCCGTGGAGTCCCACGATCCCCTTGCCGCCCCGCACGAAGTCCAGCAGCGCTTTCCGGCGCGCGGCAGTCACGGCCGGATTATCCGCTTCATCCAGGAAGGCTCCCGTCGTGCTGTTCAGCAGAACGACGTCGTACTTCTTGAGGTTCTCCTCGTTGATGACGTCCGCGTCCCAGGAAGCATCCGCGCTCCACGCGCCCGTCTTGTCGCCGATCATCTGGAGCATCACCGTCGCCAGCGGAATCGACGAGGTCACGAAGCCGTTACACCTGTTGAGTATGAGGATCCGGCGCGGTTGTTTCGGCTTGACCGCCGCGGCCGCCGGCAGTGCCGCCGCCATGGCCACAATGTCCTTCGGATCCGCGGCCCGGGGCGCCGCTCCCCGCCCCATCCCTGGGAACCCGGTCCCGCGCCCGGCCGCTCCGGCCTGGCCCGCCTGTCCAGCACGGCCCGGCTGCCCAGGCTGCCCCGGCTGTCCCCTGGGGGCCTGCACCTGCGGCGCCTGCTGCGGGTCGGCCGGTTGCGCCCCGATGCCGAGCGTGCTCACGAACAGTCCCGCCGCACAGATGCCGATCAGCAACGGCAGTAGATACCCTTTTCGCCCCATACCATCTCCTCCTCCGGCGAATGTCGCCGCCAAATGTCGCCCCCTACTATACGCCTGTCAGCAGCCTCTGGCGCCACTGTTCCTTCGTGCTGACTCACGTCATTTGGCGCCCAGGTTTTCGTACCACTTCAGGCTGGAGCCGCCCGTGCAGACCACGTCAGGCCGGCCGTCGCCGGTCAGGTCCGCCGCCGCGCACGCCGCCGCCGGCATCTTCGGATCGAGATCGGCGCGCGTCCAGCGGCTGCCCTCGGCGTCCTCTGCCGTATAGATGTAGGTGCGTCCGCCCGCGTTGCGATACCCGGCCACAATCTCGTCCCGGCCGTCGGCATTGAGGTCGGTGGCCAGCACGGCATGCGCCATGACGAAGCTGTCATCGATCACCGTGCGTGCCCAGGTCCCCGCGGTGGACTCGCGATACACCGCGACCTGGTTCCCGTGCCAGGGCTCCAGCGCCGCGAGGAGCCGGCGCGTCCCCAGCCGCACCGGAACGACGTCGCTCGATCCCCCCTTGGGCCAGGGGTCGGGATTGCCGGCCGCCAGACGCGTCCGATTCCAGCGGCTGTCTCTGCCGAGCTTGAAGACGTCAATGCCCAGGAAGCTGGCCGTCAGGATCTCCTCGCGGCCGTCGCCGTCCCAGTCTGTAATGGCGATCCCGTGGAGCACGCCCTCGAGCTCGTCCGAGATCAACTCCCGCTTCCAGTCGCCCGGGCGATACAGGACGAGCGGCGTCTTGCCCCGATAGTCCGGCGAGGCCGCCGACGCGGCCGCGAGCGGCGCATTGACCGCGACCTTCCTGCCCGACCCGTCGATGTCCGCGAACCGAATGCGGTGCGAGGTCGGCAGCCGATCGATCTCGCGAACCGTCCACGGCTTCCGCGGATCGCCCTCCGGCCGCAGCACGGAGATCACGCCGACGCTTCTGGAGGGCTCCATGGCAAAGCCCGTCGCCAGGACGAGCGCCCAGTCGCCCTTGCCGGTTGCGTCGCACGCGTCTACGTTGATCAGTTGCGTGAACCCGCCGGCAATCACGTGCCGCTCCCAGGTCGGGTTCTCGAACCAGACCAGCTCGCTCATGTTGCTGGCCAGCGCAATCAGGTCCGGCCGGCCGTCCTTGTTCAGATCGACCGGCAGAACCTGATACGCGCCCCGCAGGTCTTCCGCGATCGTGTGCTCGCGAAATTCAAACATCGACGCTGCGCCAGTTGCCGCGATCGCCGCCGTTGCCCCCATCGCCACCAGCAGAAGAACGCCCGCCTGTTTCACGTCACCCTCATCGGAAGTACTTCTTCAGCGCCTCGAACTGGCCGCGCCCGTCGAGGCCGGCCTCCGCAAGGACCATGTGCCCCTGGCCGCTGCCGAGGAAGCTGCCGTGCCGGAACGGGTGCAGGCTGGCCGCGCGGCCTCGATCCGATGTCACCCACCGATAGAGCGTCGGCAGCGTGAACCCCGTGATGCCGATCGCCTCCTGGGCGCGCCGCTTCGGGAAGATGCGCTTCTGAACCGTGATCGGCAGCAGATCGAAGAGCTCGGCGCTCGCCACGTAGTAGACCCACGGATCGATGCCTGCTGCTTCGAGCAGCGGCAGGGCGCCTTCGAGGAAGGCGTACGTCACGGCGCTTTCCTGCAGCACGATGGTCCCGTCGCCCTTGCCGCGCGGATGGCGCAGCAGGTACACCCCCTTCGCGGCGTCCTCGACCGGGGCGAGCCCCAGGGCGGCCCGATCCAGCACCTTCTCGTTCGGGCGCGTGACGTAAGGCACGATCACCGCCGGCCGTTTCACGAGGGCGGCCGAGAGCAGCGGCCAGATCTCCGCGGGATCCCACGGCGTGAGCGTGATGCAGGTGCCGCGCGGGAAGTTCTCCTGCAGCAGCTGCAGCGGCTGCGGGTCGGCGTGCGTCGGGCCGTCTTCGCCCGTCTTCAGCCCCGCGTGCGCGCAGATGAGGATGATCGGATTGTAGGGATCGTTCGCGATCGCCCGGCGCGCCTGGCCGCCAATCGCGTGCAGGCGCGCACTGATATGGCCCAGCGGCGCCAGGAACGCGCCGTAGGACGATCCTGCGCCGATGTGGCGCCCGAAGGTCGACAGCCCGGACAGGATGCCGCTCATCGCGTCTTCGCAGATGCCTCCCGTCGACAGCAGTCGCGCGTCGGGGTTCGAGGCGGCGCTCCAGAAGCCCTGAGGGAACCCGGCGGCGATGACATTCACGCTCGTCGAGCCGAGCAAATCCGCCGCGGCAGCCAGGACGGAGCCCCCCGACGTCTTGTTGTAGAAGTTCAGCGCCCTGCCGAGCTCCGCGCGGAGCGTCGTCGTCGCGCCCGGCTTCAGCTGCAGCTCCGCTGGCGTGCCGGCGTGCGAACGAGCGGCGGCATACACGGCTTGCACGTTCGGTGCGCCGGCGCGCGGCTGCCGCGACCGGCCGTCCAGGCGCCGCTTCGACTCCCGGATCCGCCGCGCCAGCTCGTCAACCACCGGACGGTTACCCTCGAGCGCCTTCCGCACGACGCCCAGCGCCTCCCAGAAGCACTCCTCCAGGATGGCGCTGCCGTCGGCTTCCATCGCGCAACGCTGCTTGCCGGGCTCGCAGCACGGCAGCACGGCGTCCGCCTTGCGCGTGAGCTCGGCGACAGCCTGGCAGAACCCGTCGGAGCAGAGCTTGTGGCCGGCGCCGTGCGAGGCGCGCCCCTCGATCCCGTAGCCCCAGCCCTTGACCGTCCGGTAGATGACCGCCGTGGGCTGGCCGTTGTCGATCCGGGCCGCGCGATGCTGCGCGCTCAGCACCAGCTGGATGTCCCTCCCGTCGGGGACGTAGATCACGTTCCAGTCGTGGAGGTAGAAGAACTCCTTCGGCGTCCACTGGACGTAGTCGCCCGGGCGCCCGTTCTCGCGGCACACCTGGTTGGAGTCAATCGACGCCTGATTCCAGTCGAGGTGCAGGACGACGTTCTTTAGCGAGGCCGTGCCGGCGGCAGCCAGCGCCTCCGCGACGCGGCCGGGCGTCAGGCCGCCCTCGCCCTCGACCAGATGGACGCGGGGCGCATCCGTGCCGTAGTAGTCCTTCGCCCCCAGCGCCAGCCCGATCGAGCTGGCCACGCCGACGCCCGACGCTCCGGTAGACAGCCGGACGAACGGCGTGGCGGGAGTCGGGTGGCCGTCGAGCGCGCGCGCGCCGAAACGCGTGAAGAGCGGCGTCTTGGTGATCGGATTGCGGCGGAAACCCAGCAGGTCCTCGAGCCGCAACCGATGGCGCAGATCCTTCGGCAGCAGGTCGGGCGCGCCAATGCGCACAATTTCGTCGCGCAGCGCCCAGATGGCGTACAGCCCCATCGCCTTGTGGCCGGCTGCATAGGAGACCACGTCGGCGTCGGAGCGATCGGGCCGGGAGAAATCGTAGTCCAGGGCGTCAAACAGCAATCCCGCCACGAAGCGGCCCGACGAAATCGAACCGCCGGGATGGCCCGAGCCCGGCACGTAGTTGAACAGAATGGCGCACAGCGATCGGTAGATGAGGTCTAGCTCGTCGAAACAGCCGGCCTCGGCCGGCGTCAGCACCGCGCTGTCACGCGTCTCCGAGAGGTCTGCATACGTGGCACGCCTGGATTCGAACTCGAGTGTCATGCGGACAACCTTTCTCCTTGAGGAAGCGGGGGCTCGACGTCGGGCGCATCCCCGACAATAGATCGTTTGGATGCGCACTGCAATCGTCGACGCAGCGGGTCCCCGCCCGTTCCGGCTCCGTCTTCGGCTGCCGGAACGCTGGTCAGGTCGCAGGGACCGAGGTCTGGATGGCGGTGGCGGCCCGTGGCGACGACTACGCGGCTTCGATCCGGATCGTGCGCGCCCCCTTGGCCTTCCGCAGGAGCGTCGCGTCATCGATGATCCGCCCGATCAGGCAGACATCGCTGGCAGGGACTGGGGCGGCGCCTGTACTCATCGGGGTCGGGCCGAAGAAGATCGCCATCGCGTGTCCGGGAGGCCAGTACCCGATGTCGCCGACGGCGAGCGTGGAGGTGGCGGTCTCGTCGAGTTCCGCACGAACGGGGATGCCGAAGTAGAACTCATCCCCCCAGACGTTCGGCGCCGTTTCGATCGGCAGTTTCTCGGCAATCCGCCTGGCCAGGGCCGTATCGCCCAACTCCGCCGCGACGCTGACGGCGCCGGCGGTGATGCGGATAGGGGTTCCCATCCCGTCACCTCATCGTGATGACTCGCTGCCGTCTGCGTCGGAGTGCCGGCACAGACGCCCGGGACGCCCGGGGCCGGCGGCCCCGGGCGTCCTGAGAGAGACGTCGCTACGCCTTGAGAATGCTCTTGAGGATGTTGTTCCAGGGCGCGCGGTATTCGTGCGTGCACATGGCGGCGGCTTCCTTGTCGCCGACGACAACCTGCTTGTCGGGATCCCAATTGATGGTACGTCCGCCGAGGCGCAACGACATGTTCCCCAGATTGCAGATGATGGCCGTCCGATGGGCCAGATCGAGGTTGCAGAACGGCGTGGCGCGGCTCCGGATGCAGTCGATCCAGTCGCGCTTGTTCGCGTTCATCGTCTGGTCTCCCCCGCCGCCGCCGCCGCCAGCCCCGCGGGCTGCACCAGCCGCAGGCGCGGCCCCCGCCGCGCGACCTGCGCCGGCCCCGGGCGCGGCTCCTGCCGCCCGACCCGCGCCAGCCCCGGGCGCGGCCCCTGCCGCCCGACCCGTGCCAGCCGCCGGCTCCTCCAACCCCTCAATCCAGGGCACCGCTTGCGTCTGGGTGTACACCGGGCCGCCAATGGGATGCCCCGAGAAGCGGGGAATGCTGTTGACCGCGTCGCCGTGCCGCTCGGATGTAATCTGGTTGCTGCCCAGGAGCAGGTTCCCCTTGTTCCCCATGATCACGGAGCCGGAGGTATCGCGGTGCGCGTTCGCCTCGCGAACGCCCATCGTCATCATGAACTCCGGGAACTGGTAGATGACCTCCTGCACGTCCGGCGTCTCGCCGTCGTCTTCAAGCGTGTAGCGCCCGCCGAGCGAGACAACCTTGGTCGGTCCCTTGACCCCCGTCACCAGCAGGAACGCGGCGACGCTATGGGCTCCCAGATTAGTCAGCTGGCCGCCCGAGTAGTCCCAGAACCAGCGGAAGTGGTAGAGGCCGCGGTGCTTCTGGTAGGGCTTCTTGGGCGCCGGCCCGAGCCAGAGATCGTAGTCGAAGTCGGCCGGCGGGTTCTCGACCGGGGTCTTCCCGAAGCCCGGGTAGATGTTGCGCCCCGAGGTGCCAAGCCTGACTGCCTGGATCTTGCCCAGCACGCCGCTCTCGTAGATCTTCTTGGCGACCAGGTGGCCCGGGTTGTGATTCCGCTGCGTGCCTGTCACAACCACGCGCTTGTACTTGTTCATCGCCTGGATCATCCACTTGCCCTCGTCGATGAAGACCGTCAGCGGCTTCTCGACGTAGACATCCTTGCCGGCGGCGCAGGCCATGATCGTCAGCATGGCGTGCCAGTGGTCGGGTGTCGCCACCACCACGCCGTCGATGTCCTTGTCCTCGTACATCTTCCGGAAGTCGCTGTAGCCTTTGGCGCCGGGGCTTTCCATGTAGGCCAGGCCTTCCTCGAGGCGCGGCTTGTAGACATCGCACATGGCGACCCGGTTCACATCCTTGAACGACGTCTTGAAGTCGGTGACGTGCTGCTTGCCGATCAGCCCGAAACCGATGAAGCCGATGCCCACGCGATCGTTGGCCCCGAGCACGCGCTTGTACGACGCCGCGGTGAGTGCCGAGGCTGTCATCCCGCCCAGAAAGCTCCTGCGACTCATCTGTTTGACATCTGTTACCATAGCCACCCCCTCCTCCCTGACGATGGACGAACCCTTCAGCCTCTCCCGCGTGCCGGGCTGGCACACGGGCATTCTACGCCGCGGCGGCAGGGTGTCAACTGCCGGTATAATGCGCCCTGTGCGGCGGATGGCCGCCGGTGTGGCAACGCAGCCCTCGCCGGTGAGCATGACCGAAGCGGAGAGCAGGTAGCACAATGTGTGGATTCGTCGGCGTCTTCGAGCTGAAGCAGGATGCCGGCTCGCTCAGAACGGCGGTTCTCGGCATGGCCAGGAAGGTCCGCCACCGCGGGCCGGACTGGTCTGGCATCTACCTCTCGGAGCGGGCGATCCTGGCGCACGAGCGCCTGGCAATTGTCGATCCCCAGTCTGGCCGCCAGCCGCTGTGCAGCAAAGACGGGAATCTGATTCTCGCGGTCAACGGGGAAATCTACAACCACGAGGAGATACGGGAGCGGGTTGACCCCTCGTACGAGTTCCTGACCCACTCCGACTGTGAGGTCATCCTCCCCCTGTACCGGGACAAAGGGCCGGGGTTCATCGAGGAGTTGAACGGGATCTTTGCGTTCGCCCTGTACGATCGACGGAAGGATGCGTACCTGATCGCGCGGGACCACATCGGGATTGTCCCCTTGTACATCGGCTGGGACGAATTCGGGAATTTCTACGTGGCCTCGGAACTCAAGGCGCTCGAGGGTACCTGCCGGAGGATCGAGGAATTCCCTCCGGGCCACTATCTCTACAGCCGGGACGGAGAACCCAGACAGTGGTACCGGCGCGACTGGATGCAGTTCGACGCGGTGGAGCACAGCGCGACGGACGTACAGGCGCTCCGGAGGGCGCTGGAGGCCGCCGTTCACAGACAGCTGATGTCGGATGTGCCGTACGGGGTGCTCCTGTCCGGGGGACTGGATTCCTCGATCGTCGCGGCGGTGGCAAAGAGGTTCGCGGCCCGGCGGATCGAGTCACACGACACGGAAGAGGCGTGGTGGCCGCAACTGCATTCCTTCGCGGTGGGGCTGGAAGGCTCGCCCGATCTGGCCGCCGCCCGGCGCGTGGCCGAACACATCGGCACGGTGCATCACGAGATCCATTTCACGATTCAGGAGGGGCTGGATGCCCTCCGGGACGTGATCTACCACCTGGAGACCTACGACGTCACCACGGTGCGGGCCTCGACCCCGATGTACCTGATGGCTCGAGTCATCAAGTCGATGGGGGTCAAGATGGTCCTCTCGGGAGAGGGGGCGGACGAGGTGTTCGGCGGGTACCTCTACTTCCACAAGGCTCCCAGCGCGCGTGCCTTGCACGAAGAGACGGTCCGCAAGCTGGCCAGGCTGCATCTGTACGACTGCCTGCGCGCGAACAAGTCCCTCGCAGCGTGGGGAGTTGAGGGGCGCGTGCCGTACCTCGACAAGGAGTTCCTCGACGTCGCCATGCGTCTCAACCCTCGGGACAAGATGATCCAGGAGGGCCGGATGGAGAAGTGGGTGCTGAGGAAGGCGTTCGAGTACTGCCTGCCGGCGAGCGTGGCGTGGAGACAGAAGGAGCAGTTCTCAGACGGGGTCGGCTACGGCTGGATCGACACGCTCAAAGCGTTAACGGCTCGCGAGGTCTCAGATGCCCAGCTCGCGAACGCCAGATTCCGCTTCCCCATCAATCCTCCCCAGTCGAAGGAGGAGTACTACTACCGCGCGATCTTTCACGAGCATTACCCATCCGACTCGGCGGCAGCCACGGTACCGTCGGTGCCGTCGGTCGCCTGCAGTACCGCTGAGGCCCTGGTCTGGGATGCGTCGTTCAAGAACTCGAACGATCCCTCCGGACGGGCGGTCAGGAGTGTGCACCAGCAAGCGTACGAGTGAGCCGGCGGGCGGAGTCCAAGGACTGCAGGCTGCGCCGCTCGAGTCGTGAACCGAAAAGGTCCCGGAGCCGACGCTTCTCCGCGGACCTCAGAGCCCGGCGGGCAGTGAAGGTCACCCGTTGAAGGAGGTCTCATGTCCTTGAGATCGTTTCTGCTCTCGTTGGCGCTGCTTGGCGCGCTGCTGCCTGGTGCGCCGCTCTTTGCGCAGCCGGCTGATGATTCAAGTCCCTCGTCGACTGCCGTGCTGAACGCCCAGTATCCGCGGGTCTATCCCGACGGCCGGGTGCTCTTCCGGCTTGCGGCGCCCAAGGCCGCCCTGGTGCAGTTGGGCGGCGCGGGGCTGGGCGCGACCACGTACGACATGGTCAAGGGCGAGGATGGCGCCTGGACGGTCACAACACCGCCGGTCGTGCCCGGCTTCCATTACTACTGGTTCATCGTGGACGGCGTGCAGGTAAACGACCCCTCCTCCGACACGTTCTTCGGCTACGGCAGGCCGACGAGCGGCGTGGAAGTGCCCTCGCCGGGCGAGGACTTCTACTTCCCGAAGGATGTGCCTCACGGACAGGTTCGGATGGTGTGGTACCTGTCGAAGACGACCGGGCAGTGGCGCCGCGCCATGGTGTACACGCCGCCCGGCTACGATCTCGACACGAAGACGCGCTACCCGGTCCTGTACCTTCAGCACGGCGCCGGCGAGGACGAGACGGGTTGGACCAAGCAGGGGCACGCGAACTTCATCCTCGACAACCTGATTGCCGAGAAGAAGGCGAAGCCGATGATCGTGGTGAACGACCGTGGCTATGCCTATCGGCCCGGCGAGAAGCCGCCAGCGCAGGCAAGCGCGCCGGCCGCGGGGCGGGCCGCAGGTGCCGCGGGGCGGGGCGCCGCGGGGCAGCCTGCAGCAGCCGCCGGGCGGGCCGCCGGGGCGGGGGCAGCTCCGGCGGCACGGGGCGCGGGCGGCATGGGGGCGTCGGGCGTGCTGTCGCCGTCGACCTTCGAGAGCGTGATTGTCGACGATCTCATCCCGATGATCGACCGCACGTTCCGCACGCTGTCCGATCGTGACCACCGCGCGATGGCCGGGCTCTCGATGGGCAGCATGCAGGCGATGTCGATCACGCTGCGGAACCTGGACAAGTTCTCCTGGATCGGCTTCTTCAGCGGCTCCACGGTGACGGGCGACCTGGAGACCGGCTACAAGGGCGTCTTCAAGGACGCGGCCGCCTTCAACAAGCGGGTCCACCTGTTGTGGATGGGGGCCGGCACGGCCGAGGCGGCGCTGATGACGAGGCTCGCGGACTCCGAGAAGCTGCTGACGGAACGCGGCATCAAGCACGTCATCTTCAAGTCGGATCTCACGGCCCACGAGTGGCACACGTGGCGCCGCCACCTGCACGATTTCGCTCAGCGGCTGTTCTGATTGTAGGGCGGGTCTGTAGAGCCGCCGTCGTGCCGGGGGCTGAAGCCCCCGGCTTGTACGGCGGACCTAAAGGTCCGCCCTACGACGCGGGTCGGCGGCGTAAGACGGCTCCACCCGCGCACTACAACCCGTAGGGCGGGGCTTCAGCCCCGCTGTCCGGTCGGACCTTCAGGTCCGGCCGTCGCAATAAACGTCCCGTTGTGGTACTGCTCGAAGGCCGTCCGCAGCTCGTCCTGCGTGTTCATCACGATGGGGCCGCGCCAGGCAATCGGCTCGCCGAGCGGCCGGCCGGCCACGAGGAGGAATCGCGCCCCCTCGTTGCCAGTCCGCACCGACACCTCGTCTCCGTCGCCGAACAGCGCGACGTGGCCGGCGGCGGTGTCGGGCGTGCTTCTCGAGCCGTCGCCGTCAAACCGCGCGCTTCCCTCGAAGATGTACGCAAACACCGTGTGCCCGGCAGGGACGTGATGGACGAACCGTGAGCCGGGTTTGACCGCAATGTCGAGGTACTCGGGCTCGATGACAATGTCGCGCACCGGTCCGCTCACGCCTCGGACCTGGCCGCTGATCACCTTGATCGTGGCGTCGCCATCGCTCACCTCGGGGATGTCCCGGCTGAGCACCTCACGATACCGCGGAGCCATCATCTTGTCCGCGGCCGGCAGGTTGGCCCAGAGCTGGAATCCGCCCATCACGCCGTCGGGCCCGCCCGCCGGCATCTCCTGATGGATGATGCCGCTGCCGGCTGTCATCCATTGCACGTCGCCGCTGCGGATCACCCCGCGGTTGCCGAGGCTGTCGCCGTGTTCGACCTCGCCCGCGAGCATGTAGGTGATCGTTTCAATCCCGCGGTGCGGGTGCCACGGGAAGCCAGCCAGGTAGTCAGCCGGGTCGCTGGACCCGAAATGGTCCAGCAGCAGAAACGGATCGAACTCCGGCACCTGCGGGTACCCGAACAGCCGCCTCAGTCGGACCCCTGCCCCCTCGAGCGTCAACTGCCCTTTCAGCGTCCTTCTGACCGGTCTGACCGTGCCCATGTCACGCTCCTGTCTCAAAGCGGTGCAGTCGTGTCCGTCGGTCCCCCGGGGCAGGCGATGCCCGTCCCGCCGAGTCCGCAGTAGCCGCCAGGGTTCTTGGCGAGGTACTGCTGGTGGTACTCCTCCGCGAAGTAGAACGGCGGGGCGTCGGCGATCTCGGTCGTGATCGTCCCACGGCGGGCTGAGGTGAGCGCCTGCTGATAGATCTCGCGCGATCGTTCGGCGCGCCGGCGCTGGCGGTCGTCGAAGCAGTAGATGGCCGATCGATACTGCGTGCCGACGTCCGCGCCCTGACGCATGCCTTGTGTCGGATCGTGGCTCTCCCAGAACACGCGGAGCAGTGACTCGTAGCTCGTTGCCGCCGGGTTGAACACCACCAGGACCACCTCGGCGTGGCCGGTCAGGCCCGTGCAGACCTCGCGGTACGTCGGGTTCGGCGTGGACCCGCCGGCATAGCCGGCCGCGGTGGTGAACACGCCGGGCGTCTGCCAGAACTTCCGCTCGGCGCCCCAGAAACACCCCATGCCGAAAAGCGCCCGCTCCAGGCCGTCCGGGTACGGGGGCTCGAGCGGCGTTCCCAGCACGGCGTGCGAGGACGGCACCGCCATCTTCCTCCCTACTCCTCTCTGAGCTTGGCGCGGAGCTTCGCGCCGAACCGCTCGCTCGACACGATCACCCGGTGATGGCGCCCCTGTCCGATCGGCTCGTGCTCGTCGTAGGCGTGCAGGTCAAACGTCAGCTTGCGCCCGTCGATGGCGACCAGCTCGGCTTCCACCCGCACGCGCTCGCCTATCGGGGTGGCCGCAAGATGCGAGACCTCGATCCACGTCCCAACCGTCGTCTCGTCAGCGTCGAGGTGTCCCGCCAGCGCCTGCACGGCAGCGGTTTCGAACAGCTCGACCATGACCGGCGTGGCAAAGGCCGGAACCAGGCCACTGCCAATCGCTGCGGCGGTCTTGTCCTTGGTCACCGTAATCTCCAGCTCAGCCCTGAGGCCGATCCTGATGCTGGCCATCGCTCCCCCTGCGCGTCTCGTCGCAAACGGGCGCCGGCGGCAGCCGACGTCCGTACTGAATGGCAGGCCCTGCCGCCATTGTACTCGGAGCGCACCGCCCGCCCGACCGAAAACGGCCGCCCGCAGGGCGCCACTGAGCCGGGCGATGTCCGAGGCGCGGTCTCACAGCCTCCAGCGGGTGGCGCACGTCGGGGGCCCCCCGTTCGCCCGCAGCGCGACTGCCGTGACAGGCGGACTGTGCGCGAGGCCGAACGGGGGTGACGGGTGACAGGACCCGCACAGCGCACCGGGGGCTTGGTGACCGCGCCTACTCGTATCGAAGCGACTCGATGGGGTCGAGGCGTGCGGCGCGAAGGGCGGGCAGCAGACCGCTCAGGACGCCCGTGACGACAAGCACGACGGTGGCCGTAATCACGACGTCCGGTGACAGCATGAGGTGGATGTCCGTCTGGCCCGTGCTGTCGCCGAGCAGCCCCGCCAGAAACGGCCTGGAGCGGACGATCTTGACGACGGCGAACGACAGCAGGATCCCGGCGATCCCGCCGGTGAAGGTGATGCCGAGCGCCTCGAGCAGAAACTGCTTGAGGATGTCCCGGCGCCGCGCGCCGACAGCCTTGCGCACGCCGATCTCCCGCGTGCGCTCCTGCACCGAGACGAGCATGATGTTCATGACGCCGACGCCGCCGATGAGCAGTGTGAGCGCGCCGATAAAGACCAGGACGATCATCAGGCCCGCGGCCATGGCGTCCACCGTGTCGGTAATCTCCTCGGCCAGATTGACCTCGATCGCCCGCTCGTCGCGCGGGTCGAAGCGGTGGCGCACCGCCAGCAGCTCACGCACCTGTTTGACTGCCACCTGCTGGCGTGACGGCTCGACGGACTCGAAGATGACGTAGTCGACGAAGTTCTGCACGAACAGCTGCCGGATGGTCGTATACGGCACGAACACCGACATGCTGTCCGGGTAGAAGTACGACATGATCTGGGCCTTCTTCGCCAGCACGCCCACGACTTCAAACGTCAGGCCGCTGATCCGCACCGTCCGCCCGACGGGCGGCTCGTTGCTGAACAGCTTGCGCGCCACGTCGTCTCCAAGGAAGACGACACGGCGGCGCTTGTCGACGTCCTCCGCGTTGAGGAAGCGGCCATCCGCCGGGATCTCGCTCCGGATGAGGCCGTATTCCGGCGCCACGCCTCGCACGCCGGCCGTCGTCTGACGCGTGCCGTAGCTGACGGGCAGCGATTCGAGGTACTCGGGGCTCGCGTACTTGACGGTGCCCAGTTCCAGGATCGCAGCGACGTCGTCTTCCTTGATCCAGATGCGCCGGCCGGCGCGTTCCCCTCCGGCCTGGAGGCTCGTCTGTCCATTGCCGACGAGCACCGCGCCGTCCGAGATCGCATTGCGGAATCCGACGACGAGCGCCTGGCGGAAGCCGTGGCCGTACGCCATCAGCACGACCACCGTCACGATGCCCCAGGCGATGCCCAGCATCGTCAAACCGGCGCGAAACCGGTGTTCCCTGAGCGACGCATACGCCTGGGTGAACACTTCGGTGAGCAGCATCACTACATCCAGGGGCTTGGGGCTAGAGGCCAGGAGGTTGAACTCGCTCCCGGTCCCCGGCCCCTAGCTCCTGGCCCCTGGTCCCTACATTTCGTACCTGAGCGCCTCAATCGGCGGCAGGTCCGCCGCGCGGCGCGCCGGGTACGTCGACGCCGCCACGCCAATCGCCGCGAGCACCGCAACGGCGAACGCCGCGGCCTGCCACGTGACAACCATGCCGGTAAACCGCGCCGGCATCGGCGCCAGGTTCACCAGCGTGCAGAGCCCGACGCCGATGGCGAAGCCCATGCCGCCGCTGAACAGGGTCAGCGCGAGGCCCTCGCTGAAGAACTGCCACTGGATCGACCGCGACCTCGCCCCAACCGCCTTGCGGATCCCAATTTCACGCGTCCGCTCCCTGACGGCGACCAGCATGATGTTCATCACGCCGATGCCGCCGAGCAGCAGCGTCACGACGCTGACGATCACGAAGAACTCGTCCATCGCGTCGATCATCTTGTCGAAGAACACCGCCTGAATCGCGGTGTTCCACATGGACACCGCCTCCGGGTCTTTCGGATCGAACCCGTGCAGGGGCGCCAGCACGCTCCGCACGTCGTCCTCGACCGGGCCGTTCGCGAACAGCCCGACGAAGCCGCTCAGCCCCTCTTGCTCGATCCACGTCCGCATCTGCGCCGTCACCTCGGGGTACGGCGCGGCGATGATCGCCGACACGGAGTCCGGGGTGGACGGCGGAGTGGGAATCGGGAAGTCCTTGCGGGCCGTCTCGTACGGGATAAACAGCCGCTCGTTGTCCACGCCGGAGTAGCTCGAGTCCTGGTCCTTGTTTCGCACTCGCCCGATGACCGTGTACGGCAGGCCGTTCAGCTTCAGCTCGCTGCCAACGGGGTCGCGGTCGGCGTACAGCTGGCGGCTGGCCTCCGAGCCGACGATGACGACCCGTCGCAGATCGGCGCAATCGGCCTCCGAGATGAGCCGGCCGCGATCGACCTCGATCGTCCGGATGTCCTGGTACACCGGCCAGACGCCGCTCATCTGCAGCGACGCCGCGTTGTAGGCGCTTTTGGTCTGGATGCCGCCGCGCATCAGTTCCGGCGAGACGTGCTGCAACAGCCGCGACCGCGTCTTGAGCGCGAGGACATCGTCGATGCTGAGCCGAATCACGCGCCCGGCGCGCTCGCCGCCCGCCTGCATGGCTGTCCGGCCGTTCCTGATGATGACGATGTTCTTGCCCAGCTCCTCGAGGACGTGCTGGTTGCCGCGCTGGAACCCCTCGCCCAGCGCCGACATCAGCACCATCGTCACGACGCCCCACGCAATCCCGAACATCGTCAGGAAGCTGCGCAGCCTGTTCGCCGTCAGGTTCGACCAGGTCTGGGTCAGGAGGTCCATATAATCAGGGGCCAGGGGCTAGGAGCCAGGGGCTAGGGGCCAGGGACCAGGACTGATGATCACGACGCACCTTCGCGCCTTCGCTTTGACACGAGCGCGACCTGCAGACCGTTAAGCATCCTGCCGATCTCCGCGCTGACTTGAGCCAGTTCTTCCCGACGGGTGCTCTTCAAGTAGCCGAGCCGCTCGCAGATGAGAAGCTGGGTTTCAAGTTCGCCCAGCGAGCCCTGAGCAATCGAAATGTGACGCAGGAATTCCGCCGTCGACTTGCGGCTGGGGCCCTCGGCAACGTTCGAAGGGACAGACACTGCCGACCTCCGGAGTTGGCTGGTCAGCCCGAAGATCTCTTCACGGGGAAAGGAGGCTGAGACCTCGTAGATGGAAATCACAAGGTCCATTGCCTTCTTCCAGACGTCGAGATCGTAGTAGGCCCTGACTGTCATACCCCGTCTCCGGCCCCTAGCCCTAGCCCCCGGCCCCTAGCCCCTACTGGAGCACCACCCTCTGCCCCTCCTTGAGCCCCGACAGCACCTCGGTCCTCGTCCCGTTGCTGATGCCGATCTGGATGGGGACCCGCTCGCGACCGGTTTTCGCGTCGGGCGCCACGACATCCACCGAGGTGTTCCGCTTGGCGTCATACACGATGACGCTCTCGGGCACGATCAGGGTGCTGGCGTGCTCTTCGAGGACAATCTCCGCGTTTGCCGTCATGTTCGCTTTGAGCTCGCCCGCCTGGTTGTCGATCGACACCTTCACCTCGAAGGTCACGACGTTGTCGCGCTCGGTGCCCATCGGCGCAATCTGCGTGACACGCCCCTCGAAGGTCCGATCCTTGAACGTCTCCACCTTGATCCGTGCCGGCTGGTCGAGCCGGACCCATCCGATGTCCGTCTCGTCCACCTTGCCGCGGACGTAGACCTTGCTGACGTCCCCCAGCACCATCACGAGGGTGGCCGCCGACCCGAGGTTCAGGATCGACGACACGGGGCTGCCGATCTCCACGTTCCGCGACAGGACGATGCCCTTGATGGGCGAACGGATGGTGGCGTTGGCCAGCTCCTCCTGCGTCTGTTCGGCGACGGCGGCGGCCTGCGCGACGGCGGCGCGCGCCTGCGCGACGCGCGCCTGGCTCACGCCGAGCTGCGTGCGCGCCGCCTGCTGGCGGTTCACGGCCTGCTCGAGGGCGCTGCGGGCATCGTCGAGGCTCTGCGGCGACACCAGTTGCTCCTGCGCCAGCTTCTCGGCCCGCCCGAGGTTCCGCTGGGCGAATGCCACTTCGGGCCCTTCCGCCTCGACGCGGTGCTTCTCGTACTCGGCCTCCGCCGCCTTCAGGCTTGCTTGGGACCCCGCCAGCGCAGCCTGAGCCTGTCGAACCCGCGCGGCGAGGTTGTCTTTGTCCAGCTCCGCCAGGATCTGGCCCTCGACGATGGCGTCGCCTTCCTCGACTGTGAGGTCCTTGATGATGCCGTTGGCCTTCGATTTGACTTCGACCTTCGAGATGGGCTCGATCTTGCCGGTGGCGACAACCGACCGCGCCAGCGCACCGCGCTCGACTGTGGCCAAGCGCGAGGGATCGATGGTCGTGGCGGGCCGCGCCAGCACGACGAATCCGCCGGCGATGACACACACCAAGGCAACCGCCGAGCCCGCGAGAACCCATCGCTTGCGTGGTTTCTTGACGGCCATCTCCTCCCCCGTTTCCTCGAGACGCGCGCGTCGCCTGGCGCGCATGTCCTCATGGCTTCATACGGATAGGGGTGAGGGAGGGTTCCATATCCCGACCACCGACCACTGGCCACTGACCACTGCACCGTGGCCACCGGCCACGGGAAATCGTGCTACAGTAGAAGGATACGAACAGCCGGCGAGCGTCCCTGCCGTGGTGGGCAGGCGCGCATCTGCTTGTCGACACGCGGCTTGCCGGGCACGAACCTCTTCAAGGAGCAGAATCAGCGAATGGCCAAGCGCACCAAGTCGACCGAGACGTCACCCATTACGCCCGCCCCTGCCCGCCGTCGAACGGCTGGCGTGAAGACCGCGAAGAAGGCCACGCCGGTTGTCGCCAATGTTGTAGAGGGCCGCGAGTTCCTTCATGAGGGCGACCCCGTCGTTCAGTCGCCCAGTTACGACGACATCGCGACCAGAGCGTACGATCTGTATCTCCGACGCGGCGCCACCGACGGCTGCGACATGGACGATTGGCTGGAAGCCGAGCGACAGCTTCGCGGATCCCGCCAGAAGTAGCGCGACGGAGCCGGCCGACGCAAGCCCGTGCGACATGGGACCTCGGTCGGCCCTCGACCGCGGCTCATTGCCGACTCTCCCCGTTTGGCTGCCCATCTGCTCCTGACGGCCGACTGACTGCCGACTGGTGACCGTCGACTGACGGGCGACCGTTGACGGTTGACTGTTGACTGTCGACTGGTTTCCCGTGTGCCTGCTATGATCGTGCCGGTGCGCCCGTAGCTCAGTTGGACAGAGCGCCGGACTTCGAATCCGTAGGCCGCAGGTTCGAGCCCTGCCGGGCGCGCCACCCGCCTCCGCGGCGCTCCGCTCAGAACCTGGTGCTCACGCCGCTACGGCGAGGTAGCGCGTGAGTGCTGTTGCCTCGCCGTAGCTCGAAGAGCGAAGGCGGGCCGGGCGCGCCAGATTCTTCTTTTGATTCGTGGGGACCCCCGTACCCCACGAAGCTCCAGCTTCTCTTGAATGGCGGGGTCCCCCATACCCCGCCAAGCTCCTCGCTTGCGGGGGCCCCTTCGCCCCGCGCCGCTTCGTCGCCCTCTTGATTCGTGGGGACCCTCCCTGCTCTGTCCGCGCCTCGCGGTGTGCGATAATGCGCCCTGCGCCACAGCGGATCGAGGGTAGCCGTGCGCGGATCCTCTGTGCGTGCCGTCACCCGGGGGAGTGCATATGAACGCCGTCCGCGAGCACCGCACACCGATCCTGGCCGCTGCGGCCTGCGTGGCACTTGCGGTGATCCCCGCCGCCTCCGGCCTCAGCGCTCCCTCCTATGCGCCGCATTTCACGCGCGCCGCAACGCCGTCCAAGGCGCCGAACGCCGATGGCTTCCTGCAGCGGTGGCTGCTCCTGGAACCGATCCGCATTCAGATTCGCAGCAACCAGCAGCTTGTCGACAGCTTCGTTCAGACGAACCTGAAGAAGGAGTACTTCCCGAACCAGTTCACCGTCGTTCCTCGCGACGGCGACACGGTGACGGTCGATGGGGTGGAACTCACCTGGCACGCCCTGGACTCAACGGGCTACAACGTAAACCTCTTCCACTTCGCGACCGCTCGCGAGAAGCCGGCCTACAACGCCGTCTATTGGGCCGTCACCCTTGTCAACTGTCCGCAGGAGATACGCGGCGTGCGGTTGTCCGTGGGCTCCAATTCCGCGTCCATCTGGTGGGTGAACGGCCGGGAAGTGATCGACCTCTACGGCGACCGCCACATGCTCGTCGACGACGGGGTGTCCAAGCGGCTCACCCTTCAGAAGGGGCAGAACATCGTGCGGGCGGCCGTCGTCAACGCCCCCGGCCTGAGCAACATGTGCGCCCGGTTCCTGGACGCAGACGACAAACCGATCAGGGGGTTCACGCTGAGCGTGCTGAGCGCCGTGAAGTAGCGGACCTCGGGCCGGACAATCGTTCCTGCTGCGATATTCGGGATGCCCACGAGCAAAGACATCGTCATCGGGCTCGACAGCAGCACCACCGCCACCAAGGCGATTGCCTGGAGGCCGGACGGAACGATGGCCGGGCACGGACGCAGCCCGGTCTCCCTGTCTAGTCCCGCCGGCAATCGGTACGAGCAAGACCCGGAAGACTGGTGGCGGTCCGCCTGCGAGGCCCTCCGCGATCTGCTGCAGCAGGTCGACCCGAATGCCGTCGCCGCGCTTTCCATCTCAAACCAGCGCGAGACGTTTGCGCCCCTGGCCGAGGACGGCCGGCCGATCCGGCCTGCGATCGTGTGGCTGGACCAGCGCTGTGCAGAAGAAGTCGCTTGGCTCACGGGCCGAGTCGGCAGCGAGCGGATCCATCGAATCACGGGCAAGCCTCCCGACATTGCGCCGGTCGCGTATCGAATCGCCTGGATGCTGCGGCACGAGAACGAGTTGTTTCGTCGTACCGCGATGTTCGCGGACGTGCATGCCTACCTGGTCTGGCGGCTGACCGGCCTCTTTCGCACGAGTTGGGCCAGCGCGGACCCGTTGGGCCTGTTCGACATGGAACGGCAGACCTGGTCACCGGACGTGCTGACGGCGCTGGGGCTGTCCCCGGAGCAATTGCCTCTGGCGGTACGCCCCGGAACGGTGATTGGCGTCGTGAATGGGTCGGCTGCCAAGGCGACGACGTTGCGGCCCGATACCCCGGTTGTGGCTGGCGGAGGTGACGGGCAGGCCGCAGGCCTGGGTGTCAATGCTCTTGATGCCGATCACGGCTACCTCAATCTCGGGACCGCGGTCGTGGGAGGCATCTACTCGAAGGAGTATCGCATCGGGACTGCGTGGCGCACCATGGGCAGCTGCACCGGCGAAGGCTACTACTTCGAGACCAGCCTGCGCGCCGGGACGTTTCTCATCGATTGGTTTGCGCAGCAGATCTGCCGGGCGCCAACCGACAACCGCGGGCTGCTTCGGGAACTCGAGAGCGAAGCGGCAGCGGTGCCCATCGGCAGTAGCGGCCTCATGGCGCTCCCCTACTGGGGCGCCGTCATGACTCCCTATTGGGACCCTCTGGCCCGCGGGTGTTGGGTGGGATTGAGCGGCTTTCACCACAGGGGCCATCTGTATCGGTCCCTGCTCGAAGGCATTGCGCTGGAGCAAGCGCTTGTGACCGGCCTGATCGAAGACGCCACGGGTCGTTCTGTGAAGGAATTCACGGCTATCGGCGGCGGGGCCGCCAGCGACTTGTGGTGCCAGATCATGGCCGATGCCACGGGCAAGTCGATACAGCGATCACAGACCGTGGAAGCCTCCAGTCTCGGGGCAGCGATCTGTGCCGCGGTCGGGGCCGGGCTCTACACGGACGCCGTTCGTGCGGCGGCAGCGATGAGCGGTGGGGTCTTCCGGCAGACGTTGCCTTCCTCGGAGCACTGCCGGATGTACGCGGATCTGCTGGGGGTCTACCGGGAGCTGTATCCCAGCCTCCGGGGGACCTTCGCGAAACTGGCTCGTCTCACGACAGGCTGAGTGCCATGCCCCGGCCCTCGTACCTCCCATCGTTTCCACCGCAGCCCGTCGGGAGCCACGACGGGGTTGCGCCCTCCACGAATGACGAACTGAGAGTTCCCGGGGGAGTCAGGCATGCAGGACAAGTCGCAGAGGACGATCCTCACAGCAACGGCCGATGATCGTCCGGGCAGATCCGCCCCTGCCGGGCACGCGGGATCGCACAGGCTGTCGCTCGTCGAGAAAGCAGGCTTCAGTCTGGGCGACGCGGCGTGCAACATCTTCTTTCAGACCTGGATCATCTTCAGCACGATTTTCTACACGGATGTCGTCGGCCTCGCCGCCGAGGCGGTGGCGTTGATGTTCCTGATCACGAAAATCTGGGACGCCGCCTTCGACCCGGTCGTCGGCATGATTGCCGATCGGACGGAGACGCGATGGGGGAAGTATCGGCCCTACCTGCTCTGGTTTGCCGTCCCGTTCGGCGCCCTCGGCGTCCTGGCGTTCACGACGCCGCATTACGGGGCGACGGGGCGGCTCATCTACGCCTATGCCACCTATACCCTTCTGATGATGGCGTATTCGATCGTCAACGTGCCGTATTCGGCGCTGATGGGTGTGATGACACCCGACTCCAACGAACGCACCGTGCTGTCGTCATTCCGCTTCTTCGGTGCCTTCTTTGCGACGCTGCTCGTTCAGTACTCCGTGCTTGGAATGGTCGCGCGGTTCGGGCACGGCGACACCGCCCTGGGCTGGCAGCGTGCCCTGATGGTTCTCTCCACGCTGGCGGTCGTGCTGCTTTTGATGACGTTCGCCACAACCAGGGAACGCGTGCGCCCTCCGGAGGGACAGAAAACTCCGCTCGCGCAAGACCTGGCCGATCTGTTCACCAACGTGCCATGGGTGCTTATTGGCGCTGCGACCGTCTTTCAGCTGATTTACTATTGCATGCGCGGCGGCGCCATCGCGTATTACTTCACGTACTTCGTCAAGGATCAGCAGGTCCCGTTCTTCGGCACGGTTCCCTACTCCCAGCTGCTGTCGACGTTTCTGGTGGCGGGAACGGCGGCCACGTTGCTCGGCGTGCTGCTCGCCACCCGGATCAGCCGGCTGCTGGGCAAGTCGCTGGCGTATGCGCTGTTTCTGGGCGTGGCCGCCCTCTCTGCAGGAGCCGTGTACTTCCTGCAGCCCTGGAACGTCATCCTCATGTTCGTGCTTCAGATCATTGCCTCCTTCTCGATTGGGCCCGTGTCCGTTCTGCAGTGGGCCATCTACACGGACGCGGCCGACTACGGAGAATGGAAGAAGGGCCGTCGCTCGACCGCCCTGGTCATGGCCGCCTCGCTGTTTGCGCTGAAGGTCGGAGTGGCCGTCGGCGGCGCGGCGCTGGCGTGGATTCTGGGGGCGTACGGCTTTGCGGCGAATCAGGAGCAGACCGCAGCAGGGCTTACCGGCATACGCCTGGTCACCAGCATCTATCCGGCCGTCTTCGCCCTTCTGGCCATGGTTCTTATGTTCTTCTATCCGCTGAACAAGTCCAGGATGGCGCGAGTGGAGTCGGATCTGATCGCACGGCGAAACCAGTTGCAGGGCACCTGACGATGTCAGTGGCGCTCTCGGATCGGTCTGGCCGCGCCGGGTTGACCACTGGCGCAGCGGCGCGCGCGTGATAGACTAGGGGGGTTCTGTTCCTCACGCGAGGCCTGCGGTTCGGTCCTCGCGACGCAGGTGCGCGCCCGTAGCTCAGCTGGATAGAGCGTCGGCCTCCGGAGCCGAAGGCCCCGCGTTCGAATCGCGGCGGGCGCGCCAGTCTCTTCTCTTGATACGTGGGGACCCCCGTACCCCACGAAGCTCGGTCGCTTGTGGGGCCCCTATGCCCCACGCCGCTCCCTCGCGCTCTTGATTCGTGGGGACCCCCATACCCCGCCAAGCTCGCTCACCCGCGGGGTCCCCTACGCTCTGAGACCGGCCAATCCCCATACGGCGATGTGGATGCGGGACGCCGTCCTTCGGGAGGAGCTCCCGTCCATAGACAAGCTCGATGACCCGCGCTGTTTCCCCTACCGCTGGGGCCAGGCCTTCTGGGCGTACGTGGCAGGACGCTACGGCGACGAGATCGTCGGCCAGATCCTGAACGAGGCCGGACGTGCGGGAAGCGCCGAGGGCGCCATTCTCGGAAGCTCCGCCGGGGTGTGGAGCCGCGGCGTCTCGCTCCGGTTCAACGCCTTTGGTTACGCGATCGGCCAGTTCAGCTACGTCAAGGCCAACCACCGCCCGCTCAAGCCGTGGATGTGGGAGTTCTCGCTGACGCCGGGCTTCTGACCGGCGTCAGCCGTACGCGCCCGGACAAGCCCCGGCCGCTCCCTCTTCCGCCCCGCGAACGCCGCGTTTACTTCGCCGTGCGCTTCTTCAGCGTAACGCCGATGCCGATGCTCTGCTGGCCCAGGAAGATCGTGTCGAGATTCGGGTCCGAGGTCACCGCCGCGAAGTAGTCCGGCATCTGCCTGGCCGTATTGGTCGTGTTGTGAGCCAGGATGAACCCGCCCGGCCGGACCAGGGGCAGCAGCTTCTTCAGGTAGTCGGCATAGCCAGGCTTGTCCGCATCGATGAAGAGAATGTCAATCGGCCCCTTGAGCTTGGCCACCGTCTCATGCGCGTCGCCCTCGACGATCGTGACCAGATCCTCCACCCCGGCTTTCTTGAAGTTCTCGCGGGCCATCGCGATGTTCTTGGCGCTCAGCTCGTGGGTCGTGATCTTGCCGCCGGTCGTGCGAAGGGCCAGGCAGAACCACAGGGTCGAGTAGCCGTTGTAGGTGCCAATCTCGACGACGTTCTTCGCGCCGGTCGCCTCCGTGAGCATCCGCAGCAGACGGCCGTCCTCGAGCGGGACCATCAGATTCGACGTGTCACTCTGAGCCAGCTCTTCGATCAGACCCAGGACTTTCTGCTCGGTGGGATCGGTCGCCAGCGGCTTCTTGTCCGGGTTCGTGTCGCTGAACACCCAAACGCTCTGCACCTGCCGCGGGCCCCGGAACTGGCCCATCCTTCCCTCTCGGCCCTGCCCCGCCCGGCCGCTGGGGTCCTGGCCGGGCTGCCCGCCCGGGCCTTGCTGGGCTGCGAGTGCGCCAACCATCACGACGACTGCGAAGGTAGTGAGAATTCCCAATCCAGATCTCTTCAGCACCTTAAACCTCCAACCGATGGACGACCGCCAACAACCGCGACGTGTCACGGGAGATTATCAGGAAACCTCCCCCGACGGTGTGGAATTTCGGTGAATCTCGGCTCCCGGGGCCTTTGACGCGGCGGGGGCAGCCGGGGTGCTGCCCTTCCGCCGCCAGAGGGGGCCGACACACGTCAGTACGGCAGGTAGTGCAGCAGCTTCAGCACATCGGAGAAGACGCCCATCGCCGTCACGTCGGCGCCGGCCCCTGGACCCTGGACGACCAGAGGGGTCTGCGAGTACCGCTCCGTCGTGAACACCACGACGTTGTCGCTGCCTTTCGTCGCGGCAAACGGGTGGTCCTCGCGGATCTCGGCGAGTCCTGCGCGCCCCTTCCCGCCCGAGAGCGTGCCGACGTAACGAAGCACGGCGTGACGTGCCCGCGCCGCCTCGACCCGCGCCTTGAGCAGGTGGTCGTACTTCGCATACTCGGCGAAGAACCCCGGCGTGAACCTCCCGCCTCGCAGCGGCGCGGGCACGATGTTGTCGCTCGGGATCTCCGCCAGGTCAATCTGCCACCCCAGCTGCCTGGCCAGAATCAGCAGCTTCCTCGCGACATCCCGGCCCGAGAGGTCTTCGCGCGGGTCCGGCTCCGTGAAGCCCAGCCGCCGCGCCTCACGCACGATCTCGCTGAAGGGCCGCCTGCCGTCGTACGTGTTGAACAGGTAGCTCAGCGTCCCGGACAGGATGCCGTCGATCCTGACGATCACGTCCCCGCTGGCCACCAGGTCCTGCAGCGTCGAGATCACGGGAAGCCCCGCGCCCACGTTCGCCTCGTACAGGAAGTACTTCTGCCGCTTCGCCAGCAGGTCGACGAGCTGCTCGTACCGGTGGCGCGGAAGGACATTCGCCTTCTTGTTGGGGGTGATGATGTGGAAGTTCGCCTCCACGAACTCCGGGTAGGCTTCCACGATTTCGCCGCTCGCCGTGCAATCGACCACCGCGGCGTTCGCGAGCGCGAGCGCTCTCAGCCTCTTCGCCAGGACACGCACGTTCATGCGTTCGACCGACGATCCCAGATGCTCCCGCCATCGTGCCAGGTCCACGCCGGACGGCTCGAGCACGAACCGCTTGCTGTTGGCGATGCCGCACACCCGGACATCGTAGCCGTGCGCCCGGAACCATGCCTCCTGCTGGCGCAGCTGTCTGAGCAGCGTTCCCCCGATGTTGCCGACTCCGATCACCATCAGATCGAGCCGCTTCAGCTTCTCGAAGAACGCCCGGTGAATGACGTTCAGGGCGCGCGCCGCCTGCGAGGCGTCGACGACGAACGAGATGTTCCGCTCGGAGGCGCCCTGCGCAATCGCCGTGATGTTGACGGCGTGCAGGCCCAGCGCCTGAAACACCTTCCCCGCCACGCCCGGGGTGCCCCTCATCCCGTCGCCGACGATGGCGATGACGGTCTGGCCGCCCGTCTCGTCGAGCGCGGTCATCCCGGCCCGCAGCTCCAGGAGGAACTCCTCCTCAATCGCCCGCCGCGCTGTCGCCACATCGTTCGATCGGATCGCAAAGCAGATGGTGTGCTCCGAGGAGGCCTGGGAAATCAGAATCACGTTGACGCCGCAGCCGCCCAGCGCGCGAAACAGCCGTTCCGCCGTGCCCGGCACGCCCACCATCCCCATCCCGCGGAGTGTCAGCAGCGTGATCCCGTCGACGGACGTGATCCCCTTCGCGACCCCATCCCACCGGGCGGACGACTTCGAGATTCTCGTCCCGGGCGCCGACGGGTCACGCGTGCTTTTGATGAGCACCGGAATCGACCGGCTCACGGCGGGCGCGATGGTCGCGGAGTGAAGCACCTGAGCGCCGAAGTACGACAGCTCCATCGCCTCTTCGTAGGAGAGGTGAGGCAGCACGAACGCCGACGGCACCGCTCGCGGGTCGGCGCTCAGCACGCCGTCGACGTCCCTCCAGATCTCGATGGCCGAGGCGCCGAGCGCCGCGCCCACGATGGCCGCGGTGTAGTCGGAGCCGTTCCGCCCGATCGTCGTCGTCCGTCCGTCCTCCGTCGACCCGATGAAGCCCGTCACGATCGGGATGAGGCTGCGGCCGTGTGTGTGGCTGAGGCGGCGGAAGTGCGCCCGGAGCGCGGGCACGGTCTTCTCGAAGATCACCGACGCGTTCACGAACTGGTCGTCGGTCACCACGCACGTGCGCGTATCGACGACGACGGTGCTCTGAAACCGCTTGACGTACGCCGCGACGATCAGCGCTGACAGACGCTCGCCGAAGCTGGCCACCAGATCGAGGGCGCGCGGAGGCGAGTACCGCAGCAGGAAGATGCCCTGGAGCGCATCGCGCAGCTCCTGCAGCCTGGCATCGACGTCGACGCGGACGGTCTTCCCGTGCTTCGCGCCGAGCAGTTCCGCGATGGCGGAGCGGTGCTGTTTGACGAGCCGCTCGTAGAGGCGCCCGTAGCCCGGATCGCCGGCCTCGGCCCGCCGGGCGCACTCGAGCAGCCGATCGGTCACGCCCTGAAAGGCCGAGACAACAACGACCACACGTTCCTTCTGCGCGCTGGCGAGAACGATTCGGACCACCTGTCGGATCCGGCTGGGCGTCGCCACCGACGAGCCGCCGAACTTCATGACCTTCATGCAGCGTGCCTCTCTGTGCTGCCGAACGGGTTGACGACAGCCGTCGTGCCGCCGGCCCATGGGTGGGCTCTCAGTCTGCCTGCCCCACCAAACGCAGCAGCTATTATGGCGCAGGAGAGACTGACCGAGCACCTCCGTGCTCTGAAGACGGAAGTCGCCGGCCTCCTCGAGGCGAGCGGCGGAGGGGCTCATTGGTGTGGCCGATGCGGAGCAAAGGCGAATACCCTGAAACGACACCGACCGCGGCTCCGTAGTTGTGGTAGAGCCGCTGGGACAGGGACGGCCGCGGGCAACCTGCGGCCGGCGTGTGCCCAGCCTTGCCGAGGAGCGCCCGGATGAAACGGTTAGTCTGGGTCCTGCTGATCGTCGCCCCCCTGTCGATCGTCGGGTACGTGCAAGCCAACAAGGCCATCCAGGCCGCACGACAGGAGAGACTGACCGAGCGGGTCCGGGCCCTGAGAAACGACGTCGCCGGCCTCCTCGAGGCGAAGCAGTACTCCCAGGCAGCCGATACGCTCGAGCAGCTTCAGGTGCTCTTCATGGGCAGCGGGAAGTACGAGGACGCCCTGGCTGCGTCCCTCCAGATCGAAGAGGTGTCTCTGAAGTTCTCCGACCGCCTGTCACCGTGGAACTACGTCAGAGTAGCTGAGGCCTACCTGGGCATGGGCGAGACCGATCAGTACTTCGAGTGGATGCAGAAAGCCGTCAGCGAGCGGCACTTCTCGAAGATCGAGTACTTCCAGGATCGCCGTTTCGGCGCCCTGCAAGGACTTCCCCAGTTCAAGAAGCTCGTGGAGGCCTGCGCGACAACGGTTGGGGTCGGACGGCCCGCGACGGACTTCGAGATCACGTTGCTCGATGGCTCTCCGTTCCGCCTGTCGGCTCAGAAGGGCAAGGTCGTGCTCATCGACTTCTGGGACGTCCGGTGCGGCCCCTGCAGGAAGGAGATGCCCAACCTGAAACAGATCTACACGCATTTCCAGGACCGAGGCCTGGAGGTCATCGGCATCAGCCTGGATACGGAGAAGCAGCTGCTCGACGACTATCTGAAAGAGGCGGCGCTGCCCTGGAAGATCGCCTGCTCATTCAACGGATGGAGCGACAGTACGGCTGTGCTGTACAAGATCAGTGCCACCCCCTCGACGTGGCTGCTCGATCGCCGCGGGATCGTGCGCTATTACGACGTGCGCGGTGACGAGCTGAGGCGAGCCGTAGAGGATCTGACCGGGGAGATGTAGGATCCGTTCCCGGTGTGTCGCTGAGTCTACACCGGTCGCGCACAGAGCGAGGGGCGCAACCGCAGGCAGACACTCCGAAGGCGGGGGAGAAGCGCAGGCTGTGGTGAGGGCGCCGAAAGGGGGTCATATGCCGGGGCAGCGGTGAACCGCTGCCCCCGGCCGACTGTCTTCTGCCTAGACCTTGACGATGCTTCGGAGCTCCTTGTCCCACGGCGCGCGGTACGCCTTCGTGCACATGGCGGCCGCTTCTTTGTCGCCGATGACCTGCTCCTTGTCGGGATCCCAACGGATGGCCCGGCCGAGCTTGAGCGACATGTTCGCCAGCAGGCAGGCCACCGAAACCCGATGTCCTTCTTCCACCTCGCAGAACGGCTTCTGGCGGCTCTTGATGCAGTTGATCCAGTCCTGCTCGTTCATCGCCATCGTGTCTTCGCCGCCCGTGCCGTAGCGGGGATCGGACTCCGGCACCTTGCCCTTCGCTCCGTCGATCCACGGGGTGGGCTTGGTGTTCGTGTAGACGGGCCCGCCAACCGGATGGCCCATGAAGCGCGGGATGTCATTGATGGGATCGGTCTTGTTCTCCGGGAAGACCTCCCAGTTTCCGGCCAGGACCATCGTCCCCTTCGTCCCGAAGTACAACTGCCCGCGCGAGGCGGCGTCAGCGGCGCCGCGGCCGGCGTTCGCCTCACGGATGGCGGCGTTCATCACCCAATTCGGCGCGCCCGGCGTGGAGCTCTGGAACACCCACATCGCGTCCTGGACGTCCGGCGTATCGCCATCGTCTTCCACCACGTACCGCCCGCCCGCCGACTGAACCAGGATGGGGCCCTTGACGTTCATGACGTACATGATCTGGTCGATGGTGTGCGCGCCCAGGTTGGTCATCTGGCCGCCGGAGAAGTCCCAGAACCAGCGGAAATGGTAAAGCCCGCGATGGTTCCTGTAGGGCTTCTTCTCGGCCGGCCCCAGCCACATGTCGTAGTCGAAGTCCGCAGGCGGGTTCGTGACGGGCGTGACGCCGAAGCCCGGCCAGATGTTCCGATAGGAAGACCACCGGATGGAGTGGATCTTGCCGATCGTTCCGGCCTGCACAACATTCCGCGCGTCGCGCACGCCCCGGCCATGACGCCGCTGCGTGCCCACGACGGCGATGCGGTTGTACTTGCGGGCCGCCTGGACCATCCACTTGCCTTCGTCGATGAACAGCGTCATCGGCTTCTCGACGTAGACGTCCTTGCCGGCAGCGCAGGCCATGACGGTGTGCAGGGCATGCCAGTGATCGGGGGTCGCGATGAGGACGCCCTGGATGTCCTTGTTCTCGTACATCCTCCGGAAATCGCTGTAGCCCTTGGCGTTGGGGCTCTCCATGTAGGCGAGCCCTTCGTCGAGCCTCGGCTTGTAGCAGTCGCACATGCCCAAGAGCTCGACGTCCTTGAACTTCTTCAGGTCCGCGATGTGCTGTTTGCCGATCAGGCCAAAGCCGATGACCCCGATTCCGACGCGATCATTGGCGCCCAGGACACGGCGATAGGAAGCTGCCGTCATGACAGCCGCGCCTGCCGCGCCTAAAAACTCGCGCCGTGTGGGCTTGCTGCCCGCTGTGATGCTCTGAGATGTCTTCTGTGCAGAATCCTGCATGAGCGCTGTCCTTTCTTGGAGAGGCTGGTGGAGAAGAGAGACGATCTCGACGTTGGAGTGTACGCAATCGTCTCACAAAGGTCAATCGCTAGAAAACTGATGACTGCGGGCAATTCTCCCATGTATAGTGGTGGTTTAGTGCCTCCGTGCCCGCGGCGGACCGGAGGGTCGTTGGATCGGAAACGCCCGGCGTACGCCCTCTGCGGCTCGATCTCGAGCCTGGCACGACCAGCCCCCCGCCGGTCGGCCGTCTAACCGTCATCGAACATGTGGCGAAACCGTCCGTCCACAACCCTTGAGGATGCACCATGAGCGCCGACACCTACTTAAACTGGGTCATCAAGCACACGAAGACGACGTGGTGGCACGACTCAGCCGATCCGGCTGAGCTCCAGCGAGGCCTCGATCGAGGCGCGATCGGCGTCACCACCAATCCGTTCCTCTCGAACGTGTCACTCGCGAAAAACCGGGCGGCGTGGGCCGCGGACGTGGACGCCGTGCTGGCGCGGGGTCTCGACAGCGAGCACAGGGCTGAAGAGCTCATGCGGCTTGTCGTCACGCGCGCGGCGGCCATGTACCACCCGCACTACGTGGCCAGTTCGGGCAAGCAGGGCTACGTCTGCGCTCAGGTCAACCCGTCGCGTGCGGGCGACCGCGAGGCGATGATGGCGATGGCCCGGCGGTTCCACGCCTGGGCGCCGAACATTGCCGTGAAGCTGCCTGCCGTCCTGGCCGGGCTCGATGTGCTCGAGGATTGCGTCGCCGAGGGCATCACGGCCACTGCCACCGTCAGCTTCACCGTGCCGCAGGCCCTGGCCATCGCGGAACGGTGCCGGGCCGGGCGCAGGCGCGCCAAGCAGAACGGCGTCAAGCCGGGGGAGTGCTTCGCGGTCATCATGATCGGCCGTCTCGATGACTACCTGCGCGAGGTCGCCGCGGACAACCACGCGCAGGTCAGTGAGTCCGACATCCGCCAGGCCGGGCTCGCCGCCACGAAACGGGCGTACAAGGTGTACCGGGAGCGCGGGTACGAGGCCGTTCTGCTGGTGGCCGCGCTGCGCGGGCCCTACCACTTGACGGAGCTCGCGGGCGCGGAGCTGATCATGTCGATCGCCCCGGGGCCCCAGGAGTGGTTCATCACCAAGGACTACCCGCGCGAGGAGCGCATCGACAAGGACGTCGATGCCGATGTGATCCGCCGGCTCATGTCGATGCCGGAATTCGTCAAGGGGTACGAACCCGACGGCATGGCGCCGAGTGACTTTATCGGCTACGGGGTGACGCAGCGAACGCTCTGCCAGTTTGTCGAGGTTGGCTGGAAGCTGCTCGAGGGCATCAAGTAGGCTCCACGCGGGCCCCATCGCTGCAGGTTGGTGAAGGCGCATGGCCACGCCGATTGAAATGCCGAAGCTCGGAAACACGGTCGAGGAGTGCCTGATCGGCCGCTGGCGCCGGCAGCCGGGGGAGACGGTGGCAGCCGGCGAGATCATTGCCGACATCGAAACCGACAAGGCGACGTTCGAACTCCCCTCGCCCGTCGGCGGCACCGTGCTGGCGGTCTTCTTCGGCGCCGGGGACCTCGTCCCGGTCTACACGAATATCTGTGTCGTGGGATCGCCGGGAGAGTCGGTTGAGGCGTTCAGGCCGAAGTCGACGCCGGCCGCCCCTGAGACGACGAAGGCGCAGCCGGTCGTGGCCGCGAAGCGGAGCCACACCGGCGCGGCGCCCGTCGCGCCCGCCCCGGCTCCCGCCGCCCCTGTCGCGGTGGCCGTGGCGCCCGTGTCGGCCCCCGTCGTGCCCGCGTCATCGCCCGCAATGAGCCCGAGGGCGAGGCGGTTCGCCGAAGCCCACCGCTTCTTCCCGGAGGGCGCCGTCGGGTCCGGCCCGGGAGGCCGGATCCTGGAGGAGGACCTGAAGCGGCTCTACCACGAGTCGCCGCGCCTCTCCCCTCTGGCCGCGCGCATGCAGGAGGAGGGGTGGGAGCTCCGCGGCGGGGGTTCCGGGGCGGGCGGAACCGTCCTCTCCAGCGACCTCACGCCCCCGCCGGCCAAAGTGTCGAAGCTGCGCGAGACGATTGCCCGCCGGATGCGGCAGTCGCTCGCCTCGACCGCGCAGTACACGCTGAACGCCTCCGCGGTCGCCACGGGCCTGCTGTCGCTGCGCGCCCGCATCAAGGCCGCGGGCTCGCCCGAGGACGTCTCGTCGATCAACATCAACGCGATGGTGATGTACTGCGCCATCAAGGCGCTCGGGGCCGTCCCGGAACTGAACGTCGAGTTCGTCGACGGCAAGCTCTACCGGCACGCGGCGGTGCACATCGGCTTCGCCTGCGATACGCCGAGGGGGCTGCTCGTGCCGGTCGTCCGCGACAGCGAGAGGCTCACGCTCAGGCAGCTGGCCGGACGGATCAAGGCGCTGACGGCACAGGCCATCGACGCGACGATCGCGCCGGATGATCTGACCGGAGGGACCTTCACCGTCAGCAACCTCGGTACGTACGGGATTGAGTCGTTCTCGCCGATTCTGAACGCGCCGCAGGTCGCCATCCTCGGCGTCAACACGATTGAGCTGAAGCCGGTCCGCAGAAGCGGCGCCATCGAGTTCGTCGATCACATCGGGCTCTCGCTGACGTGCGACCACCAGGTGATCGACGGCGCGCCGGGGGCGCGGTTCCTGAAGACGGTGATGGCACAGATCGAGAACATCGCGAGCATGGTGAAGTTGGACGGATTGAAAGCTATGTAGGGCGGCCCTTGAGGGCCGCCGTGCGGGGCGGACCTGACGGTCCGCCGAGACGGCGGGGCTCGAGTTCCGCCCAGCGGATCATCAACGATGTACGACTTGATTGTGATTGGGGCCGGGCCTGGAGGGTACGAGGCCGCCGCCTACGCCGGCCAGACGGGCGCGAAGACACTGCTCATCGAGAAGGGGGCGCTCGGCGGCGCGTGCCTGAACGTCGGCTGCATCCCGGTCAAGACCCTGCTGCGGTCGGCAACGCTGTACGCCGACTGCAGAAGCGCGTCCGCCTACGGCGTAAAGGTCGCGTCGGCCACGCTCGACCTCGCGGCGGTCGTCCAGCGGAAGAACAAGGTGGTCGGCACGCTGACGCGCGGCGTCGAGGGGCTGCTCAAACGCTCGGGCGTCGAGCTCGTCCGCGGGCACGGCCGGCTGGTGTCGCGGCAGGCCGTCCGGGTAGGGAACGACACCTACGAGGCCAGGCACATCCTCATCGCCACGGGATCGCGGCCGGCCATGCCCCCGGTGCCGGGGCTGGACCTGCCGCAGGTGTTCGACTCCTCCAGCATCCTCGATCTGACCACGCTGCCCTCGAAGGTCGCCGTCCTCGGCGGCGGGTACGTCGGGCTCGAGTTTGCCGGCTTCTTCGCGTCCGCCGGGGCCGGCGTGACGGTCGTCGAGATGCTGCCTCACGTGGCGGCAGGCATCGACGCCGACATCTCCAGCCGCCTGCAGCAGGCGCTCAGGAAGAGCGGCGTCTCGTTCCGCACCTCGCACAAGGTGATCGCCATCGACGGCCGCACGGTGGTGTGTGAAGACGACGCGGGGGCTCGCGTCACGGTGGAGGCAGACTGCATCCTCAACGCGATGGGGCGGGCGCCGGTCGTGGAGGACCTCGGCCTCGAAGAGGCCGGCGTCGACTTCGACCGCAAGGGGATCAAGACCTCCGAGCAGGGACGGACCAGCGTCCCGGGCGTCTGGGCCTGCGGCGATGTGACCGGCAGACGGATGCTCGCGCATGCCGCGACGCGGGAAGGCGTCGTGGCGGTCAACAACATGCTCGGCAGGAAGGACCGGCTCCGGTACGACGCGATCCCCTCGGTCGTCTACACCCATCCCGAGGCGGCCAGCGTCGGCAGAACCGAGGAGGAGCTGAAAGCCTCCGGGATCGGCTACCTGAAGGCCATGCTCCCCATGGCCATCTCCGGACGGTACCTGGTGGAGAACGAAGGCGCCGGCGGCGTCATCAAGGTTCTGGCCGGCGAGCGGTATCGGGAGATCCTGGGCGTGCACGCGCTCGGCAACATGTCGAGCGAGTTTATCGTGGCGGCCGCTCAGATGATCGAGATGGAAATGTGCGTGCAGGACGTCGTCAAGGTCGTCTTTCCGCACCCGACCGTCTCCGAGGCCCTCAAACAGGCGATCCTCGAACTGGCAGCCCGGTGAGCGCGCGCCCGCGCCCGGCCCGCAGACGGCGACCGGCCCGCGGGCCCGGCGCGACGGGCTGCCGGTCAGACAGCGTTGCGAGTGAGTGAACCATGCCCAAATCGATTCCCCTCGACCCCCGCACCCTGCTGGCGGAAGACCGCATCGACTTCTCCGAGATCCCGGTCAACACCTACAAGAAGACGATCGACGAGGAACGGCCGGTCCTTGCGACCGAGGATTTTCTGGCCATCTGGCAGGATATGGCCGCCATCAGGGAATTCGAGACCATCGTCAACGAGATCAAGACCAAGCGGGTCTACAAAGGCGTCGCCTACGATCACATGGGCGCCGCGCATCTTTCGATCGGCCAGGAGGCCTCCGCCGTCGGGATGGCGTTCCTGCTGACGCCCGACGATCACATCTACGGCTCGCACCGGAGTCACGGCGAGATTCTGGCCAAGTGCTTCTCCGCAATCCGCAAGCTCGACGATCGGACGCTCTTCGACATCATGCGCGCCTACCTCGACGGCGCCATTCTCAGGCCGCTCGAGAAGAACCACCACGGCTCCGTCAGGGATCTTGCGATCAAGTTCGTGGTCTTCGGCGCCTACAGCGAGCTGTTTGCCAAGGAGACCGGCTTCAACAGGGGGATGGGCGGCTCGATGCACGCCTTCTTCACCCCCTTCGGCAGCTACCCGAACAACGCGATTGTCGGCGGCTCGGGTTCGATTGCGCCGGGGGCGGCCCTCTTCAAGAGGGTCAACCGCAAGGCGGGCATCGTCGTGGCCAACATCGGGGATGCGTCGTTCGGATGCGGCCCGGTGTGGGAGGGCATCACGTTCGCCTCGATGGACCAGTACCGAACGCTCTGGGACAAGGGGCTGGGCGGAGGCCTGCCGATCATCTTCCACTGCCTGAACAACCAGTACGGCATGGGCGGACAGCCGCTCGGCGAGACCATGGGCTGCCGCTTCATCGCGCGGATTGGCGCCGGCGTCAACCCCGAACAGATGCACGCGGAACGGATCAACGGCTACGATCCGCTGGCCGTCGTTGACGCCTTCCGCCGGAAGATCCCTCTGATCGCCGCGGGCAAGGGGCCGGTGCTGCTCGATACGGTGACGTACCGCATCAGCGGGCACTCGCCATCGGACGCCTCCAGCTACCGGACCAAGGAGGAGATCGAACAGTGGCAGAAGGCGGATTCGCTGCTCGCGTTCAAGGACAAGCTGCTCGGGGCGAAGGTCTTTGAGGAGAGCACCCTCGATGACACGAGGGCAGCCATCGAGAACGTCGTCTTCCAGATGTTCCAGCTCGCCATTGATCCCGAGGCCGCGCCTCGGATCGCGTTGGACTCAGAGGCGGTTGGCCAGGTGATGTTCTCGAACAGCCGGCGCGAGCAGTGCGACGATCGGACCCCTGAGCTGCTGCAGGACTGGTCGCAGAACCCGCGCGTCCAGCAGATCAAGGGCAAGGTCCGGACGCCGCTCGCTGACGGCAAGCCGGTGCCGAAGATGAAGGCATTTAACATCCGCGACGCCATCTTCGAGGCGCTGGCGCACCGGTTCAGCATCGATCCGACGATGGTCGCCTTCGGTGAGGAGAATCGCGACTGGGGCGGGGCTTTCGCGGTGTATCGGGGCCTGACGGAGGCCTTGCCGTATCACCGGCTCTTCAACTCACCCATCTCGGAGGCCGCCATCGTCGGGGCAGCCGTGGGCTACGCGCTCGAAGGGGGCCGGGCGGTCGCCGAGCTGATGTACGCCGACTTCATGGGGCGGGCCGGCGATGAGCTCTTCAATCAGCTCTCGAAGTGGCAGGGCATGTCGGGAGGGCTGCTGCGCCTGCCCGTCGTGCTGCGCATCTCGGTCGGCGTCAAGTACGGCGCGCAGCACTCGCAGGACTGGAGCGCCCTGGTGCACCATATCCCGGGGCTGAAGGTGGTCTACCCTGCCACGCCGTACGACGCCAAGGGCATGATGAACGCGGCGCTCGCCGGAACTGACCCTGTGGTCTTCTTCGAGAGCCAGCGGACGTACGACTACGGCGAGATGTTCGAGGAGGCCGGCGTCCCGGCAGGCTACTACGAGATCCCGCTGGGAGAACCGTCCGTCAAGCGGGCCGGCACGGATCTGACGATCATCACCTTCGGTCCGGCCCTGTACACGGCGGTCGAGGCGGCCAGAACGCTCGAGACGCAGTACGGCATCTCCGCGGAGCTCGTGGATCTCCGATCCTCCAACCCCTTGAATTTCGAGCCGCTCGTGGAGTCGGTGAAAAAGACCGGCAAGGTGCTGCTCGTGTGCGAGGCCGCCGAGCGCGGCTGCGTCATGCAGAGCGTCGCGGCGAACCTGGGGCAGCTTGCCTTCGATGCGCTTGACGCCCCGCCGGCGGTGGTCGGCAGCCGGAACTGGATCACGCCGGCCGCGGAGCTGGAATCGATGTTCTTCCCGCAGCCGCAGTGGCTGCTCGACGCCATCCACGAACGCATCCTGCCTCTCAGAGGCCACGAGCCGTCGACCAATCAGTCACACGGTGAGCTGGCCCGCCGCCTGCGGCTGGGAATCTGAAGTGCGGCCACGTGCATCGTAGGGCGGGGCTTTAGCCCCGCCGCGCAGCCGGGGTCTTAAGACCCCGGCTTGTACGGCGGACCTGAAGGTCCGCCCTACGCATGGTTGGATGGTATGCGACGTCGGACGGAGACGGTTACCGGCGGAAAGGGAACTGCAGGTCGCGGATGGGCGCGCCCACGACCTCGATCTGCTTCAGATCGCGCGTCCCGATCCCGGCCTCTTCGGCAAGCCTGAGCGTGCTGTCGCACGTCTCGAACGGCGCCGTCCCGCGGTCTGCCGAAGGATCGAAGCCCATCAGCGCCATCGCAACGGCGTCGGTGCAGACGGGATTGAGGCCGGCGACGAGGATGCCGGGCTTGACGAGATGGATTGCCCGCCGCGAGCCCTTCGCGGGTGCGACGCCTTCCGCGGAGGTCTGCGTCTCGATCCCGTCGATGATGGCCAGGTCAATCGGCCTCGCCCTCACGACATCGACCGTGATCCGCGGGACCCGGTAGCCCGCCTCCCTGGACGACTCGGGATCCCGTTCGGCGGGCACGATCGAGGGAGGCTGACGGCGTCCGGTGTGAAACATACCCCGGCGTCCGAACGGCCTCAACGCCGGCTCCTCGAACCCCGCGGCGTCGCCGTAGATCGTGGCCGGCGTCATCCCGATCATGTTGTTGAGCGAGAGCGCCACGCCCGCGGACTCGTGCTCCTTGAGCTTGGCGATCGAGACCATCACGTCGCAGTCGGCGTACGAGTGGTTGCAGTCGAATGACGGGTAGATCAAGCCTCCGCCCGGCACCTTCAGCTGCTGGTACTTCCTGGCCAGGCCCAGCGAGTCGGTGTTCTCCATCTCCACGTTCTTCGCGGCGCCGAGCAGATCCTGAGGGTCCCAGCCTCCCTGCAGGATGTTCTCTTCGAGCGGATTGTCGTCTTCGTACGATCCCTCGAGGATCCGGATTCTGCGCGCGCCGGCCGCGCCAATCAGGCTGACCGCCGCCGCGACAACCGCCGGATGACTCCACCGCGTGTACCACGCCGGACGATGGCCCGTCCGGGCGCGGAGCGGGTTGGTCATGTTGATCTTGATGGCGACGGTCTTGCCGGCCACGAGTGCACCGATGCCGCCAATGCCGTCGAACATCTGCCGCATCGCCGGCAGCACGTCCGCCTCATAGGTGGAGCAGCGGGCCACGGCCACCCGTGCCGCGGGCGCCGCCCGCAAGTTCCCCGCCGCCAGTCCCATGCCGGCGGCAATCAGCCATTCCCGCCGGCTCCACAACAGCCCTGAAGGAATCCGCGTCATCTCATGCGTCCAGTTCAACGGCCGCGAAGCAGGAGAACTCGCCGACCGGGTACTCCATCCCCAGATCTCCCGGCACGCCCTTCACCGGGGTCGTCGACGTCGAGGTCACCACGCGGGCCGAGCGGTACGACTCCCGCAAGCCAATCGTGACAGGCTGGGTGTTGCCCGAGGCGTACGGAATCAGGTGAACGACAGCCCGCCTGCCATCCGGGCTGACCACATAATGGCTGTTCATGTCGCCGCCGTTCCAGACCTGCACGACGTCTTCGCGCATGCTGAGAAGCAGGTGCACCTGGCGCACCAGCGCGAAGGGATCCTCCCACTTGTCCAGCGGCGCAATCACGCGCCCGCGTCCAAGGGGGTGAATGGCGTGCTCCTGCCTGGTTTCGGCCGATTTCGAGTCGACGAGGCCCCGCGGGGCGAACACCGTGCCGCCGTTCTCCGCAAACCGCAGCAGGGCGCTCCGCAGCGCTCCCTCCGGGGGGCCGGCCTCGATGTAGATGACGGCCTTCTGCTTCTCGAATGAGGTGGCGCTGACCTCGGACGCAAGGATGATGCGGTGCGCCAAGTGGCGCCGGGGCGCCATGTTGAGGAACTCCTCGGCCAGCAGCTGCGAGTCGCCGTCGAAGCTCGAGACCACCGTCAGGACGGCGACCGGCTGCCACTCCCGCCACTCGCGCCGGCTCTCGAACAGCTTGAGCACGCTCATCATCTGCTGCCAGACGCCGAGCGCCCGACTGTCTCCCTTGTCGAGACCCTGCACGAACCGCCCGTCGAGGGTGATGACCCAGCGGGCTCCGTACGCGCCGGCCTCCGCGATCGGACGGACGTAGTCCTCCAGCGGGACGATGTCCTTCGTCCCCGGAGGCGTGTACGTCATCCAGGCCTGCTTACCCGGCTCCCTGAGCCGCGCCAAGCGCATGACGTGGGCGTTGGCATCCACCCACGGCCCGCCGGTCACGCCGGCCAGCGCCGCGTCCTCCTCTTCGGCCGGCAGGACCTGCGGCCACACACCCTCGCAGAGGACGATGCCCTCGGGCGGGTGCTCCGCGTCCAGCTTGACGAACGGCAGATCGCCCGTCGGAAACGGCGGCGGCGCGCTCCCGGCCAGGCAGTTGATGGGAGTCCCTTTGAGAAACGACAACTTGGCCGGGTCCCGCCACTCGGCGGGCCAGCGAAACGGGATCAGTTGAGGTGTCGCGCTCACGATTTCTTTTCAAAGGCAAGCGGGACGTCTTCTTTGGCCATCTCCATGTTCGTGATGCCCACGACGACGCCGCTCAGGTTCGGGTTCTGCATGGCCCAGTGGAACCCCTTCTGGAACACCGTCATGTTGCCCGGAACCAGGGCGTTCAGAGCCTTGACGCGTTCGGGAAGGGTCTGCCTGCGGTTAAACGGATTCTGGATCACGCGGCTGGCCTTCATCGCCATCACGCCGAAATCGGCCTTCTTCGCCTTCTCCAGAACGGGATTCACCCACTTGTGGTTCAGGAAGTGGTAGGCGATCATCCCCATGGAATAGACGCCCGTGTCGATCGCTGCGTCGAGCACCCCCGCCGGATCGGAATGCGCCGAGAAGCCGAGGAACCGCGCCTTCCCCTGCTTCTTGAGGACCTCGAAGGCCTCGAAGACTTCCGGCGTGTTCTTCACCTCGAACGGCGTCTCGATGCCGCGCATCAGGACGCAGTCCACGTGGTCGGTCCCGAGCGCCGACAGGCTCTTGTCCACTGAGTCGAAGATGTACTGCTTGATGCCCTTCTGGCTGTCGAACTTGTCGCGGTACTTCTCCGACACCAGGTTGGCGATGATCGCGTTGCGCAGCCCTCCTCCCTGCCCCGTGAAGTACGGGCCGAGGTAATCGGGGTTCTCGAGGTCGCCCTGGGCGACCAGTTCCTCTGCCTTCCTTCGGAACCCCTCCTGCTCGGCTTCAGGAAGCGACGCAAAGACCTCCCGATACCTCGTGGTGCGGTTGGGGTGTGCGTTGACCTTCGTGCACTGGAAGGCCTTGTCGCGTCCCCGCGCCTTGTGGACGAGCGCGTATCCGCGCTCGCTCTGCCCGCCGCCATACTGGGGAGCGGTGTCGAAGTAGTTCAGCCCCTGGTCCATCGCCCAGAGGACGTAGTCGATGCCTTCGGGCCGAATGTCGTCGCCGCCCATGCCGATGGAGGACACCATGAATCCCGTGCGCCCCAGGCGGCGGTAGGTCATGTTGGGCTGCCGGTTCCGCCATTCCGCGGCCGGCGCTGTCTGCGCGGCCTCCACGCGCGGCACTGCCGCTGCGGCGGCCACGGCGCCCGCCGATATCGTCAGAAACTCACGCCTCGCCAGCTTCTTCGGAGTGACAAATGTCATAGGATGTCCTCGTTGCCGGATTCCCACGGGGTGCGGCCGTCTATCATGAGATCAGGCGCGCGCACTGACGGCGCGGCCCGACTGGAGGCAGAGTCGCTCGCCCGGGCCTCGGGCTTCAACATTTGGAATATATCGGATCTCGCTGCAAAGTTCAAAGCCGTGTTGCGGGCCCGTGCGCCCGCGAGCCGGGCGCCGGCGCGGCCGCGCGCGGTCCGTCGGTCGAGGAACGCTATGTCGAGGAGCGGGACGTTGAGGAATGGGATTGCGCAGACCCGCCGGCTGGGATAGCCTCGTGTGACACACGTCCCTCAGGGAGAGAGCGAATCATGCTGACACGAAGAGAGGTACTCGCAATGGTCGGCGCGGCTCCGGCCTGGAGCGCCATCACGCCGTCTCTCGTCCGTGCGGATGCTCCGGGTGCGGCCGCGGCGCAGGGCGCCCCGAGGATGGGCGGCACGCCCAGCGCCTTCGGCGCGCGCAGCCGATCCGGGCGAGGCGGCGGGAAGCCGTTCGACGTCATCGAGCACTGCCACTCGATCGGCCTGGCCGGGATCCAGACCAACCCGCCGTCCACGGATGCGGCCGAGATCAAGAAGTTCCGGCAGCGGCTCGAAGGTTACGGCATGCACCTGGTCTGCGACCCGAGGCTCCCCAGGCAGGACACCGACGTGGCCGCATTCGAGACACAGGTGCGAGCCTACAAGGAGGCCGGCGCGGTGATATTCCACGCGGCCATGACCGGCCGGCGTTATGAGGACTTCGACGCGCTCGAGCCGTTCAAGCAGATGTTCGAGCAGGCCAAGCAGACCGTGCAGCGCGCCGAGCCGATCCTGCGGAAACATCAGATGAAGCTCGCCATCGAGAACCACAAGGGGTGGCGCGCCGCCGAGCAGGCAGCCTGGATGAAGAGCCTCGGCAGCGAGTGGGTCGGCGTCTGCCTCGACTTCGGCAACAACATGTCGCTGTGCGAGGACCCGATGGACACCGCCCGTACGCTGCTCCCGTACACCTTCTACGGGCACATCAAGGACATGGCGGTCGAGGAGTACGAGGACGGCTTCCTGCTCTCCGAGGTCGGTCTGGGCGACGGCATCGTGGACCTGAAGCAGATCGTCCAGATGCTGCGGCAGAAAGACCCCAGGATGCTCATCAACCTGGAGATGATCACGCGCGATCCGCTGAAGATCCCGGTCTACACGCCGAAGTACTGGGCCACCTTCGATGACAGCTACAGCCCGCTGCCGGGGCGAGACGTCGCGAAGGTTCTGGCGCTGGTCAAGAAGAATCCCCCGAAGAAGCCGCTTCCCCGGACCACCGGCCTCAGCCCGGAGGCCCAGCTGAAGCTGGAGGACGATCTCAACCAGCAGTGCGTGACGTACGCCCGGCAGAACCTGGGGCTGTAACTCGGTTGTTCGAGAGGGTCTGTCGTGGCCCGCGCGGACTCGCCCGGAGTGCTGCGGCTGCGGAAGAGCTGCAGCGCGATGGGCTCGGCGTTCTCGGTTGTCCTGTACGGGTGCGAGCCGGATCGGATGGAGGCCGCGGTTGATGCGGCCTTCATCGAACTGCGCCGGCTCGACCGCCTCCTCTCGACGTACCGGCCGGAGAGCGAGTGGAGCCTCGTCAACCGGCTGGCTGCCGAGCAGCCGGTTGCCCTCTCTGCCGAGTCGTACCGCCTGCTGGCGGCATGCCTCGAGTACAGCCGCCAGACCGAGGGCGCGTTTGATGTCACCACCGGTCCCCTGAGGAGAGCGTGGGGCTTCTTTCGGGGGACCGGGAGTCTGCCGACGCCGGACGAGCTGGCGGCCGCTCGCCGGCACGTCGGCTGCCAGTTCCTCCAGCTCAATCCTGAGAAGCAGACCATCCAGTTCAATCATCCGGGCGTGGAGATCGATCCCGGAGGCATCGGCAAGGGGTACGCCGTCGATCGGATGGTCGAGGTGCTGCGATCGCGCGGCTTCGATACGGCTCTCGTGACCGGCTCGGCCAGCAGCCTCTACGGCCTCGGCTCCCCGCCCGGCGAGCCGCGAGGGTGGCGCGCTGAGGTTCGCGATCCCGAACACTCCGGACGCCCGGTTGCGGAAACGTTCCTGAAGGATCTGTCGCTGTCGACGTCCGGCACGGCAGAGAAGTGTTTCTCGTCAGGCGCGCGGATGTACTCCCACATCATCGATCCGCGCACCGGCTGGCCGCTGCAGTCGAGCTCTCAGGTTTCGGTGATTGCACCGAGCGCGCTCGATGGCGAAGTGTGGGCCAAAGCGTATCTGCTGAACGGGCATGCCTGGATGGCCGCCCACAAGCCGGAGGGCATTGGGGTTCTCTGCTGCAGATCGACAGCTGGCCACCCGCCTTCACCCGCACCATAACCTGCAAGTCAAGCCTCCGCGCAGCAAGCGCTGGCGGGCTTCGGCGCGGCAGTCTGACCACTGCCCCCGACCACTGGCCACCGGCCACTGGCGACCAGCTCACTTCGTCCTGGCGAGCAGTGCCTCGAAAGCGGGTTTGCCCCAGAGCGGTTTCCACATGTGGTTGGCCCGCAGCCACGCGGGAGTTACCCAGCCAGGAATCGAGAACAGATACTCGAGCTGCTTCAGCGCCGCGGCGTCATCCCCCACCATCGCGTAGATCACCCCCAGATCCTGGGCATGGCCGAGGCCGTACAGGGCGTCCTTCTCAACGGGCAGAAGCTCCGTGGCACGCCGGCCCTCGCGAATCGCCTCCTCCTTCAGGCCGAGCGCAGCGTAGGTGACGCCGAGCGAGCTGTGATACCGCGGATCGTCGGGCTGCTCCGCCACCGCCGCTTCGAGCATCGCGCGGGCGCGCTGGAACTCCACTCTGGCCGGCCCGGGTTCGTTCAGCCACATGTGCGCGAGGCCCGCGAAGAGCGCTGTGGGCATCGCCCACACCTTCTGGCGGATCCAGTCTCCGGGGTAGGCCTCGATCCGCTGCAGCGCGTCACGATGCCTCCCTTCACCGGTCTCCTGGAAGAACCAGGACCACAGCCACCACTCGTGCTCCGGTTTGACGAAGGTGAGGACTTCTCGCACCTCCGCGATTGGCCCCTTCCAGCTCCAGTAGTTGAAGGCCTTGGCCAGGTAGGTCCAGTCTTCGTCCGGCGCCAAGGCGATTGCGCGGTTCGCCTCCTCGAGCGCTTCCTCGTGGCGCCGCAGCAACCAGCTCGTGATCGCGACCTCCTCGGCAAGGTCGGCGTCCTGCGGGCTCAGCTCGAAGGCGTTGCGGTACGTCTCCAAGGCCTCCGTGTAGCGACCCCGCATCCGCAGCAACTCCGCCCGTGCGCCGGCGACCTCGGCGTTGTCCGGCAGCTCGCGGGCGGCGAGGGCGAAGCTCTCGAAGGCCTTGTCGGCGTCGCGATTGCCCCAGAAGTGGTAGAAGCCGGAGGCCAGGCGCACCTCCGGCGCATCCGGGGCCAGCCGCTCCGCCCGCTCGAGCGCCTCGCGCGCGCGGGCGAGGCGGCCCTCACTCAGATCCTCCCGCAGGTAGTAGAGCCTCGCGTGCGCCTTGGAGAGCCGCGCCCACGCGAGCGCGAAGCCTGGGTCGAGTTCCACCGCCCGCTGGTAGTTGTCGAGCACGTGGTTCCACACCTCTCGCGAGAAATGCGGCTGGGCCTCATAGTGCCGGCCTCGCAGGTACGCCAGATAGGCCTCATCATTCCCGGTCGGCCGCGCGCCAAGCGCGCGTCGCTCCGGCCCGCGCAGCGCGACGCCGAGCGTCCCCACGACCGCTTCTGCAATCTCCGACTGCGCCGCGAACACGTCTCCGACAATCTTGTCGTAGCTCTGCGCCCAGACCTGGGTCTCGTCCGACGCGCGTACCAAGTGCGGCGTGATCCGCACCCGCCCCTTCCCTTGCTGGCCGCGGTCCCAGCGCACGGTCCCCATCAGGAGGTACGCCGCATCGAGATCCCTCCCGATCTCGCGGGTCGACTTGTCCTTCCAGTTGTAGCGCCGGCCCGTCGCCGACGACTTGACCTTGAGCGCGCTCACCACCGCGAGCCTGCTGGTAATCTCCTCGGTCAGCCCGCCGGCGAAGTACTCGTCGTCTGGCGTTCCCAGATTCTCGAAGGGCAGCACCACGAGGCTGGGCCGCGCGACCGACGATCCTGCCGGGGCGCGCATCCAGAGGTACGCCGCAAGAGCGGCGACGGCCAGAACCGCCGCGGCAGCGACGGCGGGCCAGAGCCATCGTCGCTCTTGCGCGCCCGCCGCACCTCGCCGCGTCTGCCCGCGTGCGGCTTCCGGCGACAGAACGTGCTTGCTGAGCTCCTCGAGGTCGTTCCTCAGGTCGGTCGCGGTCTGGTAGCGGCGGTCGGGCGCCTTCTCGAGGCAGCGGTGTACGATCCGCGAGACCTCTTCGGGGAAGTCCGGCCGGCAATCGGTCAGTGGCGGCGCCGCATCCCTGAGGATCGACGAGGCGAGCGCGATCGACGAGTCCCCGGAGAACGGCCGCTGCCCAGTCGCCATCTCGTGCAGAACAATCCCAAGCGAGAAGACATCGGAGCTCGCGTCGACCGGCTTCCCCTCGATCTGCTCGGGCGACATGTAGGGCAGCGTGCCGAGGATCTGCCGGCCCGTGACAGCGTCGCTCTGCGTGGGCAACTGGGACTGCCCCTCGGGTTCCTCGATGCCTGCGGGCTTCAGCCTCGCGAGGCCGAAGTCGAGGATCTTCACCAGCCCGCCTTCGCTCACGACGATGTTGGCCGGTTTGAGATCGCGGTGGATGACACCGTGCCGGTGCGCCGCCGCGAGCGCGTCGGCGAGCGGCACGGCGAGCTCGAGCAGCTTCTCGAGCGGCAGGCCGCCGTTCGGGATCACCCTGGAGAGCGGCTCGCCCCGCACCAACTCCATCGTGATGAAGTGGACATCCCCGCAGGTTTCAACCGAGTGGATCGTGACGATGTTGGGGTGCTCGATGGCGGCAAGCGCGCGGGCTTCGCGCCCGAAGCGGCGGAGCCGCTCCGGGTCAGCGGACACCTCGGGCGGCAGGATCTTCAGCGCGACCTTCCGATCGAGCGAGGCCTGGCGCGCCTCGTAGACCGTTCCCATGCCGCCCCGGCCGATCTCGCGAAGGATCTCGAAATCCCCGAGACGGCAGGGCGGCGACGGCGCGCGCGGAGACGCACAGGGCGCGCCGACCGGAGGGCGCGTCGGTTGCTCGACCTGGTCCGACTGGTCCGATGAGCGGTCGTCGTCCGCCATTGAGGCCTCCTTCACTGGCAGGATCCCGAATCCCATCCGACCGTTGGTGGTCCGAGAATACACCCGTTCGGGCTCTTTCACCCCCTTCGCGTGGCCACCTGTTGCCCCGCCGCCCTGTGCGCAGCGAGCCGCCAGTACACGACCGCGTTCAGCGCCAGGACGAGGCTCCCGAGCACAATCTGGACGCCGCGCGTCAGGCCGCTGGGGTACAGGCAGGCAGTGACGTAGTGCTCGACGAACCCGCCGGCGTAGGCAACTTCCCCACCGGCTTGCCGAAGGGTGGCTTCCAGCGGCGTCAGGGGGCAAATCCAGCCGGCGTACTCAATCAGGACGGCCCACACGACCGCCGGCAGGTGGACCCACGCGAGTCGCGGCCACCGCAGGACTGCCAGGCCGCCCACAACGGCGAAGAGCACGAACGCCGCATGCGTGAGCAGCACCAGATCCGCGAGCGCCAGGTACATCATCGTCGGCCAGCCGGCCCTATGATCGCGCGGAGCGGGAGGCGCCGCAATGACCTGCTGCGGGATGAGACAGCTTGACGGCAAGACCGGCAGCTCCCGCCGGGAGACTCCGACTCGTTGTCTCCCGGCGGATCAGGCGCGGTCGTCGGTGACGCTTCCCGAGTGGCCGCTGTAGATCGAATTGATGACGTGCTGGTACTTGTCGGCGATCGCGCGGCGGATGTTCTTGAGCGTCGGCGTGATCTCGCCACCATTCTGGCTGAAGCGCTCGCTGAGCAGAGCGAACCGCTTGACCTGTTCGTGCTTGGCGAGCACGGCCTGCTGGAGGGCGATCCGTTCCGCAAACAGGGCATGGACGCGGGAGTCCCGCACGAGGGTCTTGAGTGAATCGTAGGTCAGGCCGCGTTCACGGGCCCACGCTTCGAGCGCCTCGAAGTGAGGCACGATCAGCGCGGCCAGGTAGTTGCGGCCCTCGCCCACCGTCGCGACCTGGTCGATGTAGTAGTCTTTCCCGATGACCGACTCGATGCGGCTCGGTGCGACGTTCTTCCCCTGCGAGGTGATGATGAGGTCCTTCTTGCGGTCGGTAATCCGCAGGAACCCGTCCGCATCGAGCTCGCCGACGTCACCGGTCTTGAACCACCCGTCCTCGAAGGCGGCGGCGGTCTCCTCCGGCCGGCCGAAGTAGCCCTGCGTGACGTTCGTGCCGCGGAGCAGAATCTCGCCATCAGGCGCGATCCGCACCTCGCAACCGGGAATCGCCTTGCCCACGGTGCCGAACCTGAAGTCGCCCGGCCTGTTGCACGTCGCCATCGGCGAGGTCTCGGTGAGGCCGTACCCCTGGCAGATGAGCAGCCCCACCGCGAGGAAGAACTCCTCGATTTCCGCCGAGAGCGCCGCGCCGCCCGCCGAGAAGAAGTTCTTCGGCCCGCCAACGATGTTGCGGATCTTGCGGAGGACGATGCGGTCGGCCACGGCGAACTGCGCCGCAACGAGCGGCCCCACTCGATCGCCTGCCTTCCGCACGCGCGCGACCTCGCCGCCCGTGCGGATCGCCCACTCGAACAGCGCCTTCTTCACGGCCGAGGCGCGGTCGATCTGGTGATGCGCGGCGGCGTAGATCTTCTCGTAGAGCCGCGGCACGCTCACCATGCACGTGGGCCGCACCTCCCGCATCGTCTCGATGACGGCCTTGGGATCGGCCAGGTAGTAGTTCTGGGCCCCTTTCAGCAGGACGTAAAACGTCCAGGTGCGCTCGTATGCGTGGCTCAGCGGCAGGAACGAGAGCGACCGGTCCTGCTCGGTCACGCGGAAGAAGGCGTCGACTGCGGCGAACTGGCTCAGCAGGTTGGCGTACGTGAGGACGACGCCTTTGGGCTCGCCGGTCGTGCCGGAGGTGTAGATGATGGTCGCGACGTCGTCGATGGCCGAGCGCTCGAGACGCTCCGCGAGCGCCTTTGCGTCGGTCTCGCCGAGGAGCGTATCGAAGTGGTAGGAATCCTCTCCGTTGAGCGCGAGCGAGTTGTCGAAGGCCACGATCCGGTCGAGCTGCCCGCCTGGCCCGCGCAGCAGAGCGAGCGCCTGGTAGTGCTCCGCGCCGCCCACGAAGGCCACACGGGCGCCGGCGTCCCTGACGATGTGGATGGCCTGTGGGGCCGTGTCCGTGGCGTAGATGGGAACCGGCACGGCGCCCACCGACATGATGGCCAGGTCGGCGATCGACCACCAGGGGCAGTTCTCGGCGAAGATGACGACCCGGTCGCCGCGTACCACCCCGGCCCGGATGAGCCAGGTGGCCACGGCGTCGATCTGCTGGCCGAGTTCGCCGTAGGTAATGGCACGCCACTCCTCACCGACCCTGTGGCGCATGGCGACGCTGTGAGGCGTGGCCGCAATGCGCTCCCGCATCATCTTGACGAGGTGCTTCGAATTCACGCCACGCGTCATGGGCTCCACGATCCCGCCGTCTCGGTCGACGGCAAAATACTTCATTGTAACGAATCCGGGGCCGCCACCGGGAGATCTTAACGGGCGCAGCCCCGACCACCGACCACCGGCCACTGGCCACCGACCACTGATCACCAGTCGCCAACGTGCCGATGCACCTCCCACCCCAGGTACTCCCGGAACGCCTCATGCAGGATGGCCGACGATTGCGACGCGCTCATGGCCGCGTGGTGCTCGAAGCCGTTCCGGCAGATGAAGCGCATCAGCGCCTGCAGCCGGGGCACCTTGATGACGGCTCGAGCGCCGAAGGTGTCGAGCGGATCGTCGGTGAAGCGCCCCTCGCCGACGTAGGAGACGATCGTTCCGTCGAGGTCGTCGGTCGACACGCGGGCGAAGGTGACCGGGCCGCCGCCGGGCGTCCGGCCCGACAACGCGCCGTAGGTGTTCGCCTCGCCCAGCGTGCTCCCCAGGATCGGCGCCGTGCTGATCGTGATGTCCGGCAGGTAGCGCTTCGCCCAGTTGCCGCAGTGAAACAGCACGCAGGTGTCGGGGTCGTCGCCGTAGTTGTTGTTCCAGTCGAAGAGCGCGCTCGGCACCCCAGAGGCCAGCTGCAGCGCGTACATCGTGACGGCCCCGGTGACGTCCACCTCGCAGGCGCTGGGCATCAGCTTCTCGCTCATCAGGCTCATGATCGTGCAGCAGTTGACGCCGTAGTTCTGCTGCAGCGAGTTCCAGCACTGCATGGCGGTCGCGTCCAGGTCGAGCTCGCTCATCCACTCCGACACGACGGCGCCGAGCTTGGCCATGAGCACGAGCGAGGCCGGCGGCACGTGCGGCCCGCCCGCATACGCCCCGATCTCTTCGAGCTTCGCCGCGACGCGAGCGTCGCGGTCGTCCAGGCGTTTCGCCTTCTCGAGTACCTCGGACAGGTCGATGGTGCTCACGCTGACGCCGGCGGCCTGGAGCAGCTTCTCGCTGTACCGCGTCGTGTTGAACGCGTTGGGCCTGGCGCCGATCGCCCCGATCCTGGCTTTGCGGAGGCCGCCAACCACGCGGCACACGCCCAGGAACTTCTCGAGGTCGGCCCGGAACGCCTCCGACGACGGAGACACGGTGTGCTGCTCGGTCAGCGTGAACGGGATGCGGTACTGCCGGAGGTTGTTGCAGACGGAGATCTTCCCGCAGAACGAGTCGCGCCGCCTCACGACGCTGAGCTGGTCGAGATCGTCGGGATACGCCTGGACGAGCACCGGGACGTCGAGACCGGAGAGCTGCAGCGCGTCGGCGACGCCCTTCTCGTCGCCGAAGTTCGGCAGCGACACCAGGACGCCGTCGATGCGGTCACGGTGGCGCCGGAACAGGTCGGCGCAGGCCTTCGCGTGCTCCCACGTCTCGACGGCGCCGAGCTTGGTCGCCGCTTCGTCCAGCATGACGGCGCGGATCCCCAGGCGCTCGAACAGCGCCACGAGATCGTGCCGCGCCTCGGCGACGAGCACGTCCGGGAAGAAGTCCCGGTTCCCGATGATGACGGCCAGAGTCGGAGACTGGGTGTTCATGGGTTCTCACTGCCCTTTCGCGCGAAGATGCCGAACCGGTCGGCGTTCGCCGCCGTGATGAGCTCGCAGTCCATCGCCTGCTTCTCGGGCTGGCCGGTCGATCCGGTCGTGATGTACCGGTGCGCCTGCTCGACCGCCAGCCTGGCAATGGCCGCGGCCGGCTGGAGGACGGTCGCCTTCATCTCGCCCGCCTTGATCGAGGCAATCGCATCCGGGCTTCCGTCGAAGCCGACGACGACCACCGTGGGGAGGTTCGCGGCCTTGAGCGCAGCCGCCGCGCCCAGCGCCATCGTGTCGTTGCCGGCAATCACGCCGCCCATCCGGCGGTTGCCTTGAATCAGCGTCTCCATCTTCTGGAACGCCTCGGTCTGGCTCCAGTTCGCGCTCTGGCGCCCGACCATCTTCAGATCGGGGTACTTGTCGAGCACGTCGTGGAACCCGCGGCTGCGCGTCCCGGCGTTGGTGTCGGACTCTCGGCCGACTAGCTCGATGTAGGTCCCGCGTTCCCCGACCAGCCGCACGAACTCCTCGGCCCCGAGCGTGGCTCCCTGGTAGTTGTTCGACACGATCTGCGCGACCGCCACGCCGGTCTGGTTGATCTCGCGGTCGATGAGGAAGCTCGGGATGCCGGCGGCCTTGGCCTTGCTGACCGCGGCCAGCGACGCATCGGCGCCGGCGTTGTCCAGCACGATGGCGGCCACCCGCTGCGCGATCGCCACGTCCACCAACTCGTCCTGCCGGTGCGCATCGTCATCATGGGAGTTGACGAGGACGTCGTAGCCCAACTCGCGGGCGCGCGCGGCGGCCGCCTCGGCCTCGGCCTTGAAGAACGGGTTGTCGTGCGACGGCGTGATGACGGCCATCACCCTGCGGCTGGAGGACTCGGGCGAGGCCCGATCGCCCCCCCGGCAGGCTGGCACGGCGACTGTGGCCAGCGCGGCCACGGCTATCGAGATGACCAGCGGCAAAAGACGCTTCATGACGACCTCTTCTGGACCTGATCGATGATGACGGCCAGCACGATCACCATCCCCTTGACGACCATCTGCCAGAACTCGGAGACGCCCATGAGCACGAGCCCGTCGGCCAGCACGCCGATGACGAACGCCCCGACGAGCGTGCCGCCAATCGTGCCGCGGCCGCCCATGAGCGAGGTTCCGCCGAGTACGACGGCGGCGATCGCGTTCAGCTCGAAGGTCTCGCCGGTGGCCGGGTGCGCGGCCGCCAGCTGCGAGGCGATGATGACGCCCACCAGCGCCGCGCAGAACCCCGAGATGACGTAGACCAGGAACTTGACCCGGTTGACCCGCACGCCGGAGAGCGCCGCGGCCCGCTCGTTGCCCCCCACGGCGTACACGTGGCGGCCGAACCGCGTCCACGTCGCGACGCAGACGGCCACCGCCGCGACCGCGGCCATGATCCAGATCGGCATCGGCAGGCCCAGCCATGCGCTCGCGCCGATCCACGTGAAGCCTGTGTTGCCGAGGTCGGCCCGGCCACCGAGATTCGGGAACGTGGCGCCGCCGGAGATGAGCAGCGCGGCGCCGCGCGCCACGTACAGCACGCCGAGCGTCGCGATAAACGGCGGCACGCGAAAACGCGCCACCAGGACCCCGTTCAGCGCGCCCGCCATCATGCCCCCCGCGAGCGCGATGACGACAACCAGCCAGGCGTTCAAGTACACCACCTGGCCGAGCGCGTGCAGCACGAGGCCCTGACTGATGAGGCCTCCGGCGATCATCCCGGAGAGCCCGGCGACCGACCCCACCGAGAGGTCGATGCCGCCGCTCAGGATGACAAACGTCATCCCGACCGCGAGGATCGCGTTGATCGCCACGTGCTTGATCAGGATGGCCAGATTGCCCGTCGTCAGGAAGCCGGGCGTCAGCAGCGAGAAGGCCCCGACCAGGCCGACCAGGGCCACGAGCGCCCGCAACCGGACCAGCCACGTCAGCCATGAGGAGGCAGCCTGAGCGCCGACAGCATCGGCGGCCGAGTGCGCTATTGGACCATCTGCGTCTGGCATGGCTCCCCTGCCTTGCGTGTCTCGACGTACGCGGAGGCGGCAGCGGCAATGTCAGCCTCCGTGGCGGTGTCGGCGTCGAACTGCGCCGTCAGGCGGCCTCCCGACAGCACGAGGACTCGTGTGGAGGCCGCCAGGATCTCGTCGAGATCGGACGATGTCAGGACGATGCCCATGCCGGCGCCGGCGAGGCGTCGGATGCACTGGATGATGTCGCCGCGCGCAGCCACATCGACGCCTCGCGAAGGCTCGTCCATCAACAGCACGCGCGGCCGGCCCATGAGCGCGCGGGCAATCACCACCTTCTGCTGGTTGCCTCCGCTGAGGGCCGCGACCGGCGCATCGAGGCCGGGCGCCTTGAGCAGGACGTCGCCTGAGAGCTGCCGTCCCGCCGCCACTTCCCGCGCGCGCGACACCCAGCCGAATCGCCCCAGCCGGTCGAGGCTCGACAGCGTCATGTTCTGCAGCACCGAGAGCGTGGGGACGAGCCCGGCGCGTTGGCGATCCTCGGGCACGACAGCCAGGCCCGCCGCGACCCGGCGATCGATCGTCCATGTGTCGATCCGCGTGCCGGCCAGCTCGACGCTGCCGGTCGCCTGCGGGTACACACCCAGGAGCGACTCGAGCAGCTCGGTCCGGCCGGCGCCCATCAGGCCGTAGATGCCGACGACCTCCCCGGCCCGGAGGTCGAATGAGACGGCGTGGAGCGCGGCCCGCCCGGGGGCGGCCGCGAGGCCGAGTTGCCGGACCGTCAGCACGGCGCCCCCCGGCGCCGCCGCGGCGCCGGCCGTGCGCGCCGCCGAGGCGGGACGCCCCGTCATGCGCTCGACGATCCAGGGGATGTCAACCGAGGCGCAAGGGGCGGAGCCCACCAGCCGGCCGTCCCGGAGGACCGTGACGGTGTCCGCAACGGCCAGCACCTCGCGGAGCCGGTGCGAGATGTACACGATCGACACGCCGCGCGCGGCGAGATCGCGGATCACGCCGAACAGACGCGCCACCTCGGCCGGGCTGAGCGCAGAGGTCGGCTCGTCCATCAGCAGGACGCGGGTGTCGTGCACCAGGGCGCGGGCGATCTCGACGATCTGCTGCACACCCAGCGGCCACGACCCCAGCAGCGTCCGCGGGTCGATGGGGTGTCCCAGCACGGCCAGCGTCTCGCGCGCCTGGCGCAGCTGGGCGGCGCGGTCAATCAGCTTCCACCGGCCGATCCGCTCGCGCCCCACGAAGAGGTTCTCGGCCACGCTCAGCTCGGCGAAGAGCTGCAGCTCCTGGTGAATCAGCGTGATGCCGCGGGCGGCCGCCTCGCGGGTCGAGCGCAGCGTGGTCTCCCGGCCGTCGACGAGGAGGCTGCCGGCCGTCGGGACCTCGACGCCGGCCAGAATCTTGACGAGCGTCGACTTGCCGGCGCCGTTCTCGCCGACCAGCGCGTGCACGCGGCCTCGCTCCAGGCGGACATCGACATCGCGGAGGGCGGTCGTGCCGCCAAACGTCTTCGTGATCCGCCGCGCCTCGAGCACGGGCACAGCGGCCTCCGGCGGCGCCTGTGTCGTCACGGCGCACCGCCCTCGAGGATGATGGGCACCACCTCCGGCAGGCGTGCCGGGCCGGCGCCGTCGGCCTTCATCGCCCCCCAGAACGACAGCGCGCGCCCTTCGAGTGACGCCACGTCGAGGCCGCCCACGACCGAGCGCAGGACGCGGTCGTTGAGCGCATTCGACACGTCGGCGAACTCGAGCTGATTGGCGAAATCGCCGAAGCGGATAAACGGCATCGCGTCCCGCAGGGCCGTCCCTCGCAGGACCGGGCCAATCTGCAGCGCCACGTCGGGACGCCCGTCGCCGGGCGCGAGGTCGACCAGCGCGAGGCCGACCCGGGACTGCGTATCCACGCGCACGACGGTGCCCGTGCCGCGCACAAGCGCCGCCGTGCCGGCGGGCGCTGCCGCTGCTGCGCCGGCCACCAGCTCGATCGCCGTCGACCGGGCGTCGGCGACGACACGTGTCACCCAGATCGACTCGGCGTAAGCGGCGGCATCAAAGCGGCTGGAGTCCGCGGCGACGCTGCGCGTCGTGTCTTCGATCGGCCGCACGGTCCACGGCTTGCACGCGGCTCCCCCGGCAAGAGCGAGCGCGAGCGCCGCCGGCAGCCGCCATGAAGCCGGACGCCGGCGGATCATGTTCGGATCCTCCTCCCGGGCCGGCGTTGGTCGCTTCGGGCGCTCTGGCGCGGTCGCCCGGAGTCGCGCGAGCGAGGCCGGGCCATCTTGGGCCGGCGGGCCTGCGCGTCGCCGCGCTCGGCCTCGCGCGGCGTGATCGCCGCCGGCTGCAGCAGCCGTTCGGCCGTCGCGCAATCGGTGATGAGCACGTTCACGAGGCCGCCCCGCAGCGCGCCGCGCACCGCCACCGTCTTGCGGAAGCCTCCCGCGATGCCGACAACCCGATCCACGCGCCGCAACCGGGGCAGATCGATGCTGATGACGCGATCGTCGAGGGGTGTGGCGACGGGCCGGCCCGCCTCGTCGAAGAACCGCAAGCAGATGTCGCCGACGGCTCCGCGGGCCCGGAGCATGTCCAGCTCCTGCGGCGAGAAGATATTGCCGCTTGCGGCCAGCACCTTCGACGGCTCGATGGCGCCGATGCCGACCAGCGCCAGCGTCACGCGCCTGAACAGATCCGTCGCGTCGCGGACGTACCGATCATTCAGCAGCACGCGTTTCGCCTCCGCCGATCCGACCACGCCGGGGGCGGGCAGCAACGTGGCGGTGCCGGCCACCAGGTTGGCCAGCCGCCTCGTCAGGTGCGTCGCGTAGCTGTCGGCGCCGGGATTGCCAATCCCGCCGAGAATCTGGACGACCTGCGCTCCCCGCGTCCGCCCCATCGGGGACAACGCGTCAACCATCGCCAGCAGCGCGGCGCTCCAGGCGGAGATGCCGACGACATCGGTCGGCCGCAGCGTCGTCTCGAGGTAAAAGGCCGCCGCCGCGCCCAGATCGCGCACGATCTGTTCTTCGTCGTCGATCGAATCCACGACGATGGCCTCGCGCAGGCCGAAGGTTCCCTGCAGCGCCTCCTCGAGGTCCGGGTGCGCGCCCGACGGCACGCTCAGCGTGATGCGGACGATGCCCTCCTTTTCGGCGCGCTTGAGCAGCCGCGAAACGGTCGATTGGTGCACGTTGAGCCGCTGGGTAATCTCGGTCTGCCGCAGGCCGTGCTGGTAGTACATCCGCGCCACCTTGGCCAGCAGGCGCAGCTCCTCGACGCGGGTCACGGTGTGCACCCGCTGCGCGTCCGACAGACGGCCGCGCGCCAGCCGTCGTGGAGCGACGTGCGCTCGCCCTCCTGCATCCGCGGCTCGAACCGATCGGTCTCGCGCGGCAGCGACTCGAGCGCCTCGAGGCTCCGCCAGACGCCCGCCGCCAGCCCCGCCAGCCACGCGGCGCCGCACGCCGACAGATCCGTGGAACGGCTGCGGACGACCGGGCAGCCGAGGATGTCGGCCTGGAACTGCATCAGCGCGTCGTTGCGGGTGGCGCCGCCGTCGGCGAGCAGCTCGGGCAGCGCGACCGGAGCTTCCGCCCGCATGGCGTCGAAGACGTCACGGACCTGGTAGGCAATGGACTCGACCGTCGCGCGGGCCATGTGCGCCGCCGTTGTCCCTCGCGTCAGGCCGCAGACAAGCCCGCGGGCATCGGCATCCCAGTACGGGGCGCCGAGTCCCGCGAAGGCCGGCACGACGTACACACCGCCGCTGTCGGGGACGGTCGCCGCCAGATCCGCGACAGCCTGCGCCGGATCGTCCAGGCGCAGCATCCGTCCGAGCCAGTCGACCGCGCCGCCGGTGACGGTGATGTTCCCCTCGAGCGCAAACCATGTCCGGCCCGGCAGCCCCCACGCCACGGTCGTCGACAAGCCGGCGCGCGACAGCACCGGCACGTCGAGCAGCGTCATCAGCGACGAGCCCGTGCCGTAGGTGGCCTTCACGGCGCCGGGCGTGAACGCCGCGTGGCCGAACAGCGCCGCGTGGGAATCCCCCACCAGGCTGGCGACCGGGATCCCGCCCGGGAGATCGCCCAGCGGGATGGTGTGCCCGAGCACGCCGCTCGACGGCGCGACCTGCGGCAGCGCCGGTGCCGGAACACCGAAGATCTCGAGCAGCTCCTCATCCCACGATCCGGTCTGGAGGTTGAGCAGTTGCGTGCGGGCGGCATTCGAGAGGTCGCAGGCGTGGACTGCCCCGCCGGTTAGATTCCACAGCAGCCAGCTGTCGACGGTGCCGACACACAGCTCGCCCTGGCCGGCACGCGCGCGGCCGTCCGGGATGTGGTCGAGCTGCCATCGGGCTTTGCTCGCGGAAAACAGGGGATCAATGGCCAAACCCGTCTTCCGCTGCACGAGCGGCTCGAGGCCGTTGTCGCGCAGGTCCGCGCAGAAGTGCGCCGTCCGTCGGCACTGCCAGACAATGCAGGGGCCGACGGGCCGGCCGGTCCGGCGGTCCCAGACAATGACAGACTCGCGCTGGTTCGTCACGCCGATGGCGGCGACCGGCGGCTGACCGGCAGCCGACCAGCAGGCGTTGAGCGCGTCGACGACCGTGCGCCAGATGGCCTCGGCGTCCTGCTCGACCCAGCCCGGCTGGGGAAAGGAGACGTCCATCGGACGCGAGGCGCGGGAGCGCACCTCGCCGGCCTCGTCCAGCAGAATCGCCTTCGTGTTGGTGGTGCCCTGGTCAATCGCCAGGATACAGGCTCGGGGCATCTCGCCGCTCCCTGTGTCGCGAGGGCCGTCAGGCCCCAACACACCCTCGGCCGGACGCGTCAGCCCCCGGCAACACGGCGCCCGTCGGCAAGCTCAGGGCGTGTTGAGCCTGTCGAACCACGGGTCTCGCGACCCGCACTGCACGGATCCGTGCTTCATCGTTCGTCGAGCAGGGCGCGCACCGCGTCGCGGATGCGAGGCGGCGTCAGGCCGAAGTGCTCCAGCAGGAACTCCACGGGTCCCGTCGGCGCGAAGACGCCCGGCACGCCCAGCAGGCGGCAGCGGGTCGGCCGAGCGGCGACCACGACCTCGGCCACGGCGCTGCCCAGCCCGCCGTGCGTCGTGTGCTCCTCGATCGTCACGATCGGGCCCGCGCGCGCCGCTGCCACGACCGCGTCCTCGTCGATGGGCCGCACGGTGGACATGTTGACGACCGCGGCGCTGATGCCGTCGGCTGCGAGCAGGGCCGCCGCCTCGAGCGCGCGGCACACCATGATCCCGTTCGCGATGAGGGTGACCTCCGTGCCTTCCCGCAGCGTCACCGCCCGCCCGATCCGGAACTGGTAGTCCGGCGGGTGCACGGGAGGCACGGGAAGGCGGCTGACGCGGAGGAACGCGGGGCCGTCGAGCGCGGCGAGGGCCGCGACCGCCTGCGCCGTCTCGGCCGGATCGGCCGGGACGATGACCGTCATGCCGGCGATCGCGCGCAGCCAGGCGACGTCTTCAATCGAGTGATGCGTGGCCCCCAGCGCGCCGTAGGCCAGGCCGGACGACATCCCGCAGAGCTTGACGTTGTGGCGGCTGTAGGCCACATCGACCTTGATCTGCTCGAGCGCGCGCGCGGTGAGGAAGCAGGACGCCCCGCAGACGAAGGGGATCTTGCCGGCGCCCGCCAGGCCCGCGCTGATGCCCACCATGTTCTGCTCGGCGATCCCGACGTTGACGAGCCGGTCCGGAAACCGCGCTTTGAACGCACCAAGGTTCGATGAGCTGATCGAGTCGTTCGCGACGGCGACAATGCGCGGATTGACGCCAGCCAGCGCCACGAGCGCCTCGCTGAAGGCGATGCGGCAGTCGGCGAGAGCCGTCATCGGCCGGCTCCGTCCAGCTCGTGGAGCGCCAGGGCCAGCTCCGCGTCGGTGGGCACGCGGTGATGCCACTCGGCGCGGTCCTCCATGAACGAGACGCCGCGTCCCTTGTGCGTGCGCGCGATCACGCAGCTCGGCCGCCCAGGCTCGAGCGGCAGGGAGCTGAAACATCCGGCGAGCGCGGCGATGTCGTGCCCGTCGACCTCGGTCACCGCCCAGCCGAAAGCGCCCCACCGGGCGGCGAGCGGCTCGAGGCCGATCGTGCGCTCGGTCGCATCGCCCAGCTGCAGGCCGTTGCGGTCGACGATGACCGTCAGGTTGTCGAGACGGAACTGGGAGGCGGCCATGGCGGCCTCCCAGTTCGAACCTTCCTGGAGCTCACCGTCCCCGGTGAGAACGAACGTGCGGTAGGCGGCGCCGTCCATGCGCGCAGCCAGCGCCGTGCCCACGCCGACCGGCAGCCCGTGGCCGAGCGGGCCGGTGTTCGCCTCGACGCCGGGCACCTTGGTGCGGTCGGGATGGCCGTTCAGCTTCGAGAGCGGCGCCGCGAACTCGAGCAGCTCCTCGCGGGCGAGGAACCCCCGCTCGGCCAGCGTGGCATAGAGCGCGGCGGCGCAGTGCCCTTTGCTCAGGATGAACCGGTCGCGGGCCGGATCGCGGGGCGCCGCGGGATCGAGCGACAGCACGTCGAAGAAGAGGACGGCGAGCAGGTCGGCCGCCGACAGATCCCCGCCGGGATGGCCCAGCCGGGCGCGGTGCACCATCTGCAGCGCCGCTCGGCGGATCGTGCGCGCGCGGCGGGCGAGCGCGGCACAGTGGTCGGGGTCGAGACGGCCGGAGCGCAGCGGCTGCATATATATGCCGGTCAGCCTTTCCATGCTAGCCGGCCAGCCGGCCCCTGTCAATCGTGCGCCGCGAGTCGCGTGGCAGCCGTAGAGGGCACGGCTTCAGCCCGGCCGTCTGGGCGGACCTCGAGGTCCGCCCCGGTTCCGGGTCGCGGCGCAACTACGCCTTGGAGGGCACGAGCTCCTTGGTGTCACTGCTGGCCGGCAGGAAGATCCCGACCACGCCCTTGAGGCCGACGCTCATGACGATGTTGAAGAAGAAGGCGAGGAAGCCCAGCAGGATCAGCGATCCCGCCAGCGCCGCGAGGATCATGTACGGCAGGAACTCGCCGTTGAAGTAGATCGTCCGCCGCAGCATCCCCTGCAGGCCGGCCATGCCCATAAACGCGCCCATCCCGATGCCGCCCAGCAGGTGCGCCCAGAAATGGAACCGCGCCAGCTTCTCGCTGTACAGCTTCGCGCCGTTCGTCAGGATCGGGAACAGGAAGTAGATCGCCGAGTACAACGTCATCGACAGGCCGACCAGCACCGCCACGTGGACGTGCGGCCCCACGATCCACTGCGTGTTGTGCAGGATCCGGTTCAGGCCGACGTCCGCCTGGATGATCCCTGCCGGCACGGCCAGCGCGAAGCCCAGCAGCCCGCCCAGCAGGAACCGCAGCGGGTTCGTCATCTTGAGTGGGCGCGCGCTCCACAGCGTCACGAGCGTGATGAAGAACGCCAGGCCCTGCGTGATCAGCTCGAAGGCGGTCACCATCTCCCCCGAGATCACCTTCAGGATGTCCGGCTGCGCCTGATCGGAGAGCAGGTGATGCGACCAGACGGTCCACGACACGACCAGCTCGACGAGAAGCGCCGCGCGGGCCACGTTCTCCATGAAGAGCTTCTTGCCCGTGATGAGCGTCGCCAGCAGGTACCAGGTCCCCGCCACGAAGACCAGCACGAGGCCGTCGGCGATCAGGTCCAGCCCCCACCAGAACCAGTTCTTGTAGAGCAGGGCGTCGACGGCCGACCGCCTCAGGTCGATGCCGGCCAGGGCGGCGACCATAAACACGAGGATCAGGACGCCCGTAAACAGGATGATTGCGGCGTTCAACGCCGTATCGACGGTCCCGCGCGCAATCGCCGCCACCGGAAGCGACACCAGGTGCTCGGTCTTCCTGCGGGCGAAGAAGTTCCTCACGGCGGTGATCCCGAGCGCCGATGCGAGCAGCGCCCCCGCCGGCTGCCGCTCCCATCCCTCGGGCGTGTACGTGATGGTCTTGTAGATGTTGACGACGAAGAAGGCGGTCCCCACCATGGCCAGCGCGATGCCGACAATGAAGAACGTCCCGCCGACGACGCTGAACTGCGCGAAGTCCGCAGGGAGCGGCCAGTACAGCGTGTAGAGCGGCGCGTAGTGCGTCAGAAACCCGGATCCCCAGAACACCAGCGTGCCGACGGCCAGCAGGCCGCACGTCCAGTTCGCCAGGGGGATGCTCCAGAGCGGCTTCTTCATCAGGAACGGCACCAGGAACAGGAACGCCCCGAACACGATCGAGTACGTCGAGCCGAAGATCCCGACCAGCGGGTGGGCGGTCATGATCGCGAAAAACTGGTCCTGCCCGATGAGGGGGAACGGGGCGACCTCGTACGCCCGCATCAGCATCCCCTCGACCACCGCAAAGCCGAAGTACACGAGGCCGATGACGACGAACCGGAGCGTCATCTTCTGCATCGGCGTCAACGTGGAAGGGTTGAACAGCCGCTGCTCGCCGTCGACAAGCGTTTCAAAGAAGGTCATGGCAGCACGTCCATTCACTTCGGATCCTGGCACGTCACGACGACCGCGTCGGGGACAATCATTCCGATCCCGGCCGGCCCCGAGTACTCCGTCGACCGGATCGAGTAGACGCCTGCCCGGTCGAACTCCCACAACACATCGTTCACGTGTCCCGGCAGCACCTGCATCTGGAACACCATCGAGTGGTCCGGCCGGAACAGGCCGAAGCCGTACGTCAGGTCCTTCGACTGCACGACAAACCGCACCTTCTCGTGACAGGCCGCTGCCAGCGTCTGGGCAGGCAGCACGAACGCGTGGTTCTCCACCGTAATCACAAACTCCCGATCGGCCTGGATGCTGTCCCGGCCGAGGTCGGGCGGCACCCACGGGATTGTGTTGTAGGTGATGATGTGCAGCGACACGCCGCAGACCACCAGAAACGCGACGAAGCCGTAGAAGAGGCCGGGCCTGATCCTTCCCTCTCCGTCCTTCCGCGTCACACGGTGCGCAAACCAGGCCATCACGGCGATGACGGCAAGGGCGTAGAGGGTGTACGCGAGGGTCTGTCCCCACAAGACAACGGCGGAATCAACCTTCATGGTGTGTCTCTGCGGTAATGGCGGGTCGGCCCGCCTTGAGGTGCCCTATTAGAGCACGGAACGCCAGGTTGTGGGGCTGCCGGCCGGCAGGGGCGGAAGCTCGGCTTTTCCGGTAAGATACCGGGACGGTTGCCGTGTGCCGACCCTCGACGCACGTGGACAGCTTCCCTGACATGAGGCCCCGTCACCATCGGATCCTGGCGTGCTGGACGCGCGCGCTCGTAGCGTGCGCGGCGCCGCTCGCCGGACTCTGGCTGCTGCACATGGCCGCGCCGTGGGCCGGCGCCGACTCGAGAGCCGTCTCGCTGCACGCGCGCCAGGTCGAGGCGGCCCGCCTGATGGCGCGCGCGCTCGACAGCATCCGAACGCTTCGGCGTGCGAAGGGCTTCCCCATCGATCGCGCCGTCGATCCGAACGAAACCGGCCTCATCGGCGAGGAGTTCTCCCCGCTGACCACGTCGCTCGGCGACGTCGAGTCGAAACGAACCTCGACCAACCCGGCGTTCGCCGCTTTGCTCGTGCGGCTGTTCCACGACGCCGGCGCGGGCCGCGGCAGCGTCGTGGCCGTGGGCGCCAGCGGCTCGTTTCCGGCGCTCGCGCTCGCGACCCTCTGCGCCGCGCGCGTGCTCGACGTCGAGCCCGTGGTCATCTACTCGATTGGTGCGTCGATGTACGGCGCCAACCTGCCGGGGTTCACCTTCGTCGACATGCTGGCCGGCCTGCGCGCCGACGGCCTGCTGCCTTACCGGCTGGCCGCCGTCTCGCCGGGAGGCGAGGACGACAGCGGACGGGGCGTCCTCTTCGACGAGACGGGCACCGCGCTGCTGGATGAGGTGCGGCGGAGCCGCCTGCCCGCCATCGAGGCGGCGTCGCTGGCCGAGTCCATCCGGCAGCGGCTGCAGATCTACGACGCGCGCGCCGGAGGGCGGCCCATCCGCTGTTACGTCAACATCGGGGGCGCCTCAGCCAGCTTCGGCGACACGCCGGACTCGCTGGAGCTGGCAAACGGTCTCGTGCTCCGCGTGCCCGACTTCCCTCGATCCCCCACGAGGGGCGTCGTCTTCGAGTTTGCCGCGCGCGGGATCCCCGTGGTGCACCTGCTGCACGTCCGGGGGCTGGCGCGCGACTTCGGGCTGCCGTTCGACCCGGTCCCACTGCCGCCGGCCGGCGAGGGCGGGGTGTACGTGCGCCGCGCCGGAGCGTGACGCCCGGCGGGCAGAATGATCCCGCAGGCCGCGCGCCTGCGCTTGGAGGGCTACCTGATGCAGCGCAGCATGTCGAGGTGGATCGCCGTCGTTGCCGCGGGACTCGTGCTGGGCGCCAGCGCCGGCGCCTCGGAGGGGGCCGTATCGGGAGCACCACCGGTAAAGGGCCGACTCCCCCTGCTCATCACCAACGCCGGGCAGGGCCCGGGAGCGAAGATGGCGCGGCTGCTCGTGCAGCGCACCGGCGTCATCACCGACTTCGACTACAACGCCGAGCCGAAGCCCGCCGACCTCAGGGCGAAGCCGTTTCAGGCGGTGATGGTCGTCCTGGGCTCCACGGCGAAGGGGCTGGGCGCCTCCGGCATCACCATCGACCAGGAAATCGACCGCCTCAACGCCATGATCGCCGAGGCCAGGAAGCTCAAGATGCAGGTGGTCGCCGTGCTGCTCGAGGGCAAGGCCCGCCGCGGCAAGCCGGGCGGCGCCGACGAGCGGTGCATCGACGCCATCGCGCCCTTCGCGGACTACCTGGTCGTCAAGAAGGACGGCAACGAGGACGGGCGCTTCGACGCGATCGCGCGCAAGACCAAGGCGCCGCTCACCTTCATCGACGATGCCATCGACCTCGGGGACGTCGTGAAGGCGATGTACGGGAAGTAGGGCTGCCGCGCGTCTGGAGATCCCGGTGAGCACCTACGCCCTGACCTCGTACACGCTGGCGGCGATGGTCGCGACGTTCGCCGTGGCCAGCTGGCGGCTCAAGTCGCCGGAGCTGTCCATGGTCGTGACCGCCCTGGTCGGGGCGTTTGTGGCCGGCCTTGGCTTCCCCGCTCGGCTCGTCGTCGAGGGCATGTTCACCTTCCTCGACCTGGCGTTCATCTTCATCACCGCGTGCGTCTTCATGAACGCCTACGCCGAGGTCGGGGCGATGCAGGCGCTCGTCCGCGGGCTGGTCGTCCGTCTGCACCGGCGGAAGTGGCTGCTGCTGCTCGTGCTGGGCGGCCTGATGCTGATCCCGGGCGCTCTCACGGGCGCCGGCGTCGTCTCGGTGCTCGTCGTGGGCGGGTTGGTCGCCGCCGTCCTGCGCCTGATGGGCCTCGCCGAGCAGCGCGTCGCGGCGTTCGTGTTCATGCTGGGCATCCTGTCGGCCATCGCGCCGCCCATCAACGTCTGGGCGATGCTGATGGCCGCCGGGGCGAACATGCCGTACGTGGGGTTCGATTGGGTGCTGCTCGCGCCCGTGCTGATCGTCGCGGCGTTCACGGTCGTCTACCTGGGGTGGGGGGCGGTGCCCCAGTCGAAGGACGCGATTCTCGCGGGCCTCCCGCCGCTGCCGGCGGGCATGTCGTGGTGGCGCGCGGCAATCCCGCTGCTGGTGCTCGTCATCCTGAGCCTTGCCGCCAAGTACGCGGCCTTCACGCTGCCCACGCTGGGCTTCCCCCTCATCTTCGTCATCTGCGCGCTCGTGACGGTCGCCGTCGACCCGACCGGGCGGTCAGCCGGCCGCTGGTACACGGTCGTCAGCGAGACCGTCGAGCAGGTATTCCCGCTGGTGGCGACGATGGTGAGCGTGGGCGTGCTGGTCAACATCCTCGCGGCCACCGGCGTGCGGGGGTTGATCGCCATCAGCTTCGTCGCGCTGCCCATCGCCGGGATCCTCGCCTCGTCGCTGGCCGTCTGCCCGCTGGCGCAGGGATCGCTGGGATTCGGCAGCGCCGTCATCCTGGGGACGCCGCTCATCTTCGTCTTCAACGCCGTCGGCGCCAACGTCACGGTCGTGGCCGCCGCCTTCAGCATGCTGTTTGCCCTCGGCGACTGCCTGCCCCCGTCGCGCATCGTCGGCCGCACCGCCATCGAGACCGTGGGGTACCGCGGCAGCTATCTATCGTTCCTGCGGGCGACGGCGGTGCCGTGGCTCTTCATGGGGCTGGTCGCGCTGGCGATGCTGATTGTCCCGAACAGGCTGGCGTTTCTGGTGAGGTACTGAATGATCCTGATTCAGGAAGGCATTCATCAGATCTACTTCGTGCTCGCGGGCCTGGCGGCGTTCCTCCTGCTGACGCGCCTCTTTCGGAGGAAGAGCCGTCCCGGCCTCGTCTACGACATCGTGTACGCCTACACGATCATTCCGTTCCTCCTGCGGGCGCTCCACATCAAGTGAGGTGACAGCGTGAGCACGAGCATGGGGCCTGAAGCGACGGCGCCGGGCGGGGCCGGAGGACGGGTGCTGCTTGCGCGGCGGATCGCGCTCGTGGCTGCCGCCCTGGTGTTGATGGTCGTGGGGACGGGCGAGATCCGCGAGCTGCGGGCGTACCGGGAGAGCGTGGTCGTCTCGAGCGCGTTGACGTCGCGCGTGCCGCTGAGCACGTACTTCGACGGCATCAAGGGCACGATTCAGGACACGTCCGTGTATCTGTTCGACTCGGGTGTCGCCGGCGGGTCGGTCCTGATCCTCGCCGCCACGCATCCGTACGAGCCGGCCAGCCCCATGATGGCCTACGTCGTGATGGAGAACATCACCGTCACCAAGGGGCGCGTCTTCGTGATCCCGCGCGCGAGCGTGAGCGCGTCGACGCTCGGGATGCTCGGCAACGCGTATCCCGCGTTCTTCCACGTCAAGACGCCGTGGGGCGAGAAGAAGTACCGGATCGGCGACCGCGAGACCAACCCGCTCGATCAATGGCCGGACCCGTTCACGTTCGTCCACTACCCGTCGAGGCAGAACCTCGCCTACCAGGACAGCCGGAACCTCAACCGCACGTTCCCCGGCCGTCCCGACGGCAACCTGACCGAGCGGACGGCGTTTGCGATCACCGAGCTCATCCGGCGCGAGAAGATCGACATGACCATCGACGTCCACGAGGCGTCGCTCGGCTACCCGGTCGTGAGCACGTATGTGTGCCACCAGCGTGCCGAAGACCTGTGCGCCATGGCGTCGATGATCCTCGAGGCCGAGCAGTTCCCGATGAAGAACGAGGTGTCACCGAAGACCCTGCGGGGCCTGACTCACCGTGAGGTCGGTGACTTCACCGACAGCCTTGCCGTGCTGATGGAGACGCCCGAGCCGTTTATCGACAAGTTCGTCGGGCCGATGACCGAGGAGCTGATGCTGACCGGCCGTGACGAGTTCGTGCAGACCGCCGCCGACCGCGGGCTGCTGTACACGGAGTACGACATCAAGACCGGTGCGTCGCTTGACTACCGCGTCGGCCGGCACCTGGGCGGCGCAGCCGAGGTCATCAAGCAGATGGGCGAGTTCTTCCCGGCCAAGACCGTGCGCGCCGCCTGGCCGACCTACGCCGAGGTGATGGAGCACGGCATCGGGTACTTCCTGCACGATCCGGCGCGGGCGGATCCGAAGCGGGTGTTTCTTGACTAGGGGCTAGGGGCTGGGGGCTAGGGATCAGGGGCGGGGGTCAGGCGGCGCGGGACGCTGCGCCTGGATGGGAGACGGCGATGACGAGGTATTCGAAGCGTGTCGCGTGGGTGCTGATGATGGTCGCGATCCTCGAGTGGGGGCCGGTCCTGGACGCTTGCACGATCCTCGGCATTGGCAGGCGGGCAATGGCCGACGGCTCCGGCGTCATCACGCACAACGACGACTCCACCGTCGCCAACTACCCTCTCCGCATCGTGCCGGAGCAGGACTGGCCCGAGGGAGCGACCCGCAGGATCGTCGCGAATGCGCACACGAACGAAGGCGGAACCGTCCTCGGCACCATGCCGCAGGTGCGGCACACCTTCCGCCACCTCATGTCCCGCTACTCGTTCATGAACGAGAAGGGCGTCGCGATCGGAGAGTCCACCTTCTCGATCGACACCACCACCGAGCTGGGCCGGAAGGTCAGGGACGTGATGTGGACCAAGGGAGACGGCCTCATCGACTGCTGGATGGCCCAGGACGTCGCGCTCGAACGCGCCTCGACCGCCCGTGAGGCGGTTCAGATCATGGGCAAGCTCGTTGAGGAGTTCGGCTTCCTGACCGAGACCGGCGGCGGCGGCGAGACGATGACCATCACCGACGGGAGCGAAACCTGGGTCGCGGAGTTCTACGGTCGCGACATCTGGGCCGCGGTTCGCATCCCCGACGATCACGTCTTCGTCGCGGCCAACCGAGCCCGGATCGGCGAGATCAACCTCGCCGACAAGGCCAACTACCTGGCGTCTCCGAAGATCGTGTCGTTCGCCGTCGAGCAGGGCTGGTTCGACCCGAAGGCAGGCAGGCCGTTCGTGGTTCACGAGATCTACGCGCCCGACGACCCCATCACCTCGTCGCGCCGCGAGTGGCGTGTCTTCGATCTGGTCGCTCCGTCGCTGAAACTGCCGGCCAACCTGGCCCGGTACCCCTTCTCCGTGAAACCGGACAGACCGCTGACGCTCGAGGACGTGCGGAGGATCCAGGCCGACTACTTCGAAGGCACGCCCTACGACATGACCAAGGGCCCGGCGGCCGGCCCGTGGGGCAATCCGATCCGCTACGTCAATCGCGGGGGCGGCGGCGCCTTCGAGCGCAGCATCAGCGTGCAGCGCACCTACTACCTGCACATCGCGCAGGTGAACGTGTCACTGCCCGAGCCGTTCCGGGGCACGAGCTGGTTCGCGTACGGCGCGCCCGCCACGTCGTACCTCACGCCGCTGTGGCCGATCATGAGCGAACTGCCGGCCGCGCTGGGCCGCGGCGATCGGTACGGCACGTTCGATCGCGAGTCGGCGTTCTGGACGAACATCTACGTCCAGCAGATGGCCGAACTTCACTTCAGCGAGGCGATCCAGCACGTTCAGGCGGCCCGCGAGCCTCGGCTGCGGATGCTCTACGAGGTCACGCCGAAGGTCCTCGAGATGGCGGCGAAGATCTCCGCCACCGACCGCGAGGCGGCCGTCAGCCTCCTGACGCAGTACGGCTGCACCAACGCCGTGGCGTGGCAGCACGACTGGCTGGCGCTCGGAGACAGCCTGCTCGCCCGGTACGCCATGGGCATGGTCGACGGCTACCCGGTCGGCTACCCGGCGTGGTGGAACGAGCTGATCGGCTACAAGCCGCTGGTAAGGTGACGACCGGCGCCGGCTGCAGCACGGGCCGCTCGGTGCCGCGTCGATTGTCAGCAACGGGGGCTGAGCCTGGCGCTGAGGCAGGCGACGGACGGGCGACGCCGGGACGCCCTACCGTTTCGTCGCCGAGGCAAGCCTGGCTTTCTCCTCCGCCCGGGCAATCTCCTTCGGGAACAGCGGATTGTCCGGGAACTCGGCGTTCAGCTCCCGCAGCAGGGTCAGCGCCTGCTGGGGTCTCTTCTCACGGAGGTGGACGGCCGCCATCAGGATCTTCGCGAACGGGCCGTAGTACCGGCCCTTCTCCACGACGATCTCCAGGTCCGAGATCGCCTTCTTCTTGTCCCCTTCGATCTTGTCCAGCCGCACGAAGAGCCGGAAGAAGAAGTTGAGGCTTCCGACGATGTACTCCGCAGCGCCAACCGTCAGGTAGGCGTCATATATGGGCGGATCGAGCGCCAGCGCCCGCCGGGCGTATCGCTGCGTCTCCCTCGAGGCCAGGTAGGTCCGGAAGTAGCGCTTCTCGATGAAGCCGACATAGTCGGCCTCGGTGCTCTGCGCCATCAGGACGGCAAACAGCGCGTTCCGATCGTACGGATCGGTTTCCAGGCGCGCGAGCCCCAGCTTCTTCGCCTGGGCCGTCGTGCCGAACAGCCGCTCGCGCACGGCCGGGTCCGGCTTCAGCTTCTTCTGGTCCGTCACCTTGTCGTCGTTCTCGAAGAATGCGAACTCCAGCACGTGCTGGCGGTCGAACTCGGCAAACAGGTGTGCGGCGCCGCGCACGGCGTACACGAGCGGATCAGCGGGACGCGCGGAGGTTTCCTGGTCCAGCAAGGCTTGCGCGCCGGCGAAGTCGTAGCTGTAGAGCCGCGTGAATACGCGGTCGAGCTCGCCGGCCTGCGGAGCCGCGTCAACGACCGCGGCGCCCGCGAGACACGCGGCGAGCACGAGGACGCAGGCGAACGGTCTCGGGTTGGGTGTCATGACGTGGAAGACGCGCCGGCCGCACACGGGGCACGATGATAATGACGACGTCGCTGTGAGGTCAACTGCACCCGTGCGGGCTCGTCCGGGTGAAGCGCCTCGCCGGGATCCCACGCCAGCGGGCGGTGCCGGCCGCGGCTCTGCATCACGAGCGCGAGCTCCGCCGGCGGGATCACCGGGCGGAGGGCTGCCGCACTTCAGCCGGCTCGGAGCCCATCCGGCCCCCGTTCGACGCCCGGATCCGCTCTTCGGTCCGCGCGATCTCCCTCCTGACCAGCGTGTTGTTCGGGAACTCCGCGTCAAGCTCCTTCAGCAGCGTCAACGCCGTGGCGGGGCGGTTTTCCCTCAGGTGCAAGGCCGCCAGCAGGACCTTGGCGAAGGGCCGGTAGTAGCGGCCGTTCCGCACGACACGCTCCAGGTCGACGACCGCCTTCTGTTTGTCCCCCTTGATCTGATCGAGGCGGACGAAGAGCCGGAAGAAGAAGTTCAGGCTTCCGACGACGTACTCGGCGGAGCCCACCGTGAGGTACGCATCGTAGACGGGCGGGTCGAGCACCAGCAGCCGGCGGGCGTACTTCTGCGACTCCTTGGAGAGCGCGTACGTCCGGAAGTACCGCTTCTCGATGAACCCGACGTAGTCCATCTCGGTGCCGATCGCCATGCAGGCGGCGAAGAGGGCGTTTCGGTCCTTCGGATCGGCAGCCAGCCGTACGGTGGCCAGCCGTCTTGCCTCACCCGTCGTCTTGAACAGGCGATCCCGCACAGTCGGGTCGGACCTCAGCTTCCTGCGGTCCGTCACCTTGTTGTCGTCCTCGAAGAACGCCAGCTCCAGCACCTGTTGGCGCTCGAACTCGGAGAACAGGTACACGGCGGCGCGCACGGCGAAAACCAGCGGGTCGGCCGGGCGGGCGAGTTGTTCCGCGTCGAGAACGGCGTGGGCCCCCGCGAAATCGTAGTTGTACAGCCGCGCGAAGGCGCGGTCGATGCCATCGTCGGGGGAAGCCGCGTGCGCAAACGCCGCCAGGTGGACGGCACAGGCGCAGACAATCGCGGCCAGCAATCGTTTGGTCCGAGTCTTCAACATATTGATGGGGGAACTCGTGTCGCATCAGTGCGCGGAACCGAGCGCGCGATGATACCCATCCAGTCACCGCGTCGTCAAACAGGTACCGATCTTCTTTTCGGCCGATCGCGAGACGGTATTACAGATCTGTGATTGCCAGAGATGAAGACCGGCACGCATCACCCAGGCGCCGGGCGTCACAGCCAACAGCCCGAACAACGCTCTCACCATGTCCAGCGCTTCGAGGAGATCACGCTGGCGACGATGACAAACTGAATCGCCGGCAGCGTGCCCACCTCGACGCGCCGCCGCACAGGGGCTGGTGGCTGGGACGGGGGCGCCGGTTGCGCCTGTCCTTGCGGCTTTGCCGCGGACGCCTGCCGCGAGAGCGCTGCGGGCGCCCGTTCGCCGGACACCTTCACGATGAGCGTCCCGCGCTGGCCCGGCCGGGCTTTCTCCCGATCCGCGCGCAGCACGAACTCGGCCCCTGCCAGGCCTAGCGACAGATCCTGGAGCGTGATGCCCTCGGGCGGGTCGCTCAGCTCGAACTGTACGTTCTCGAATGTCCGGTACGCCGGCGGAATGGATACGCGAACCTCGGCGTTCCCGCCGGCAGGGATGCCGAGCGGTTGCCGGCTGAGGAGACGGGAGGTCACTCGGGTCGCGCCGCGCGCGACAACTGACACCTGCAGATCGCCAATCGGCACCAGATGCCGGTACGCGAACGCCTGCATCATGTCCTCGGCTGCCACGGCGCGTCGCTCGATCGTCCTCCCCTCGACAAGGGCCCGGCCCTCCAAGCCCAGCGCCAGCGGCTCTCTTCGGGCGTTGGGCGGAACGGTCAACGTGAGCCGCACGTCGTTCTGGCCGGCAGGAACGACACCGCCGCTCAGGACGAATCCGGGGGGCGCGTCTCTCAGGGCAACCACGATATCGCCGGAAAACCCGTCCTTGCGCAGCGCGTGGGCCGTCAGCACCACGGTTCCCCCGGCGCTCGGGCTGACGACGGCGGGCGAGACGCGCAGGTCGAAGTCGGGCCGCGGCCGGCTGAGCCGCAGGCGATAGCCGTACGCCGGGCCGCCTTTGTGCTGGCTGTCTCCCACACGCACGAGGTAGGTGCCGTCGGCCGGCAGTGTCGCGGCGAGCAACGAGTCGGCCTGGTGCGTGATGAGCGCCGCAGCTCTGTCTTCGTGATCATCGTTCAGCGCAAGACGACGGCTGCGGGCATCGGTCAGCTCGAGCAGTGAATCGAGCGGAGATCCCAGCCGGCGCGCGGTGATCTCGCAGATCACCCGGTCGCCGGCACGCCCCGTGAAGCTGTACACGTCGGTGTCGCCCGGCTCCTGGATGCGTCCATTGATGATGACCGGGAGCGTCACGCGCTGCGCCTGCTTCGGGGCGTCGTTTCCCTCGCGCTCGCGTGATTCCGGCACGGTGTCCACGGCAAAGGACCACGTGTTGGAGTGGAGCTTCCCGTTCCGCAGCGACACCTCGTAGACCCCGGCCTCCTGGTACGTCAGATCCAGCGTCCGAGAGTCGGGCGGGAGATTCCACCCGACGACCTCGACCCTCGTCCTCGCGCCTGCCATCCCCCCGAGGGGATACGCGGCGGTCACAAACGGCAGCTCGCCGATCGACACGCGGTACACGAAGTCCTCGCGGCCTCGGTACAACGCATCCCTGACCTCCACGACGTACTCGCCGTCGGCTGGAATACGGTAGTGGAGGACGGGATCGGGCCGAAACTGGTAGTCATCGACGTAGGCCAGCTCACGGCCCGCTGCATCGAACAGCGTGAGCGTCGCCTGGAACCACCCCGGCACGGCGTCCGCCAGGTACGGCATGAGGTCGCGTGCGCTCACGACCGCCACGAGCTCCTGCCCCGCCCGCGCGGCGAAACGATACCGGTCCGCGTCGCCCGGCATGTACTGCGGAGGCTGCCGCACGGGAGCCTGCTGCCGGTCGGTATCGCCGGGAATCATGCGGCCGTTGACGGTGGCCGGCAGCGTGACGGTCAATTCCGCGTCCGCCGGGCTGGTCTTGTTCTCGATCTCCCTGAACTCGGGCATCTGGCCGACACAGAAGATCAGTGGATTCGACAGGCCCAGCGTCGTGTCGATGATGAGACGCCTGGGGCCGGGTGCGGCGTCGGCGGCAATCGACACCTCGAGCGTGATCTTCTCCGACAGCACGGGATTGGCGTTGCGCCGTAGTGAATCGCCGATCCGCAGCCTGATGGCGGCCGCCTCGGTTCGTGCGGCCGGGTCCGCGCCTTTCTTCTGGAGCTCCTGCAGTCTCTGCCGCAAGCCGGCAATTTCGCGCTGCGGCAGGGGCTTGTCGTGCTCGAGTACTCTGGCCTGCACGCCCTTCCCGGAGAAACGAACCTCCGAGGCTCCGTCCAGCAGTCGCCCGCCGACTGTGACGCGGAGGGTCGTGCCCTGCTGGCCTCCGGCCGGATACACGTAACCCACGTGCGGCGCGTTCTGCTGGCCCTGCCGAGACTGCACGGCCGGCATCGCCGCCAGCACCAGTGCGAAGACGATTGGCAGCGGGCGCGTGCGCTTCATGGGAGACGCTCCCGGGCCGGCATGATTTCCGTCAGGCGCCGATCGCCGCCCGCATGGTCGCTTGCGGGCGGCAGCAGGCGCAGGTCGAGGCCTTCCGGGTTGGGCAGCTTCGCATTGAGGTCGAGACCGAGCAGCTCGTAGATGCTGCCAATCAGATCCGCGGGCAGCACGGGACGGTCCTTGACCTGCTCCCCACGGGCATCCGAGGCCCCGACGACGCGGCCGCCCTGGAAGCCGCCGCCGGCGACGACAGCCGAAAACACGGCGCCGTGGTGGCCCCGCCCGCCGTTCCACGGCGGCTCCCACTGGACCCTCGGCGTGCGGCCGAACTCGCCGCCCCACCAGACAATCGTGGTGCCGAGCAGACCGCGATCCGACAGGTCCTGCAGCAGCGTCGCCAGCCCCCGATCCATCTGCGGCAGCCGCTGCCGCATCGCCTGGAAGTGCTGGCTGTGCGTGTCCCACCCCTTCGAGTTGATGGTCACGTAGGGCACGCCGCGCTCGACAAGCCGGCGCGCCGCCAGGCACGACTGCCCGAACGTGTTGCGGCCGTACCGCTCCCTGACCTCGTCCGGCTCCTGGCTCAGATCGAAGACCTTGCCGGCATCACCGAGAATCAGCTCGTACGCCTCGGCCTCGGCCTGGGCCAGCGCCTGGATTGACGCATCGGCGGGCAGCGCGCCACCGAGCGTGTTCAGCCGATGCAGCAGCTCGCGCCGATCCCTCTGCCGCTCGTCGGTCAGGCCGGGCGTGATGACGCCCTGTACGGTGAACGGCGTCTGCTGCGGGTCGCCTCCCGTCGCAAACGGCGCGTATCTCGGCCCCAGGAATCCCGACTCGGAAAACCGCCCCTGGAGCTCCGTGATGACGATGTAGGGCGGCAGCAGACCCCGGTAGCCGGCGTTGTACCCCTTGAACAGCGAGACGACGGCTCCGGCGCCCGGGAACACGAGGCGGTCGCCCGGCTTGCGGCCCGTCTGCACCCAGTACGCGGCCGTCTCGTGGGCGCCGATGCCGTGCGTCATGCTGCGGATGATGGAGTACTTATCGGCCTGCTTGGCCAGCAGGGGCAGCAACTCTCCGATCACGATCCCGTCGACGTTCGTGGGGATCGGCTTGTCGAGCGGGCCGCAATAGTCGGAGCCGGCTTCCGGCTTCGGATCGAAGGTATCGAGGTGCGAGGGCCCTCCCCACATCCAGATCTGGATGACGGCCTTCGCCGGACCCGCTGGGGCGGACCGAGCCGCCTGCTGCGCGGCGCCGCCGGACCGCGCAGGCCGGAGAAGCGGAGCCGCCCACGCCGTTGCCGCCAGCCGATCGCCGGCAACGAGGCCGGCCGCGCCGAGCAGCCCTTCCCGCATCGCTTCACGACGCGTGATCCGCATGGCCGTCGTCTCTCCGTCATGCCCCGCGGGCCGGCAGCAATGCCCTGCCGGACACGCGGCCCGTCGTTCAGTGCCGGAAGCGAAACTCCGCGCTGTTGATGAGGGCCCACGCGAGGTCCTGCCCCGCCTGGCGGCGGTTGCCGCCGCCCGATCGTGCGTACGCCTCAGCGGTCCTCAATTCCTCCCTGGTCGGCTGCCGCGACAGGATCGTCAGATAGAGATCGGTCGCGAGCTGCCGCAGATCGCCCCTGCCCGCGACGAGCGCCTGGAGCTTCGGGCCCTGCTGGATCTTGCGCAGGACCTCGCTCGAGTTCAGCAGGTACAGGCTCTGTGACGCGGTCGGCCTGCCGCTGCGCTCCGAGGCCAGGCCCGTGTCGCGCGGCGATCGCCCGAAGGTCCCCAGGAACGCGCTCGTGATGCTGCCGTCAGCAAGCGCAATCGATCGCTGCTCCGGGGGGATGAAGGTGTACGGTTCAGGGATCGCGCTTGAATACTGCTCCCCCATCCCGGTGATCTGGTTCAGCGCGTCGATCAGCACTTCCGCGTCCAGCGGACGTAGCAGCGCGTGCGCGAACTGACGTCCTGCCTCCTCCCGGGTCGATCTGGCGATCGGTGAGAGCTGGTACGTGGCGGAGTTGAGGATCAGCCGGTACACGTGTTTGAGGTCGTAGCGCGCCGCGGCCAGCTCCCGCTCGAGCAGCGCCAGCAGCTCGGGGTTCGCGGGCGGATTGTCCGGCCTCAGGTCGTCCGGCTCGTGGACGATGCCGCGCCCGAGCAGCCAGCACCAGATCCGGTTCACGACGTTCCGGGTGAACCAGGGGTTCGATGGTGAGATCAGCCACGCCGCGAAGACCTCGCGCGGATCCTGGCCCGGCGGCAGCAGCGCGCGCGTGCCATCCGGCAGCACGGCGGCGCGCGCCGTGCCGGCAGCCGGCGGCGCCTGGTCCGGATCGAATACAACGATCTCCTCTTTCCACTCGTTCGTGGGCTTGTAGCCGATCTGCGAGAAGAACACCGCCATGTCGGCGAGCCGACCCGGGGGCCACGCCTCGGTACGAGTGCCCATCAGCGTGAGCGCGACGGTCGAGGCAATGGCTTGCGGGTCCCGGCTCTGGAGCGCCCGGTAGAAGTTGACCTGCGGCACGCGGAAGTTGCTGCCGCTGGCGGTCAGCAGCTCCCGCGTGAACTGGTCGTATGGCAGGTTGGCTCTCAGGCTCGCCCGCACCCAGCGGTGATAGGCCTGCACGGCATTCGGCCAGAGGTTGATCGGGAACTCCGACTTGAGACGGAGGATGTCGGCCCACTTCATCGACCAGTAGAGTGAGAACTCATCACGCTCGAGCAGGCGGTCGACGAGCAACCGGCGCTTGGCCGGGTCGCGGTCGGCGATAAACTCGCGTGCTTCCGCGGCGGTGGGCAGCGTGCCGATGGCGTCGAGGAAGACGCGCCGCACGAACACGGCATCGGTGCACAGGTTCGCAGGCTGGATGTCGAGTTGTTTCAGCCTGGCGAAGACCAGTTCGTCGACGCGGTTGTGGGGAGACGGGGCTGCGCCGCTGTCGAAGGGGCTCTGTCGTGCCCACAGCGCCGCGGGAGCGGCACAGCCGATCAGCAGGACAAGCGCCGCCGCGCGAGAGGGCCTCATCGGACACCAGTTAGACAGGCGGCGGTCCTTCAAGGTTGAGGGGTCTAGAAGGAAAAGCGCAGCCCGACCTCCACCTTTCGCGGGTTCACGACGGTGGTGGGCTGGAGGAAGAACGGTGACGTCTCCACGCCGCTGTAACCGGCGTAGTTGTGGTGGTTGGTGACGTTCTGCGCCGACGCGTAGAACTCGAGCCGAAACCGCTTGTCGCCGGGACCGGACACGGCGATGCCGCCGGCTGGCATACCGCCGCCCGAGCCGCCAATCGCCACCATCACCTGCGTGCCGCCCGCCCCGCCACCGGCCTGGGCCGGTTCCCCGAAGCCGATGACGTAGGAGACGCGCGCGCCGACATCCCACTGCGCGCTGGTCGTGACGCTGTTGCGCCCGACGCCGGCCGGCCGATCCGAGAACACACCGTCGCGGTTGTTGTCCAGTCCGGTCGTGATGGTGTAGGGCGTCCCGGACTGAACACGCGCGGTCAGGCTGACGCCGAGACTGGACGTGATCTGCGTGCTGAACTGCGCGCCGGCCCGATGCCGCGGCATCGTCGGCCCCCACTCCTGCCCGATGTCATCGCCCGAGGCCGGCAGCGCAAACGCCCCGCTCGTGTTGCTGTCGCTCCTCGTGTAGGTGTAGTTCGCCGCCACGAGCGTCCGGTGCCAGTTCAGCAGGATCATGTTCGCCCCGACATTCAAGCTGTGCGACCGCGACGAGGCGTCCGATCGCACCTCGATCACGTTGCTGAACTCCGGGTCGGGACGCACGCCGTCAACCGGCGCGTTGCGGTTGCGGCCCCTGAAAAGCGCCCGTCCCCGGCGGTAGGTGTAGGCGGCGCTCACCCGCAGCGATCCGACAAGCTGCTGGTCGACGCCTGCGTTGGCGCTGATGCTGCTCGGAAGGACGAGATCGTCGCCGAGCAGGTACCGGTTCGTCGGCGGAAACGCGACGAAGTCGCCCGGATCCGGGTACCCCGGACTCAGGATGTTCAGCTCCCGCTGGCGATAGCCGTCAACCTGTCTCGTCTGCCGGTAGACCGACGTCCCCAGCCAGTCCTCGAACCACCCCCACCCGGCTCGAAGCGTCGTCCTGCCACTCTTGAGCGGCGACCAGGTCACACTCACCCTCGGCGAGAAGTTGTTCTGATCGGGGACGAGCGTCTGCGCCTCGTAGCGCAGACCGTAGCTGAGCACCACGCTCCTGGCCACGCGGAAATCGTCCTGAACGTAGACGCCTGCCTGGACGTTCGAATAGCGGACATCGGGATTGCCGACTCGGCGCGTGTACGCCGCCGGACGTCCGGCCTGGTAGTCGGCCAGGCTCGAGAAGGTAAACGTGCCGAAGTCGTTCGAGGTCTCGTCGGAATGGTACCGGCCGCCCTCGAGGAGGACGCCGGTTCGCATCGAGTGCCGGCCGCGCACGTAGTCGAGATCGCTGGCCAGCTCGAACTCGAAGCCGCGCGTGCCGCCGGAGACCTGAGCGCCGCCGCTCGTGAAGGCATCCAGGACGCGGATGGTCTGCGCATCGAGGATCGAGCGGCTCTCGCTGCCGGACCACCGCAGCTGGAGGCGCGACTCGGTAAAAAACCGCCGGCCGAGCGGACCGTTCTCGGACATGCGAAACAGGTTGTCGCTGCTGGTGCCGGTGTAGGCGCGCTCCGGCAGGTCGAACCCGCCGATCCCCTGGTTGCGCCGTTCGGCGCTCGACCGCTGGAAGCTGAGGCGCACGGTGTGGTCGCGCGTGACGGCCTGGTCGAACCGACCGGTGAAGAGCCACGATTCCATCGGCTGCCGCACCGGTTCGGCCCTCGTGCCGGAGGGCAGCGACGCGAGCAGGTTGCCGGTGTCGTACTGCACGCCCCGCTGGATTGTGGCCGAGTACGACGAGCGGTTCGGCCGGATCGTGCCGCTCAGTGACACCCCGTAACGCTGGAGCTGCTCGTCCCCTTTCGTCGGCGCAAACGGGTTGCGCGCGTTGAGGGCATCGTCGCGGAACGCCAGGTCGACGCTGCCGCGCGTGGGCCCCGAGCCCGGCTGCGTCATGATGTCGATGTGCATGATGCCGCCCAGGCCCCCGTGGTTCTGCGCGGCGAGGCTGTCCATCCGAGGAAGCCGGATGGACCTGATCTGCGATTTCGGGGGCAGCTTGCCCCCGGTGAACCCGTCCACACGGATCACGGCGCCCGGCGGCGCCATGGCTTTCAGGACCCGCTCCAGCTCCTCGGGATCGTCGGGCAGCGCGGCAATCTGCTCGCGCGTGAGCACGGTGGAAAACGCGGCGCCCAGCGGATCCAGCGCGGCTGTCTGCTGGTCGCGCGTGACGTTCACTTCCTCGTCGAGCTTCGCCAGCCGGAGCAGCACGGTCCGCCGCGTGTCGCCGGTCCGGATTCTCAGGTCCCGGACGACGGCGGGTTCGAAGCCCGGGAACTCCACCTGAAGCGTATAGCGCCCCGGCACGAGCTGATCGATGGCCGCCACGCCCACCTCCGAGGTCGCCACGATGCGCACCCCGGCCGCTCGCGTCGCATCGTCCTGGCCGGTGACCGTGACCGGCGCGCTGGGAATGACCGCCCCTGTCTGGTCGATGACGGTCACAATCAGGCGGCCCGCCGGCTTCGTCTGAGCGGAGGCGACGGACGCAGCGGCACAGAGCGCCGCCGCGAGCAGCGTGCCCGTAACAGCTTGGAGCACCGTCACCAGCATCTCCCCGATCTACTTCACGTCGAATGTGCGTGGATCGATCTTGCCGTTGATCTTGACGTTATCGAGCGTGAGCTCCTCGGTCGGCTTGCCGTCGATCGACCGCTGGAGCCTGAACGGCACCTTGACGCCGTTCACCTCCCGGTAGTCCCCGTAGTACAGCCGGTACTCCACGACGCGGCGCGCGGCCTCGGCCTTCTGGCGCTGCTCCTCGAGCTCGGCCATCAGCTTGTCTCGGTCCTCGGGCGTCAGCGGCTTGCCTTGAGCCTGGACCGACAGCACATTGGCGCCTGCGGCCGCGGGGGCGTGCCCGATTGTCGCGTTCGGCGCGCCGCCGCCGACCTTCTGCGTCAGGATCAGCGGTTCTCTCGCCATCCAGCTCAGCATCAGCGGCAGGTGGGTGACCGTGTCGACAAACAGGCGGCAGGCAAAACCGCCCTCGCCCGTGACATCCACGATGTCGGCCTGGCCGTCGGGCGACTCGGCCTGGCCGCCGTAGGCAAACTGCAGCGGATACGCCGCGGGCGACGCCGCGAACAGGCCGAGGGCCAGGCGCGCGAACTCCTGCTTGTTCGCCAGCAGCTGCGCTTTCTGCGCCGCGTCCTTCTGCTCCGAGGTCACGATCTCGCCGGCCCCCCCGCCGCCTGGCCCGGCGCGAAACACCACGACGGCGCCGCTCGGCATCGGCGGCTGATCAATCACGTTGATGACCGCGTCGCCGCTGAACCCGCTGGCGCGCGTGATGGCCGTCGATCCCAGCATCGCCAGGACGTCCTTCTTCATGAACCGGTCGGGCAGCTCGATGGCCAGCTCCGCGTCGGTCGGGGCTGTGGACTGCTCGTTGACCACGCGGGTGGACTGGCCCGTGGCCGCGAAGGTCTTCATGGCCGCCAGGCGTTTCTCGCCGCCCAGCGCGGCGCGCGCGCCGGCTAGAATCGTGTCGACGTCGGGCGGTTGCGCGAACGCCGGCCCCGCGACCGACAACGCTCCGGTCAGCAGAAGAAGAACTGCGCGTCTCATGCATCCTCCACGGCCGCAGAGGCGTCCCCGCACCTCAGCGTGTCTCCTCGCGCTTGATCAGCGTGTCTCTGACCGTGTAGTCGGACGGCACGACGAAAAGACCGCGGTCGGGCTCGGCGCGCGAGACGTTCGCGAGGCGGAACGAGGTCTCGCCGCTTCGCGGGTCGCTGAACTTCGACATGACGAGCAGCTGCAGATCGGGAGAATACCACTGCTCCGACACGACGCGAATCGGCAGCTCGTTGCCAATCGCGCCCGCCGGAATGACCGTCGTCGTGCGCGTGCCTGTGACGCTCAGCCCCTCGATTGTCCGCTGTCCGAGATCCTCGCGGGTCACCTCGCCCTCGGTCTTCACGGACTCCTCGATTCTGACGACGCCGCCGACGACGCCCGCCACAGCCCCGGCATGAGGGAGCGCTGGAGGTGGCGGCGGGGGCGGCGGGGGCGCCTGCTCGACGTGACTCCTCACGGCCTCCACCCGCACCGCGCCTGCCGGGCCGACGTGAGTGCTGATGACGAGCACGTCACCGCGGTAGGCTGTGCGAGTCTCCGGGTTCAGCGTCCAGCTTTCGCCGGACACGGGATCGGAGATCATCACGCTCGGCGTGCCGAGGTCGCCGGTGTTCTCGGTGCGCGTGCGTCCCTCGGAATCCCGGCTCACGCGGGTCGTTGTCCTCCGCACGATCCGGTTCCCGTCGGCAAGCACCTGAACCGATTCCGTGATGGTGTCCGCCGTGTAGGGAGCCCCTTTCGTGATCCGTCCCTGAACCGCCACGGGGACGCCGGTCGAGACCGCGGTATCCGTGGTCAGCTTGATGACCTTCCGGGTCTGCTGTCCTGCCTGCGCTTGCTGCTCGACCGTCACGTGCGCGATCGTCGTGCCCGCCGGGGTCTGCGCCCATGCGGCACCCGCGAGTCCCAATGCCGCCATCATCGCCGTGATTGTCTGTTTCATCATCTGCTCCTGACCGTCTGGAACTCCTCTGTGACCAACCGAATCGCGCGCGGGTGTCCATCCTGGCCGACGAGAAGGTCGACCGTGACCGCCTCGCCTGCGGCATCCGGGGGGATCCTGACGCCGTAGACGGGAAGGGCGTTGACAGCCAGCTCCGTCCGCACGATTGCGCCGCTGTCGAAGTCGGGCAGCGCGACGGCCAGCGGCACCGGCTGAAAGCCCGCCAGCTCCACGATGTCCGAGGGCGCCGCCTCGGACGCGACGTCAGGCTTGGTCCGCGGCCCTGGGATCGTGAGCCACACGATCGCTCCCGCGGCCGCAACCATGCCTGCGGCCGCCAGCCACAGCGGCCGCCGTCGCAGCCACTCCGCCAGGCCGGGCCCCGGGCCCGCCGGCGCGGCCACCGTGCGCTGGGCTTCGAAGGCGGCCATCAGGCGCAGCTCCAGGCCGCCCGACGGCGTCTCGGCGCGATCCGACTCGGCGAGCGCCTGCAACGCGGCCGTCAACGCCTGCTGCTCTTCGAGCGTCTGCCGGCACGCCGCGCACGTCTCGACGTGCGCGAGCACCTCGTCGATCTCGCGGGACGCTCCCGACGAGCGTGCATGCGCGATGATGCGCTCACGGTATCGCTGGCACCTCATGCTGTGCACCTCGCATCGTGTACGGCAGCAGCCTGTTCCCGACCCCGCTCCGCCCCCAGGCGGGCGGCCAGCAGCTCGCGGCCCCGGTGCAGGCGCGACCGGACCGTCCCCACGCGGCATCGCATCACGGCGGCAGCCTCTGCGTAGCTCATCTCCTGCAGATCGCACAGCGCCACCGCCTCGCGGTACTTCGCCGGCAGCGTGAGGATCACCCGCCGAAGCCGCTCGACCCCTTCGATTCGCGCCAAGTCGCCGAGCGGGTCGGGCAGAACGGCCGGCTCACCCCGCGTGTCGCCAGCGAGGCTCGAGAGCGGCTGAAACGGCCGATCCCGGTCCCGGCGCTGCCGAATGTGGTTGCGCGCCATGCCGCACAGCCACGCGGCAACCGCCGCGCGCGAGGGATCGTACCGGGCAGCGCTGCCGATGACGGCCAGGAAGACGTCCTGCGCGACGTCCTCCGCAACCGCCCGTGAACCGGTCATGTGCAGCGCGAAGCGGAACACATCGCCTCTCCGCCTGCGGTACAGCTCGCCAAACGCGCTGGCATCGCCGCCCGCAACCCTCGAGACGAGGTCGGCGTCGGTTGCGGGTTGTCCGGGCGGAGGCTGGGTCATGGCGATGCCGGATGCCTGTTTGACTCCCGTCGATGATATTCGGTCGGGACGACCCGAAAGTTCCAGGGAGCCGGGCGGCCCAGCCCGCGGCCGAGGCTGGCGTGCTCGCGTCAGCCGCCTGGCGCCGGTGGCGGTGACGGACGAACGCCGCCGATGGTGCGGTGGCGCCGCAGGGCGGGGTTCTAACCCCGCCGCGTCGCCGAGATCTGTAGGGCGGGGTTTTAACCCCGCCGTGTTGCAGGGGGCTTCAGCCCCCTGCACGAACGCGTGTGGCAGGTATGACGGCAGGTGTCAGGCCGCTATCTCGGATCCAGCCGCCTCCCGGCGTCGAGACTGTCGAAGTTCAAGATCGTGTTGAAGACGAGGACGTAGCTCCCAATCGTTTCGCCGCGGTAGATGGGATTGCACGCAAAGAGCACGATGTGCCCCTTCCCTACCGGCAGGTGCACGACCACCGGGCGCTGTGCGATATCCGCCCCGCCGTCGAGCAAACCCGACACGAGCAGCGTGCTCTGAGCGTCGAACCTGAGCGGGACGCGCGGCCGGAGCTGCGGCGGGATGATGTTCGGCGGGTTGTCTCGGAGCTGCTCCTCGGTCGGCAGCGTGTACTGCCAGGGTTGCGTGGGCGCCCGCTCGGGCACGGGTTTCAGGTTCGAGCCCTCGTACATCGGGCGGCCCTGCACCGTGTCCGCGTCATCGGCCGTGCCGCGGCCCGTCGGCCGGCTGCCGCCGCGCCCCGCCGCCGCAGCCTGAGCACCTCCCGGCGGCGCGCCACCGCCCCCGCGTCCGCCGCCACCCACCGTCGCGCTGACGGTCAGGTAGTCTCCGCTGCCGCTGTACATCGCCAGGTTGTCCGGCACGCCGTACACAATCGGGCTCGCCTCGTCGGCGATCCTCGTGCGCAGCAGCGACCCCACCACCCGCGTCGAGGTGCCGGCGCGGTTGTAGGAGACGCCGTACCCGAAGTTGTTTGTGACGGCGAACTCGGCGCTGCTGTTCGACCCGAGGTAGACGCCCCCTTGCGCGATGAACTCCCGGAGGTTCATGAGGCCCTGGAGCCCCATCCCGATCCGGGTGTCGTCGGTCTGGGCCCACGTCCCGATACTCGGCATCTCCGGCGACTGCTTCCATGGGATCGGGCTCTTCCACATCGGCGTGCCCTCGATCGCCGCCTGCCCGCCGCCCGGGCCGAAGATGATGACATCGTACTTGTCGCGAAGGTTCGCGGTCCTTCCGACGGTCTCCGGATCGATGTACTCGTACGGGACGCCATAGATGTCGAGCGCCTGGCGCCACCAGCCCTCGGTCTGCGTCGCGCTCCACTGGTGGAGGATCGCCACCCGCGCCGCGCGCGCCGGGTGTGTCTTGACCGCGGGTGCCTCGGCCAGCGCGTGTGCCCTGAGCCCCAGCTCCGCTGTCGCCGCGTCAACAGTCGCCTGCGCGACGTTCCTGATGATGAACGAGCCGCGGTTAAACTTGGTGCCGTTCGCCTCGAACGGCTCCTCGGCCGACTGGATGTCCGCGTCCCTGAGCCGGTAGCGCAAGGTGATGAGCGCGTTGTCCCCGTTGTGGTTGATGGCGAACACCGCGCCCTGTCCGCTCACACCGCTCGCCGCCCGGACTTCTCCTTTGACGGTCTCCATGGGCACGTCGAGCACCTTCACGTCGGTGACCCGCACCGCCTGGACGCTGAACCCCTCCGGGAACGTCCAGCCGGTGTCGTCGTACGGGCGGGACTGCGCGTCGTTGGGCGCCCAGTACTGGTAGTCGAGCAGCGCATCGGCAATGCGCGAATACGGCTGATCCATGCGGATGATGTAGCTGCCCGAGGGGAACTCGCGGGTGACAGGCGGCGCGGGTTTGGCCGGCTCCGCGGGTTTCGCGCCCGCCTTGGCCGCCGTCTGTTCCTCGCCCCCCTCGGGCGGCGCCGCTCCCCCGCCGCGCCCTCCGCGTCCCGCGCGTCCGCCTGCAGCCGCCGGCCGAGCCGGCATCGTGACGGAAAACGCCGCCGTCGCGCGCGAGATCTCGACGCCCTGCTTCTGCAGCACCCGCAGCAACTCGGCCTGCGCGCCCGTTCGCGGATCGCTCGACGGCAGCACGTACGCGGCCGGGCCTTCAACTCTCGGCTTGAGGATCGATCGCTTGCTCTTGTCGTAGAAGTTCCTCAGGAACACGATCCGGTTGTTCGCGAAGTAGTTGAGCGAGACGATGATGCCCGTCTGCTCGTAGTTGTTGTTGTTGCGGAGCGACCACCGCACGCGGCTGATCGGCGGGTTCTGCCGGAACCACGTCCGCGCGGTTTCGCTGGCCGAGAGCGTCCGCTCCTCGGTGTCGGCGCTGCCGCCGTTGCCGAACGTCTCGTACAGGCGGCTGATGCCGTTGTGCAGGGCCGCGAAGAACATCAGGTAGCCGGGCGACCAGGTGTCGAACGTCCCCCACGCGAAGACGCCGGGCATACCCATCCGCGTCATCTCGTTGACGTTGTTCCAGCCGATCAGATGCCACTCGTTTGTCAGGATCGGATCGAGCCAGGCGTTGTACGGGCCATTGCCGACCGTGTTGTCGTAGAGAAACGACCCGGACTCGTGCAGGTCGTGCAGCACCTGCGCCTTCCAGCCCAGGTAGGTGTTCAGCACGTTCTGCGACAGCTTCAGCGTGAGGCCCATCGCGTCGCGGTTGTTGTCATGGCCGACGTAGTGTCCCGAGTAGATGACGCTCGGCGGCGTCTCGTTCGGGTGCTTCTTCCGCCACTCGTAGACATCCACCATCCGGTCGCGCCCGTCTGGCTCGACAACCGGGGTGATGAGCGTGATGACGTGCTCGCGGATGTTGCGGATGTACGGGCTCTCGTCGACGGCGAGGCGGTACGCCAGCTCCATCAGCGCGGTCGGCGCGCCCGCTTCGTTCGAGTGGATGGCACCCGTGATGTAATAGACCGGCGCCGCTCGCTTGGCGATCTCGTCCGCCGCGGCATCGTCCATCTTGAGTGTCCGCGGGTCGGCGAGCTTCGCGAGATCGGCCGTGTTCCGGTCGAGGCGCGCCATGAGCGCGTCGGAGGCGACCGCGACGGCAATCATCTCGCGCCCTTCCTCCGTCGTGCCGATGGCATACACCCTGACGCGCGGCGTGGACTTCGCCAGCAGCCGCATGTAGTCGTGGACTTCCTTCGTCCGCGGCAGCTTCCCTTCGGCGCCCGCGACATCGCCCAGGATGGCCTTGGGAGTCGGGACGGTCTTCGACGCCGGCATGTAGTCGACGACAGGCGAGAGGAAGAAGGCCTCGGTGGTGTACTCCTTGATCTTCTTCGTGTATTCCTCGTCGATCGGCTGGCCCGGCGCGGGGCCTGGCCGCGCGGTTGCGAGCTCGGCTTCCGTCAGCGCCCGGCCCGGTCGACCCGCCCGGGTCTGCGCGGACAGCGCGCCCTGGCCGGCAACGAGCAGCGCGGGAACCGCGGCAAGCGCCAGGATCAGGAAGAGTCGCACCAAGACGGACGGACGGTTCATCGACAACCTCATAAGCAGGCGATTCTACTCGAAAAGAACCGGGAGCCAGGGCGCGGGGGCCAGCAGCTCGGGGCGGGCGACGAGCCGGGGCGGCCCGGCTCAGCGTCCGAGCACGTGTAGGGCGGGGCTTCAGCCCCGCCGTGAGGCAGGGGGCTTCAGCCCCCTGCCGGTACGGCGGCCCTGAAGGGCCGTCCTGCGACAATCGGAATCACGAGCTTCCGCGTGCACGAAACGGCGGTGACCGGGGACAGACCCCGGCCACCGACAGTCGGGTCGTGCAGGCGAACACACTACTGTCTGACCGCCCCGTCCGCGTCGCGGATCTCGATCGGGCCGAGCTTGAGCTTCGCCAGCGCCGGCTCGATCGTCTTTCGGTCTCCCACCGCCACAACTATGAGCTCACTCAGGTCCAGGTGCGCCCGCGCAGCGGCCTGTGCGGCCTCCGCCGTGACTGCCGCCACCTGGCCGGGGTACTTCGTGTAGTAGTCAAGCCCGAGGTCGTAGATGTAGGTTGTTGCCAGACTGCCGGCCACGAGCGCACTTGTCTCGAACAGCCCCGGCAGCGACCGGATGATCGCATCCTTCGCCAGCGTCAGCTCCTCGGCCGTGAGCGGCGCGTCAATCGTGCGCTTGATCTCGTTCAGTATTTCCGCCACCGCTGGCGCCGTCACCGCCGTCTGCACGCCTGTCCCCACCGCGAACGTCCCTCCAAACCGGCGGTAACCGAACAGCGAGCTTGCGCCGTAGGTGTAGCCGTGGGCCTCGCGCAGATTCAGGTTGATGCGGCTCGAGAACAGCCCGCCGAGCGCCATGTTCATGACCTCGATTGCCGGGTAGTCGGGCGTCGAACGCGGCACACCGATCTGCGCGACACGCAGCTGCGACTGCGCGGCGCCGGGCTTGTCGACGATGACTACCCGGGCCGAGGTTGTCGCGGGCGCGCCGAGCGTCGGCGTGAGCGGCGTACCCTTCGGCCAGGTGCCAAATGTCTCTTCCACGAGCACCTTCAGATCGGCCTGGCTGATGCTGCCCGCGACAATCAGGGCGGCATTGTTCGGAGCGAAGCTCTGCTTCCAGAACGCGACCAGATCATCGCGCGTGGTCGCCTTAATGGCCGCCTCCGTGCCGATCTCCATGAAGCCGTACGGATGTTCGCCGCCGTAGAGCGCCTGGCGCAACGCGGTGACCACGACGGTCGCAGGATCGTCTCGCTGCTGGGCGAGCGCGGCGAGGCGCTGGCCACGCTGGCGCTCGATCTCCTCGGGCGGCATCGTCGGGTGCAGAGCGACGTCGGCCAGCAGGTCGAGCGTGGCGGCGAAGTTCTTCGAGAGCGACCGGGCGTCAACCTGTATCACGTCCATCGAGGATCCGGCCGATAACGACGCGCCCAGTTGGGCGACGTCGTCGGCCAGCTCGAGGGCGCTGCGCGTGGCGGTCCCCTCATCCAGCATCGACGCCGTGAAGTTCGCCAGGCCGGGTTTCGTGACGGGGTTGGCGTCGCTGCCGCTCCGGACCACGAGGCTCGCGGACACGATCGGCAGGCTTCGCCGCTCGCTGAGGACGACGGTGAGGCCATTGGCGAGCGTGAACGATTGCGGCGCGGCGACCGACAGCGGCTTGACCGGACCGGCCGTCGGCTGCTGCTTGCGCCACGGCTCGTCGGCATTGACCGACTCCACCCCGGCACCCTTGGCTGCGGCGCCGGGCTTCGGCGTGGGAACCTCGGGGCCGAAGTCGGGCTCGCCGGGAACCCCGTGCACGACCACGCGGGCGGTCGTGGTCAGCTCCTCCTGGACAAATGCCTTGACGGTTTCCGGCGTCACCGTCCGGTACCGGCCGAGGTCCCGCGCCAGGTAGTCGGGCGTGCCCAGGTAGTGGTTGTACATGTTCAAGCGGTCCGCCACTCCCCCGAAACCGCCGAGCGTCTCCAGTCCCTGCACGATGTTTGTCTCGATGCCGTTCCGCGCTCGCTCCACCTCGGCGGCCGTCGGACCGTCCTTCCGCAGGACGTCCAGCTCGGCGGTGATGGCCTTTTCCACCTCTTCGGCTGTGTGACCGGGACGGACAGTGACCTCGACGCCGAACACCGACCCGAGGACGAGCGAGTACTGGTAGGCGGCGACGTCCTGGGCACTCTGCAGCTCGTAGACCAGCTTCTTGTAAAGTCGGCTCGATCGGCTGCCGCCGAGGATGCGGCCTGTGATGTCCGCCTCCGCATCCCCCGGCTTGAAGAACGGCGGCGTGATCCACGCCATGTAGACCTTCGGCAGCTCGACGCGGTCCTTCACGATCGCGCGCCGCTCGGCAGTGATCGGTGGCGTCTCGACGGTCACCTTCGGGACATCGGGCCCGCGCTTGAGCGGCCCGAAGTACTTCTCGACGAGCGCCTTGGCCTGCGCCTTGTCGATGTCGCCCACGATGGCGAGGCTCGCGTTGTTTGGCGCGTAGTACGTCTTGAAGAAGTTCTTCACATCGTCGAGCGTCGCGGCCTGGATGTCCGCGTGCGATCCGATGACGCTGGCGTAATAGGGGTGGCCCTTCGGGAACAGCTGATGAAAGAGCGCCTCCTGGACGATGCCGTAGGGTTGGTTCTCGACGCCCTGCCGGCGTTCGTTGCGGATAACGTCCTGCTGGGTCGCGAGGCTGGCCTCGTCGACGACGTCGAGCAGGTACCCCATGCGGTCCGATTCCATCCAGAGAGCCAGCTCGAGCTGATTCGAGGGCAGCGTTTGGAAGTAGTTCGTGCGGTCGAAGTCCGTCGTGCCGTTGATGTCGGAGGCGCCGGCGCCTTCGAGGATGCGGAAGTACGAGTCTTGCGGCACGTGCTTCGATTCCTGGAACATCATGTGCTCGAAGATGTGCGCGAAGCCGGTGCGGCCCGCCGCCTCGTTGGCCGGGCCGACGTGGTACCAAAGGTTGACAGCGACCATCGGCAGGCGGTGGTCTTCGGAGAGGATCACGTCGAGGCCGTTCGGTAGCGTGTATTTCTCGAAGGCGATCGTCGGCGTGTCCGACGTCGTCGCGGCGGAGGGCACGGGGGCCTGGGCCGACCTACAGGCCGGCAGCATGGCCAGGGCGAGCACGGGGACGATCAGCCAGCGTGACGAGTGGTGACTCATGAAAGGTTCCTCAGCGCGCCGGAAGGCGCTCGGGTTGGTGGAGCACTGGCGTCGGCGGGTGAACATGTAGATGAGTGAGCAATTGAGTGAGTCTAGCGCGAAAGCGTTGTGGTTGGTATAATCGGTCTTCTGGCGTAGGAGAAAGGTTCCGCGCCTGTCACTCCTGAGTGGGCCGCTAGCTCAATTGGCAGAGCAGCAGACTCTTAATCTGCGGGTTAGAGGTTCGATTCCTCTGCGGCTCACCAGCTCCTTCTGATTGATGATGTGAGGCTTACGCGCGGCGGACGCGCGCGCAGCGCGAGCTTTGGCCGCCCGAATTCGCTCCGATCTTGACGGAAACTTGATGATGACCCCGGTTTCGAGTTTCCGCGCCGCCTGATCGAGGACTTCCTGCCGCTGCGTGTCGTACCGCTCGGTCGTCACGATCGAAGCGTGTCCCATCAAATCTCGCACCTGCGAGAGCGGAATGCCCTTCTCCACGAGCCGGCTCGCGTACTCGTGGCGCAGGTCGTGCCACCGGAGCGGCTCGCTGAGCTCCGGATGCTCAGCGCGGACGTCGGCGCTTGGCGCGATGCCCGCACGGATCAACGCGCCCTCCCAGGCGCTGCGGAAGTACTTCACCGGTTCGCCGACCTCGTTGCTGCAGAGGCGCGCCGTTTCGGGCTTCGTGCGGCCTGACGCGTCGTAGCGGAGCCACTCCAGGACCTCACGGAGCCGATCGGTCGCGATTGGTACCCAGCGTTCTCTCTTCGACTTCGTCGTTTCGCTGCGAAGGCGGATGCGCTCATGGAGCCAGTCGACATCGGCGAACGTTACCTTGAGCATTTCGCCCTGGCGCATGCCCGTATCGAGCGCGAGGATGACAAGCGCCCTGAGCAGGGGTGTCGCGTTGTGCAGGATGCCTGCCTCTTCCTCCGGCGAGAGGCGACGTTGACGGCGGTTGTTCTCGCGTTCGAGCCGGATCAGGGAGTGTGTGCCGCGCTTGAACGGCGTCCTGTCGATGTACTCGCGGCCGATCGCCCAGTTGAAGATGTGGCGCAGCCGGGCAAGGTAGCGGTTCACCGTCGCCACTGCCCTCCCCTTCTTCCTGAGCCGCAGGGCGAATTGCTCGACGTCAAGGGTCGTGATTTCGCAGAGCGGCTGCGGGAACGCCCGGGCGAACGTATCAAGGTGCTGAACGATGTTGCGCCGGGACTTCAGGGCGCGGAGCTTCACGTGGTGCTCGAGATAGATTGGCGCCAGTGTCTCGATCGTTACCGCCCGCTTGGCGGGCTCGGGCGGTGATGTGCGGAACGTGCCAGCCCTGATCTGAGCCTTCATCTCGTCGAAGGCTCGTGCGGCATCACCCTTCGTCCGCACCTCGAAGGCTGCCCACTTGTCGAGGCTCACCCGGTGGCCTCGAAAACAGGCCCACCAGGCGTGAGCGCATCGGTCTCGTGCCCGACCTCGGTGATTGCAGATCTTGTACAGGCCCATTGCGTGACCACCGAGCCCTCAGGTCACCACGCTCAAGATCCCGTCGTCAGGGACCGTTGTCAAGCCGAAATCCGGCGAGGGCCCAAGAAGCGTGCAGGCTCGGCGCCGACGGCGTGCTGTTCGAGCCAGGCGTCGATCCAATCCGGCCGAATTCGAATGGCCCGGCGTCCTCCGACGCGGACGTGGCGCAGCTCGCCGCGTTCGCAGGCGGTGTAGATCGTGTCCGTGCTCAGGCCTGCATAGGCGCCTGCCTGAGCGACCGTCAGCCAAGAGTGGCTATCCATGGGTGAGACTCCTATTGGTTGAGGGAAGATGCTTGTGGAACCTCGTGGGAAACCGTGCAACCGCCATGCGGTTTTCCAAGACGCTGCGGGGGCGTCCGCGCCTCCGCGGCGTCGGCAGGTTCCACAGGCCCGTTCAGTACGTGGAGCGCTCGCAGCTCCCGCAACACCGACATGTCGATGGGCATGTCGATCAGCACGTCGGTCGACGTGCTGGTCAACAAGTCGGCGGAGCCAAGCGGCGCCGTGCCGACCGTGAACGGCCCCAACAAGGCGACCCGCACACTTCGTTTCGAACCTGCAGCTGGCGGGAGCGACCCCCCGGGCACCGGGGACCGGCGAAGCGACGCAGCGAGCCGGTCTCGCCCCTCGAGAGGGGGGTCGCTCCCGCCAGCGCCCGACCCCCGGTACCAGCGGTCGCCGCGCCCAAGCACTCGGGGAGCGGCTCGGAAGGGCCGCCAAAACCGCGGCCCGATTGAGCGCCGTCTGTGAGTGAGAGGGCGGCCAGAGGGGAGACAGACGGAGAGACAGACGGGGCGAGGTCGATGTTCGGATATCGCCAGTCACGACCCCGCTCCTGACGTCGAGCCGGAGCCATTCGACGACCCCCAGCCAGACGCCTCGGCTCCATTCGATCGGCCTCACAAGCGCCTCTTGCGCGGCCCTGTGAGGCGTTCCATCAAAGGCACGGCGGACATCGCTAACGATCCGTCGCGCGTTACGCCTGTCGGCACGAAGCACGTACGAACCGTCATGCTCGAACTGCGCCGTGGGAGGGAGCGACCCCGGCGGCCACCACCTCGTGGACGCACTTTGGGCGGCACCGACAGGTTCTAACCGGGGTCGCTCCCTC